>Ga0163144_10001464_pt1 | contig 55818 bp, 44 predicted proteins | sample OliLak19BULKMAT1_FD_123175 | JGI IMG/M metagenome (GOLD analysis project Ga0163144, IMG submission 123175) | Freshwater microbial mat bacterial communities from Lake Vanda, McMurdo Dry Valleys, Antarctica - Oligotrophic Lake LV.19.BULKMAT1 | ecosystem: Environmental > Aquatic > Freshwater >... | reverse complement strand
ATGTTTTATCTGATATATCGTGGCGACGATGTGCAACTAGCTTCATAAAATCCTCCCAATATTGTTGGCAGGATACCTATAAACCACAATGGTTAATAACTCGTGACTACGCTATCTAGCAAAGGCTGATCTAAAATCCAACTGGACCTGCATTGTAGGCGGAAAATTTAATGGTGCGCCGCTATTGAGGGCAAACTTGCCGATTCCTATAGCTGACAGCGATATGCGTAGTTCCTTTTCCTGTCCATATTTCTCTTCCTCTTTGAGGTATGTGTATTGAATTGGATTGGGCAAGCGTTCTTGGTTCAATTGATGCTCTTCTCTTTTTACATATTCAACGATGCCATAGTTGATAGAAAAAATTTGATGGCATTGTAAATCACCGCACATCAGTGAGGATTGCTCGATTGCATTCTGTATTGTTTGATTAAGAAGCTGTCGCAATTTACCAAATTCAAAAACAAGGCAAACTTTGCCTATGCTGCTTTCTGCGTTACCATATTCGTTCCAAATATAATCAGAGTTTTCCAGGGAGAAGCAGCAAGCATAAGTTCGAGAGCGACAACTGTCATAGTAGGTAGCCGCAGTGTAAGATGGGTCTTTAGCAAAGTGAGTATTTTGATTTCCAACTTGATCTAGCGGTAACTGCTGTCCATCTAACGCATCGGCACTTGGAAAATCCTTGTAGGCATCTACTCGTTGAAAATGAAGATAGTTACCAGAAAGCGATTTTATAAAATTTTCAACACTCATCACTTTATAGATTTTCTGCTCGTCTGCCGGTTGTTTCAATAACGGCAGATGCGGCTCCACGCTACCAAGCGGCGTTCCATTTTTAGCGTATAAACGACCTTGCACCCTAGAATCCTTTTTTATTAAGTTTTCTATAATATAAGAGTACAAACGTTTGCTTCAAGTGTTAGTCTAATAGCATCGTCATAAGCCAAAATGGAAACTGAGTAATTATCGCCTGTTTCTGCAAATCGTTTCGAAAATCGTCAACTAAGGCCCGCCATTTATCCAGACCGGTAAACTTGGTGAATCCTCATAACAGGTGGCACTATGATCCTGCAATCCACACGCTTAGTGAATGCCCGGCCGGAGCATATATGGCCGTATTTCTTTAATGCGAAAATGGATGACCGTTATCCGCTGGCATTCCGGCTGGGACTGCCCAAACCCATTGAATGCAGGATTATTGACGGCGATGGAACGCCCGGCAGCATCCGGCGCTGTATTACCACGCGCGGCAACATGGACCAGACCATACTGGAAGCGGATCCTTACCGGAAATTTTCCTATGAGCTGGTGACCAGCAGCTATTGGGGCCAGCCCTTTATCAGCAGCATACGCGATGAGATAACGCTGGAACCGGCGGGACCAGACCAGACCCGAATTACGCGCGTGACGCATTTTCAGGGCCGGGGCTGGCCGCAGAGTCTGATTACCCTCGTGATGCGGCTGGGATTTATGCAGGCACACCGCTATGCCCATGAAAACTGGCAACGGCTTGCGCTTCATCACGCAGCCTAGCGGCTAAAAATAACCGTAGCGAATTTCTTGACTTTCTATCGGGTTACAGTGGTAGTATCGGGCATCATTTAGCGGAACGCCAGAGACCCATGACGACCAGAAGCGCTTATCGCCGCATTGCTGATTATTTTTTGAAATTTCTTGCCGCTGTGGCCGTCTTTCTGCCGGTGAATATGGATTGCCCGCTGCTATTTCAGACGGTGCTTGTGCTGCTCTACGTTGCGGCCCTGTTACTGATAACCCGTAAAAACATCACTATGGACTGGCTGTCCGATACGCTACAGCCCCTGCCGGATACCGCAAAAGGCCCTGTTGCGCTTTCATGGCCGTTTCTCGGCGCCTACCTGCTATGCGCCATGCTCGCCTTTCTGGAATGGACGCAACCCTTTTACTTCACGCAGGACGATAATCACACGCAGTTCCTTCCTGTGGTCATTCAGGCGATGCGGGGATTTTTCTCCGAAGGTGTGTTCCCTACCTGGAATGCGTTTCTGGATCAGGGGCATCACACCGCAAGCGTAGCCGTATACACGCTGACTTATCCGGTTACCTATATTGCCTATCTTATAGCACGTTTCCTGACCGGATCTGACCTGCATCACATTGAAGTGTTTGCATGGATACATTTCTTTGCCGGATATTGTATTCTGTATGCGGCTCTGCGCGCTGCCTGCGTGCGTCCTCTCATTGCCACTACGGGTGCGCTGTGTTTTGTACTGTGCGGCTTTAATCTTGTCGCCGGACGTTCGTGGATGATCGCTCAGCCTTATATTACGTGGCTGCCTGCGCTGGCGTGGTCGGTGGTGGTGTTTGAGCGTGCGGCGTTGGTATCGGTGCGCTGGGTGGTGTTTACGGGGTTCACGATAGGCATTGCATTTCATGCCGGACACGCACAGCTATGGTTTTACGGCGTATTATTCTGGGGTATCAGCATCGTATGGCTGATCTATTGCAAACCGGGTGTGCGCTGGGCCGGTTTTCTCAGCGCATGCAGCGCCGGATTCATGGGGCTGGCCATCGCCGCTCCCTTGCTGCTTGTTCAGGCACTGGAAGAAATCGGCCTGACGAATCTGCGCTGGGATTATGGTATTGGCCTCGGCCTCAATAATCTGCTGCTGCCGTTTCCTGTGATGAATGCCGGGCACCCTAATCGCTGGGGGATTCATGAGGATTACATGGGGGCATTATATTATTCCGGCTCGCTATTTTTTATCCTGTTTATGATAAAATGCGTGTGCGAAGTGGTGTATGTTATTAAGCACCAGAATGCATCCAGGCCTTTTGCGCTTACTACCCTCACTTTTTCTATTCCGCTTATGATGGTTTTCTGGTGGAGCCTTGGGCAGGAAGGGCATCTGTGGATGTGGCTTTCCTACATCCCCCCCCTCGATAACATGAACAGCCCCTTCAAATTCTTACCGTTCATTGCGCTGTATTCGGTCATGGTGTCCGCCCCATTCCTGGAACGCTTGATACGAAATTTTCGGCTGGCGGGGCATTACCAGTGCGCTATTGCGGGTATAACTCTGGGCCTGATCGGCATTAACGGCGTCTCGGGAAAATACCCATGGATGGATATGCACGACCGTCCTTATCCGCCACTGCCCCCAGAGATGAGGAAGTTACAGGTGCCACATGGTTTTACCGATAAAGCATTGCGCGTAATGCCTTACTCGCCATGGCGGTCACAGACGCCTAATTATACCATCACGCTTCCGCATAATTACCCGTCCTATTACCGCATTCTGTCAACCGATGGCTATAATCTGGCGGTTACCGGTACGCTCGAGCAGCGTAAAAACAAGAATTGGCGCGGAAAGAGTTATTATACTTATTTAAATGAGTTTGGCATTCGCGGAGCTTTGCTCGCACATCAGAATGCTAATGAATCCTTGGCCGATGACAGAATAATAGAGGTGGAGCTATTAAAGAAATTCGTACAGAAGCCTATAGTAATTAACAATGCTGGCGATAAATATTATCCAATTAATAGCAATAATATCAAACCGATAGTATTCGCCAGCATATTGGGCAAAGTGATTTCTCTTCCTTTCCGGATTCGGCCCGATGGCATAGAAGTCAAGATACCCAATGAGCTGCAAACGGAAATTCTTATTACAGCCAATTTTGTATACCGGAGATGGTTTCGTGCCGCAGATGCGGATGGCAATGTTTTGCCCATTGCGGCGGATAAGATGGGCAGGATTATTACCAAAAATACCGGTTCATCCCGGTTGATTACCATACGCTATCTGCCGCCATGGTGGGTGGGGAGCGTTATTGGATTTGTGCTGGCTTCACTGTCGTGGGGCGCATGGCGTTTTGCGCGCCGTTGCTCTGCCCGGTAGCATCAGCGGTTCGTAAATACCCTGGCATAGTGGGCCACGCAGCTATCCCATGCCCATTCCTGATGTGCAAACGCAGGAAGATGGTTCTGCTGTTGCTTCAACTGTCCGGAGCGAATGATATCGTGCAAGGCGCTTTTCCAGAGTGTGAAAGCGGCTTTTCTCGGTTCAATCGGGCAGATGAAAAGTTTGGAATGGGCCGCAGGCGCACCGATAGCAGCCTCCGGGCTTACCAGCGCCGGCGTGCCGCAGGCCAAGGCTTCCTGCACCACGAGCGGAAAGCCCTCACTGTGACTGGGCAGCAGCAGGAGATCGGCGGCGCGGTAGCAATCGGCCAGCGTTTTTCCGGAGCGGTCATCGAATACGCGCACGTTCGCCAGAGGCCATGTTGCAGGATGTAGCGGCGAATGTACCGGCCCCCAGCCCGCAAACCACCAGATGGCTTCGGGCATTGCCTCGGCCAGCTGACGCAGCAATGTCAGTCCTTTCATGGCGACAAAGCGGCCCACGAAAAGAAATACCGGCTGATCCGCATTCACCCCAAGTTGTTCGCGTAATGCATCCCGCTCATGGGCAGGCAGGGGATGAAAGATACCTGTATCCACGCCGTTAGGTAAGAGCAACGGTTCGCGTGTAAATCGTGTATAGGCTGCAAATTGCCTGCGGATTTCTTCGCTGATAAAAACAACCTGCTTCGCCCGTGACAGCATATACCGGCCAAGCGTGCGGTTGATAATTTTCAGGGTGCATGCCATCAGGCGGCTACGATAAGGCGTGTCGCCGATATGTTGCGTGATGATAACCGGTTTGCCGTACAGGCGGGCGAAGAAGAAAGCGGCGATGTTGCCGAAATAAATAAAATCATGAAGATGTATGGCATCGGCCCGGCGGACGGCGTGACGCAATGCGCATAACGCTCCCCATGTCCATATCGGCCAGGGTAATCCAAACCGTTCCAGCATGTTCCAGCAACGTACCGGATGTGCCGTCAGGCGCGGACTTTGCGGTGGGAGCGGGTCGCAGTCGCTGGCTATCCATGTGATCGTAAAATGCTCGTCCTGCGTAAGCCTTTCGGCAAGCTGGGCGGCCACCAGTTCAACGCCGCCGCGATGGGTAGAGAAATAATGCGTTACTAATACGATGTTGATGGCTGCCATGGACTACCTGATGCGCCTGACGTCTTGACCGGAGATAACATAGACGGCCCGGTCAGGATAATAATCCATCAGTTTCTGGTTGTCCTTGCCCTTATCAAGCGCCACGATAATAGGATTGCTGTCTTCAGGCGGCTGCATGAAATAGAGCCAGCGAAATGCTTCGTACTGTTCGCAGAACACCAGCGCCGGTGCCTGAACCTTGGTCTGCACAAGATGGTAAAAAGCGGCATTGCCTTCCCAGTAATGATTTTTATAACCCTTATACCATTGCAGAATATGCGCAGGAAACGCAGTGATGAAAAGGCAGACGATGATGGCTGCGAGAGCGCCTCTGCTGGCAGTCAGGGGAAGGCGGACATGCAGGCGTCCCCTGATCATGGCCGGTAGGCGCACAAGGCTGAGAGATGTCAGTACAATCAGGATGACGGATGTTTCATACAGATAGCGCGGCCCGAATATCATAGAGTAAAACGGGTTGATAATAAGCGATGCCAGCTGAGCAAGGCAGCAGGCGATAAGCAGGTTGCCGTAGCGATACTGGCCCCGCAGCAGGAACAGCAGCAGGACGAAGATCAATGAACTGGTCGGCCAGCCGAACACATAGGAGTGCAGTGAGGATACTGTTTTGTTGAGTCGTCCTATATCCTCTCCCGCGCGCGCAGCCACAGATTCTACGGTTGAGAAGGGAGCGATGAATTTGATAGGATCGGTTTTGGACATGACCCACGGATTGCCGTTCATAATGACGTTGTAACTAAGCAAAATGCCGACAAACACGGCAAATGGTACGGCCAGACAGAGCGTATTACGGAAGTGTTTTCTGGGGTTTTGCGCCAGCAGGCTCATGGCATGAAATGCCACCGGTAGCGCAAATGGCAGGGTGGATTGCGGACGGGTAATGAATGCGTATCCCACGCATAGTCCGGCGGTAATGGCGTAGCGGTAATCGCCGGTCTTATGCTGGCGTATATAGCAAAACAGAAAGAGTGTGAGAAACAGCAGGCAGGTGGCATTGTTCATGTATTCGGAAGACATGAAGATAATAAACGGTGACATGAGCATCAGCGTGACGGCCACCAGCCCCGTGCGTTTCCCCCCGATTTCCTGCGCCAGCAGATAGGTGGCAATCACCGTGAGTGCTCCTAGTATGGGATTGATAAGCCACGGCGCATGGACCAGATGACCGAGTGTCAGCATCATAAGATGGCCGGGCGCATAGACGCTGTAATAGCGGCCGTCATTGATCATGTTCTGGAAATCGAAGAATTGCCTGAGCGGATGGCTTGCCGCATACAGATGCCCGCTGGCCATGATTTTAGCGTGCACGAACTGGGCGTGTGTATCGCCGACATGCGGAATGCCATCAAATAACAAGCGGGAAAGGCTGGCGGCCAGCAACAGGAAAAAGGCTGCGCAGCCGCCGACATACCAGCGCACCGGGAGCGTACCCGCGCGGCTTACACAGCGAGAGAATGCAGCCAGCATGCCCCTTGTCCTTCGCCATTCCAGACAGCAGAGCGCTACCAGAAACAATGTGAGCGCCCGCGCCATCTGGTAGGCCGCTTCCTGAGCGGGAGTGTGTTCGGACACAAACGTAAAAATGAAAAAAAACAGTATCAGCAAACGACCGCAATAGTACAAAGCAGGTGTGCTGGCTTTCATGACACTTACGGTCGCTCCGCTGCTGGTATCATGTGTGTATTTTAGTGCTTTTGATTCGGCGCAGCTTTGCGGGCTCCGACGTATAGACCTCTTCGTCATTCACATCATTGGTTACGACGGCACCCACCCCAATGAATGCCCGCTTGCCAAGCGTGATACCATTACGCAGGACGGTACCGATGCTGATAAAGCTGCCCTCGCCGGTAACGGTATGACCAGAAATGGCGGACATCCCGGCAATAAATACATGATCCTCAATGACGGCATGGTGGCCGAAATTACTGCCGGGGAATATGGTGACATTGTTACCGATTTTGACAAATGGCTGAATCGTATTGCCCTCCATGATGATGCAGTTCTTGCCGATGAGGTGCGGATGCCAGACATGCGCTTTGGAACTGATATAGGTGACCAGATCATATCCCTTCGCCAGCGCATCCTCGTATTTTTTCTTGCGCGCTTCCACGATGTCTATGAACCGGCCTTTTTTCTGGTGACCGATGGCCAGGCACATATCGAATGATTCAGGCGGATAGAGTTTGGTGACCTCTTCATAGGATACCACCGGCAATCCGCAGAACGTCGATTCTTTCAGGTAGGTCGGATCGACGGTAAAGGCGACGACTTTGCGATCGGTATCGTGCGTGAAGTAAAAATGCAGGATTTCAGCAAATGCGCCGATGCCGAAAATAACGACGGGCTTCATGTATTGCGTCCCGTCTGCTCCCTAACCAGAGCCAGCGATTTAGAGAGAGACAGCAGGTAGTGTCGTGCAACATATTCTCCTACAATACCTACCGCGATACAGATAATACCTGTGAAGAAACTCATCATGCTTATGGCGGTGCTTAATGTTGAGGTGGAAAATACTGCGCCGGCGACCCCTAAAGCAACCAGAATGCTTCCTGTTATCTCAATCAGTTGAACGGGTACCAGAGAATAGGACGTAATTGCATTCAGTATGAGCGCATGGAAACGCCATATTGAAATGGCTGATTTCCCCGCCATCCGCGGGTTATGCTGTACCAGCACCGTATTGAAGCGGTTCGTGCTCCAGCGCAGTAAGGCATCGACGGAAATATAGGGCGTATTGCACTGGGCAAATACATCGCGCAGATGGGTACGCATGGCGCGGAAGGCGCTCACCCTTGTGGTATCCGGAAATAGATTCAGGCGATTAATAACCCACTTGGTGGTGATGGTCGCCAGATTACGAAATGCGCCGTAAGGCGGTTTTTTTGTATAGCCATAGGCCACATCACAACCTTCGTTGATCAGCGTGAGGAGTTTACTGATTTCTTCCGGCGGGTGTTGCCCGTCGGCATCCATGGTGACGATGATGGGCTGCTGCGCAGCGCGTATACCGGCGAGCGTCGCGTTCTGTTGCCCAAAGTTACGCACCAGATTGAGGCCGTGTACGTGCGGATTGCTATCGGCAAATGAACGGATGATATCCCAGCTTTTATCCTGGCTCCCATCATTCACAAGGATCACCTCGTACTGATTTGCCAATGAGGGCAAAAGCTCCAGAAGCGCCGACACAACATCCGACAGCGTTGTATCGGAGTTATATACCGGAATGATGACGGAGAGGCCTTCGACCATCTGCATAGATTAGTTACACGGGGTGAATGAAAGAAAAACAACGGTTATGTGGTTGGATTATGTGGTATTATACCTGTCCGGTCAAGGATTTAAGAATCGTTATTATCCTGCTGAAATCAGCAGAAACGAGCAGCATGAAAAGGCAACCGCCATGACGATTCCCGCAGCAGCGCCTGTATATTTCTGGTTTGCCAGTTGTTGTTCAATGATAAGCCCAACCATAGCGCAGAAACTTACCAGCGCGGGGTAAATATAACGAAAGTCCTGCGATGGCGCGTATGGGTGCATAACCCGGTTAATCATCAGCATTGCTATGGCTATAAAGAGAGTGGCTGAACAGACGCGCCATTCGAGACGCTTCTGAATGGTTTGGGTACATGCGCTTACTGCGATATAGCCTATTAAAGCGAGCAACAGAAACAGCAATAGCTTGGCATGGTGCATGGCATTCCAGGTAAAATGCTCGAACAGCGATGTCTTAAGCATGGAGGTCCAGAAATACTGCCTGCCCAAGTGGTCATGCCACCAGGTGATAAAGGGCGGGGTGAATAATTGTTGCGTATCTACCAGCAGCAAATGCTCTAGCGTCGTGGTGATATACTGGCTGGGCTGAATGGATGCAATATTGCCTACAATAAATGGCATCGTGTTATTTTCAGTGATGTGGTAGTAGGCGGTTCTGCCAAAATTGCCTAATAATCCCATCAGAATAAAAAACAGGCTTAAAGCCACGTGTGCTGAACGCAGATCGGAAAATGAAAAAACGCCTTTTCGCCATTGGTAAAAGGCTGCCAGCCCTATGATGGGGGCAAGCACAAGGCCATTGGTTCGCGTGCCAATGGCAAAGCCGGAGGCAATTAGGGCGTACCATAAATATGTATGCTTTTTGTCCTGAATCCAGCATAAGAGAAAATAGGTGCATGCCGCATACAGCGCATAGTACAGGATATGACTATCCAGTCGCGTGGCGAAAATAATGCCGGTGGGGTAAAACACCAGAAGTATCAAGGCACAATAATACGCTACGCGTGTTGCGATCACCCTATGCAATATCAGTGCTGAAAGAATGATAAACGTCATAAAGCACAGCAGGCTGAAAAGCCGCATCATGGAAATGCTATCGAAGCTTCCCAGCCAGTTGGTTACCCAGATAACCATAGCTTCAAGATGGTAATAAAAAGGCGGATGATAATATTCCCACCCGTGGTATGTCTTCGGCCACACCCGGTGATTCGCAATAAAAATGATATACTGCAGATGGCTGGGCATATCGATGGTATATTGCATAAAGTTTGTCACCAGAAAGTGACGAACATATGCTAGCAATCCTCCCGATATTATCAGGCCGCTTGCTACTGTGCCCGTGAAGAACCACATAATGCGGGTTATTATCAGGCAACAGGTCAGCAGCAATGCGCTGATGAGTAGTTCAGTCAGGCCGGGCTTGCCGAGATTGATAAATTTGGGTCCCATCTGTAGCCCGAACGAGGCGGTATCGTAAGGGCGCGATCCACGAAAATTCCGTATGTTCGTCAGTTCGATCTTTAGCTGATTGTCTCCCGGAAGCAGGTATGGCCCCAGATCAACGATAAATCCCGGCTGGATGTTACAGGTAGCCAGCGCATGTAATGGCACATTGATGTTGTTCAGCGTCATCTTGTCGACGCACCCGACAGCGAAGAACGCAAACCGCGTTTGCTGCAGTTTCTGGTAACGTATCGTGAAATTATACTCGAACCTGCCAAAATGATTCTTGGAAATACCGGGAACAAAATAATCCGGTGTCATTTGCGGTAAAAGAATAGGGACTTGTCCCTCCTGACCGGCGTATTGCACGGTCCGGGATGTAATCTTAGGAAGGGCAAAATAATGAATCGCCACCGTCAGCGTTGCAGCCAATACACATAAATGTATCAGTTTGATGTGCCGCCAATATGCAGATAGTTTTTGTCCGATCATACGTTACAAACAGTGACTATAGGGCATAGCTATGGCTTACGCAGAAAGGGTAACTGGTCATGGGTAAAGCGCACCGATGTAAAAATGGCATCGGCGAACTCGTTCCGGCGTGGTGTCTTCTGAAGTATGTAACTCCAGACAATCCGGCCTTCAGGCGTAATTTCAAAAATCCGTGAATTTCCTGATTCGCCAATCAGCGTATTGCCATTGGGAAGCCGTTGCAGGCGCCCGGCCATACTGACATAGAACGGCTGATCACGGCTTCCGGCAAAGTGCCATTTGGTCTGAAGCGTGACGGGATCAAATTCAATCACGCGCGAATAGGTTTTTTTGTATTCGACGTGCCCCCAGTTATCCAGCACCATGATGTGGCCGTTGGCCAGAAAGCTGGCGGCGTGCTGGTATTCCCAGAAGCCGCGATAGGCCCATACGACTTTGTGGGTTTGGGGGTCGATTACCGCCAAGGCGTTGGGGCTGCGCATCGATACCAGAATCTGTCCTGCCTTGAAGCTGGAGAATTTTTCGGCCATGTCGGGCGGCAGGACATCAACGGAATTGGTATGGAAGAAATCGGCTAGGGTATCGCCATTTTCTTTGCCGTGGAACATCATGAGCGCAAAGGGTGTGCCGTGAAAGGCATCTAGCAATGAAATGCTCTCCAGTTCCTTGCCTTCGGGAGAAAGTTTGACGATAACATCATCGGACATCGGGTATACGAGCCCTTCAAATCCGGAGGGCGGTTTGGTGACGGTTTTGCGGGTAAGGACATAAATATTGCCGTCCCTGTCCACCGTTAAATCGTGATGCGTGGCGGCTTTATATACCCAGAGAATCTTGGAATCCTTGTCGACTTTGACAATGCCGCAACCATAGGGAGCGGCAATGACGGCATCCCCGTAATTCACCAGTACATCGCCGTTCGGATAGAGATAGGCGCCATCGGCAAATACATCGCTTTTAGATAACGGATTGGTGCATATCGCAGAGTCCCATATCTCGGAATAGGGCACCTTCCAGTGATGCACCACTTTTCCTTCCATATCGACAAGGTAGGGAGAACCGAGATAACCGGTAGTAATCAGGGTGTAGCCGGAATAAGCCCGGTCTTTATCCCAGGCAGTCTTTGCATTCTGGACAATATAGGCGTTGCGGTTGGCGTGGTCATTGCGAATATTGTCTGGTAGTTCTTCGCGTTCCAGCAGCCATTCGGCACGCAAGGCGTCGGCGGCGGAAAAGGCATTGGCGAAGGACTGGGATAGCGGTAGCTGATAATGGATTGCCGCTGCGCCATAGATGAGCGCCAGTGCAATCAATCCGCAGACGGACAGGACAAGCAGAAGGCGGTCAAACATGGTCAGTGTATTCTTCATATCTCTCAAAGCAGTACTATATTATGCATCATTCGACAATCATTCAATAACCTAACCGTTGCGCTGTTTTTTGAGTGATACCCGCAATCGTCTTCTGGTCGTCGGCACTGAAGCCGGGGTCATAGTAGCGGCGGTGCTGGATAGAGGCGGCATACGCGGTTGACAGGGAGGTGTCCGGCGTCAGTCGGCAATGCTCCGTCATGCGTGAGATTGTTTCCGATGGGGAAGCGCAGAGCGTTTCAAAAGGCACCAGCATAACGGCATTTCTAAGGGTTTCGTCAGCAGCAAGTTGGTGGGACAAGGCATCATGCAGCATGTTCCAGTAGAGCGCCCATCCGCGCACTTCGTGGCCTGCTGCCCATGCGGCGCGTATGTCATCCACGGCTTTCTGGTTGCCGGTATGGATGGGCCGTCGGCCAAGACCGAATTCAAAATGCCCGCTGGCGCTCATATGCCGTACGATACGGGGATTGCGCCGTCCTGCTTCGCAGAAACGGGCATGCTGGCGCATCAGCGAGGCAATGTGGCTGGCAGGTTCGCGTACGGGCACAATAAAACGCGCATCGGGAAAAAGTGTGAGCAGATAGCGCATGCGCGTGACGTTGTAATTGCCTTTGGAGACATAGCGCGACGCCCCTCTCACCAGCAGCAGTTTTTGAATATGCTCACGGTAGAATCGTTCAAATGCCGCATTCGTTGTGTTGGCACCCAGCATTTGGCTGGTGGAGACATCATGCAGTTTTGGAAAAAAACCATTCCAGAGTATTTCTTCCATGGCTTCGGGGCTGGCGGCATTGACCATCATTCCGTCGCCATGCGCGCGTTCACGCAGGCTGCGATCCTGAAAGGGAACATATTTCAGTGCAGTGTTCCACCAGTAGGGCGTGAATATAAAGGGAAAATCCTGATAGCGGTGGCTGGCGGTGCCTTTATGCGCTGCCAGAATTTCAAGCAGCAGCGTGCTGCCGGAGCGGGCAAGGCCGCATACATAGATGGGGTTGTGGATGGTTCGGGTGGTCAGGGCATCGCCCAGAATGCGTGACTCGAAATTGCCAAGACGGATCCAGAATCGCGGGCAGCCCGTGACCCAGCGTGCGAGCAGCATGCTTATGCATGAAGGCGGTGTTGGGCTATCCGCCATGTCAGGTAATCCTGAACAGGAATTTGATGGCAAGCGAGCTGACGCAGGCCGCGAGTATATACCAAAACTCAACGCTACTCGTCCATTCCGCTCCAAGCGTAGGCAAGGTGATTTCTGCAAACACCGGCAGCAGGCAATATAGAATCCCCGCTGCTGGCAGGAATGACAGAACGACGGCAGGAACGGCCAGCGTACACAGCTTTAAAGACAAAAGAAGATCCGCCCTGATCAAGGATTGCAATTCTCCGAAGGCGCCCTCATGCCGTATCAGCTTTGCGCGCAATTCCTTTTGCTGGGCTTTGTATGCGATCATTTTTTGCTGTGGCGCAATCCACGCATAGATACCCATGCTGATGGCGCCGCTCAAGACGCCCCATGCAAGAATGCGCGGCCAGGGCCCCATGAGGCCAGCCAGAAGCGTATCAGCAAATGCAATCATATCAGGGCTTGGTCGATGGCGTGGTATTGTCAGGGCTGGAAAGGGGAGATTTGCGTGCCTTCCAGCGTTTATAAAACAGGCGCATCGGCCAGAGCAGAACCATGGCGAGCGCTACGGCAATGCTGCCGAAAAGCGCTATCAGTGAGCCGATCATCGTGAGTCCGGGGCCAGGGCTGATATAGGCCTGCGCAGGTGCGGTGGCCAATGCCATCAGAACGACTAAGGCAATGTGACGAGGTGCCATTATCTAGCGCGTCAGGTTGTATTTGGCGGCCATGCGCCCGCTGCGATCATAGGCAATGTAAAACCAGCCGGGGCAGCGAACTTCAAGCAGGCACGGTTTATAGGCAACGATCTCTTCGGTAGTCTCTTTGCACAGCGTGTCGGCATAGGGCAGCAGGGAAGGGGTGGGTCCGGTTTTGCAGTTATGCGATGCTACCGGTTCGCCGAATTTGTCAACGATCACGGCGCGATTCTGCTGAAAAGACAGATCGTTAAACTTGGATTCGCGATACATGATGACGAATTCGCCATAGGCAAAAAACAGCATGACGGCGATAACAAGTTTCTGAAAAAGTCCACTCAGCATAGGTACATCTAAATAAAAAATATAAACAATACCGACCCAATATATAGAGCAAGTATCGAGAGCGCCACTATAAATTGCGGCCGTTTTCGGCGGGCGACGGGACGTTTAAAATCAGGTGTGGGTCAATGGCAAGATAGGTGGGCGTTGGCTTATCGCTAAACACAAGGCAATAGAGCCCTTACAGCGATTACATCAGCGACAAAAGGATATAAAATATATTGTCTGGCCAGACCTACTAAGTAAGTAGCAGCATCCCCACAAAATCTTTCGCTTTAGTACAGGCTATCAGCCACCCAGCGTGAATGGCTCATTTGATCGGCTGCTGCGGGATGTGGGGCTGCTACAAGGAAAGAGTGGGAAGAATAGGGTGCTACAGTGTATGGCACACCTATGCCACATTAGAGTTATTGACAGGTGGTATAGATATCCATACCCTATCAAAGCAGATGGGCAATAGTACGGCAATGATTGAAAAACATTACAGCAAACTAACAGCGATTATGGCGGCGGAGAGATTGGCTTGAGAATTCGCACAGGAAAAATCATTGAATTTTTTTAACATCTGCTTAGTAAAACCCGATAACTATATCCACTCCTATGCTTTCGTAGAACTTGGAGAGTTATTGCTCTACTCTTTAAAGGAGCTCGGCTACGGAGCCACAATGAACTTTAATAAAATAAAAAATGGTAATCGAAATATTTTGATTGGCTGCCATCTTTTGAACACAGAACTTATCTCCAAGGTTCCAAAATCGACGATCATTTTGAACACTGAACAGATTCACTCTGACGACACAGCCTGGAATTCAAATATATTTGAATGGGTAAAACACTTTGAAGTTTGGGATTACAGCCCTCGAAACATCGAAAAACTTAATATGCTCGGTGTATCTAATGCGAAACATTTGCGCATTGGTTTTCAAAAAGAACTTAAACGAATTCCAAAACCATTAACCAAAGATATTGATGTGCTGTTCTATGGCTCACGAAATGAGCGTCGAAACAAGATAATCGAAGAACTTCAAGCAAATGGTCTAAAGGTCGAAGTTTTATTTGGCGTGTATGGCTCGGAACGAGACAAGTTTATTTCACGATCAAAGGTTGTTCTTAACCATCATTTTTACAGGTCAGAAATCTTTGAGATAGTACGAGTCTTCTATTTGCTCTGTAACGAGGTTGCGGTGGTTGGTGAAGTTAATGAAACAACTTTTATTGAGGACTGGTGGAAGGAAGCCGTATGCGGTGCGCCATACGGCCAATTGGTCAATCAATGTATTAGGCTTACAAAAGACGATTTGGAGAGATGTGCTTTTGAGAAAAAAGGGTTTGAACTAATAAAAAGTCATCCACAAGTGCAATACACATCCGAAATTCTCACCTCATAGCATTAAATTTCTGCTATCAAGGAAATCCCCCCCCATTCCAGCCTAAGGTCTGAATAAAAAAGACTTTCTATCCATATCTATGAGGCGGCAAAACCAAATAAATCCGTTGTCCAAATGATTCGCTGATTGCAAAGTGCTGTTATCAATAACACATAACAAAAGAGCAGCACGATGACAGCATTAGCAGCATTAAAACTTACCAATACACGCAATCCGTTTCGGCTAATATTTTTCTTGGGTCATCTGCGTAGAAGAGCGCAGCAAAAAGCTATTCTTTTTTGTGGTGTTTTCATGCGCCATTTATGGCCATTTTATTATTAAATATCAAAATTGTAAATGGTGCTGCTTAGGTAACTCGAATACATGGCCCCGTCATTACGAATGATGTGCTCTACCAACTGAGCTAAAGCGGTTTACCTAACTTTACCAAGCTATTCCTCGCTTGCTGCTGATACTGCGGTGATACAGCCGTAAAATCGCCATATTCCCGCTGATATGGGGCAATAGCAAAAGCCTATAACTTTGGAATAAAAGAAAAAATGGTGCCGTCTATAGGAATCGAACCTACGACCTACGCATTACGAATGCGCCGCTCTACCAACTGAGCTAAGACGGCATACCAGAACGAAGTGAACGGACTAATTACCTGCAATAGCCGGAAAATACAAGGGAAAATCTGCATTTCCATAAATAGATTATGGCCTAAAAACTGGCTTTCCGGATATTCATTTGTTTTTCCGTGATATGCACCGTATAAGCTATGGCAATAACGCCTAGTAATTACGCATTAATTTATATATTCCGACCATGAAATTTCTTGATGAAGCAAAAATCTATATTCGCAGCGGTGACGGCGGCAAGGGCTGTGTCAGTTTCCGCCGCGAAAAATTTATTCCGCTCGGTGGGCCCGATGGCGGCAATGGTGGCCGTGGCGGCAGCATTATTGCCGAATGCATATCCGGTCTCAACACGCTGATCGATTATCGCTACCAGCAACATTTCAAAGCTAAGAAGGGCGAATACGGCATGGGCTCCAATTGCGCGGGCCTAAGCGCGCCGGACATGGTGCTGAAGCTGCCTGTCGGCACGCAGATTTTTGAAGCCGACCGCGAAACGCTGCTGGCCGATCTTACCAAGGTGGGGCAGAAAATTATCCTCGCTGAAGGCGGCAAGGGAGGCTTAGGCAATGCCTGCTTCAAATCATCGACCAACCAGTCGCCGCGCACGGCGACACCGGGAGGCGAGGGGGCGGAACATTGGCTGTGGCTACGCCTGAAATTGATGTCGGATGCGGGATTACTCGGTATGCCCAACGCCGGAAAATCCACATTCCTCGCCGCAGTCTCGCGCGCGAAACCCAAGATTGCCGATTACCCGTTCACCACGCTTACGCCGCAGCTTGGCGTCGTCTATATCGATGGCAAGGAATTTGTGCTGGCTGATATTCCCGGTCTGATCGAAGGTGCGCATGAAGGCGTCGGTCTTGGCTTGAAGTTTTTAGGCCATGTCGAGCGTGCCGGTATCCTGCTGCATTTGATCGACGGTACGCAGGAAGATGTGGTGACCGCTTACAAAACTATTCGTACCGAGCTGAAAGCCTATAGCGCTGAGCTCGCCAAAAAACCGGAACTCATCGCGCTGAATAAGTGCGATTCTCTGACGCCTGAAGAGATCAAGGAAAAATCGGCGGCACTTAAAAAGGCAAGTAAAAAGAAAATCTGGCCTATCTCCGCTGTTGCCGGCGATGGTGTGAAAGATGTCCTGCGCGATATGATGAAGGTCATCGATGAAAAACGCGCAGAGGAAAAAGCGGCAGACACTGCAGAAGAATCCGTGACCGATTCCCGCCACCACGGGCATGACGAATAAAGGGTAGCATATGTTCGCCAAGGCCAAACGCATTGTCATAAAAGTGGGTTCGACACTGCTGACCGACGAAGCGGCAGGGCGCGTGCGCGACGCATGGCTGGCAGCGATGGCCGCCGATATCCACCAGTTGAAATCGCAGGGCAAGGAAGTAATTGTCGTCACGTCCGGCGCGGTAGCGCTGGGACGATTGCAGCTTGGACTGAAAGCAAAATCGCAGCTCGAACTTGAAGAAAAACAGGCGGCGGCTGCGTGCGGCCAGATTGAACTCTCCGCTGCATGGCGCGATGCGTTGTCGCGTTACCAGATCAAGGTGGCGCAGTTACTACTCACCGCCGATGACAGCATCGAGCGTGACCGTTACCTCAATGCACGCAATACCATTGATACGTTGCTAGAGCTTGGCGCTGTTCCCATCATCAACGAAAATGATACGGTGGCCACCGCTGAAATTCGCTTCGGCGATAATGATCGCTTGAGTGCGCGCATTGCGCAGATGGCGGGTGCCGACCTGCTGATTTTATTTTCCGATATTGATGGGCTGTATACCGCCAACCCGGTCGAGCATCCGGACGCGCAGTTTATTGCGCAGGTGGATGATATCACACCTTCCATTGAAAATATGGCGGGCGGATCGTCGTCTTCTATCGGCTCTGGCGGTATGATTACAAAAATAGGTGCGGCTAAAATTGCGCTCAGCGCCGGTTGCCACATGATCATTGCGCGCGGCACGACGCTCAATCCGCTGCGCGATCTTATTAATGGTGGCAAATGCACTCGCTTTATCGCCAAGGGAAATCCGCTTAGCGCGCGTCAGCACTGGATCGCCGGTTCCATTCATCCGGCAGGTAGCGTGACCGTTGATGACGGGGCGGCGGCGGCACTGAAATCAGGCAAGAGCCTGTTGCCCGCCGGTGTTAAAGCTATCGAAGGCCAGTTTGCCCGCGGCGATGCGGTCATTATTAAAGATCAGCAAGGCAAGGTGCTGGGCAAAGGGTTAATTGCCTATGATGCCGAAGATGCGGCGCGTATCCAGGGCCAGAAAAGTCAGGAAATTGAGAAAATACTGGGATTTAAGCGCAAAGATGTACTCATCCACCGTGATGACATGGTGCTTGAGAATTGATTTTTTATTTGCACCTGCGCTAGTTTCAGCCGACAATAGAGGCTTGAAAAACAGGTAATTACCACATGAAATCGAAAGTCGTCACCCTCAAAGGCGAGATTCACGCGCAGATGCAGGCCATCGGTCGCAAGGCCCGTGTGGCGTATGAAATCATGGCCGAAGCCTCCAATGAGCAAAAAGATATGGCGTTGGTGCAGGCGGCCATGGCCATGCGCGAGAACGTCAAAGAAATTCTTGCCGCCAATTACAAAGACCTGAAATACGCCAAGGAAAAAAAACTCGATGCCGCGCAGATTGATCGTCTGACACTGGATAAAAAGCGCATCGAGGCAATGGCTGCCGGTTTGGAAACGGTGGTCACTCTGCCCGACCCGGTCAATAAAATCATTGATGAATGGACGCGCCCTAACGGGCTGGTGCTGCAACGCGTGAGTATACCGCTCGGGGTTATCGGCATCATCTACGAATCGCGCCCGAATGTTACCTCGGATGCTGCGGCGCTCAGCCTCAAGGCAGGGAACGCTTCTATTCTGCGCTGCGGTTCGGAATGCATGTTCTCTTCGCAGGCGATTGTCGATTGCCTGCATAAAGGGCTGAAAGCGGCTAAACTGTCCGTGGATGCCGTGCAGCTCGTGCCGACGCGCGACCGCGCTGCGGTAGGTGAAATGCTGACCATGACCGGCATGATCGATATCATTGTGCCGCGCGGCGGCAAGTCGCTGACCAAGCGCGTGCTGGAAGAAAGCCGCATACCCACCATTCAGCATTTAGACGGCAACTGCCATACCTACGTGCATAAAAAAGCCGATCCTGAGATGGCTAAAGAAGTGTTGCTCAATGCCAAGATGCGGCGCGTCGGCATTTGCGGTGCTACCGAATCTCTGCTGATCGATGAAGCGGTGGCAAAAACCATGCTGCCGAAACTTGGCGATCTTCTCACTAAGGCCGGTTGCGAAATGCGCGGTGATGAAAAATCGCGCAAGCTCGATAAGCGTATCAAGGTTGCAACCGACGAAGATTGGGACACCGAATATCTCGCGCCGATTATTTCGGTGAAAGTGGTCAAGGACGTGAACGAAGCGGTGAACCATATCAACCTTCACGGCTCGCACCATACCGACGCGATTATTACCAGTGATACGCGTGCGGCGCGTACCTTCCTGCGCCGGGTGGATAGTGCGATTGTGATGCATAATGCGTCGACCCAGTTCGCCGATGGCGGCGAATTCGGTTTCGGTGCTGAAATCGGTATATCTACCGGTAGGTTACATGCACGCGGGCCGGTTGGCGCCGAGCAGCTGACCACTTATAAATACGTCATTCACGGGTCCGGCCAGACGCGTTCATAATGAAATAATTAACGATTCTGTGTCCATAATAATCAAAACCAGTTGATTATCCATTGTCATGCAGACCAGTATTAATCCCGCCACTGGCGCGGTTATCCGCCAGTATCCCAGCCATAACGAAACGCAGGTGCAGGAAGTCATCGCGCTCGCGCATGCGGCATACCTTAAATGGAAAGAGGTGCCGGTTGCCACGCGTGCGATCTATCTGCTCAAAGTGTCCGACGTATTGCTCAAAAATAAAGAGCAGTATGGTCGCATCATTTCCGAAGAGATGGGGAAGCCCTTAAAGGAAGCCATCACCGAAGTGGAAAAATGCGCGTCTTGCGCAAAATATTTTGCCGAACAAGGTGAAGCGCATCTTGCCGACCAGCATATCAAAACCGAATACCGCAAAAGCTATGTCGCGTTCCGGCCGCTCGGTATTGTGCTCGGCGTGATGCCGTGGAATTTTCCGTTCTGGCAGGTGCTGCGTTACGCGCTGCCGTCGCTGATGGCAGGCAATGTCGGCATTTTAAAGCACGCATCCAATACGCCGGGTTGCGCGCTCGCCATTGAATCCGTATTCCGTGAGGCAGGATTACCGGAGCATTGTTTCCGCTCGCTGCTGATTCCCGGCAGCCGTATTGAAGAAGTCATTGCGCATCCGCATGTCACCGCCGTGACGCTGACCGGCAGCACGCCCGCCGGGCGTTCGGTTGCGGCGCTTGCCGGAAAACATCTGAAAAAAACGGTGCTCGAACTGGGCGGCAGCGATGCCTATCTCGTGCTGGCGGATGCTGACCTTGACCATGCGGTGGGTGCCATCGGCCCGGGCCGTTTGCTCAATTGCGGCCAGTCCTGCGTATCGGCCAAGCGACTGATCGTCGCCGAGAGCCTGAAGGAGCGTTTTGAACAGGCATTGCTGAAAGTATTTACTGCCGCACGCATGGGCGACCAGCTCGATCCCGCTACCACGATGGGGCCGATGTCGCGCGCTGATCTGCGCGATGAACTGCACGATCAGGTGCAGCGTTCGATCAAAGCCGGTGCGCGCTGCCTGACCGGTGGCAAGGTGCCGGAGGGGAAGGGCGCGTTCTATCCGCCGACTATCCTCACCGATGTGAAAGAAGGTACGCCCGCCTTTGTGGAAGAAATGTTCGGCCCGGTCGCCGTCATTATTTCGGCTAAGGAGGATGAGGACGCCATCCGCATTGCAAATGATACGGTCTTCGGGCTGGGCGGGGGGGTCTTTACCAGGGACCTCGAAAAAGGCGAGAAAATCGCCCGCGACCGCATGGAATCGGGCGCCTGCGTGGTCAATATGCTGCTGCGTTCGGATCCGCGCCTGCCCTTCGGCGGAATCAAGGATAGCGGCTATGGCCGCGAGCTTTCGGCCTTCGGCATCCACGAATTCGTCAATATCAAGACCATCGTGGTGGCCTGAGCGCCCATTTCCCGGTTGTTTAATCAGAAATTCCCGCTATTTTCCCTATGTCAACTATGCCCGTCTTCGCTCTTAATAAGAGCTTCGCCGGGCGTAATGTTTTCTAATGCCGTTGGCATAAGAAAACCTAACGGAAGCGTGGCCGAGTGGTTTAAGGCAGCAGTCTTGAAAACTGCCGTACGGGCAACTGTACCGTGAGTTCGAATCTCACCGCTTCCGCCATTATTCCGCGATTTTGAAAAAATCGTTTAGGTTCGAATCTCTGTATCAGCCTGAACAGGTTCGAAAACGATTCTTTCCAGTCTTTTTGCATTGATATATAAAATGAAAATGGATTCGAATTTTGTGATGCGTATTTATGGCAGCGGTTGGAAACTTCTTATCACTCACTATTACTAAGCTGGAATTGCTAAGCAACGACTCTGTTATTGGTAACGCAACAGGCTTTTTTTTAAAGCAGGACAACAACTGGTTCTTAGTGACTAATTGGCACGTGTTATCAGGACGTGATAACAATGGACAGCCTAGACGCAACGATGGTGCGGTTCCAGAAAAATGCCGGTTCTATACAGCGTCTCTTGTCGAAGGCCAGCTCAAGTGGTTTACACACGAGATTGCCTTAGGTGACGGATTAGATGGAACTTCAACTTGGTATGAACATCCGGTGTTAGGACATAGGGTAGATGTAGCGGCGCTCATTCTCAAAAATTTCAATGTAAAAACAGTAAAAGATTTATTAGATCCTACAGGCCATTCGCCAAATATGTTTATTGACTTGGGAGCAGAAGTTTTCTTGCCAGGGTTCCCACTGGGACTTTCTGCGGCTGGACATATGGCATTATGGAAAAGAGCAAGCGTAGCATCTTCTTTGGAATTCGGTGAAGGAATGAACAAATTTTTCTACGTTGACACCGCAACACGAGAAGGCATGTCAGGATCGCCTTGCTTAGCGATATCGAATTGGCGGCACTATGATATGGACAGAGAAACAGGTAAAGTGAAAATCGTAGAAAGGCCATTATCTCATAGACTCTTGGGTATTTATTCGGGAAGAAAAAATCCTAGTGACCAGTTTGAGGCACAAATAGGCATGGTTTGGAGAGAAAATTTAATCTTTGAAACCATTAGTGGTAAAAAGACTGCTTCAGTGAAAATTTAGGGTAATACAAAATTATTTATAACCATATTTCTTAAGTATCTCTTCTACCGCTTTTGCTTGCTTGACACCGGTTTGATTCTTTTTACTTACGGTCTCTGCAGCGGCTCCCAGATCTTGCATCATTGGTTTGAGGACGGACGAATATTTTTGTCCTATTGGGCTACTGAAAAAGACTGTAAGCTGTTTTATTTCTTCTTGGGTGTAGTATTTGTCGTAAACAGTCGCTGCCGTATTTTCAAAATCACCTGAAGTAGCCATCGTTATATCGTATACTGCTTTTGATATTTCTTGTTCTAGTTGCTTCGACATATCGGGATGCGACTTTTTTTCCAGATTGATAACAAAAGAGACAGACATATCCGCAATCTCTTTAACCATTGAGGTCATTCCCATTGCTTTGAATAATTCCTGAATATCTTTTTCCTTTGCTGCGGTGATAGCATTCGCCGGTTGGCTAACTGCTATAGCTAGAAAAACACACATCAGTATTGTTAAAAACCTCACAATTACCTCCCTATTCATATGGATATATTTCAAACTAGTGCAATTTGCTGATTATCCCAAGCAAGAAATGCAATCCTAATTTTTCAAATAATCTGGTCTTTTCAATCGGTAAATATATGCTTTATTCAAAGCTAAAATTACTTTTCTCATTTCCTCGCAGGTTCGCATAGCGTCTACAACGCCCCGTCATCCCACAATCTATAGCTTTTACTCCTTCCATAGCTTCTAATAGACGCCGAGGGTAAACTGCGCTTACATGGGCGTGTATGGTGAACATAAACAATAATCCCGCGTCGCCGTTATGGTGGAAAGCGGGCTGGGGTGTGGGGGCGGTCATATGCGTGTTGCAGCTCCTGACGGCGTATATGCCGCCGGGAGAACAGCGCGACTGGCTGTATTACGCGGTGGTTGCAGGCTTTGCGGCGCTGGTCACTGTCAGTATTCCGCTGGCCCGGTCGGTGGCGCCGGTGGTGGGCAACCCGCCGTGGCTGCACGGCTTGCGCTGGTTCAAAATGCTGTGCACGGCGTATGGTTTTCTTGCGATCAGCTATTATGCGTTGTTCCCACTAGTGGATGTGATGAGTCTCGGCGTGTGGGTGCTTGCGTTGCTGCTGACCGATGCATGGCTGAAGCAGCGTAACATTACCGAACATCGCCTGCTGTACGGCGCAGTGATGGCGTGGTTTCTGTTATGCGCGTATGCGTTATGCCGCAGCCTGCTTTACCGCGTGCCCCTGCTCACCTTCCCCATGCAGGGTGAGGCGCTGCTAAACGCTCTTCCTTTTGTGCTGGCCCTTGCATTTGTGCTCATGGCCTTATGGACACCGCGCATAACGGCAGGCGCGGCGTTTGCCTCCCCACGCCTCTCCCGGTTGTTGCATGTGATGGCGTTATATGTGATCGCGGTGCCGCTGTTTCGCACTGACCAGTTTACTAACCCGGTCGCTATTCATCATTGGAAGGCGTTGCTTGAGCCAGTGGCATCCGTGCGTAGCGGCGGATGGTTGCTTTGGGATGTGCCGTCGCAATACGGATTTCTGCAAACGCTGCTGCTGGCGGTGTTGCCCGCAGGCAATGCATGGCAGTCGATGTATCTGCTCAATGGCGCGCTGCTGACGGCGACGGGGTACCTGATATTCCGCACCTTGTTTACGAAATACCATTCGCTGTGGGGATTTTTCTTTTGTGTCGTGCTCGCGGTATCGGCGACGGCATTGCTGTTTCCTGTCGGTAACGGGATGTATTTTCCGGTCTGGTCGCTCATGGTATCGGGTACGCTTTTTTCGTTTCCTACGACTGGCAATCCGCTGATTCTTCCAAGCTCGGGGGCTATGCGTTTTTTCTGGGTGTATCCGGTGGCGGGCTATGTGTGGTATCTGTGCCGCTTCTATTACCATTCGCCGCGCAAAATTCTGCCGCGCTATGGTTTTGTTATCGGCAATGCGCTGTGGCTTGTCGGGGTATTATGGTCGCTGGAGAGCGCGGTCTTTGTCTCGCTGGTATGGATTCCGGCGCTGGTATTGATTGCGATGGCTGAATCCTATTCGCGTAACCCCGGTACTTCGGTTGCGGATCTAGTAAAGCATATATCAGTCCGTGTTCTGCACTGTGCGGCGATGATGGTGGCGGTGATTTCCATTATCGCGCTTATCTATTTTGTCTGCCTCGGCCACTGGCCGGATGTCAGCCTGATGATGGCCTATGCCGGTGTGTATGTGGGAGGATTCAACGTATTCTCCATTGATCGTCTGGGCTTGATCGCATGCTGGTTGTTTGTGTTGGGGATGATGGTGGGACTATGCATAGTGTATCTGATCCGTGCCAAGGCGGATGCGCAGACGATGCTTACCCTTGCGGTTTTCTATGCAGTCATTGCGGGTCTATGGGCGGTGGCGAGTTATTATATTCCGTTAAGCGACGATGTGCATCTGGTCTGTACTTTGCCGGTATTGGTGTATCTGTCCGCGCTGCTGCTGGTGATGATGCCGCAGCTGGACGTGTCCGCCATCGTGAAAGACGGATATGAAAAAGCGATGCTCTGCCTGTACGGTGTCATCATCTGGGCGACAGCGCATTATTATAATCCGGCTTTGTACAGTGCGCAGTCTCTGAGCGCGCCCGTGCATTCGGATGTGGCGGAGTTGCTGCTGGCGCCTCCTGCCACATTGCAGGCGCTTCTGGATAAGGTGGTATTACCCGCAGATGTCAGCCTGCACATACTTGCTCAGCCTTACACAATCGAAGAAGCCGTTTATTTTCAGGGTGTATCGGTGCAGCCGTGGTTGCTGCCCAATACGCTGGTTGGGTACGACATACCGTTGCCAAAAGCTCTGTACCGGACACTTGCTGAGCGACGTGCAGCGCGCACGCATGTGCAGACCGGCTGGACTATTGAGCGCCTATCCTTTCCACTCGATCACTATCACTGGATCAAGGTGGCAATAGAGGGGCGTTACCGGCAGGTGCAGAAATGGGAAAATACCGAGTATCGCCTGCGTAAATTTGAGCGGCTACCCGATTAGCGGGCCAGCAATCTGCGGTTGGCCGAAATAATCGCTACCGTCAGCAAGAGGATGAGGATATTGCGCAACAGCCAGTAAGGTGGGCCTTCGTAATCGGCCTCCACCAGATACTCGCCGGGTTGATAGAAGTTGATCTGGATACGCGCATCGTCGCCGACGCCCCAGCCCCATGCCTGACCGGCACCATCGGCAGAAAGCGTACCGGACGCCTGCGCCTCTTCATTGACGCGAACGCGCCAGCCGGTGAAATAAAACTGGCGTATGTGCAACGATGCGGGGTTGGCGCGCAACTCCGGTGAATCGGGTATGGTGACGCGAAAGCGGATATCGTAGGGCGGATAGCCTTCAAGATTCTGCATGGTCACGGGCACATTCTGCTCTGCCCATACCATCGGCCGCGAGAAAGGTGGTTCTTTTTCGAGCCGCTCGAGATTGACCCGGCGCGGGATGAAATCATGATGCAGCGACTGGTCGTCATAGCGTTTGGTCATGGCCGCTTTGAAAGCAGTATGGCTTTCGTCCTGCAGTCGGCTGGTCAGTTCTGAAACGGAGAAGGGTGTGCGCGTGGCGGGAATCGCCATTGGATTCCAGATCATGGCGGCGAGGCAAGTGGCGACGACTGCGCTCTGTACGGCCAGTTTCATCCGCACACTTCCACGCAGGCGCGACTCGATAAAGCTGAAGGCAAATGCGCAGGCTATCAGTCGCAGGAATGCGTCGGTGGATAAAGCGCGGTAAGGTAACTGGATCAGTCGCAATGGCTCAAACTGTTCCCACAGGGTGCGGGCACCCTCGGTCTGTATGAAGATCAGCCAGCCCCAGCCAATGATAATTGCCCATGTTACGGCGGCGCGGCGTTTGCTCCACAGCCCAAGGCAGGCGAGTGCAGTGGAGAGGGGATTGGCAGCAAGAATATTGCCCAGAGGCTGCAGCCATGTCAGGAAGGTGAACTGGATGCCTTGAAAATTAATTTCATCGCGCAGTTGAAGCACCACAAGCAGGTAGGGGCTTGCCAGTATGGCAGCGCCCAGACCGCACAATGCAAACACGGCCATGAGCTTCCATGCGTTGCGTCCGGCGTCGATCCACATTCCAAGCAGTAACAGCATCAGTATGGGCGCGAAATGCAGCGATACAAACGGATGCGATATGCCAAGCGCTGCCAGCGACAGCATGAAGCCAGTGGCGGTTTTGCTGTGTGCGCGATTTTCTCTCCATTCGCGGTACAGGCGAAACGCATAATAACCACACCACGGGCACAGTATCATGCCCAGCAGCTCCGCATGCGCGCCGCGCAGATACAGGTTGGCAAGGAGATAGGGATTGAGCAGGTATAATGCCGCCGCCGCCGTGGCGCCGATACGGCTGGTAAAAAGCCGCGATAATTTATAGGCGCCGCCACCGGCCAGCAGCAGCAATGCCAGTAAGGCGATCTTGGTGGCCAGCACGATATCGCTGATCACTAGTGCAAAGGGCAGCACAAAGAAAAAGATGCCCGGCTGGTAGAAAAGGAATGTCGGGTAGCCGTTTCCGCCCATCAGGTCCGGTAGCCAGCGCGGATATAACGTGCCGTGCAGGAATACTTCGCGGAAATGATCCAGCAGCACGGGGATGCGGTGTGCCCAGCTTAGAAATCCCCACCCCAGCGGTTCGCGCAGTACCACAATATCGTTTGTTGCCAGCATGCGCAGCATGATGATAAGCGACAGGGCCGCTATGGTGATGGTCGGCCAGTGTATGCGTCGTTTGCGAACAGGCGTGTGTGAATCAGTCATAATCTCGTATGCAGTAATGACCGTAACATACTATAGAGTTGAGTGGATTAGGTCTTTATATTTGTAATAGCTGCGGTATATTTTTTGTAAAGGTGCGGCTCTCATCCAGGCTGCCATAATGGGACATTGATGCATAGAACGGGAACGTTTGGGACCTATCGCTGGCTGTTGGCCATACTGGTCGCCAATTCGCATCTCGGTTTTTTCCACCATGTTGGCGGCGCTTACGCTGTTTTTGGATTTTTTACCTTAAGCGGCTATTTGATGACGCTGGTTCTTAAGGAACAGTACGGGCTTGGCCTTAAAGCCACCAAAGCATTTTACATCAATCGTGTTTTGCGGATTTACCCGGTTTTCTGGGTGGGTATAGCCGTGGCATGGGTATTTCTGTCTACGGCACCGCATACGGTCTATACCGATGAGATGATGCTCCCGGACACGCTTGAAAAATGGCTGGCCAATATCGCTATCTTCGGGATGGTCGCGCCCGGCGGTGAACTGGTGGACAGGCGGTTGATTTCCGCCACATGGTCATTATGCCCCGAACTCCTGTTTTATCTGGCGTTGCCGATATTGCTCCTGAGCAGGTATCTATATGCGGCATGGCTGCTCTTTGCCGCATACCATCTTCTGGATTGCATGTTTGGCGGGCATGATTTCCGCTATATCTATTTCTCCATGTATGGCTGGATGGCGCCATTTGCTATCGGGACGCTTATCTATTTTCTAAGAAAGCGGTTGCCACCGATGCCCCACTGGCTGGGATTGCCGTTGATAATGGCGTTGTGTGCGTACAGCATGTTTCCCTATGCCATGTCCAGCGATCCGGGTGGAAAGGGCTTTCATATTGCATTATTCCTCAATGCGGCCACCGTTTATTATCTGAGCTTTCAGGTGGCCGACCATGGTCGCTGGAGCAGGCTGGATAAATTGCTGGGCGATATCACCTACGCATTTTTTATTATGCATCTGGTCGTAGGAGGAATTATCAGAAATATTTTTTATGAGACGCTTCCGTTGCATACGCCCTTATTTTTCGTGATATGCCTAGTATGCACCAATCTGCTGGCCTATGTGATGTACCGTTACATTGAGCAGTCCGTCAACCGCTTCCGGGCGCGCTTTAAGCTGTCTTAAGGACGCTTATCTTTGGAAGGTCCAAGGAAATCCCTGGAGTGCAGCCAGTGTTCGACCAGTATGGGCCATGTGGTGAATGAAGGTACGTCCATTGCGCCATTAACACCGTCGGCAAGGCCGATGCCATGCTGTCCTCTATCATAGATGTGCATTTCGGCAGGAACACCGGCTTTGCGCAGCGCGCTATAAAAGAACTCGCTGTTCTCCATCTTTACGAGCGAATCCTCATTCGTATGAAACAGGAAAGTGGGAGGCGTCTGGGAGGTAACATGTTTATGGCTGGACAGCAAATCGCGCATTTCCGCAGAAGGATTGGGGCCAATCAGATTGGGGGCGATGGAAGGATGGGTATAGGGTTCGTATAAGGAAATAATCGGGTAGCCCAGTATCGCAAAATCCGGGCGGGCGCTGACTGAATCCACCGGGTCGCCTTTGGTTTTTTCAGCCATATCATAGAGCGTAATGGCGGTAGATGCCAGATGCCCGCCGGCAGAAAAACCGATGATGCCGATGCGATCCGGGGCGACGCCAAATTCTTTGGAGTGGTAGCGCACATAGCGTATGGCGCGCGATGCATCGTTGAGCGGAGCCGGGTGATAATAGCGCGGCCCGAAACGGTATTTGAGCACAAAGGCGGCCACGCCTATTTTATTGAGCCAGCGGGCGATTTCTTCACCTTCATAGGATGACACAAGCTTTACATACGCGCCGCCGGGGCAAATGACGATGCCTGTGCCGGTGGCTTTGTCTGGGGACGGTAGAAACACCTGTAGACTCGGTTTATCTTCTTCCTGATCGGCAATGGCGCCCGGTGCGCGCGTATCCCAGAGATAATGGGTCATGGGCGGCGGGGGTTGCCTGAGATACAACACTGCCATGCCAGACACGATTAAAGCGGCCAACATAGGGCGACGGTATCTGAATAATGCAGCTATTCTCATACGTAAGATATTTCACTGTTTATGTTTTTAATCAAGATTTTGCTGCGCGCCTTCACCTGCATTGTACAGAGGAAGGTTGTAGAGGCCGGGGCCTTATGCTATGGCTTCGCACTACAGAAATGGTGATTTAAATGGGGTTATTAAAACTTTTCTTTGCGCTGCTGATTCTGATCGGCCATGCAAAGCATTATCATTTTCTTCCGGAATCCCTATTGCCGGATGTGAAGGGACTGCCACTCGACCCCAAGATCGACATCTTTATCATGATCGCGGGATTTTTTTCCCGCCAGACTATTGCGGGATATATCGGAAGCGGTGAGCGAGGCTGGGTAAGGCGATTTTACATGACGCGTTGTGTGAGATTACTGCCTGCCTACTGGGTATGTTTCTTTGCTACCTATCTGATTGTGGTGGTTTTTAAACATCATGAATATCCGCCCCTGCTGGAAATCCCCATTTCCCCATTACCTGAATGGCGCTATTGGTTGCAGAACCTGATCCCTTTTTTACCCGACACGCTGGCCATTCTTGACCTGCCTTATCCATGGGACACCATTATCGACCGGTTGCAGGTGTTTCAGGCCTGGACGCTAGCCGTGCTGATGGTGCTGTTTGCGCTGGCGCCGGCGATGATGGTGGGGTGGAGAATATATCCGCTGTTCATAATCTCGTTATGGATACCTATCTATACCATATTTTTTTATGAACGGTTCAATGGCTATGTTATTACCTCGCTACCTTATTACCTCGCGGGTGCGATTGCTTTTGATTTTTATCAGGCGATAGTGCGCCGCTTTCCGCATCCCACGCTTTTACTGTCATCACTGACCTATATGCTGTTGCTTGCCGTCATGGGGATGCTGCTCATCTATGAAACGATGATAGAGGTTTTAGGTATTCTGGGCGCACATACCATTACTACTTTCTACGGCTTGGCGCTTCTTCCCTACCTGTACCACATCACCCGAGGTCTCAGGTTCGACCGCTATGCAGGGGATATTTCGTACCCGCTTTATATGTACCAGTTTCTGGTGTTCTTCGCCCTGACACAGGCGGGATTGACGGGAAGTACATTGTTCTGGGCGGTGATTCCCGCCTGCCTGCTGACCGCTATGGCATTACATCATGCCGTGGAAAGGCCGTTTATCAAGCTGCGCCGGAAATGGCATCCTGTCTCCGCATAGCCGTAATCAGTTCCACGAATGGAATATAAAAAAATCGCCCGGAGCATTGGCTGCGGGCGATTTCAATAACGTATAGGGAATAAGTCTTATTCCTCGTCGATATATTGTTTTTCCATGCGTTCGTGGCGTTCCTGTGCCTCGATGGTCATGGTGGCGATCGGACGTGCTTCCAGGCGTTTCAACCCGATAGGTTCGCCGGTTTCTTCACAGAAACCGTAGGTGCCGTCGTCGATACGCTTCACTGCGGCATCGATTTTGCCGATCAGCTTCAGGTAGCGGTTGCGGGTGCGCAGCTCTACGCCTGCCTCGGTTTCGAGCGAAGCGCGGTCAGACAGGTCTGGCTCACGCCAGTTTTCCTCTTTGAGGTTATTGATGGTTTCCTGCGATTCAGCCAGAAGCTCATCGCGCCAGGCCAGCAATTTAGTACGAAAATACTCAAGCTGCTTAGCATTCATGTATTTTTCGGATTCGGATGGCTGATAGTTCTTAGACAATTTAGCCGTCATTCTAAACCTCAACTGCGAGTACAAAAGTTAAAAAATAATTATACAGTAAAAGTCCGGGCTGTATAGCCAAAGCGCTGGAAAAAAGCAACGATTAGTTATTATCAGGCTTTTGCATTGCCTGTTCGAGCTTTGCCAGCTCCACAGCGGTACGTAACTCAATATCCTCGATAATATCGTTGAGTTCAGGTTCGTCAACCAATTGTTTTTGTATGGAAAGTTGGCGACTGAGGTCTAGCAGGATATGGTGGGGCAGGGTGCCAATCAGGAGTTGCTGGCGCAATTTTTCCAGTACATCGAGCATGTTATTACCTTGCTGGGCCAGTTTGCGCCGGCGCACGTCTTCCTCTGAAATTTCTTGCAAAGCCAATAGGTTGTTGAGTGCGGAGGTGGCGGCAACATCACCTACGCCGCCTGCCGGGCCTATGTCGGAACCCTCCGTTGCCGCCAGCACATCAGCAAAACTGCCAGTTTGCGACACGCCCCGCTTTTTACTGGTGCTGGTAGTAGAGGTTATCGAGCCGAAGCCGGTGATTTTCATAAACTGTCCGTATACATCATACTATTATAATAGGCTTTAACGTCAGGTAAACAAGGCGTTTCCTGCCGCTGAAAATATGGGTTTTCCGCACCCGGAAAAAAATGCCCGGTGATTTGTCCCGAGGGCGGAGATATGCCAGTGGCAAACCAGGGAATCGACCAATTTCCAATTTATAATTCAATGGAATAGCGGCATTTTAGGAGAGATTAAGAGGTTGGCACGGGAATCGCTACACTTTTAACATAAAAAGCAAAGGTTCGCCGATGACACATTATATAATAGACCACTCAAAGATATGGGCCAGCACCCGGGCCGCTGCGGCCACTGGCAAGAAAGCGTCAGTCGATGTGGTGGATGTAGCCTGCCGTTTCATGTGCATGACATTGTTCTTCACAATGTTGCTCGGTGGTTACCTGATTTCCTTTACCAGTCCTGCTAATGCTGAATCCCGCATCAAGGACATCGTGACCTTTGAGGGCATACGCGACAACATGCTGATGGGCTATGGCTTAGTGGTCGGTCTCAACGGCACCGGCGACAAGCTTACCAACAATTCTTTCACCGAACAGAGCCTGATTGCATTTCTCGAGCGTCAGGGCGTCAATACCCGCGGCAATTCTCTGAAAACAAAAAATGTGGCGGCGGTTACCGTTACGGCACGCCTTCCCGCCTTTGCGCGTACCGGTTCGCAGATTGACGTTACCGTCAGCGCGATGGGCGATGCCAAGGATTTAACCGGAGGCACGCTGCTGGCCACCCCGATGTATGGCGCGGATGGCGAAGTTTATTCGGTGGCGCAGGGGCAGATTTCAATCGGCGGCTTCAAGGCCGGAAGCGATCAGGCGGGCGTGACCATTACCAAAGGCGTTCCGACCTCAGGCTTTGTGGCCAATGGCGGCATCGTGGAAAAAGAAGTGAACTTCGCGCTGAACAGCCTGCCTGAACTCAAGATGGCGCTGCGCAATCCTGACATCACCACCGCGCAGTCGATTGCCAATGTCATCAACCAGCAGGTAGGACCCGGTCTCGCCAAAGTGTCTGACCCGGGCACGATCGTGCTGGCGGTGCCGGCGGCCTATCAGGAAAACGTGACATTGCTGCTTGCCGATATTGAAAAGCTGATCGTTGAAACGGATCAGGTGGCCAAGATTGTGATTGATGAATCGTCCGGCACCATCGTGATGGGTGAGAATGTGCGCATCGATACGATCGCCGTCGCGCAGGGCAACCTGATAGTGAAAATTGAAGAAACACAGGTGGTATCGCAGCCGGGAGCATTTGCGCCTGACAGCGCGCAGACGGTTGTTGCCACGCAGGCAACGGTCAACGTAGAGCAGACGGGAACGGGTGAGCCGGGCAAACGCATGGCCGTGCTTCAGCACGGTGCAACGCTTAAGGATCTGGTGGCAGGCCTCAATGCGCTGGGTGTCGCCCCGCGTGACTTGATCACCATTCTGCAAACCATTAAAGCCGCCGGCGCATTGCAGGCGGAAATTCAGACGAGGTAATATGATCAGTCCCGCTAATGCCGCCACGCTGCTGCACGGAGTTTCCGGTAACAAGGCCGGTGCATCGTCCATGTCGGGAGTGGGGCAGGTGAAAGACATGAGCACCGATCAGGTGGACAAAGTCTCCAAGGATTTTGAATCCATGTTCGTAAGCCAGATGCTGGAACAGATGTTCGGCGATTCGCTAGGAGCGGAAGCTTTCGGTGATCGTGAAACTACCGAAGTCTACAAAGCCATGATGGTGGAGGAATATGGAAAACAGATATCGAACGCCGGCGGGATAGGCATCGCAGCCTACATCAAGCAGGAACTGCTTAAGTTACAGGAGATATAAAATGGCCGAACTACGCACTGCAAAAATTCCTGAGATAAAAGTACAGGATATTATTACGCTGACTGCGCGCCTGGCGCAGCTGCTTGCTGAAGAAGTGGATCTTTTAAGTGAAATGAAAGTGTCCAAAATCGAAGCGCTTCAGCAGGAAAAAATATTCCTGACCAATGCGCTGGATGCCCAGCGCAAGATGCTCGACAAGCATCCGCACCTGTTGGATACGATTCCCTCGCAGGATAAGCACGATCTTCAGGAAGTGGTGCATGTGTTCAATAATATTCTGGAAGAGAATCACCGCAAGCTCCTGCTGGCCAAAGAGATCAACCATAAGATTGTGCAGGCAATCACCACGGTGGTGAAACAGAGCAGCCTGAGCCGTGTCTATGACGACAAAGGCATAACCGGAGCGACACCGTACAGCACGTTGTCGGTCACGCTGGATAAGCAGGTTTAGGAGAACATAATGAGTCTCTCAATAGCCATCAATAACGCGCTGACGGGGCTGAATGTCAATCAGCAGTCACTGGCGATATTGTCGCAGAATATCGCTAACGCGAATACGGCAGGCTATAGTCGGCAGATTATCAATCAGCAGGCAGTATATCTCGATGGCAAAGGCGCGGGCGTCAGCATCGACAGCATCACGCGTAAGGTGGACGACTATCTCACCCGGGCGGTACAGGGACAGAATTCAGACGTGGGCTATTCCAATGCGCTCAGCGATTTTTATGGCAGAGTGCAGTTGTTACTGGGAAATCCCGGCGAACAGAATAGTATCGATTCCTATATCACCGGCTTTTTTAATTCTATCCAGTCGCTCTCGCAGACACCGGATAACACCACCCTTCAGCGTATTGCCGTCAATAGCGGCGTGACGCTCGCCACTCAGATTCAGAAGCTGGCGGTGGAGCTGCAGGATCTGCAATTCCAGGCCGATCTCGAAGTGGGCGATGCCGTGCGCACCGTCAACACAAAACTGACGAGAATCTATGAGCTTAATCACCTTATTTCCGAGAACAAGGCTTTTGGTAAATCGGTGGCGGAACTCGAAGATCAGCGCGATGTGCTGGTGAATGAGGTGGCGTCCTTTATAGACGTGAATACGTTTCTCAAAAGCGATGGCTCACTCTTCCTGACTACGGCGGGCGGCATCAGTATCCTCGACGACAATCGGTATCAGTTCAGCTACAATCAGGTTGCGTCCGCCGCCACTTTCAAAAATGATGCGGCCATGGGTGCGCTGACGGTAGCGCCTGTGGATGAAAACGGCGTTATCATCCGTAATCCTAATACCATTGCCACCGAGGGAGCCAGCTCAGAAATCACCTCGTTGCTGACGAGCGGAAAAATAACCGCGCTTTATGAAATGCGCGATACGATTCTGCCCGGTATAATAGCGCAGCTTGATACGATGGCCGCGCTGTTACGCGATGAAGTCAATGCCATACAGAATTCTGGCAGCGGTTATCCGGGCGCTAATAGTTATACCGGCACACGTCTGGTATATGGACAGGATTATAGCGACTGGACCGGATCGGTGCGCATCGGTCTGGTGGACCTCAGCGGCGCGCCGATACCTTCGGCGTATGGCGATGAGCCCAACGGCACACCGCCGCTTCTGCTGAATCTGGAAACACTTAACTCCGGTAACGGTCCGGGAAGTCCTTCGGTGCAGAGCATCGTGGATGCCATCAACCAGTATTACGGCGTGCCGCAGAACAAAGCGAAAGTCGGTAATCTCAACAATATCCAACTGGTCTCGGATAGCACGGCACTGCCTAATACCGGCGCTTCATTCAGCTTTGATTTCAATCTCAATAATATATCAGGAAGCGCTGCCTCGTTTTTTGTGACCGGACTGCAGGTGCGGGATAATCTGGCCGTGGATATTACGTCGGTTACCACTAACGTGCCGACAGTGGCATTAAATCCGGCGTCTACCTACGTTACCTCGCCGGGTAATAAGACGGTTGTGGTCAACAGCACGGCAGCCCATAATTTTGTGAATGGCCAGACAGTGTATCTTTCGCTTCCCAGCGGTGCAGTGGACGGCATTCCCGCTTCCGACCTGTCGGGGTTTTTTACCGTTTCGAATGTCACCAGCACCAGTTTCGAAATTCAGGTTAACACCGCTGCTACTGCCGGAGGTACGTTTGGCGAAGTGGGCATGACGGCAACGCCGCCTTATGGCGAGGCAGAGCCCGGCGATTATGTGCGCACTGCCGGAAATGGCCCGATTACGGTTGATCTCAGCGGCAATATTGTCACCCCTTATTATGATATTACCGCCACGGTCGCGGTGATCGCTGAAGACGGAACCCTTTCCACTTCACAGATTACATACCGTGTGAATAATCAGCAGCCGAGTATGCTCGGGCGGTTTTTTGGAGCGCAGGCGGTCAATAATGGCGGCGAACTGGTATTGCCGAACACGATTCGTCCGCTGGCAGTAGCCAAACTGGTAGATGCCAATGGTAACAAACTGGCCAAGATCAATGGTCAGTATGTCACTGATGTGGCCGGCTATCTCAAGATAGAAGGTGGATTGACCAACTACCTTGTGGCCATCGACAGTCTCGAGAGCAGGGAGTTAGGCAAGCAAAGCCTGAGTCCGGTACAGCCGGGAACCGGACGCGGATTTTCGCATTATTTTGACCTGAACGATTTTTTCAAAAGCAACCATCCCACCAGCACGGGGGATACCGTCAATGACAGCGCCCTCAATCTGGAAGTGGAAAAACGTCTCATCAATAACGCCGGCCTGATCAGCCGCGGCACTATTATCAAAAGCCCGAATCCGGTTGCTGCCAATCTTCCACCGAATTTTACCTACCGCCTCTATCCCAGCGATAACAGCGTGATAGCGCGGCAGTCATTATTGTCTACCAAAACACTCGCCTTCACGGCGGCGGGTATATTGGGCGCTACTACCCAAACACTGGGCGGCTATACCGGGCAGATTGTAGGTTCGACCTCGGCCAACGCCGCCACTGCCAGAACCAACAGCAACAATGCAGATGCGCTGCTGCAGGGATATTCTCTCAGGGCGTCATCAATCAGTGGCGTCAATCTGGACGTAGAGCTGGCAAACACAGTCTTTTATCAGAACGCCTATGCAGCGTCGGCACGTGTCATTACCGTGGCCAATACGCTGTTTGAACAATTGCTCCAGGCATTCTGATGAGCAACACAAGGAGATAAGTTATGGCAGTCAGCACCATTAGTACCTATTCCATCCTGCAGTCGACGCTCAATGACGTCAGCAGAGTGGAAGCCGAACTGCAGCAACAGCAGATACAGCTCTCCAGCGGCAATAAATCGCGCGATTTTGCCGGGCTTGGCGATCAGGTGCAGCAGTTTCTGGCGCTTGATGCCTCCATCCGTAAAGCCGACCAGTATATCAATGATAATCAGGTGGTAGAAGACCGCATGAATGCTACCGGCACGGCGCTGACCGGCATTATCGATACGGCCACCGTGTTGCAGAGCCTGATTGCCCAGCGTCGTACCGGCGTGGGGAATTCGGCAGCGTTCGAGACCCAGCTTCGAGGGGTGTGGAACCAGCTCGTGGGCCAGCTTAATACGACCGTGTCCAACCAGTTTATTTTCAGCGGCACCCAAACCAGCACCCCTTCAGTTGATGGCCAGGCTTTCCCAACCCTGCAGGTAGCTGGTGTGCCCGATATTGGCTATTATCGTGGCAATCAGCAGGATGTTACGGCCCGCCCGCAGGATAATAACAATGTGACCTATAACGTGCGAGCGGACGACGAGGGGATCCAGAAATTATTCGCCGCGCTTGCCATGGCGCGCCAGGGCCATACCAATGGCAACGATGTCGATCTGCAGGCTGCCTATACGCTGGTGCAGGAAGGGCTCACCGGCGTGATCAATACGCAGGCAAAACTCAACGCTAATAAAGTGTTGTTCGCCAGTATCGATAAGCAGTTGCTCAATACGAAACTATATTGGAGGGGGCTGCAGGAAAGCATAGGCAATACCGATATCCTATCGGTTTCAACACAGGTGGCAATCAATCAAGGTCTTTTACAGGCGGCATTTCAGGCATTTGCTAAAATCAGTTCTCTACGGCTTTCGGATTTTTTAAGATAAATTAACTAAGCCATTGTGCCTTGTATTTGATACATGGTTATGGCAAACAAAAGGTGGTACATATGCAAAACCAGTCAGTTCTTTCGAGTGTAATGTCAACCGCAGCTATCATGATGGAAACCATTAAAACGCGTTTTGGCGATATAACGGTTGATACCAGCAAAACCATAGTGTTTCCGCAAGGGCTGCTTGGCATGCCGGATCGTTTCCAGTTTGTTCTGACCGGTTTCCCCAATCCTAAGATGCAACAGTTTATGCTGCTGCAGTCGCTGGATGATCCGTCGCTTTCGTTCATCACCCTGCCGCTGGATCTGCAGAATGCCATTATTCAGGCGGATGATTTGAAAACGGCGTGCCGCGAGGCGCAGGTGGACGTGTCGAGCGTGGCAACGCTTTTGATCGTGTCGGTGCATCGCAACCTGTCTGGCGTGAATCTGTCGGTAAATGCGCGTGCGCCGCTTCTGATTGATGCCAATCAGAAAATGGGCGTACAATACGTCTTTCAGCAGGATCACTACAAAGTGCAACACATGTTGTAGTATCCGGAAAAGGAGCACATGATTCCGGCAGGCGATCTTTTCAGTACTTATCAGAAAGCGGAAAAACTGCTGGCGGCGGGGGAGCTTAAAAAAGCTGCCGATCTGTGCAAGAGCATACTCGACGCCAACCCTGATTTTGCCTATGGCTATCACCTGATGTCGTCGCTGTTTCGCGCGACCGGCACTTATGATAAAGCCCTGACTTTTGCGCAGATGGCGGTGGAGCGCGACCCTGGTGTCGCTATTTTCCATCTTCAGCTTGGGCAGGTTTTATTCGGGCTTTCCTATTATCAGGAAGCCGCGGCCACCTTTGAAAAAGCTTATCAGCTGGATCCCAACAACGCAGTCACGCTTTTACTCAAGGCTTCGGCCTATGTGCAACTGGGGCAGTTTGATGTAGCAGAAGGATTATTCCGTCGCGCACGTGCCATTGCCGATATCCCTGAAATCGATGAACATGAGGGGCTGTGCATGGTAATGAAAGGCGACACCGACAAAGCGGAAGTTTTGTTTGATCGCCTGCTCGAGCGCAAACCCGATTATTTCTATGGGCACATCCATAAAGGCAAAATACTTTTTGAACGCAAACAATACGCTGAGGCTGAAGCCTGCTATGCGCGAGCGTTGAAATTCGATCCGAAAGCGCATGAAGGATTGCATGGCATGGCACTGGTAAATGAGGGGCAGAACCGGCTCGATGCGGCCATTCCCTTTGCATTTCAGGCAGTCAATGTCAATCCGGCCTCGCTTCCCAGCGTCATGTTGCTTGGTCAGTTATTGTTGCGCCAACGTAAGGCGGCTGCTGCCGAGCAGGTGTTCCGCCAGGCATTGTTACTTGCACCCGAGAGCGTTTATGCGCTGCATGGTCTGGCCGATGCGCTTATTCAGCAAAAGAAGCGTGAAGAGGCACTGCCCTATGTTGAGCAGGCACTGATTGCCCGCCCTGGCAATAAGGTCATGCAGTATTTCCGTGCCATATTGTCCGGTGAACAGGTGGATACGGCACCGAAAGAATATATCAACGAGCTGTTCGATGCTTATGCTGACAATTTCGATCACCATTTGCAGCACCGTCTTGCTTATAAAACACCGACGGTGGTGGCGAGTGCCATTCGCGCCTTGCCGATTATGGTGGGGAGAAGAGATTTGAGCATGCTCGATCTTGGCTGCGGCACGGGGCTGGGCGCCGAAGCGCTACGCGATATCACCCGCCAGCGTATCGGTATCGATTTGTCGCAGAAGATGCTGGATAAAGCGCGGTCCAAACAGTTGTATGAAGAATTGCATGCCCTTGATATTTGCGAATTCATGACCGGTTATGAACATACATTTGATATTGTGACGGCGATGGATGTGCTGGTCTATATCGGTAATCTTTCGCCCTTCTTCAAAGCGGCGCGTAATGTGCTTGCTCAGAATAGCATACTGGCCTTTACCATTGAGAAAGAGGACGGGGCTGACTCCTTCCGCCTCAACGTTACGGGTCGCTATACGCATAGTATTCCGTATATATTGTCTATGGCCAAGGAAGAGGGCTATGAATTGCTAACGCAGGAAGAGGTGATACTGCGTACCGAATCCGACCAGCCGGTCAGAGGCTGTATCTTCATTCTTAAAAAAGCCCAGATGCACTAACCCTTATGACGTCCATACTGCGCACCAACGTGCTTTCACAGTTCACCTGTCTGGGTGATCGCTGTGAAGACACCTGCTGCCAGAACTGGTCGATGCAGGTGGATGATGCGACGCTTGCGAAATATCGCACAGAAGCGCCTGAATTACTGGACGCGGTAGAGCAATCACCGGATGCGCCGTGGATCATGCGCAAAGATCCTGCCACCGGTTTTTGCGTCAAACTCGAAGGCGGGCTGTGCGGCATTCATAAAACGCGCGGCGATGATTTTTTAAGTGATGCCTGTCATTTTTATCCGCGTGTAACCCGCACGCTGGGTGATCAGGTGGTGATGACCGCGACATTGTCCTGCCCCGAAATTGTCCGGCGCGCTCTTCTGGAAGAGCAGCCCTCTGTGATGAATCCGGCAGAGATCGAACGCCTGCCGCAGACGCTTAAAAATTATCTGCCCGAAGGGGTGGCGCTGGCCGATGCGTTGGCTATCCATCAGGCGTTTATCACCGCGACGGAAGATGCGACGGTCAGCGCCGAGCAGATTTTCCTGCGCATGGCGAGTGCCAGCCGTTCACTGGAGCGCATCGATCAGAAGAACTGGGTGGCGATGGCGGCGTTCTATATTAAGAACGCTGACACGCGGATTCCGCCCGCAGAAGTTGCGTTACCTGACCCGTTCAATCTGCTGAATGCACTGTGTGGTCTTATCGTCGCGTCGCGGCGCACACCACCGGAGCGTTTGCGCCAGACGATTGCCGATATGGAAAAGGCATTGGATGTCACCATGAACTGGGACAGCGTGCAGATTCAGACCAATGATAATAGTCTTGGTGCGTATCAGTCATTACAGGCGCTGTGGAGCACTGAAGCATCCCAGCATTACGCACCGGCGCTGCGCCGTTATTTACAGATGCAGATGTCGCTTGCACTCTATCCCTACGGCGGGTTTGGAAACACGCTCTCAGAGCGAATTACCGTTATCGGTGTGCGGCTTGCGACAATTAAACTTGCGTTATTATGCAGCCATAGTATACATAACGCCGTACTGCCACAGGATGTGGTTGTAAGAGTAATACAGAGCCTTTCGCGTTTTATGGATCATCTCGGAGACCCGGAGTTTTCGCTCAAGATATATGCGGAGACGGGGTGGACCGGGGAAGCCAGGATGCGTGGGCTTCTGCAATAAATAAAAAATAAAATTAACACAAAAAATTATTAATATTTACAAGGAGGTTAGAGCAGGATTTTCCGTAAAGTGTTATTGCTATCGTTATTTGTTAACCGGTCGTTAACCAATGGCGGGTAATAATGATTGGTAATGTGGCCCTTAAAAGCCGCATGGTTAGTGAAAGCATGTAGCTTTCTAATATAAACGTATCCATGTAGGAGATGACCATGAGTAACTCAATTAATACCAATATTGCTGCGTATTTCGCGCAGGCCAATATAACCCAGGCTTCTAACGCAGCCTCTTCCTCAGTAGCACGACTTTCCAGTGGTAACCGAATTGTACAGGCGTCCGATGACGTGGCCGCACTCGCAACCGGTACTTCGCTTCTTACTTCGGTAAGCGCACTGCGGTCTGCTTTAACCAACGCATCACAGGGCACCAGCCTTCTTCAGGTGGCCGACGGCGCGCTGGCTCAGATTCAGAATATCTTACAGCAGCAGAAAGCTATTGCTCTCCAGGCCGGTTCCGGTTCGTTGACCAATACTGACCGCGGCTTCTTGAACCAACAGTTCCAGGCCCTCGCGCAGGAAATCGATAGCCTGACCTCAAGCACCACGTTCAACGGTGTAAGCCTGATCAACGGTTCGCTGTCTCAGACGGTGGCTGTTGCCAGTGATACTACTATTGCCGACCAGTCTTCATTGCAGGTAGCTGTTACTTCGATAGCAACCGGTGAAACGCTGATCTTAAACGGTGTTACCTTCACCTTCACTGACGCGGCCCCGGCTGCTGCTGGTGGTATTCAGCGTGGTGGTACAATCGAGCAGAGCCTTGACAACCTTGTTACCTACCTGAACGGTGTAAACAACAACACCGGTGCAACCGCTCTTTCTGCGACTAACAAAGCGCTGGTGTCAGGTGCTACCTATTCACGTCAGGGTAACGTACTGACCATCACGGCACGTGCCGGGGGCAACCTTGCTGAATTCTACCGTGTAGATTCGCTGGCTGCCAACAACGGTACATCAACCGTGGCGTCCGTAGCGGGTCTTGGCAACCAGACCATTGCAACTACTGGTGAAGCTATTACCATTGCCAACATCGATACTGATGCTGTGGCTAACGGCACCAAGACTTTTGCTGCCGGTGTTCTGACGCTCGATGGTACAACTATTTATACCATCGGTGCTTCTGATTCACTGCGTACCATTGTTAATGGTATCAATGCACTGACCAGCACAACGGGTGCCAGTGCATTCATCACCGGTACGGCAAGTTCTTATACTCTCAACATCAAAACCTTAAACCAAGCTGCTGTTGGTTTGCTGGCTGGTGCTGGTCTCGGTACCTACAGTTCAGGTGCTGCAGTGGCCAATACCATCAACTCGCTTACTGGCGGTGGTACAGATGGTCTTGGACAGGCATCTACCATCGGTACAGGCAGTACGGGTGGCAGTTTCAGTCTTCTGACCGACCAGACGCAGCAGAGAGCCACTTCGGTGATTTCCTTCCCGGATATCGCTGCCGGTGACTTAACCTCTGCATCTAACTTCGGTACGGCCCGCACGGTCACCATCGAAGGTCAGGTATTTACGTTTACGCAGACGGCTAAAACCGCCAAGGCGCAGACGGAAATCACCATCGGTGCAACGTTGCAGGAAACCATCGATAATGCGGTGGAAGCCATCAATTCCTTCGCAGGTTCTGCTCTGGTGAACTATTCCTTCCGCCAGATCGAAGCGCGTCGCGAAGGCAACACCATTATCATCTCCAGCCGTCAGACGGGCAATGCGCTCGATCAGGCAGCCGGCACCTTGACAACAGCAGCTTCGCTGATGACAGGTGGTAGCGTATCGTCGATCAACCTTAGCAATACCAGCAATACCGGTATTGACACTAAGGGTGTGACGAACTCTGCATTCGTTGGTGTTATTTCCGGCTTCGACGCGTCGTACGTATCTGCTAACACGGTAAACTTAAGCCTTACCGTTGGTGGCATTACCTACTCCGCACAGAATGTCGCTACCACTCCGACCAGCAATACCGATGTAAGGCTGATCTCGGAAACCGGTGGTTACTTTGACATTAAGCTGCGTGCCAACCAGGGTGTGGCCGTCAATAACTCGACGGATGCCGAAGCGTTAGCACAAAGGCTCGATGCCGCTTTCAGCGGGGTCACTTTCTCGCAGAAGCGCGATGTCAGCAGCTTCAATCCTGCCGGTGATCTGCTGGGTTCGACTGTTAAATTCCAGAACAGCGATTTCAGCAACCTGAAGATCGACAGCATCTCGGTCGTTCCGCCAAGTGGCTCGAACGTCAACGGTGCCATCACCTTCACGGTCAATGGTGAAAGTTACACCTCGCTGACGCCGCTTGGCAGCCAGCTGGGTGCATACTCCATCACCCGCTTTGTCAGTGCCAGTGACGCCAACAAGTTCATCGAGTTCAAAACCGGTGCGCTTGGACTGAGTTTTGCTACTGATGATGATGCAGCCGACCTGCAGTCCTCGCTCCGCACCGCTTTTGGTGTCGGCACGGGTGCAGCGGCTCTGTCCTTCCAGATCGGTACTTCGGTGTCCGATACGGTACGGGTCAGCATCGGCAGCGCCAAGACCAACGACCTCTATGGTGGTGTGGCTCTTGCGGTGGACTCACAGGCTGGTGCAGCACAGGCCAGTTCCGTACTGGACGTAGCCATTAACACGGTTACATCCTTACGTGCAGGTGTGGGCGCGCTTGAATCGCGGTTCAACTTCGCTTCTGCAGCGCTCCAGTCGAGCGTTCAGAACCAGGATGCCGCACGCGGACAATTGCTAGATACCGACATCGCAATCGAGTCGACGTTATATGCAACGAGTCAGGTGAAACTGCAAGCTGGTATCTCGGTACTAGCCCAGGCGAACCAATCGCTGCAGGCTCTTTTGAAGTTGATCGGTTAATTATAGGAATCGGGAACGTCCGGGGCATTCTTGATACGCCCCGGGCCAACCGGTAGGAGGATACTATGGATCCCATTGTAACCACCCAGCCTGTAATTAGATCAGCGCCATCGCTTCCGGCGCCGACGGTTCAGTCCGCCCCTGCTCCTGTCCTGCCCGATGCAGTACAGGTACATGCCGAACAGAGCCGAGCGGTGTTTGATGCGCAGTCAGCTGAGCAAACCCGTGTGGAAACCATTCAACGGCTAGCGCAGCAAATTGCCAACGTGTTCGTCATAGGTGATCAAACCTTCAGCCTCTTCAAGGATACAACCGGACAGTATATTACCCGGTTTACAAGCCTAAGAGACGGAAGAGTCACTTATATTCCAGAACCCACCCTGTTTAAGTTGGGTGGAGCTGGTGGCGGCTCAGCGGCTTTGTTGAAAATACAGGCTTAGAAAGGCACGCTTCTTGCTGTACTGAGACTATGGTATAATAGTCTCAGTACAGCCTACTACTTACGAGGGCAACATTATGGTTACGCAGGTAACACTAGGGAGTTTCTTTTCCCTAAACGGTAAGACCGTCCTTGGCGGTGCCGGTGGGTCGGGCCTTGATACCAAGGCTTTGATCGCCTCACTGTCCGAAGCCAAGCGGGCGCCTGCAGTCTATAATGAAGACCTCATTACTATCAATGATGAGCAGAGCAGCGCTCTGGGAACTTTCCAGAGCCTGCTCAGTTCATTCCGGAGTGCATCTGCCGCATTGCGTAACCCCCCGGGCGTAGGCAATGCCGCCGATAACGCTTTCCAGTTCACCAAGGCTACCATTATTTCGCCCGGTAGCGATTATTTCAGTGTTACCACTGCGGCGGGTGCTACCGCTCAATCATACAATATCAGCAATATCAGCAGCGTTGCGTCCGCGGCCAATCAGGGAACGGGCAGTTTCCAGATCGCCGATGCCGATGAGAGTGTTGTACCCGCAGGTGCTGGCCCCACTACATTTGCAGCAGGTACCATTACCTTTAATGGACAGGATATAACCATAGAAGCGGACGACAGCCTGAATGCCGTTGCCGCTAAATTCAATGCCGTCTCCGACCTGACCGGCGTCCGCGCCACAGTGGTCCGGGTAGACACCAATGATTTCCAGCTGTCTTTTGTGGCGACCAATACGGGTACCGCCAATAACTTCGATTTGAGCACCGCTACCGATCCTTCGGGCGTACTGACCAATATTGGTCTTACGGCAGCGGTTGTCGGCACCAACGCCGAATTTGAACTGAACGGTATTGCTATCGTCCGTCAGAGCAACACCGTGAGCGATGTCGTTACCGGGCTGACCATTAACATACTGCAGGAAACGCCGGATGCGATAACGGATTATCGCTTCAATATTGAGCCGGACACGACCATCATTCAGTCCGCCATCAATAATTTCATCAATACCTATAACGCCATTAAGGCATTCGAAGCAGAGCAGTTGCAGTTGAATAATGACGGCACCTATTCGGAAAATTCCAAGCTGGCCCAGAACCAGACCTTCCTCACCATCATGAACAACCTCAACGCTCAGATTGCATCGCAAGTGGCGGGCATTACCGGCAGCAATCCGTCGAGCCTGGCTGATGTCGGCATTACCTTTACCTCAAGTCCGGCGACGAGTACCACGCCTGAAGTCAATAATATTCTTACCGTTAATGACGGTACGCTGACCTCGGCGCTCACCAGTAACTTCAATGGCGTCAAAAAACTTTTCGGCTTTAGCCTGACATCTAACAATTCCAACCTGACCATATTCCGCCATACCAACTCGCTGGCTGTTTCCAGTTTCTCGCTGACCATTACCCCGGGCAGTGACATTTTCACCGCTACCTATGATACGGGCGGCGGGCCGGAAACCGTCAACCTTACGGCCACTGCTCTCACTGGCGGTGTGAATGGCTATACACTAAAAGGTCTCGTCGGCACGGCGCTTGAAGGGCTCGAGCTGATTTATGCCAGCACCGCCAATGCGACCATCAGCGTTACGGCTACGCAGGGTATTGCCGATAAAATCTTCAACACCAATGATGTGGCGCTTAAGACCAATGGCGGCATACTGGCGCTGGAGCTGGCAAGAATTGAAGAAAGCACCGCTCGCCTGAATGAAGATATTGCAACTATTGATGAGCAGGTGGCGATTTTCACGCAGCAGCTGGTAGCGAAATTTTCAGCGCTCGAACAGGCTATTGCGCGCACCAACAACCTGTTGCAGAGTCTTAATGCCAATCAACAGCAACAATTCATCTCTGCATCGAGCTAGAGGCAGCATGGGACAGAACATACAGAAACAGAAATACCAGGCCTACGCTGCAGCAACGCAGACAGTCGCCAAAACCAAACAGATTGTTATTCTGTATGATGGCATGATCCGCTTTATCCAGCACGCGAAGGAAGCCATCCGCGAGAAGCGGATCGAGGATCGCTATATTATGCTGACCAAAACGTCCGAAGTCATCATGGGTTTACAGGGGTGCCTCGATTTTGAAAATGGCGGCAGCGTTGCGAAGATACTCTATAATTTCTATTCGTCGGTCGATAGCCGTATATTCTCGCTCCATCGCAGCAACAGTGTAGAAATGTGCGACGAATTGATTCTTGAACTGAAGGCCATGCGCGATGTCTGGCATGAGATTGACCAGAATGCTTCGGCAGGGGGAACGCCGCCTGAAGTGCCGCCGTCCAATGCACCACCCGCCCCGGAATCCGATCAGAACGTTACCCTTTCGGCCTGATTCAGGTAATTCATTTCCCTCTCGGCATTTTTTTCCTGTCCCTGTTTGTTACGGCTATCATGCGTTTCTGGTGAATAAACCTGCCTGCCGCATTGTAAATATTTTTCATATAGATCAATAATATAATTATATCGCGCCGTTGGCACGCTGCTTGCTGATGTCTTACATAGTATTAACGTAAGGATGTCATTATGTCGGTTGCCTCCATACCCAACGCGTCTATCGCCGGTGCTCTCGATGTAGCAGCGCCCAAGTCGATTGAAGGCGGGAATTCAGGCGACTTTCTGGCGTTGCTGAATATTGCCGGCGGGAAGACCGAATCGCGCGATGCGGAGTTTCGCAGTGATGACGATAATCAGCCTCCTTCTGACCGTAACGATGACCGGGAGCGTAACCGTCCGGATGCGCCGGTGGCTGCCGCGATTGATGTGCCTAATGTTATTACCGATACCGTAAAACCGAAATCACCCGAACCGATCCGCGAAGTACTGGATGCTACGGAACCGCATGCGTCGGATACGACAAAGCACACCAGCCGCGTCAATACCGATAACGATAACAGTGGTATTGCCCAGGCTCCCTCGACCGATAAGGTTCAGGATAGCAATGGTGCGGCATTGCCGAACGAACCTTCTGCGCCGACAGCGTCAGCTGTGCAGGCGCCTAGTCACATTACTGATACCGGGCCGGGGCAGGACTTGCGCGACGCACTTGGTGCGCAGCTGGGTAAGATTGAACAGATACTGGCCACCGTAATTCAGGCATTGACGGGCGTAGTTGCCGGAACACAACCCACCGGCACCACCCCTTCTACCGATGACGTTTCGACGGCAACAACAGGTGTTACATCTCCCGTGGTCTCCTCTCCGGCAGATGTATCCTTGTTGCCGCCGGCGTCTCTTGTACCGGTAGCCGCAGGCGATATAGCCTCTTCCCTTGCTGGCAGCGATAATGTTCCCACTGCGGATGAGTTGGCGTTGCTCAAAGACATTCATTCCATCCTGCGTCAGATGCAGAAAATCCTCGCAGGTAATGAAGGGGCGGTTCCTCATGCATTCAGCCCAGTGGCAGCCGAGGCATTTACGCACGCAAATGCGGTAGCGTTAAGGCCGCAGGGCGAGGCTCCTGATCTGGCATTGCTTGCCGATGCGTTGCAGCAGAAAGTAGCTCAGCTTACCGAACTGCTCTCGGCGCAATCACCTGATGCACCCGGTAACAGCTCGTCGGTTCCCGGTTGGCTGAAACTGGTTCCTGTTGCCAGCAGTGATGCAACCGTTGACGAACAGCCTGTCGATATTGCCACCCTGCTTAAGAACGGCATTTCTGAAGTCAGGGATCAGTTGCAGAAACTGAAGAATGATAACGACAGTATTTTTACGCAACTGAAAAACGATATTCAGTCGCAGTTTGAGCATGCGCGCCAGCTATTCAAGGGCGATATCACTTCCGAGTCGCTGACCATCAAAGATGTTGCATTCCAGTCGGCGCTGCCGGCGGCGACCAGCACCATCACCGCGTCGGCACCGCAAAATATTGCGCCGATTGTTACCAATCCTGTGGCCGGTGTTGCAACGGAAATTCAGGTAAATAACGTACAGAGCAATGGCGGACAATTCACCAACAGCGATTCCGGCAGTAACGGGCAGGGGCAGAATCCTGCCTCGCTTACTGCAGCGGCTGGTATGGGACAGGCGCACTCAGGAAGCAATACGGGTAGCGCGTCATTTGCGCGCGTACTGGGGCAGCAGCTGGTGGAACATCCGGTTGCCGAACAGGTCGCCTTCCATATTAAAACGGCTTTAAGCGACGGTAGCAGCAGGATTCGCATCCAGATGGACCCGGCAGATCTGGGCAAGCTCGATATTAAATTACATGTCAGCGCCGACGGCAAAACCGGCGTGGTGATTACGGCGGATAACCGCACCACGCTCGATCTTCTGCAACGCGATATGCAGGGACTTGCGCGCGCACTGACGGATGCCGGGCTCACGACCGATAGCGGCTCCTTAAGTTTTAACCTGCGCGGTGAGCAGCAGGAACAAGGGCAGGGTGGCCAGCAGGCAACCGGCAATTACCAGAAAATGCAACCAGACGATGAAGACGATGCAAACCTCAATATTTTTACCCGAAGCTACACGGTTAATCTGGCTGAAGGTCTGGATATCAAAATTTAGGAGCAGTAATCATGAGCGCAGTTACTACCACCCCCATCACAGACCCGACCCGAGGCGCTAACGGTACGCGTACTATCAGTGAAGCGCAAAAGGGACTGAACGCAAACTATGCGGACTTCCTGAAGCTGTTGACCACGCAGCTGACCAACCAGGACCCGACAGAACCGCTTGATACCAATCAGATTACACAGCAGATTGCTTCGCTGAGTCAGGTGGAGCAGCAGATCAACACCAATACCAACCTGCAAAAGCTGGTGAATATGTTTTCGGCGACGCAGACCAACACCGCAGTGTCCTTTATCGGCAAACAGGTTGATGCTATCGGAAATAAAACCCTTCTGACCGCCGCCAAAGCGCCGCTCGTATACAGCGTGCCTGCCGGTACCCAAACCGCGAAGGTGACAATCACCAACAGCGCCGGACAGATGGTGTTCACCGGTCCTGGCACGACAATTGCAGGACGTAATCAGGTATTATGGAATGGAATAAACAGTATCTCGGGAGAAACAATGCCGGACGGTGCCTATACCTTCAAAGTCGAAGCCAAGGATGAAGCCGGTAAGGCCCTTACGGCAACGACCTACACCACGGGTGTCGTGTCCGCCGTTGATATGCAGGACGGACAGACCAGCCTGTCGCTTGGCAGAAATGTCTCGGTGCCGCTGGATACGATATTAAAAATATACACGGCTGGAGCCAATCCGGAAGCGTAGCAAACAGTAAGTCAGTACATAAAGGAGTAATGGTATGAGTCTATATGGAGCGATATCTTCGGGAGTGGCGGGGCTTAATGCTCAGAGTAATAAGCTCGGCATTATCTCCGACAATATTTCCAACGTAAACACGGTGGGCTATAAGTCCGGGTCGGCAGCATTTGAAACGCTGGTGACCAGCGCCAGCACGACGGCCTATTCACCGGGCGGTGTACTCGGTTCCAACAACCAGCTGATTACCACGCAGGGTCTGTTGCAAACCACCAGTTCTCCCACCGACATCGCCATTTCCGGCAACGGTTTCTTCGTGGTCAACGAAACGTCGGATCAGACCGGTCAGGTGCTGTATACCCGTGCCGGTTCGTTCACTCAGGATGCTTCGGGTAACTTCGTCAACACAGCCGGATTGTTCCTGCAGGCATGGCCGCTGGATCGTAACGGATTGCTGCCGGGCGAACCGGGCAATATCAACACCACGTCAAGCGCCAACCTGGCTAGCTTGCAGACGGTGAACGTACAGAACCTTGCCGGTACGGCATCGGCCTCCACCAACGTGTCCATCGGCGCCAACCTGAATTCCACCCAAGTAGCACTCACCGGTGCCAGCGGTGTGGCGATTCTCGACGCGCTTGATATCAGCAACTCGCCCTTGCAGGGGGCCAATATCATTGTGCCGACGTCCATCAACAGCATTGTACGCGGCGATATATTCAACGTCGCTACCGGTGCGAACCCGGCAGGATTCAACTACACCTATGGCGGGTTTGCGATTGGGCGCGATGTTTCCGACGCATCCGTCGGGGACGGTGGCACGACACTGAAGCCTTCTGCACCCATCGCGCTGGCTAATGATCCGTTCACCACCACCGCTGCCAGCAATGTTGTTACTGTTACACATGCTGCTCATGGTCTTGCTACCGGTGATGTTGTCACCTTTGCAGGTGTGGGTGCCGCGGTAGACGGTATTCCGGCTGCGGAACTGAATGCCAGTTTCGTTGTCACAGTGACCGGTGTCAACACCTTCACCATTACTACCCCGACTACACCGGCTACCGCAGGTATCGCTGGTACTGGCGGCGCGGGCATTACCGAAGATCAGCGCCCGTTTGTCGGCAACGTACTCGATGCGCTCAATACATCACAAACCTTTTTAGGCGTAACCGGTACTACTCCCTTTACGACGACGGGCCTTACCTTCAAAATTACTACGGCAGCTACAGGTACGGTGACATTCACCTACACCCAGACGGCTCCTAATGCGTCGCTCGGGCAGTTCAACAACATGAACAATCTGGCGGATGCTATCAATAACGTGTTCGGCCTCACCGCACGCGTAGTCGGCAACCAGCTGTATGTAGGTGCGGCCGATGCCACGCAGGCAGTGACCTTTACCAACGGTTCAACCGTGGGTACCAGTGGCCCGCCAGTAAAAGCTGGCATTGACTGGATACGCGAGCTCGATCTTGCCGACATAGCGGCGTCGCCTCTCACCTTCTCATCTTTGGCGAACCTGGGCGATTTGGTAAATAGCTCCTCTGGCCTTGTGGCTACGGTGAATAATCCGCTGGGTGCTTCCAGTCTCAGCATCGCGGTGGTCAATCCGCAGGACACCATTGTGTTTACGGATGATGCGGGTAATACCGGCAGCTTGCTGGCGCAGTTAGGCCTCGTGGATTCGCTGAACAGTGCCGCATTCTCGGTGCAGACGACAGGTAACTTAGGGCCGGCATATGATCCGACCGTGAGTGCCAAGAACATGGCGTCGGGCGCGATTGCTCCACAGTTCAGCCGACCGGTCAGTGTGTTTGACGCATTGGGCACGTCGCACAGCCTGAACGTGGCGTTTGTCAAAACCGCCATCAACACCTGGGCAGTGGAAATTTACGCGCAGCCATCTACGGACATTACACCAGCATCTTCGGCCCTTGTCGATGGACAGGTTGCCACCGGTACCCTTACCTTCAACGGTGACGGTAGCTTACAGAGTGTCAGCGCCGGCTTGTTAGCGGCGGTGAATGTCAACTGGACGAACGGTTCTCTAGCCAGTTCCCTGACCTATAACTGGGGTTCGGCAGGATTACCATTTGGTACGCCTAACGCTGCAGCGATTGGTAAAACGGACGGGCTTAGTCAGTTTGCCAGCGGCTATAATGTAAGCTTCGTCAACCAGAACGGTTCGCCCGTAGGTCAGCTGACCGGCATCTCGATTGATGACGATGGCTTCATTACGGCGAGCTACAACAACGGTCAGACATCGAGATTGTACAAGATTCCTCTGGCGTCCTTTACCGCAGCGAATAATTTGCAGTCGAATTCAGGCAACTCTTTCACGCAGACGAATAACTCCGGCGTGGTAAACCTGAAACAGGCGGGACAGAGCGGTGTGGGCACATTGTCAGCAGGGTCACTGGAAAATTCGAACGTGGAATTGGCAGGCCAGCTTACCGACATGATCGTCGCACAGCGCGCCTACCAGGCGAACACGAAGGTGATTCAGACCGCCGATACCCTCCTCGAAGACCTTGGAAATATCATCCGTTAATGGATGATTAGAGTGATTGCGCCACCGTATTTAGCCTTAAAAGGCGGTATGGTGGCGTATCTCTGGTAGGTTCCCTCCTGAAAATGGATAGTTAACAATCTGTTTCTAATAGTAAATTCTTTATTGATAGAAGTTGACAAGTCCCTTTAAATTATCTACTACAATATGCGTACCTAAGATAAGGTATGGCCATATATAGGTTTCGCTATGAGATTCTGCATCGTGGTGATAATTAAGTAATAAAATTAACCTTTTTAATTGTGCAAGGACACTGTGATGAAAAAACTTGATCTGACGACCAAGCGTATGGCTACTCAGCTAACGAAAAAGTCAGTTGAAGCGGAACCCGAGATCACCAACATGATGCTTGATCCGCGTTATCTCCGTCAGTCTTCGTCCCTCATTCAGGATGCACTGCAGAAAGGTTTTGACGTACTTCAGCTTGCCAATGGCGATATCGTCACCACCGGTACTAAGACCGTTGTGTATCACCACACCTGGGATCAGGAAAAAGGAAAGCTCGTGAAATCCAAGCCGGAAGCTGGCCGCAAGGCGCGCCGTTCCAGCGTGGAAGAAGAAGATGAAGTTGAATCCGAAGAAGCGTAATCAGCTGCGTCACGTGTAATGCGTGACTAGTGCATTCGCACTTAGTGAATATTCAGTTCGCCCTTACAGAAAATAAACTTTGCAGGCACGACCAGTTTTGCGCTGGCAATTTTTACTGAGTGCAGCTTGCCCTCTATTTCTTTTTCCCAGAACGATAAGAATTTATTGAGTACCGGAAACCGGGGAGCGATATCAAGTTCCTGCCAGACATAGCTTTGCAACAGTGCTGGATGGTCAGGCATATGGTAGAGGATTTCAGCGGTAGTGAGGCGGTAGTCATGCAACAGCATTTGCTGGAAATCTGTCATCTGTACACTCCTTGACTGCGAAGGATACGCTCCTTCCACTATTTTATTATATCCCAAAAATGCGGTAAAATCAGCAGGAATTCGCATCCGGATAAAGTCTAAGCGGCTGATTATGATGAAATTAGAGGAATAAAAACGATAGGTTGTTTCAAAAAACCATGCTAAAATCTTTTCCCTGCATCACTCAAACGTATTTACATTTCCTCGCTAATCTAATATCACCTCACCGGTCGGGCAATTAGCTCAGATGGTAGAGCAGCTGACTCTTAATCAGCGGGTCGCAGGTTCGATTCCTGCATTGCCCACCACTTAATTCAAGGACTTATGAATACGGCGCAGAGAGAAAAATCCTCTGTGTCCGTCTGGTGTCCGCCTCAGGCGTAAACTGAGTGCTGCATTTCAATCATGCCCTACATCACAGTGACTGCCAATTGCAGCCGCAATCCCTTACGCATGCGCCTTTAGCGACCCCGCCCCCTGGGGGTGGGGTGAACGGCAATCTCGCGGGCACGTACACCCCGTCCGACTAATTTTTGGCTAAAAGCCAAATCTGCTGAATTTGGAGTAATCCGGCTCAAAACTCCTAATGTTTTTTCATTTCCATTGTGACGTAATCTTGAGGTTGCCCAGCGCAACTCCAGTCAATTTAAAAGGAGTGATGACATGTCGATAGATTTATTAGGAGAAGAATATTTTGATGAAGCTGAAACAGCTGCTGCCTTGCACAAGCAAGTCAATACGCTAAGGGTATGGTCAGTTCGTAGGCAGGGGCCGCCAAGAATAGTGGTGGGCAGAAAGATATTTTATAAGAAAAGTTCCTTGAAAGCATGGCTCAACAGTCAAGAAAAAGGGGCGTAATATGGACATTGAAATCAGACATAAGCCCATTAAATGCCCAGCTTGCGGACACATGAATACAGAGGATGCAATAATCGTTGTTTCTACCCGAGTGGAGGGTGGATACAGCGCAGAGGATATATTTGCAGACCAGCAAAACATGAACCTAATATTTTGCTGTGGCAAGTGCCCGAAAATCGCCCCCTTTAAACGAAGAGAATTTAATGGGCACATTTGCTGGGAAGATCCGCAATGACTGTAGATCTTATTCACGCGCTTCAGCCTCTTCTCTCCCGCGTACGCACCGACATCACTGCTATCAAACACGGGATTAACGTCGGGTGGAAGAAAGATGAACCGCTTACCGAGGAACGCCTGAAACAGCACCTCAATGGCGGCGTGGCGCGTGGTGTATGTCCTATCAAAGAAGGCGAATACACCACAAAGGTTGGCCTGCTTGATTTCGACTCGCATAATGGAGAAACCTCATGGGAGGACATGACACGGGTGGCGCTGGTTATCATGTCGGAGCTTATGCGGCGCGGCATGAAGCCGATACTGTTCCGGTCTTTTGGTGGCAGGGGTATTCACTTGTTCTTATTGTGGGATACTGCCCAAGACGCGCATTCCATCAGGGAATTATTACGAGAAGTAATCGAGGTTTCTGGCTATAAAAATGGTACAAAAGGGGTGGCTGCGAAAGAGATTGAGATATTTCCTAAGCAAAATCTCGTTCCAAAGGGAGGATGCGGCAATCAGTTCATTCTGCCTCTTGCAGGAAAAAGCGTGCCGCTCGATCCTGTGAGCCTGGAACCCCTGGCAAGAGAAGCCATCTCACCATTGTCATGGACATTATCGCCTGCAGTGCCGAAATGTGAACCACCCATTCGTAAGAAGAGCACTACGCAATCGGATAATGATAATAAAAATCTTACGGTATTACGAGAAATGCTTGCATTCATTGATCCGGATATTGGGCGCGATGATTGGATCAAGATTGGTATGGCAATTCACTATGAAACGGATGGGAGCTCTGAGGGGCTGAGCCTTTGGGACGAATGGAGCAGCGGCAGAATAAGGAATAACGGGGAAGAAGGTTCCATATCTTACGGGGGATTGAGTGCCCTAGAATATCAATGGAGAAGCTTCAAAAAAGAAGTGCAGAATCCAGTAACAGCAGCCACTGTAAAAAAATATGCCCGTGAAGCGGGCTGGAAAGATGTGTCGGCATTAGAAGAATTCGCCGATGTTGATTCTGTTTACCCCCATACTACAGATCGCTTCGCTGTAATGAGTGCGGATGATTTTGCTAATGGTGTACCTCCAAAATGGATTGTAGATGGCGTGCTTCCTGAAACGGGGAGTGCTATGGTTATCGGTGTTTCCGGTTCCGGTAAAACATTCCTTGTTATGGATATGATGGCAAGCATTGCGCTTGGGCGTCCTTGGCGTGGGCGAAAGGTAAAGCGAGGGCGTGTGATGTATATTGCAGCAGAAGGTGCAGGAGGTGTCAGAAAACGGCTGAAGGCTTACAAGGACCATTATAAAGTATCTTTTGGCAGGAGCCTCGGCGTAATCAGCGATACGCCTAATTTGCTGCAACAAGATGACATAGCTTTGGCTGAATCCATTAATCGCTATGGTGGTGCTGCCGTGATTGTAATTGATACGCTAGCGCAGGTAACGTCGGGAGCTGATGAAAACACAAGCAGTGATATGGGTAAGGCCTTAAGTCGATGTAAAGCACTACAGGCCGCAACAGGTGCGCTCATAATATTGGTGCATCACATCGGAAAAGACGCCTCAAGAGGCGCACGTGGGTGGTCGGGGATGAAAGGGGCAATGGATACGGAAATAGAGGTAGGGCGGAATGGCGATGCTCGTTATGCCAAGATTACCAAGCAGAAAGATGGGGAGGAGGGCAAAATATTTCCTTTCAATTTAATGCCGGTAGTTATCGGTGTTGATGAGGAATTCAGGGACATAACCTCTTGTGTGGTAAATCACATCGAAGACAGTACAAAGGTCAAAGGCGTAAAGCCGCAGGGCAAGTGGCAGGAGGCCGTTTATAAAGCTGTTGTAGCACTCACCTCCTCTGAACATACGCACCATCCTGTAGAACGGGTAATCGATGAAGCCATTAGAACCATACCTCATGATCCAGGCCCAGACCAAACTAACCCGAAGCGAGACAAGCGACGTTATACAGCAGAAAGGGCATTAGGTGAAATCAGCAAAGAATTACTAAACTTAAAGGACAATACGGTTTGTCTGACACAATGCCACGAACCGCCACAATTCGAGTTTTGTGACAATGTGGCAAGGCCATCGATGCCGTCACAAATGCCACACGACTCTAAAGGAGTGTGGCAGTGTGGCGCTGATGCTGATTCGGGTGCGATTAAAAAAGGGCATTCATTAGACGAGTATATAT
>Ga0163144_10001463_pt1 | contig 55826 bp, 64 predicted proteins | sample OliLak19BULKMAT1_FD_123175 | JGI IMG/M metagenome (GOLD analysis project Ga0163144, IMG submission 123175) | Freshwater microbial mat bacterial communities from Lake Vanda, McMurdo Dry Valleys, Antarctica - Oligotrophic Lake LV.19.BULKMAT1 | ecosystem: Environmental > Aquatic > Freshwater >... | reverse complement strand
GGAAGATCAGTCTTCAATTCGTTCGGAAAGCGGAGAAAGAAATGGGATTTCATTTCTCAATGCTTCAATCAGATCATGGCCCAGAGTTCGGCAAATGGTTCGTTTCTCAAATCAGAAGGAGTCATCGGTACTCAAGAATCGGCAAACCAAACGATAATGCCCATATCGAACGATTCAACCGCACACTTCAAGAAGAGTGCTTAGATAAAGTCGCAGATGATGTTTTTCTCATTAATCGCGCTCTAAAAGAATACTTGAGATATTATAAATACGAGCGAGTTCATGCCGGTATTAATTTCTTAACTCCCGCGCAGGTGGTGTGAAGGTATTGAACGCTATACGGATATGGCACTTACTAATTAGCTAATAACTGCTCAAAAGTACGTGCGCAGGATTTATTGTCCAGCTGTAATTGTATAGCGTTATTGCCCAATTTTCGTCAATATTTCGTCGGCAATACGATCAGCATCTTTGAGTTTCCCCGACTTGAGATACCCGTCAAGTTTACCCATCAATGATTCAAGTGCTGGCTGCTGGCTTTTATTATTTGGGATCCAAACGGGAAGCATCTCTTGAATCTTACGCACCTTATCTGGCAGTGCCATAACGACTGGGCCGGTAGAAATATTTGATAATGCAGTACCGCTTAAAAACTTCTGATATGCCTGAATCGATTCAGCTGATTCTGCTGCTTTTCTAAACGCATTATTCTGGGGTCCCACTCCCCATCCAAATATATTCACCATTACTGCTCCGTCACCGTACAGTATTGCCAAATACGGTTCCATTGGCTCACTTACACCGCTTACTTCTGCGAGTGCAGGGTCAAGAGAAGTTCCTTCGGCAGAGATCCATGGAGGATTTCCATTCTTTGCACGTTCAGCCTTGATCTGCTCTGCATACGCTGTGCCAGGATATGTACTGAAACCTGCATAGTGCTTGGGACCGAACGCAACCGAAGGTGGAGTGAAATTAATTTTCTGCAACTGAGACCTATTACTATCAGCAGCAGCGTCGGAAATCTGAGGCGCAACAGCAATATGCGAATAGATCCTATTGGAAGGTACGCCCGCCTTTGCAAGTTCAGAGGTCCAGAGGTCTATAAACTCTTTTGTTATATCCACGCGTACCTGATCTTCGCTTGCAGGCGGGTTTGTTGCGCTATACCCTTTATTAGTCATTGCGCAGTACCCAGGAGAGCGTCCAGTATCAAAATCCCTTCCCATCTGTGTCTCCCATCCTGCTATAACACCAGCAAACAACTCCGGCTTGCCGGCAGCGCTCAGAGAGTCCAAGCCTTTTTTGACCTCCTCTCCTATCAAGGCCGCGCGCTTCTCCACCGCAGAAACTACTGCCCGACTGTTAATGCAAAGTTGAGGTTTAATCTTAGTTGGTGTTGCTGACCAATCGACACGTCTTCCTGTGTTTAATGTCTTATTCCAATCTAGCCATTCAATATTCTCTGGCGAATTAAGGTCATTCAGTTTTCCCCAGAACATCGAGTCATCGAGGTGGAGCGCAACTGCAACATCATATTTAAGTGAGACGCCAAAGGAGCTCTGTATCCGTTCGCGCACCTGAGCATCAGTGTGATCAAACGCAATCGGTCCAACAGCAAACCCAAGCTTATTACTTGCACAGCCCGTAGAGCCAATCTTGCTAACCATTTCTTTTACGGAATCTTCAACACTTTGATTAGGTGGGGGGAAGTTATTTCCAAGCTCAGGGGTGTTTATATCAGTAAAGAGCTGAAATATAAGGTATTGAGTGGAAGTTGAAGTGATGTCAGTGCAAGGCGTAAATTCTTGATTTACAGCGACAGGCTTAGGACCTCCACTACGGTTGACAAAAATAAATGCAATTATTAAAAAAAGCACACTCGCACAAACTGCAATCAAAATCTTATTTTTCATGCTGGTTTTATTTGGAAAAGAAGTTGTTAAAGGAGGTGTAACAACTTGCTCTGTTCTTGGTGTAGAAACTGGGTTCGGATTTACTTCTTGTGGAGGCATGTACAAAGAAATTGTTCTTATAAGTAATCGCCCCTACGCAGACCAGAGCTTAAGGAAAGCACCAACGTAATGAACGACTACGTAGAGAAAAAAGAAATACCCTGCCACACCGAACGCAAGAGTAAGTACAGCAATATTGAATATTTCGTTGCGTCTCTTTACCGCCTGATCGATTGTGCAGATCCCCTTAGAACGACGCAAATAAATGATAACTGCTGCAAGTAATAGCACTAAGCCCACGCCGCGGAATACCCATTTATAGTCTCCATATAGCGTATCTGCGAGCGAGGAGGCGAAAGTAACTGAACCCGCACCAACAAGTAAAATTATTATAGGTGAGAGACAGCACAATGACGCAACGACAACGGGGATCGTTGAAAGTTTGAATGTATCTTTTAGTAAATTCTTCATAGAATCTTATTTAAATTGTACCGCATATTCCCCGTACCCAGCCCCTTCAAGTTCTCCTTTAGGAATAAACCGCATTGCCGCTGAATTCATACAATACCGAAGGCCTCCTTTTTCGGGCGGACCGTCTTCGAACACATGACCTAGATGAGAGTCGCCATAGAGAGAGCGTACTTCAGTTCTTGTGAACGCCAAGTATGAATCTTTTTTCAGGACAATATTTGAAGACACAAGCGGTTTTGTAAATGAAGGCCATCCTGTTTTAGAATCGTATTTATCCAGCGAAGAATACAAAGGCTCGCCGGAGACTATATCAACATAAATACCTGCTTCTGTATTTCTGTCATACTCATTATCAAATGGCCGCTCCGTTCCCTCTTTTTGCGTAACTTCAAACTGCAAAGGAGTCAGTTTCGCTCGTAACTCTTGTAGGGATGGTTTCACAAAAGAACGCCACGAATTTAGGGGAGGTTTTTGCGCAATCGCAAGTGTGGGTGTGTTTCCAAAATAACGCGCGATAAAAGCGTCTCGGCCAGAGCCCTTTCGGTAGTATGAGTACTTGAGGGAACTCTTCTTGTAGTAATCCTGATGGTATTCTTCTGCTGGCCAAAATTGTGTTAAGGGCAACACGGTTAGTGCAAGTTTTTTCTCAAAAATTTTCAACGCGTCAAATTTACGAATTATTTCCTCTGCGTCTGATTTTTCTTTTTCGTTGCCGTAATACACACCGGGACTGTACTCATATCCACGGTCATAGAACGAACCGTCCGCGTCTGTTGGATCACCATGTTTGATCATGTATTCAACAAGCTGCGCGTAGGATACGCGTGCCGGGTCGTAGGTCACCAAAACAACTTCACGATGACCGGTACTTGCATAATTTGCGTACGTAGGATTTTCTCCAGTGCCGTCGGCGTACCCAGATACAGCGTCCAAAACTCCAGGCAATTTCTCAAAATCCGCCTCGACGCACCAAAAACAACCGTTTGCAAAAAGTGCGGTCGCGCTTGTTGACGTTGCTGATGATTCAGACTGAGAAACAATTCTTACAGATGAGATTGGGAGAAAAAAGGAAAGTGATGTGATTGCTATCACTACTGCCACAACGATGCCTATATACATAGATCGCTTATTCATCTGCTAATTATACCTAAGGTAGTTGGAGTTTGCGAGGACTTATAGGAGAAATAAGACTGGCTTTTATAACAATAAAAATGTGGGGTTTTTCACTTTCAATGTACTTAACGTTAACATCAACTTATTTTCATGAACTATAAAAGCCACTCTATATACGTTGAATGGTTTTATGCAATGCGTTGTAAATATAATATTATTTTTTTGAGGTTATACTATTATCTTTTTTCATAGCAGAATCATTGAGAATGGCTCGTATTTCTTCACTTACAAAATTGGTATCTAAAATCCGTTTAAGCGCATTAAGTTGTGTTGGTAAAATAGATTGGCCGCATAATTCTTGGGCTCTATCCGCAACCTTTCCAATATTATCGAAAGATATAATCATATTTGCCAAGCCCACTTTTTTTAGAATTTCAGCACAGCCCATATTTTCGTTTACCAAAACTGGAATACCCAGACAAGCGGCCTCCATGGGAACATTACCAAAAGTTTCAAATGTGGATGGGCAGACAATTAATCCTTGAGAGAGATAAAATTTCTTCAACCCTTCTACCGTCATAGAAGGAAGTGTTTCGATTGTACGAGGCATTTTCTTCAGGTTTGCGTCTGGATTAGTCACAAAAGAAGCGGTGTGTCTCCATTTGCGTTTTTTTAGTTCAAGATGCAAAGCAAAAAAAGCATCAAAGTTTTTAATTTTTGAATAACGGCCTACACCTGCTATTCTTCTGTCAGTAGAAACGTCCACCGCGCTTGGATCCGTAAAGGTACTCGCGACTGGATTGGGCACTATGTAGCTATTAGTTATTTTCCTTTTTAAAACTGTCTGTTCCACTGTTTTCTTGCACAGGGCAGAAGGAAAGATTATTCTTGTCGAATTCTTTAGAACAGCTTTTTCCATTGATAAAAAAAGTTTCTTTATTTTATCTGGATAATGTTCTGTTTCTTTCGATAAGACGCCTGAATACCATAGTACAACAGGAATTTTTTCTTTTTTAGAAGCAATGGATATTAACCATGGTAAATAATATGTACCACTAAGCAAAACAACTTCTGGACGATTATTTTTTAAAATATTCCTTAAGATTTTTATTGGCTCATTAAAAATTTTCTCAACATCTTTTAAAGTTTCACTTTTCTCCAATGCATCCATCAAAGACAGGTGATGAATATTTATGACATGGTGATCAAATATATCAGGGGTATAACATCGAAAAATAGCAGGTCCCTTCTGGTACATTCGACTAGTCAATTCCAATCCAATAAACTCGTAATTGAGTTTATACAGGTAATTTATTAGGTTAATGTTAGAAGAGGTTATCCCACCAACATTTTCTCTTGTTAAGTTAATTGCTATTCTCATGGTATTTTTCTATCTCAATAATTTGGTTAACAGATCACGGAATTTGGAATTTATACCAAATCTTACTCACAGTTAATCAAAGACTAGCACTTAAAAGTTGGAAAATCAGTATAGTGGCAAGTTGTGTATGAGTCTCAAATTTCTGCTTAATTTTATTCACATAAATGAAAAAGCCACACGATAGGTGTCGTGTGGCCCCCATTCTCGACAATTTAGTGTCTTGCGGCTCCAATGCACGGCTTGGGTACCCATTTAAAAGTGCTCGGGTAGGCTGGCAAACCCAGCTGTCTTATTACGATAGCTGACTATTTTTGATTATACATCTATATATACTTGTGTCAAGAGCAAGCTATTTACCTCTAACCCTAAATAATATTGACTTTTATGCACCAAACTAGAGACTTTATTTACTTTCTCTTTTTATCTTCGTGACTTTGTAAGGTTTGCCGTTATTATATGTAGTCCATTCGCCAATTGGCAGTCCTTTTTCCCAGTAGCCAGAACGTTTGAGTTTGCCGTCATTCCTGTACCATTCCCAATACCCGTCTGGCTTTCCATCTTTCACCTTGCCTTTTGACCAAATCATGCCGTTGGCATGATATTTGATTAAATAACCACCTTTCATTTCAGATTTTTTTGCATCAATTTTTTTCATGTTTTTTGTAGGTCACCCTCCTGTCGCCAAAAAGTGTGCTGTTGGATCATTATTTCATAAAAAATAGTTAATTGTGAAATTGATTGGGCTAAGCCCCTTAAAAAGCTAAAGTTTGTAGTGTGATATGCCTTGAAAATTACACATCGTCTGCTTCGCAGGCTATGTAGCGGATCCCGGATATTTAGATTGTTCTCACCAATTACAATATGTACGCTACGCGTTCTGAGTATTGGACTCCAGATATTTCGCATCTCGACAGATGCGAAATTCCGTAGCCTCGGCTCGCCCGTCGCTTGATAGCGACATGGCTGCGCCTTCCACAAAGCGCTAAAAAACCGTCAGCAGTGGCGGTGTTTTTAGCCTTTGTGGACCCTACCGGATTCGAACCGGTGACCTCCTCATTGCAAATGAGGCGCTCTACCAACTAAGCTAAGGGCCCTTTATATAAACACATGCCCTCTATATGAACTCACGGATTATAGAATACTTACAGTATTTTGTCTCTACATCTCGATCAGGTCGATTTTGGAGGCTAGTATAAAGTCATTTTCTGAAAGGCCTTTTATTGCGTGTGTTGTGAGCCCCACAGTGAGCTTGTTGTATTGAATGAGCATATCTGGGTGATGGCCCTCTGTTTCCGCAAGTTCTGCAACGACGTTTACAAATTGCATATTCTGGTCAAAATCCTCGAAAATAAACTCTTTATTTATGTTTTGCCCATCTTCAGATACAACCCAGCCAGAAACCTGCGCTTCAAGCTTTGCTACTTCTTGAGGCAACAACGGCGCCGTTCCCCCTTCGCACGGAACGCATTTCTTTTTTGATAGTTCACTCATATTTATAGAGATTAAAGATTTCTATGTATCTAACTCCCATACTCTAGTGTCTAGTTTTCCGCAGTGCAAGTTGTATTAAGTGATCGAAGAATTCCGATAGTTTTGCTCCTGCCGCTTTCACCGCCTTTGGTAGCAAGCTCTCTGATGTGAGTCCTGGAAGCGTATTTACTTCAAGAAAATAAATGCCATTTGGCGTGATAATGAAATCTGAACGGGAATAATGACGTAACCCCAGGTTTTTGTGCACCATTCGCGATATATCTTCTATTTCCTTTTTTTGATCATGGGTAAAATTCCCCGGACAAATTTCTTGCGAGGAGCCATTGTATTTCGCTTCATATGTCCAATGCGAGTCACCTTGAGGTGGGATAATTTCAATCGGGAAAAAGGCGTAAATATCTTCCCCTCGAAATTGATCCGACACCCCGCATGTCGCTTCTCTACCTTGTATGTATTGTTCAACAAGCACACGATCTGAGCCGGTACGCGCTGTATGAAGCATATCAACAAGTGAGTGATAGTCTTTTGCAACACTCACCCCAACTGATGAACCCGATGCAAGCGGTTTTACCACCCAAGGCGCTGGAAAACTATTAAACACATCTTTCGCCGCCTGATCGATATCTTCCGAAGCCTGTAATGTGAATGGCATACCTTGAGCCATTTTGATGCCGGTACTCCTCAGTGCATTTTTAGTATTTTGCTTATTAAAGGCAACTGCAGATTCGAGACTATTTGAGCCTGTGTATGGCATACCGTAGAGATCAAGGATTCTCTGCACCGTACCATCTTCGCCATACTCGCCGTGAAGTGCGTTAAACACTACGTCTATTCCCTGTAGCGCCTTACTAATCGGTACTTCACGGCCAGATGAATTCCACGTTCCGTCACGCGAAATAAAAATATCGCGCGGCTCATACTTGCCTTGATCGAGGTTCGAAAGAACCGTCGCCCCTGAGTTTAGGGAAACTTCGTATTCACTTGAAGGTCCACCTCGAAGAACGCCAACGACGATGCGATGCATACGAAGATTATATCACCGCAATCAAGGCAAAAGTTACGTTTTTGGTTCTACTCTAACGAACCGCGCGAATACCACACTCTCGTCTTAATTTATATTCCATCTATAGTAGTTTTTCGCAAAATACTAGAATACTGTAGGTAATGATACGTATTAATTTAATTTTTGTGTTTTCTATTTAAACCCGCTCGCTTTTCTTTGTTTGGCTCTATGATACGAAATGGCGAAACGATGTGCCTCGGCATTTGCGAGCAAAATATCATGTTCGCGCGTTGTGATAATTTCTTTATCCCCTTTTATCTGCTTTGGGCGATGACGTTCGTCTTTTACAACACCCACAAGAGGAATCTTTATCCCCGCTTGGTCGAGCACTGCGTCAGCTGCGTTCAGTTGTGCTGTGGAACCATCAACAACAATAAGCTTGGGCAGCTGCCATTCGGGATGCGTTAACCTTCTTGAAAGCACTTCCTTTAGGGCTGCTGTGTCGTTACTCGAAGTTACTGAGTTTATTTTAAATTTTCGATACTCAGCAGGCTGAGCGTGGCCGTTGATCACAACGGTCATTACCCCGACCATAGCTCCCCCCATTAAGTGCGCGATATCATACGCCTCCACCCTAAAGGGTGTGGGACCATGCGGATTTCTAAACTCATCTTTAATGAGCGCTACGTCATTGATGTGTGTGAGGGCGAACATCTGCTGGCGGAAGCGAGCAGCGACTTCAAACCGCTCTTCTTTGGCGGCTAGCATCATTTCTTTTTCGAGTACTTTTAGAAGAGTTTTCTTTTTTGCTTGAAAGAAGAGCGTTAGGTGACGTATGATTTTTGCATACTCTTTTATATGTATCTCTCCTGTACATACTCCTGGACATAGTCCTATTTGGCGATTAAAACAAGGTACCGCTTGGACATCCTGTACCATCTCGCCTTTCGAAGAAATCCTGGATGAACTCGCTTCAATTTGATCCTCCGCAGGTGTGCACGAATTGTCTCGATACGGAAAAATTCGACGAATCAGCTTCATTGCAATCTTCAGTTGTGTCCCCTGCGGAAACGGCCCGAATACTGATTTGACCACCACGCCCTCGCCAAGCATTTGAGCGCCAAGATCCTTGCCGCGCACAATCATCACTCGAGGATAATTTTCTTTGGTAATAATGACGTAATTAAAACTTTTATCATCTTTCTCAAGGATATTAGCTGCAGGCCTATGCGATTTAATCAAACTAGCCTCAAGGATTAGCGCCTCAAGAACCGAGTCTGTTTCCCGCCACTCGATAGCTTTAGCCTCCTCGATCATTGCAGTTATTCTTCTGCCACGCGTTTGAAGCAGGTCCGACGTAAAATAGCTTCTCACACGATTGCGCAGCGAGGTCGCTTTGCCGATATAGAGAATCTTTTTGCGTGGGCCAAGGAAAAAATACACCCCGGGTGTGTCCGGGAACTCCTTTTTCTTGAAATCCTCAAGAGTCATGTTCCCAATAGTACAATAGTTGCTCTGGGTATATACTCGTGGTATGAAGTCAAGTCTTAGGACGACTTTAACTGGATTAGTTTTTCTTGGCGCAGGTCTTCTCCTTGGCTATGCCCTTTTTTCTGTAAAAAGTCCAATTTCAAAAATTACTGGCGCAGACGAGTTACACGGTACAGCCGGAAATGGTGACTTTCCACATATAAGCCCGTTGCTTATATGCAACAATACAGAAAATATTAGTAATATAGCTCTTAAAAATACGAAGCAACTTATTTCTGCCTTTATTGATCAGAAGAAAAAAGAGGGAAACATTTCAGAGATTGGCGTTTATTTTAGAGATATCAATAACGGACCTTGGTTTGGAATTGATCAAGACAAAGAATTCTCACCTGGCAGCTTGCTCAAAGTCCCGTTGTTAATTAGCTATTATAAATACGCGCAACGTGATCCTTCAATTCTAACTAAAGAAATTGAATTTATAGGCGGAGATGCCGGTGCTTTGCAATTTGAACTACCAGAACAGAAAATTGAGGCTGGTAAAACATATACAATAGAAGCTTTATTGAAAAGAATGGCAAACTTTTCAGATAATAACGCATCTCTATTACTGTACGAAATAATTGACAAAAAGCACCTTGAAGAATCGTACAAAGATTTAGGGCTTGAGATACCAGACCCTAAGGTTGATTATAATATCTCTGTACATGAATACGCGTCATTTTTTAGAGTGCTGTACAACTCTACCTATCTGAATAATGAATACTCTGAAAAAGCACTCAGACTTATGACAAATGCAACCTTTAAGAAAGGATTGGCTGCAGGTGTGCCCGATGGTATTGAAATAGCGCATAAATTCGGCGAGAGAACCTATGCAAATGACCCATCTACAAAACAACTTCACGATTGCGGAATTATTTACAAACCAAATCAGCCATACTTATTGTGTGTTATGACTCGCGGATACGATTTTATGAAACTTGAAGACACCATTAAAAATATCTCAGAAATTGTGTATCACAACGTCTCGAAGTAATCTCGGACACACTACTGATGTTTTAAATTCCTTTAAGAGCTTTTTTGAGGTATTTGCCAGTACTAGATCCAGACGCATTGGCGACGTGTTCTGGTGTGCCTTTAGCTACGATCTCCCCCCCGCCCTGTCCACCTTCTGGACCAAAATCAATTATATAATCGCTTGATTTGATAATGTCCATATTGTGCTCAATCACCACAACGCTATTTCCAGATTGAACAAGTTTCTGAAGAATTTCAATTAGTTTTGCAACGTCTTCATAATGAAGCCCGACTGTAGGTTCGTCGAGCAAATAGATTGTTTTCTGCATATGCGGCCGATACAACTCTGCAGAGATTTTTACACGCTGCGCCTCACCTCCTGAGAGGGTTGTTGCCGATTGTCCAAGCTCTAAGTAGCCAAGTCCCACTTCGTCCATAGTCTTCAGTCGATCGTAGATCGCTGGGATATCATTGAAGAACAATAGCGACTCTTCCACAGTCATTTTGAGCACATCGTAAATACTCTTCTTTTTGTATTTCACTTCAAGCGTCTCCTTCATAAAGCGCTTCCCTCCGCACATATCACAGGTCACATATACTGTCGGCAAGAAGTGCATCTCTACCGCAATTAGGCCATTACCTTCGCATGCCTCGCAACGACCGCCCTTTACGTTAAATGAAAAACGATTCGCTTTCCAGCCACGCGCGCGAGCCTCTGCGGACGATGCAAAAAGATCCCTGATAAAAGTCCATGAGCCGGTATAGGTTGCAGGGTTACTTCTTGGTGTTCTCCCAATCGGACTTTGGTCAATCAAAATCGCGCGCGCTAAGTACTCTGTGCCTTCAAATGAGGCGCAGTTGAATGTTTTGGATGAGCGATAGCGCTTATCAAAACGTGCTTTAAGATTTTCATACACGATCTCATATAGGAATGTTGATTTTCCAGAGCCTGACACGCCAGTTATAGAAACGAGTTTCCCAAGTGGAATATCAGCGTTTATGTTGTTGATATTAAACGCTTTCCCTCCTCGAACTTTTAGTGCGCCTTTTTCAGATGTGCGTCTCTCTTCTGGAAGCTGAATTGCCTTCTCGCCGCGCAGGTATGAGAGCGTGACAGACCCCGAGTCGTTTTTCTTTGCGGTTAACAGCTTCTCAAGATAATCAGCCACAACAACGGTACCGCCATGAATACCAGCTCCTGGTCCAATGTCGATAAGATAATCCGAAGAAAAAATAGTATCTTCGTCGTGCTCTACAACAATAATAGTGTTTCCAAGATCCCTTAAATTTATAAGCGTCTTTATAAGACGATCATTATCTCTGGGATGCAAACCGATGGTGGGCTCGTCGAGTACATACAGCGCTCCTACAAGACCTGATCCAAGCTGAGAAGCAAGACGGATACGTTGTGCCTCCCCTCCAGATAGCGTATTGGCACGGCGATTAAGCGTAAGGTAGTCAATACCCACGTCGAGCATGAACTTTAATCTTGCAAGAATCTCTTTAATTATAACTTTCGAAACTTCCTGATCTTGCTTGGAGAGTTTGAGCGTTGAAAAAAATTCATATGCATCTGCAATTGAACTTTCAGTCGCTTCAACAATATTAAGTCCTGTTTTTCTTTTATCCGGTTTTATGTGACCCTTTATCTCTTTGATTTCTTCTCGCTCACCTAGATATACATGGAGCGCCTCTGCACGAAGTCTCGCACCCGTACACACAGGACATGGTTCTGAGCCATAAAAATGCTTTGTCCCGAGGCCATTACAGGCTGGACATGCACCATAGGGGGAATTGAATGAGAAAAGCCGCGGTTCAACTTCTGGAAAAGAGAATCCATCATACGGGCACATAAACTTAGCCGAAATAAGACGTTCTTCTCCTGCTCCATTTTCAAGTTTCAAAAGTCCCTCCGAACGCTCAAGCGCGTGCTCAACTGCTTCAGAGAGTCTTTCAAGCGCAGCTTCCTTATTGCTTGTAAATTCAGCAACTGCGATTTCGTCAACAAGAGCATCTATATGGTGTTTCTTGTTCTTATCGAGAATAATTTTTTCTCGAAGTAAGTGCATTTTTCCATCCACCTTCACTTTTTCAAAACCCTTGCCTAAAAGATCATAGAGCAGCTGGTAGTACTCGCCTTTTCGTCCCACAACAAGTGGAGCATAAATGCGTATCACGTCATCTACTACTTGCACTCCCATAACTTTACGCTCTTTCGATGGCTTTTTTGAACGGGCCTCCTCTACAATTGAGTAAATGATTTCTTCGTTGGTATGTCTCTTGATTTCTCGTCCGCAAACTAAACAATGAGGCTTTCCTACCCGCGCATACAAAATACGTAGATAATCATAAATCTCAGTGATTGTTGCAACCGTCGAGCGCGGGTTATTTGATCTGCTTTTTTGATCAATCGAAATTGCTGGCGAGAGGCCAGTAATTTCCTCAACGTCAGGTTTCTGCATTTGACGCAGGAATTGACGAGCATAGCTTGAGAGAGATTCTATATATCGTCGCTGGCCTTCTGCAAAAATTGTATCAAAAGCAAGCGAAGATTTCCCAGAGCCTGAGAGTCCCGTCATCACAATCATCTTATTTCGCGGCATCTCAACCGTTATATCCTTAAGATTGTGAGTTTTTGCCCCTTTTACAACTATTTTATCTTCCATACTATGTCCAATTTGTTCTGTAATTCTGAATTCTGTTAGGGTTGACGCATTTTGACCCCGCTACTACTGCGGGGTAAATACTATCGCACAGTGATTATATCATTTTTGATACGCTTCGGCAAAAAACTAGGAGATGGCCGCGCTCTTTACTTTTGCAACAATTTCCTCGAGTGGTGCATCAATTTTAAGCATGTAAAAAAGCGCGCCTAGACTTTTCGCCTTATCAATATCAGCTTCGTTTCCGCTATTTGAAAGCACTCCAACCGGTATAGATGAAAAACGATGATCTTCTTTCATTTTCTTCAAGACCTCAAATCCATCCACATTTGGCATCATAATATCCAAAAGTACTACTTGAGGAAGTGGTCCTGCTTCGAGCTGTTTAAGTGCGTCATTGCCATCATGCGCGTGCCGCGTAATAAATCCAGAATCAGAAAATTTACGTGTGAGTAAGTCGGAAATAAACGGATCGTCGTCAACAATGAGGACTGTGTGCTTATTCTCGTCTGTCATGAGTGGCCTAATACTAACACCAAAATGTATAAGTTGGAGGTAGGTTGTGGAAACTTAAAACGTATTGCGCCGTACCGCCTTTCTGCGCTTGGTTTTTTTAGGAGCTCCTACCTCAGTGCCCTCGAGAGCGTATATCTCGTCCCTCAAAAGAGCTGCAGTCTCGAAATCAAGTTCCTCTACCGCTGTACCCATTTGGGCGCGTTTTTCAGCAAGGAGCGTTTCTGGGTCTTTTTCATAACGCTCTCTATCTATAGTAAGCAATGTTCCCACGGCCTGATCATGTTCTGAACGCATTTGATCTGTAAAATCCCGAATGGCTTTTTTGATGGTTGTGGGAGTGATGCCATGCTTTGTGTTGTATGCAATTTGAATAGTGCGACGCCTATTTGTTTCGCTAATCGCATATTCGAGTGACTTCGTTTTGTTGTCTGCATACAACACAACTCGGCCGAGAGAATTTCGAGCAGCGCGTCCAATGGTTTGAATCAACGACGTTTCTGAGCGCAGGAATCCTTCTTTATCAGCGTCCAAAATTGCCACTAGTTCGACTTCAGGCAAATCTAAACCTTCTCGAAGCAGGTTCACTCCAACGAGACAATCAAATATTCCCTTTCTAAAATCAGTAAGGATAGTGATGCGGTCAATTGTTTTAATATCGCTGTGCAAATATTCAGATTTGAGCTTTCTATCCTTTAGATATTCAGCGAGGTCTTCAGACATGCGCTTAGTAAGTGTCGTGACCAATACGCGGCCACCGCGCTTAACAATCTTTTCAGCCTCAGTAAGGAAGTCTTGTACTTGGCCTTTGTATCCACCTTTCTCAATAATTCCACGAACATCTATTTCAGGATCAAGAAGGCCAGTAGGGCGGATGATTTGCTCAACGACTTGAGTTGAATTCTCCCTCTCAAATTGACCAGGTGTTGCAGATGTATACATTGTCTGTCCTACCCTATCTTCAAATTCTTCAAAGGTAAGAGGCCTATTGTCTACCGCGGAAGGCAGCCTAAATCCAAATTCAATCAGATTTTCCTTACGCGCCCTGTCCCCAGCGTACATACCACCAATTTGCGGCACGGTTACGTGAGATTCATCAATTATCGTTAAAAAATCCGGCTTTCCATCCTTGGTATGCGGGAAGTATTCCAACAAAGAATACGGCGCTTGCCCAGGCGCGCGTCCGTCGAAATGACGAGAATAATTTTCTATACCACTACAAAAGCCAATTTCACGAATAAGTGCAAGGTCATGATTAGTTCTTCGCTTAAGACGTTCTGCTTCGAGCAATTTTCCTGAATCCTCAAAGTGTTTTAATTGCTGCTTCAATTCGTGCTGTATATCACTAATTGCGCGAGCTCGTTCATTTTCAGGAGTTACGTAATGTTTTGCTGGAAACAGAAAATATGATTTTATCTCTTCAACGATTTGTCTTGTGATTGCATCCATCTGAATTACATTCTCAACTGTATCTCCAGAGAAATTAACGCGATAAATCATGCGCTCGTTTATCGGCATGATCTCGATCATATTGCCTAGCGCTCTAAACTGACCGGGGTTTAAATCGGCCGTTGTACGCTCGAAATAAAGTGCAATCAGTTTGCGAATCAACTCTTGTCGATTGATCACGAGCCCTGGAGCCAATTCAAGATGCACTTTTCGATATTGCTCAGGGGATCCAAGAGCATAAATACAAGACACGGATGCAACCACAATCACGTCATCGCGTGTGAGCAAGGATTGAGTCGTCGCATGACGAAGGCGATCAATCTCTTCGTTTATCTGAGCTTCCTTTTCAATATAGGTATCCGAGACAGGAAGGTATGCTTCCGGTTGATAGTAATCGTAATAAGAAACAAAGTAGTGCACTGCGTTGTTTGGAAAAAATTCTTTATATTCCTGCGCCAATTGCGCGGCGAGGGTCTTGTTGTGTGCAATGACAAGCGTAGGCTTTTGGATTTGCGCGATCGCGTTTGCCACTGTGAAGGTCTTTCCAGAGCCGGTAACACCAAGTAGCGTCTGGTGCCTATCACCTCTGTTGTACCCTTCCATCAACTTTTTGATTGCTGCGGGCTGGTCGCCTGCAGGTTTAAAGTTTGAAACAAGCTTAAATGTAGCCATCAAGTAACTCTAACTGTTTTTAATAAAAATATACAGAAGTAAAAATTAACTCATCAATTTACTTGAGTCGATACATTTTGAAAAAATTCTCTTTAAAATCAACAAATTGGTCCTCCAGAATGGACTCACGAATTTCTTCTACAAGTTTAATTAAGAACCTTAGATTGTGGAGCGAGGCGAGCACTGGAGCGAGCATTTCGTTTGCTCTAAATAAATGACATAAATACCCCTTTGTGACTGAGGCGCATGTGTAACAATCGCACGCCTCATCTATTTTTGAAAAATCGTTTATGTATTTCGCACCATCGATATTGATACTGCCCTGTCTTGTAAACACAGATCCAGATCTGCCATTTCGAGTCGGAATTACGCAATCAAATGTATCAATACCCGCCTCAACTCCTATAAAAAGATCCTCGGGATTGCCAATACCAAGCAGATGACGCGGCTTGTCGGGGGGTAAGATCGCATTCACCTTATCCAAAATGCCAAGAATATCGTGCTTGCTAAACGATCCTCCAATGCCGTACCCATCAAAATCCATCGACGCGAGTTCTCGTGCGCTTTCCATGCGTAGATCCTCATAGCGACCGCCTTGTACTATCCCATATAGGCCCTGTTTGCTTCCCGCCTCAGTATTTTGCCGATGTGCCTGCAGGCTTCGCTTTGCCCACCTATGGGTACGATCCATCGCTTCTTTTTGATATTCGCGATTTGCCTCTGGTGATGTGCATTCATCAAACGCAAAAATAATATCTGCACCAAGTTTGTGTTGAATTTCAATTGACCGCTCTGGGGTAAATCGATGCAGGCTACCATCCAAATGCGAAGTAAACGAAACGCCTTCCTCATCAACAATAGCTAGTTTTCCGTGAGAAGTTGCAAGTTCTTCGTTAAACACACTCACCGCCTCCTCTCTTGAGGCATCTTCTGTCGTAAATTTTGAAATCTTTTTGCCAAAACCCGCTCCAAGCGAAAATACCTGAAAGCCTCCGGAGTCGGTCATGATTGGCCCCTCAATACCCATAAACTTATGTATGCCGCCCCCAGCTGCGACCACATCCTCTCCGGGCTGAAGATAGAGGTGGTAGGTATTTGAAATTAATACTTGCAATCCTAAGCCTTTTAACTGTGCTGGGGTAAGTCCTTTGATTGTTGCTTTTGTTCCCACAGCTACAAACGCAGGCGTTTTGATATCACCATGAGGTGTAGAAAGAATACCGGCCCGCATAAGCGAGCCGGATTTCTCTTTCTCAATTCGAAATGAAGTCGCTCCCATGTCGAACTAGTTTGCTTGAGGAGCGATTGTTGTTGGTGCAACCTTCTGTGCTTTCAAAAGCTCAACTTCAAAAATAAGTGTTGAATTTGCTGGGATAATATCTACAATATTTCCATTTGCGTCCTTACCCTGTACTGGTTGAGCACCATACGCGAGTGATGGGGGGATTGTAAGCAAGCGCTTGCCACCTACTTTCATACCAGTGAGTCCCTGTTCCCAACCTGGAATTACTCTCCCCTCTCCCACAATAAATACAAGCGGTTGTCCGTGCGCACTCGAAGCGTCAAACACCACACCGCTTTGCAGTGCACCGACATAGTTAACAGTGACTTGTGTGCCATTTACAACTTCCTCACCTGTACCAATGACCTCATCCTTGATGATAAGACCTGAGGGAAGCGTCGTGCCGCCCGAAGTCGAGTCAATTACTGATGCTCCCTGATTTGAAGTTTCTGTTGGAACGACCGTATTAACGCCCAAAAACTTAGGTATAAAAAAGAGCGATGCGATCGCAAGCGCTGCAACCACCGCAATTCCTGTGACGATTTTATTATTCATAGCTCTATCGTATCAGAAGTTACTAATGCAATCTACAAACCTTCAGTTGCACTTGACGCACGTATTTTCATGGCCTCTCGTATTCTCAGTACTCCAAGCATAAACGCTGCCTTGCGTAGAGTGATATTTTTGACTGTATGGATATCCCACACTTCTCTAAAAGACTGTTGCATGTAGGGCTTAAGCTTTTCTAGTACCTGCGTTTGCGACCATTGCTCCCCATTTTTATTCTGTAGCCATTCAAAGTAAGAAACGGTGACACCACCCGCATTCACGAGCACGTCAGGCAGCACAATAACTCCACGCTCATGTAGTACGCGATCCGCTTCAGGTGTTGTGGGTCCATTGGCAATCTCTAGAACAATTGACGCCGTAAGCAAATGTACGTTATCCTCACGAATCACTCTATCAAGCGCTGCCGGGATAAATACATCGCAGTCCACTCCTACTATATCGTCGCCATGCAGTATGGTAATGCCGTCTGCTTTTAATTTTTCATCATCGCACACTGAGCCTTTGCAATACATTTCAACTATTGAGTCGTGCTCGTGTTTAGCTTTGTATGCTTGTTCTGGATCAATACCCTGCTCGCTTTGGATGCCGCCCTTACTGTCTGCAATTGCAACAATTTTGTACCCAAGGCGCGATAGGATGCTCGCGGCGTGATACCCTGCGTTGCCGAATCCTTGCACTGCAACACGAAGTTCATCTGGTTTTTTATTTAATTTTTCACGAAGTTCCTCAAGAACATATACCGCTCCTTGTGCGGTTGCGATATCTCGCCCATGCGATCCACCTTGCGAAATTGGCTTTCCTGTAATGGCGCCGGGCTCTGCGACGCCCTTTGTTTTTTGATACTCATCTAAAATAAACCCCATAATCTCCGGCGTGGTATACACGTCAGGTGCTGGGATGTCTTTATCCGAGCCTATGTCATGTACAAATGCACGCGCAAACGCGCGCGCAACGGCTTCGATTTCTTTTTTACTATACGATTTTGGATCAAAGGTAACACCCCCTTTCGCACCGCCAAGTGGCAAATCGAGCACCGCACACTTGATAGCCATGAGCGCCGAAAGTGACATGACTTCATCAAGATCCGCTTTCGGATGGAATCGTATGCCTCCTTTATAAGGACCTCTCGCATTATTAAATTGCACTCGATATGCAGGCAGCTGCACGCGTTCGCCTGAATCCCTTGTAATTTCAAGGGTTTTTTCTATCACACGATCCGGTGTCTCAAGTGCCTTAATCTCAGCTTCGGTTAGAGATAGAAGTGGCGCCACTTCTTCAAGATTTTCTTTGTAACCCTCAAATGCGCTCTGCATTCCTTTAGTGTACCAAAATGGCGCGGAATCTATAACCGAGGCGCTAAGGATTCAATCACTGCGGCGGGTTCAGTATCAAGTGCAGCTCCTTTGAGGAAATACGAATTAAAGCCAAAAATAACGAGTGTGAAAACCGCAACCGCAACACCATTGAGGATAAGATCTGTGGGTCTGATATGAATGCGGCTAAGCATCGCAAATCCAATTGCAATAATCAAAAACGCCATAATTGCACCGAGCATCGCAAGCGCAACGGTGCGAGGAGAAGCAATAAACTTTGCAAAAGATGATGGCACATTTGTTTGGGAAATTCGAGGAGAATTAACGACGTCAACTGAAGTAACGGGTGCATTCACTGCAGGCTTACTTACTTGCGCTAACTTCGTAACCGGTTTAGCAACAGAAGTTTGTAAAGGCTTCGATGATTGCACGTCAGGCGGTATAGGTTCCGTTGACGCTTCTTTTACCTCTGGCACAGATGCACTAGTTGGTGCAGACGCCACTGAGGGGACAGGAATACTTGGTGAGGAATTAACTCCAACTAATGCTTTTGTCGTTCCAAAAAATTGCACAATAAAAGTAGTTTGTTCTCCTTGGTATACCCCGCTTGCAATGCCAATGCCGATATCTTGATACGTGCCCTTAAGGATATTCTGTCTATGGCCTGGAGAATTCATCCATGCGGTCACAACATCTCCTGAATCATAGAACCTAATAGCCAGATTCTCACCTGCGTAGGCATAATCATACCCAGCCTCACCAAACCATTTCCATGGCTGGTCTCCTTCTGGTGAGACATGAGAGAAATACCCTTTCCTGGCCATATCTTCGGCTTTCGCTTGTGCTGCTAGTGTTAGAGTTGCGTTCATACTAAGTTGTCCAACGCCTTGCACGGCTCGCTCATTATTTGTCAGCGAAATGATCGCGCTTTCAATGACTGCGGCAGTAAAGTCTCCGGGTTTTGATTGGATAAAGAGCGTCGCCACTAGAAACCCCTCAATGACACACGTCAGGGTGACCGCAGCAACAAGCACATCGCGAGAAAGAGAGTTCGGTCGATACGAATTCTCGTGATGTGGTACGAAGTGCCGATGAAAAAAATCACCCAGGCGTCGCAGAAAATTCATAGAGTAATTATGCAGCAGCTTTAGAATATTGCACATGCTTACAAAAGCGAACAAAAACAGCATTTCTCGGTGCTATAATTATCGCATGAAATGGGCAGTCGTTTCGCTCTTTTTCTTATTTCCGTCACTCACCTTTGGGGCTGTCGGCTTTACGTCCGATCCAGTATGGCTCTCGCGCACTCCAGCGTACGAAAATGAAAAAATTTCCGTATATGCATCACTCACCAACTCAACCGAAGAAATTTTACAGGCAGTTGCATACTTCAGGGATAACGGGACACTTATAGATACCCTTCCTGTGTCCCTCCAACCTGGAGAGGCGCGCATACTCACGATCTCTTGGACCCCCACCAAAGGCAAACATACGCTCGCGGTTGAAATCGCAAGCTCAACTATTGATCTTCCTGCAAAAACAAAAACCACATCAGTTTCCGTATTAGCAAAAGAGGAGCAGGTCCCTCAAAAAGGACTGCTTAATGGCCCATCTCAAGCCGCAGCAGCTACATATAGTGATTCTTCAATAATCCAAGGCGCGATCGGCAAGCTTTCACCCACAGTGCAGGCATACACCTCGCCTGTATTTGGATTCATCGATTCTAAGAGACAGAAATTTTCTGATTTTTTAAATGATAAGGCCGAGAAAACTAGAACGGTCTTATCAAATGCTTCTCTTCAAAAAAAAGCTCTGGAAGGCAAAAGCGACCGGGAGTCTCAAAAAGCAAGCCGACAATATACCATCTCTCAATTTGTTAACACAGCGCTACTGTATGTTTTTGAAGCGCTTGCACTTTTGACGTCTAGCGCACTTCTCTCATACGGCGTATTTGTCTTACTTGTTATATACGTCTGCTACAAAATTTTCCGTTATTTCAGACCTGCGTATTAACAGTAATCACGTTCTTTGAACTTTTTGGGTATTTGTTTTTGTGCCAGTGTTTATGTACCCACACCTTACAAAGGTTAAACCTATGTAAGTGTGTGTATGTTGTTTGACAATGTAATTTAATAATTGTATTGTGCTTTAAGAATTCTCAACAACGGAGAGAGAAATGGATATGCGCGTTTCAAACGAGGAGGACGGGTCTCGAGTTCTTTTCGATGGCAGTGTTCGGTATATGCGCTTTGGTATTGCTGCACTTAGATCCGAAAAAGATCGCTTCCCGCTTATCGAGGTTGCGTATGATCTCGCAGATCTTCACGTCCTATCCCCCATATTGGGTGAAATGATTCAAAAAAATATCGTCCCTAAAGTATTTGTGTGGGATAGAGGAGAATCAGAATCAGAGGTAGCTGTACTGTTCTATATTTCTGAACCTAACATATCCGCGTTGCAGACGGCAGCCGGATTTATTGGCAGGAAACTATTCAACGAAGAAGTAATCAGCCACTGCAAAGATGTGTTCTTCATGGCCGAATCAAAACTTCTTAATCACGATATCGATCTCTTTGTTATCGCACTTAAAAATGCTACCCAAGCAACACTAGTCGTACTGGATGCTTCTATGATAGGTGAGGACCCCCACGCCCTTCTTGGTGAGGCTGTGCAAGCGTTTATCATAGATGAAGTGCTCAATCAATCGCCTTCAGACTTCCTGCTGCTGAAATAAATCAAAAAACGAGCCCCACCGATGCGATATCGGTGGGGCTCTTGTTTTATCTACAGAGCGAACACGGTCGAACACGCCATACAATGTGACAGCTACATACTTGCACTCCCCTTTCTCCACGCCAAAAGCGAAATTGTAAAAAGAAAAAAAGCAACTGCAACCGAAACTAAACAGTACATGCACCATGCCCCAATAAGTCCCCATTGCACGTAGATAAACCATATAGAAGCGAGTGCTCCTAACCCACTATATCGAACTACCCACCAACGATAGCGATGATTGCCCAACAATAATTGAGAGAGCACAGCGGCACCCGTATAGTAGATCACACCGACATATGAGAGGTGGATCCCAAGAAACATCGAGTACATGCTCTGTGTGACTATCTCACAGCCGCGCAGTGGTCCGCAGCTGGCAGGGATCTCAAGAAAATGAGTGAGTGCTAGGTAACTCGCATCTGCAAATCCTATAAACACCCCAAAGAGAAACAGGTAATAGAGCGCCTTGTGCATGGATGATTAATGGCCTTCGTCTTTGATAGAGTCTTCTTTCGTGCGATGTATCGTTCCAGGTGCGTGCTCGGTTGCGCTATAGATCGTGTAGATCTTCAAAGGACCATCTCCTGTGTTTTTGATGTTATGTAACGTTCCTTTTGGAACGACAACTGCATATCCATCCTGAATTTCATGAACATCGGCGTCAAGAATCGCTTCTCCGAGACCACCTTCAACACGAATAAATTGATCCATGTCATGCCGCTCTTCTCCAATTTCTTCACCTGGTTGCAGGTTCATTACGACTAGTTGAGAATCAGGACCGGTAAAAAGTACTTCTCGATAATTTTCATTCTCGAGCGTCTTCTCTTCTATATTTGCTACGTATCCTGCCATACTATTTTAATTTAATTGCACACTACTAATAATGGAGCCGAGGTCTTTCAGCGTTTGATCATCGCGTGTCATCCAGCTCGCTGAGAAGATATACACCTTGCCATTGTTTGCTACCGCTATGTTATCCGATTCATACAGGCCAGTAGAAGTGTACGCAATTGCACTCTTGCTTGCGATGGTAGTCTCCTGAAAATCAAATCCACCTGTGGGAGACGGCGTGTTGCCTGTCGCTTTTTGCAAGAAATCAGCGAGTGGTGTATTTTTTTGATTTTCAAACACCGTGATAGTGATTCCTGGTGGACCTTCGCCCCCGACGGGAACCTGCACATCATTTGGATTTAGGATTATGTATGTACCCTTCATGTCCTCAATATCAAGGGGACGCTCAGTAAGATCGTATTTTGCAGGATAAGTGAACGCAATTTTGTGCGTATCACTGCTATATGGCTTACCTGTTTCTATCACAACATTCGGACCTTCTTCAGTTTTATTTTTTTGAATGTACCACGCTCCAAATCCCAAAATCACAACCAGTGCCAAGGTGGCCCACATAATATTTTTATTTTGCATAGTATATTGCTTTAATAATAGTCTTTTTTTAGTGAATTTTTAGTGAACTGTGTGATTAGTTCCCTTTCGCTCTCTATCGTTTACTTTTCCTTCACTCCATCCGAAATAGTGCGCCACTTCGTGCCATAGCGTTGCTCGCACCGCACGCCGTATTGAGTCTATATCATCTCCAGACTGGCTAAGTATAGGATTCATGTACAGCGTAATAGTATCCGGATAGGTAATACCACCAACGCCATAATAGGCCCCGCGTCTATCATATGGAATGCCTTTATATAGTCCAAGAAGCGTAACCCCCGGTGGAAGCCCTTGAGACAAACGTTCCTCATGCGAAGGATCCTCATCGACAAGTAGTGCAACATTCTTAATATGCTCATGGTAGCGCTTAGGGACTGCGTTTGGAAATTCTTCCGCTACAATTTTTTCAAATTCTGCTAGTTTCATAGATTCAGTATACAGAAAGAAGAAACGCCCGCTCACGCAGGCGTTTCGCATCACATCATGGAATCTTGCGCTCCAAAACATGGGAGAACTTGGGATCATTGAAATAGTCAGAATCAGATGCAACTGAATCTGCTGCCAAGCCGCTAGACCTATGCTTACCTGTTACTTGAGTGCCACCAGAGCATCTCCGCTTGATTTTCTCAAGCTCATATCTTTCCTCCGAGGAAAGTAACGCGTCTTTGTCTTGTGTTGCCATTACATACACCTCCTAAAAACAGCCTATCATAGATTATATCTTTGTCTTTTTATTGTGGGGCGGATGTGTTGATTCAGAATCTTTCAAATACTTCTTGTTTTTCAATTTCTCAGGCAAATATGTCTCTTCATCGTACATCTGATACCCCTTGTGGTACCCCATATCTTTCATTAATTTGGTCGGTGCATTTCTTACGCGCATTGGTATTGGAAGATTACCGAAAGCTTTCACGTCGGCTACGGCCTCAAAATACGCATCATACGCTCTTCGATCCTTCTTCGCTTCCGCAAGATACGTTGCGCCGTGCGCCAAATTAATGACAGCTTCTGGATAACCAATAACTTCTACCGCACGAAACACCGCGTTTGCCACAACAAGTGCGGTGGGTTGCGCTAGACCTATATCTTCACTGGCAAACACAACCATGCGCCGCGCAATAAATTTTGGATCCTCGCCCGCGTCCACCATCCGCGCGAGATAATAGAGAACAGCGTCAGGCTGGCTGGCACGTAGACTCTTAATAAATGCTGAAATCGTATTGTAATGCTCATCCCCTTTCTTGTCGTAACGAAGGTGCCTGCTTTGCACGGTTTCTTTTAGTGTCTCTATTGTGATCTCTCCATACAATTGCATCGCGCTCTCAAGCACGCCAATTGCCTGTCTTGCGTCACCTCCAGTTATTTGTATAAGCCAATCTCGAGCTTGCTTCGGCACTTTACCCTTTAACTGATGGGCTGCTCGTTTAATTATATTCTCCATATCCTCACTCGTCAGTTCATGTAGCACAAATACTCTGCAACGAGAAAGAAGAGCGGGAATTACCTCAAAACTTGGGTTTTCTGTGGTTGCACCGATAAGTGTGATTATGCCGCTTTCAACAAATGGTAGTAAAAAATCTTGTTGGGATTTATTGAATCGATGGATTTCATCCAAAAAAAGCAATTTGGGCTTGCCGAGCGTTCCCATTGAAACAATCTCCCGTATATCATCTTTTCCTGCGGACACTGCGGAAAGCTCAAATAGTTCAGCATCGAGCGAGCGAGCATATATGCGAGCAAGGGTTGTTTTACCCGTCCCAGGCGGACCCCAGAGAATAAAAGAGAACAGATGTTTTTCCTCAATCGAAACTCGAATAGGCTTTCCTTCCCCCACCAAGTGTTCTTGACCCATAAACTCAACCAAACTAGCTGGCCTTATTCGTGACGCAAGAGGCTCCATATAGAACAATTGTACATCGTTTAAGAATCCCTAAACATATATCCTTCAATGTGCGACTCCCGGGAGTCGCACATTCGTACACACATGCATAAGAATGTGGTACGAGTGAAAAAAACTGCCCCCTTGGGGGCAGTTTTTGTTTAATTGTATTATCTATCAACGGCGCAAATGCAGCGCAAGCACGCCGTCTGCTTGGGACGAGTGATGATGTATCGATTGCCGCATACACACAAAAGGATTTCGGTCTTTGTTATTTTTTCAATCCAACGTCCGTCCTTTTGGAAGGTCTTAGTAATCTTCCCCAGATTGTGCTGAGGCTTATGCGGTTCGTGCTTATGATTTGTTTTAGCGTCGTTTTTCATGATCGTGTTCAATGAACGTGAGGGCCTTGCCTGTCTTGCCTGCTCGCCCAGTTCTTCCGATGCGGTGCACATAATCCTCGTACGATTGCGGTAGTTCAAAGTTAATCACGTGTGAGACGTCGGTGATATCAAGACCTCTGGCAGCAACGTCTGTTGCGACCAGGACCTGGACATTACCCTGCTTAAAGAGCCCTAGGGCTTTTTGTCGCTTTCCATGGGTTTTATTTCCATGGATAGATTCTGCTTTGAAACCACGCTGTTCAAGTACTTTTGAGAGCTTCTCAACCCCATGTTTAGTACGGCCGAAAATGAGTACTTTGCTAAATTCTGGTTGTATTAGAAGATCATGCAGTATGTCCACCTTTGAGCCACCGTCTGGAATGCGAACCACATCTTGGTCTATGTTCTTTGACGTGTCGCGGGTTTTGACCGAAATGCGCACAGGTGTCTTGAGGAATGAGCCAATGAGGCGTTCAATGTCGCTTGAAAGTGTCGCAGAGAAGAAGAGCGTATGACGATCTTCTTTCATTTTTGCCATAATCATCTTCATATCGGCGATAAAACCCATATCAAGCATTCGGTCCGCCTCGTCGAGCACTACAGTGCCAAAATCTGAGAGTACGAGTACTTTGCGCTCCATTAAGTCTTTAAGGCGTCCTGGAGTTCCTATGACAAAGTTTGGCTTGCGACGAAGATCGCTCATCTGGGGGCCAATACCAGCACCGCCAACGCAAATTGCTGAGTAGATTTTGAGCATCGGCGTAAAGCCGCGAAGCTCGTCTCCAATTTGAATTGCAAGTTCTCGTGTTGGAACCATGATCAACACACGCTCGGATGGATTTGTGAGTACTTTGTGTATAAGTGGAATAAGAAACGCGCCTGTCTTTCCTGTGCCAGTGTTTGCGATGCCGACAATGTCGTGTCCTTCAAGTACGTGTGGAATAGATTTATCCTGAATAGGCGTTGGTGTTTCATAGCCTTTCTTGATGATGTTGCCCTTGAGGCGTTCATCAATTTTGAAATCCGTGAAGCGGTGCTCAGGTACAAAATTTTCTACTACTTCCGTGACCACTGCTTTACTGATGAACTTATTTACATCGTACCGAGGTTCTGGCTTTGCGTAGCGATTGCTTGATCTTGTTTGGAATGGGCGCTTTGCGCCGAATGAAGGACGTCCGCCGCCAAATGATGGTCGACTTGCTCCACCCGAGTATGGGCGAGATGAACCTCCAAATGAAGGTCGTGATGAACCTCCGCTATATGCAGGGCGAGTTGAGCTTCCCGCATCTTTAAAGCGTGACGAGCCGCCATATGAGGGTCTCGAAGAGCCAAATGGCTTACTGCCAAATGCTGGACGCGCTGAACTAGACGAGCTAGTTGAGTTAAAGGGGCGCTTTGATCGCTCCCATGGCTTAGAGCCTGTGGCGCGTGCTGGACGCGCTGAAGATGCTCCACCCTCATACGGACGAGAAGGTCGGCTTGATCCGCCAGAATATGGGCGAGACGAGCCCCCAAAAGAAGGCCGGTCTGATTGAGAACGATTAGGGCGCTTAGAGCCCCCGCGGGACGAAGTCCCGCTAAAAGAATTTGTATTCATTTATTAGTTTCTGCTTTCGCAGAGTGAGTGGGCTCTATCTTGTACAGAGCCCTGTTAAACCAGTCCTAAGTGTTTTTAAAGGCATTCGACTGCCCTTAGTCCCGAGATGGAAATCACTCAAGACGGAAAAACGGTATTTCACTGGTATTTCAATAATAGCATAAAAGCCTTTTTCCGTCAATAACTCTCAGAAAAAGGCTTTTATTTACTTCAAAACGTCCCACATACCAGGATCCTCTCCCCCATCGATTTTAAAGACTGCTACACCTCTGACACCAAGTTTTCTTGCGAGCGCAACTTTGTCTGCAATTGCCTGTGCGTCGCTCCACCACATTATGCGCAGAGGAAGCAAGGTCGTTGGACTTGCGCCTGAGGTGCTTGCAACTTCAGTTGTGGGTGGTGTGATGTTGTTGCTCTGTGACGTATCAGTTGAGACACTTGTTGGTGGAAAATGATTTGAAAGCGTTGAAGTAGCAAGGTACATATAACTCAATTCACCTGCGGAGTTTCGCTGCGGAGTTAACCCTAGTGACGTTGCGATATCAGTTGCATAGCGCGGGTTAAACGACCACAACAGATCGTAGCGATAGCCCGATTCTGAAAGAGGGGTGACTTCGTATTCATACCCATATGTTGGTACACCGATCATGATTTTCTTTTTCGAAATGGTTTTCATGGCTTCTCGCACCGCTTTTTCCACCCACTTTACGTCGGCCACTGGAATATACGGTCCACTCTGCACTTCATTTAGGCGCAGATCAATCGTACCCTGGTCATAGGCCATGATATTGACGCGATCGCAGTATTTGTTTATCTGTACAAAATCATTTGCGTATGTAATGCCGGAGGGAATATTGTCGTAGCGCGAGGAGAGTGGAGTGCGCGACTCAATGGTGCAGTAGACCCACTTCTTTCCCATGCGTTGATAGAGACCTTTAAGGAAAAGAGAAAAATATTTATTCGTTTCTGCTTTCTTTCCTTCAAAATCGATATCCACGCCGTCATAGCCGTTATCTTTTACCATCGCAGTTATCTCATCTTGTAGAGCGTTGCGCGATGTCTTATTTGATAGAATCTCATGAATAGCCTCCCCGTTACTCCACATCACTGTGGGGATTACACGAATCTTTTTAGCTTTTGCCTGTGCGATAAATGATACCCAAGGCTCCTCGTGTATTTTTGCAGCATCAAATAGGCGTCCATCGGTGGTCATCGTAAACCCAAACGGACTAATCGCTTTGAATGTTGAGAGGTGCGCAAGCGCATCCGCAGTTCCGGTTGCAGATCTCCAGTACGGAATCCAGCCATAAAACTCAAGCGGCGCCTTGACGGTTACCTTTGGTTTTACCGTTGTCGCTGCATACGAGATAAAAGGAAGTAGCATTGCAACCATAAAGAATAGTGCAACTAGCGACCCTTTTCTTATCGTTTGGCGATACATATGTATTCTAACGACCACCAGGCTATTCTGTTACTGCCAAATAACCATTTTTGCTTTTAAATAAAGGTTACTTTGGACACGCAAGCATTGCCAGACACTGCTCTCTTTGTTCACCCGTCATTTGCTTGCATGCCGAACATTGTGCTGCCTTTGTTGCGGCAGAGCCACCAGTAGATGCACCCGCACCTGGCATCATGCTCGAGAGATCCATAAAAGTAATTCCTTGTGGAAGTTCAAAAGAGAGGTCGCTCGCATCCCATGGTTTACACTCATATGAAGTTGAATTCTCAAATCCAACTGGTTGCTTGGTTGATGTTGAGGTAGCGGCGCTCAATTCTTTGACGCTCATCTTAACTCCTTGTTTGTTACCAGCACTCCACACATAACTTGTGTCATCACGAAGAATCATATGGCTCTCCATTGTCTTGTCGCTTACTACAGAATTAAAGTCTCCGCGCATTTTTCCATCTGCAACATATACTGTGCCGCTACTTGTTGTATTCCCTTGCGTACTCGCAAATGTACACCACACGGATTTGCCGTCTGCGATCAGATTCTTAAGCGATGTCTGCATCATTTCACCCTTATTGTCATTAAAAACCATTGACTGATCGATAGGCTTTTTTTGCACAAAATAATAGATGCCTACCCCAAGAATAATAACTGCAATAACTCCCGCAATAATTTTTGTATTCATACGCATGTAGTATACCAGAAGGCTATTCTTGTTCATTTATTACGACTAAGTGGATATGAAAATGAGCAGGTATTGATCTCACTTTAGTAGTGGATTCAAGTAAGAAATCATACGTACTGTTGATATAGCCATGCTTTATTTTTGAGAGCTCATTCTTTTCTTCTGCTGAAAGTCCAGATTCTTTAATGTGACGCAGCGGTACGATCATGTCGTGCACGGATGCTATTCGATCATAAGGAAAATTGTTTTTAATGATTTTCCAATATATAAATTTCTGTAAAGCCTCGCGGTCGCATAACGGACAGCTCTGTTTCAATTCTCCACTTTTGACTCTGATTTGATATGTCTCAGCAATTTCGCGGCTTCGCAATGTCCCCATAAAAAAGAAGTATAGCAGGCTACTTCACGATAACCCTTCTTTTGATTAGAATACACAATATGAAAACATATACTGGCGGTTGTCATTGCGGGATGGTGCGATATGAAGCCGAGGCTTCCATAGAGAATGTGATTGAGTGCAACTGCTCTCACTGCTTTATGAAAGGACTCATCCTTATATTTATTCCAAAATCTCAGTTTAATCTGCTCTCGCAGGAGAATACTCTAGTTGAATATCGCTTTAACAAAAGAACACTCGGTCATATGAGCTGCAAGGAGTGCTCTGTACAAGTTTTTGCAACGGGGAAAGGGAAAGACGACGTTGAGACAGTCGCACTCAATGTACGATGCATTGATAACGTTGACCTTAAAGAGTACACAATCCACTCATACAACGGTAAGGATATTTGAGATTATTTAAGCGTGACTGATGTAATGATCATTGGCTCAATAGGCCTATCGTTTGGACCTGTTGGAGTATTTTCTATAGCTTTTACAACATCCATTCCCGCAATTACCTTTCCAAATACAGTGTGTTTAGTATCAAGAAAGTTGTTGTTTCCAACGTTGATAAAGAATTGACTGCCGTTTGTGTTTGGACCTGCGTTCGCCATCGCGAGCGTACCTATATTATTTAGATTATTTGCACCAATCTCATCGGCAAATGTGTACCCAGGACCGCCAGTTCCCCATCTTGCCATTTGCGCGTCATCTTTTGAAAGCGGATCTCCGCCTTGGATCATAAAGCCCTTAATAACACGGTGAAATTTAACGCCATTGTAAAAGCCAGTACCTGCGAGCTTTGTAAAGTTTTCGACAGTCTGAGGCGTCGCGGCATCAAACTCGATTGTAATATCTCCCTTATTTGTGCGTAGTACTGCGTTCATGTATTTTTTTGGTGCTGCTTGCTGATTATTTGTAATTTGATTTTGAACCGTTGCCACTGCGGGTGTTTGGGATTGTGTTTGATCTGTTTGACTATTTGATTCACTCTGAACTTGCTTGGTAGTGTCTGAATTGAAGATGGAGGTACTGCCCTCCTGAATTACAGGTTGAGGCCTATTTATAAGCCAATATCCGCCTACTGCAATAAGCACCAAAGGAACAAGGACAAGTAAGACTCTAGTCATATATAAAATATATTACCATTCCGGTAGTGGCACAATCTCACTTTGTGCACTCTCGGGTTCAGAAACAACGCACAGCACTTTTCCGACAATTTTAAAGTCTTCTCTCAGCACTATCGGCTTATATTTTGGATCTTTTGATTCGGGCCAGAGGATCACGGCGCCGTTTTTTCGCTCATAGCGCTTCACCGTAATCATATCTCCAACGATTGCTGCAACACGATCTCCATTTTCTGCCTTATCTGTAAAACGGATCAAAATGTAGTCTCCCGGCTGTATGCCAGCATCATCCATACTGTTTCCCATTGCACGCACTGCCACTATACCCCCCTCATCACTCTCTACAATCTCTTTATCAACTTCAATATATTCGTCGTAATTATCTTGAGCGAACACAGATAAATCATCGCAACCGACACTTGCAACTACCGGAACTGAGACGAGTATTGCGCTTGGCATACTGCTCACGCTAGCACCCCGAAGTTCAATATTTCGCTTTTCATTCTTTCGTCTCAGGATGTATCCCTTCGCTTCAAGTGAGTCGAGATATTGCACCACTGAACGCAGTGACTTGAGGTTAAGGGCCATACGCAATTCTTGGATAGTTGGAGACAATTTGGCAAGCGTTATTTGCGCCTTAATTGTCTCAAGTACACGATGCTGTTTTGGCGTTAAAGCTTCTTTCATGTGTACATAGTAACATCTAATATACACACGCAATACACTTTATACACATGTTCACACACTTATGCACAGCTAATTCAGCCAAAAGGCTCCTGCGAGAGGAGCCTTTTGGTCGGAAGGAATACTGATTTCCCCGAATCATTCGAGTTTCGCACCCGCGCTTCGTTTATATATGCGTCAAGCCTTTGGGGGTAAACTCTGTCAGTTCGGCCCATCGTGTATAGCGACGAGCTGCCCTAAGAAATCTGAAATTCCTATACCTGCATTCTTTGACGAATGAGTTGGCATTTTATGTCACTGATTTTAAAGTACGACACAAAACGTATTTTTTGGCAAAACATAAGTTGCGTATATTTGCGATATACATTACAAACAGGCAAGATGCACATTGGAGGATACGATGCCGCAAAAGAGTGATTCAATTCAAAACGCACCTGCAGAGCATGCAAAACAACCGCTTCAGTGTCCCATTGAGGGTAGGCGTTACAAAAATCAGAAATGTCTGAACTTTAAAATTTCTATTGATCGAATGCACATTATTGCATGCGTCTATGCGCGCTGGGGTAAGAAAATGTTTCCGCTTTCAGAGGTTGAGAACATGATCAGGAACATGACGACCAAAGGAGTGATCTCCCGCATCGTTCCTATGAATGCCATAACCTATTCTGGGTATATCAGGAGAGCAGACGGGAGGCGAGAGTGGCTTGTACGCACTAGGGTAGATAGAACCTTCGTCCTCACCTTTTACGCACTTACGTATTTGCACAAGTGTACGGAGCCTACAGGCGAAGCGAGGGATACGCTACTTGCGCCGGAAATATTTACGAAATTAGTAAGTAATAAGGGGAAATAAACGACACATAGCGTTTCAAAAAATGGCGGCCAAAAAATTGGACGCCATTTCTTTTTTTGCTCTCTGTACGTATACTCCGCATATGGATGAAGCCGTGTTCCCAATGAGAATAAACAAATACCTAGCGCACAAGAAAATAACCACCAGGCGAGGAGCTGATGAGCTGATTTCTGCTGGGCTGGTATTTATTAACGGCAAACGTGCAGCATTGGGCTCTAAAGTTTTAGAGAGCGACACAGTTGATGTGAAAAAAGGATCAAAGACGACAAAACTGGTGTATATCGCATACAACAAGCCGCGCGGTGTACTTACCCACTCTGCTGTGCGCGATGAAGTAGATATTAAAAAAGCATTGAATATTCCTGGAGTGTTTCCTGTGGGAAGGCTTGATAAAGACTCGCGCGGACTGATAATCCTTACCAATGATGGTAGAATCACCGATCGCCTCCTCTCACCCAAGTATGATCACGACAAAGAGTATTTTGTTAAGACTAAAAATATTTTGAGAAAGACGTTCAAAACAAATATGGAAAAAGGTGTGGAGATTGAAGATGATGAGACTCGCCCATGCAAAGTTAAGATTATTGGAGAAAAACAGTTTAAAGTGACTTTAACTGAAGGAAAGAAGCATCAAATACGCCGCATGTGCTCTGCTCTATTTCAAGAAGTTGATGAGTTAGAGCGCATTCGCATTTTAAACATTCATCTAGATGGTCTTCCCGAGGGAGAGTACCGGTATATTGAAGGAGAAGAATTGAAGGATTTTCTAGTTTCTTTAGATCTGGGATAACATTGTTGCATCAAAACTTGGGGGCGGGTATAAATCAGTAAGAGTTTCATCCATAGGAGGGTTTGATGGCATTAAAAGCTGTATTGTGTATCGCCCTAACAATGATTTGTTTGGGTGATAGTGCACACGCGAGTTTCGCCTATAGCGGCAAAAGTAAATTTGCTGAATTTAAGGCAAATGTACTCGAAATTGTAAAAAAGCTTAAGACGGATGTGCCAGATGTTCAATTTGAACGAAACCCAAAGAATCCAGGTTCTATTAGCGGTCAACTTTCCGAATTTTTTGCGAACGAAAATACACGCGGCGCAGAATGGACACTGACGGTTGACGCTGAGTTTTTATCAAAGAGTTCGCCACTTCATATACGAGTTATGACCGCCCGTATAGTGTGTGGTTATAAGCACGTAAAGTTTGGCAACGTAAAAGAGCTTAATTCAGAGGGTGAGTTTTTACTCAATCAATGCATATACTGGGGCGTGGGTTCAGAACCTTTTTTGAAAAAATTACGATCTCGTATCAGGGATAACGCTCAGAGTGTTGATCCTGAATTACTAACAATGTCCGATGGAGAATTTAATAATCTGTTATTTAAACTCTACGGACCAATAAAAGAGTGACGCAAAAAAAACATGCCGGCCCTTCACTGGGTCGGCATTTTTTTATTGATTTACTGAAGCGTTTCCTGAAATTGGTATTTCCTCGCCTAGATATTTTGGTTTGCGCTTAACTGTTATATCCAGTAGCGCTTTGACATCTGCAAACACTTCCCTGATGTAATTTTGGGTACGGTAGCGGCCTCGATCAGCAGAAACTCCGTAGGCCTGAAGTCCAAGCTCGCGGGCGATAAATACCGCGCGCGGCAAGTGAAATGACTGCGTGACAATGATAATAGTCTCTGTTAAGAAAATATCTCTCGCACGATACATTGAACTGTATGTATCGAACCCCGCGTGATCAAGAAAAATATCCTGATCCGGGACACCTGCGGCAAGTAGATACTTCCGCACAGGATTTACTTCATTATGAGAAAGCGAACTATTGTCCCCTGTTACCAAAATTTTGCGTGCTTTCCCTGATTTGTATACTGCGATCGCTGTATCGACACGATCTCGCAATACGGATGAAAGCTCTCCATTTGCAAGCACCGCGGAACCAAGAACTACTACCGCTTGCGCCACTGGGAGCGATTCGATATCTGTTTCAATAAACTGCTTTGACCCCCAATTTACTAGCACATATGAAATAACAGTTATAAGTAGCACCAATTCCAAAAGAATAATCCAATTGTATTTGTCCCTTAGATAGGTGCCCATAAGCTTTTATTTATTTTGTGCACTCAGTTTGGTGTAGATATGCAACAGCGCAAAAAGAAGACTAATGCTCAAGGGGCCCATAAATATCCCAGCTGGGCCAAAGAATACAATTCCACCGAGTACTGAAAGCAGGATAGCAAACGGATGCAATTGGGTTCCTCGCGAGAGTAATTTAGGACCGATAAAATTATCAATCATACCGACAGCAAGAACGCCCCAAACGATTAGGCCTACTCCCTGTGTCGCGTGATTAGTTAGAAAGAGGTATGCAATTAAAGGAATGAGAACAAGCGAGGTGCCGACTCCGGGGATTAGTGCGGTGAGGGCTGCAAATGTTCCCCAGAGAATACCATTTGGAATGCCGAAAATGGTGAAACCAATAGCAGCAACGAGCCCTTGAATCATTGCAACAACAATCGTGCCACGTAATACGGAATTCACGGCAAGCTCAAGACGATTGAAAATTGTTTTGTCGTCCTCATCTTTAAGCGGACTAAGTAAGATCAACTGCTGTTTGAGTGCGCCTCCATCGCGAAGAAAGTAATACAGTGCAATCGTAAATATAAAGAAATCGAGTGCTAGTGTAATTAAACTTGTAAATGCGCTACCCAGATGATTACTAACCCAGATAAGTACAGCGCGTGAATACGTATTGATATACTCGCTTATGTCCGGGGTGAACGAACTCATTCCTGGAATAAATTCACGGATTAATCCTTGAGCGTAGGAGACAATACTGATAACACCAGTTTGGGCGCTGCCATCTGAAAGCGACGTGTACAACTGCCCTGCCTCTCCAACAATCTGCTGCGTAAGCAAGGTCACGGGAGTGATAATACAAAAAAGAGTAATGGCAATAGTTATAACCGCAGCAATGCTTGGCCAATTTTTCATTGTACGCAATATCCCTTGATACAGCGGCTGAAGAACTACAGCGAATGTTGCTGCAAACGCAAGTGGAATCAAAAAAGGCTTAAGAATAAAAAAAGCAATAATGAAAGAAGTTAACAAAAGCCCGAGGAAAAAATACGTCTGTAATTTAGTTGGGAGCATAGGAGTCAGTATATACAGATTATGACATTTGTCTTCTTGCCTTTAAGTACGCACGGCGTTGTTTATAATCAGGAATAGTCTGTCCAACCAGATCCCAAAATTCCTTTTTGTGGTTAAACTCCTTGAGATGACATAGTTCATGCACAATAACGTAATCACATAGATCCGGGGAAAGAAGTGCAATTTTGTAATTAAAACTAATATTTCCTGTTTTTGAACAGCTACCCCAACGGGTCTTTTGATTTCGAATAGAGATTCGGCCAATTTGAAATCCGTAGTGAGCATTCAACTGATCAATTCTCTGCAAAACCAGCATGTGCGCCTGATCTTTAAGTAGGCGGTATTGGCGTGCATTTTTTCGATGCACGAATATCAACGGATGTAGGAATATGAACGGGTTGTTACGCATAGTCATTGAAAATCCAAATATAACGCGCTGTGATCTGATACTTCTTCGGGTAGCACTCTAAACTCATTGAGTTTAATGCCATTTGAGAGCAAAATATAATCCGCAAATTTAAGTTCCTTTGTATAAAGCGAGGTCCGTGTCGAAGTAATGTGAAAATCTTTAATCAGATTGCGCAGTCCGAGATCTTCAAGAATGCCCATTGAGCGCGTATCTGGTAGCAAATTAAAATCTCCACATAGGACATAAGGATTTTTGAGGCTCGCTAGAAATAAGGCAATATTTTCTGATTGCTCAATCCGCTCTGGTGAGTCTTCTTTACCCTGCCCGTTCCATAGGCCATGGAAATTAATTACAGTGCGTAATCCGTCGATAGTTTCGTATGTTACATATTGGATTGAACGAGCATGCAAGCCTATATCGCCCTCTGGAATGAATCCTTTTTCTTTATGAACATATACTTCGCCCTCTTCTACTACCCGCAAAGATGACCGAACTAAAATCATAAGCCCATAATGATCCATAAAATGTGGCCTGAAATACGCAGAGTGCATTGGCAGACACTCGGAAATTCTTTGTTTTCCATGAACCAATACATCACTGTTTTTCAAGTCCTCGCCGCCCGCTTTACGTCCTTCTAGAAATTCATATGCATCCGACCAGATTTCTTGCAAACAAAAAATATCCACATTTTTATGAAAATCGAAAAAAGAAAGTAGTTTTTCACTGCCGGCTCTCCCACCCCACGTATTGAGCGTAATTAACTTCATAGTCTCAAAAAATTATAGAGCCTAACGGCTAAATTCAGTGACTGAAAGAATTCCCTTAATTGGATAGACTTCCCAATGATTAGAACTTATTTGATCTATTGGTACAAATATTCCGGAAACCGTTACCTTTTCTCCTTTAACAAGCGACTTGGTATTCATTGATGCCGAAGAGAAATCGAGCGCAAAGTACTCTTGCTGATCGGTTTTAAGACCTATCGCACATTCATCTGTTTGCGGGCCCGATAAATCTTTGTGCGGCAAACATACCATCTCTCCCGTAACTGTAATGGATCCATTTTGTTGCACCAATATATTTGTCTCCTGACGAGGGAACGTAACAAACGGCAGAAGCACAATTGCAGTAATAAAAAGTGTAAATCCAAGCGCAACAAGCATGAACATCTCTTTTTTCTCTTTTATCATGCACTTAATTGTACAAGAAAAACTCATGAATAATTCCCCCTCACTTTCCACTCTCTTTGGGCTTGTAAGCCTTTCTCACGTCTAATGCTCTAGATACACCTTGTATCCTGGCGAGACTTTCCGTACGGCAGTGGTAAGCTTTCGATATGTCACTTGAGCAAATACTTTTGCTGCTACAGCAGTATGGCTATTTCATTCTTTTCCCTCTTGCGGTGATAGAGGGGCCGATAATTGGTGTCATTGGAGGCTTGCTGGTGGCGCTTGGATCCATGGATTTCTTTGTCACGGCGGTAGTACTTATGGTCGCAGATCTTGTAGGGGATGCTATATATTACGCAATAGGAAGATGGGGTCAGCACTATTTTTCGAATTTTATCACACGGAAATTTAAAATCGGCGAAGTTCGTTTTCAAAAACTTAAGGAAAGTTTTCATAAACATGACGTAAAAATCATGCTCATCACTAAGACTCAAGCGCTGGGTTCTGTCGTACTTCTGCTTGCAGGAGTCGTACATATGCGATTTTGGCGCTTTATATGGTGGAACACCGTGGGTACGATTCCAAAGGTCCTTCTGTTTATGTTCATCGGATATTTTTTCGGACAAAGCCTATCTCAAGTTGAAACGTATATTAAATACACCGGCATCGCAACGCTTGCATTTGCAATCATTGGCATCGGCCTCTACTGGCGCTTTAGTATTTTCTTAAAGAAAAATCTAGAAAAAGAACTGTCTATATGAAAAAACTAATTCTTGTTACAGATGCATGGCATCCGCAAATAAATGGCGTTGTGCGTGTGCTTGAAGAAATGAAAAAACGTTTGGGCAGTGAGTACGAAATCACGGTCATAGAGCCTTCTGCGTTTGCCACTATTGCGATGCCGATGTATCCGGAAATTCGCCTTGCACTTTTACCTGGGAGAAAAGTTGCGCGTCTAATTGAAGAAAATAATCCCGATTCGATTCATATCACAACTGAGGGCCCACTTGGTATGGCTGCGCGCCGGTACTGCATTAACAATAATTTAGCATTCACTACTTCATATCACACACACTTTCATCTCTACATTACAGCGCGTTTTCATTTTTTTAAAAAAAGCGTGTATGCGTGGCTTCGTCGATTCCATGGCGCCGCCTCACGCACTATGGTAGCAACTGATTCTCTTAAACGAGCGCTCGAGATCGAAGGATTTAACAATTTGGTTATATGGCCCCTTGGAGTGGATACTGATTTTTTTAAAAAAAACTCAACTCCAGATACTCCCCAATTAAAAAAGCCGATATTTTTGTACGTAGGCAGACTCGCGGTAGAAAAATCACCAGAAGATTTTCTAGCACTCCAACTACCTGGATCAAAGGTAGTTGTGGGCGACGGACCAGACCGCACTGCACTTGAAAGCATTTGGGGATCACAGGCGCTTTTTGTTGGGTATAAGCAAGAACAAGAATTAGTTGATTGGTACTCAAGCGCAGATGTGTTAGTTTTTCCTTCGCGCACCGAAACGTTCGGCCTTGTTAGCGTTGAGGCGCTCGCATGCAATCTTCCTGTTGCAGCGTATGACGTAATGGGCCCAAGAGACATTCTCACACCCGGAGTCGATGGAGTACTGGGTCCTGATTTGCAAAAAAATGCGATTGAATGCCTTTCACTCAATCGCGACAATTGCAGAAAAAAAGCCCTTACCTATTCTTGGGCGGCTTCCGCGGAGTCGTTTAAAGAAGCGTTAGTTGATATTCGAAGCCGAAGCATTTGAACATTAAGACGCACCAATGACCAAAAAGACGCTGTCTTTAAAACGTCCTTTAGCATTTTCATTTCAGCAATCCAGCCTTTAATCTGGCCTATTTTTTCTGATTTTCTAATTATAATAACATTTGGCCAATCAACGACAGCAACGCGCATCTTCTTTTTGACAATAAGTCCATCCATAAAAGTTTCTACGCCAAATCGGGGCAATTCTTTCATCAACTGCAATGAGTCTCTAAGTAGGGATCGAGGAAGCACTCGCTCGCCTGAAACAAAATCTAGTCCGATCATTCGATACACACCCAAACTATTTCCTCGAAGTGACAGCGAGACATCTGCCCTACTCTCAAGTACCGGCAAAATGAGATCAGTAATATTCTGTGCCGTTATATGTGTGAGATCCGCATCAAGCAATATAATCAACGCTCCCTTTGCGCGTTCAATCCCCTGTGCCATCGCAAAACTCTTGCCTTTATTTTGTGGTAGCGTGATGCACACAACATCGGGATATGCTGCAACGATGCTTTCAGTCGAGTCAGTTGATCCATCATTTACCACTATGATTTCAGAGATTAGTGGGTGATCTGTAACGATTGATAACACTTTGTCAATTCGCCCAGCCTCGTTATATGCGCATATGACGCATGAAATTGACGGCATCTCTTTCTCCATATCTCCTTACGCTACCACGATGAGGCGTGAGCAAATAGGCGCTCCTTTGTGGTAGGATAGGCCTGTTTAATCTATGGACTTAGTGAGGTTGCCACTTATAGACTTCAAAACCTGTTTTACAAACAGGCGCTTTTGTATCTCATTACTGGGCAGTTTTCTTTTGCTGAGCGTTAGTCTTGTCGTTAATTTTTATGCAGGCAATTACGCAACAGAATCTGCAAGTAGCTCTGTAACCGATCTGATTCTTGACCACTTGCCGATTTACGAAGTAGACGAGATTTTTATTTACGGAGCGATGCTGATGTGGATTTTCTTGACTCTCGCTCTATTATTCAAACCATATCGAGCGCCGTTCACGCTCTATTGTGTCAGCCTTTTTGTACTTATCCGCGCTGCATTCATTTCGCTTACCCATTTGGGGCCGCCATCAAATCACATTGTTCTCACCCAGATTAGCTGGTTTGACAAGCTCTCCTTTGGTGGAGATCTCTTCTTTTCCGGACATACAGGACTGCCGTTTCTTTTAGCGCTTATTTTTTGGGATCAGAAAATTTTTCGATACATATTTTTGAGTGCATCAGTCATTTTTGCCTGCGTCGTATTAATGGGACACTTGCATTACTCGATTGATGTTTTCGCTGCATACTTCATTACGTACAGTATATTTCACATCGGACAAGTATTCTTTAAAAAACACCAGCGAATGTTCGTACATGGAGTTGAAGAAATTGAAAAAGTAATCTAAAGCCCGGGGAAGTAATCAGTGCGTATGTGTGCACTCGAAACACCTAGGTAGCGTACCAATTTTTTATACGCGACTACCATGGCGTTAGGTCCTGAGAGATAGAAATGCCTCGTTGAGTAGTCTGGCACTTCGCGCTCAAGCCACTCGGGTGTAATCTGGGCACCGGCAAGCACAATCGTATGAACACCTACATTTTTTGCCTTTTCAATTACATCAGAAAACGCAGCATCATCCATGTGTGTTACTAAGTAAATCAAAACAATATCTCTCTTCTCGCGGACATCAATCATATGGCGCATAAAACTAACAAAAGGTGTAATTCCAACGCCACCCGCAATGCAAAGAAGCGCAATTGAAGCATCTTTAGGCATTACAAATTCACCTGCAATTGAAGCCGCAAAGAGACTATCTCCAGACTTCATTTCTCGGAGCGCTCTTTTATATGAACTCGAATGCTCGCCAATTCGCACCGCGAGGCGTACCTCCTTATCTTCTGGAGCTGAGCAAATAGTGAAGTATCTGCGATTACCACGAAGATCGGGTTTCTTGTGCGGAAGTGTCCACTCCATATATTGTCCAGGCACAAATTTAGGTTTTTGATCTGGTATAAAAATAAATTCTTGAACCGCTTTGGATTGGTTGATCTGCTCTTTAAATAAAAGTTTAATTCGTTGTTTTGAGGAAACGAGATAAGAAAAAATACACCCAAGAATCAAAGCCAATTCAGGAGATGAGTATACCGCTCCCAGATGAAAAGGAACCGAGAACAGCACACCCACAATTGATCCGTACACAATACGCAATCTGCGTGTTGGTGGTGTCGTAAACGGCTCCGTCAGCATCACTCCAGCAAAGAAAAATAGCGGCCACGAAAGGTAGTGTTGCGAAAGCGCTTGCAATGGAGCCTCCCCAGAGAGAATTGCTTGAATAATAAAAATAAGAGATGCAACAAGTACAAACGAAAGAAAAAGATCAAAACGCCTTATCTTTCTGACAATTAAAAGTCCCAACACTAAAACAAATGGCAACATGATAGGAGTTCCTATCCACCAAAGTGTGAGACCTCCAAAAAGACTCGCAATGAATGCGCCCATCGCAGCAGGGTTAAAAATATGTCGCTTATTAATTGCAAGAACATATTTTGAGAGTGCGGCTGCCGTTGATGCAAGCGCTGCAAAGTAAATATCTGCCGGTGTAATAATTGGTGCGAGAATACAAAAGAGAATAAGTCCAGTTATATAGCTTGATTCTGAGTTTTGAGGACTGTTAAAAACCCTCCCCAGCACAAAGTCTGCAGCATACGTAACCACAAAAGTAATACCTAATAGACCGAGCAGAGAGAGTCCCGAATACGCAATCAGGCCAAGAAAACCAAAAACAATTACCGTTATTGCAAGTAGTACCAAGCCCCACATAACAAGGCGGTACATCGTGATGTTATTTAAAAACGAATCGATATAGCGCATACTAATTTTTATATTGTAAAAAGCTCTGCACTAAAGCCAGATGAAGCCTCAACCGTATTATCCGCGCTCATAAGCAAATATTCAAACGTAAATCGCGGCTTACATGCTGAGGGATTAGTAAAAAATAAACACGTCGCCAAAGCATCGGCAATGATCGTGCTCTCAGCGGTGACCCACACCGCCTTAAGGTGTTTAGGCGAGGTGAGCGTTTGAGGATTGATAATATGATGAAAATTGCCCCACGCGCGCCTATTGCCCGCAGATCCACAGATACTGCTGTTTACAATAGACGCTATGCCGATCGCCTGCGAGGGATCGTCAGGGTGTTCTAGTGCAACTTGAAGTGCAGTCCCTGTATCGTTCGCACTATAAATATCTCCGCCTGCATCCACTGTAAAATTTTTTATACCAAAATTTTTTAGTATGCTTGACACAATATCGACTAAATATCCTTTTCCAGCAGCCCCAAAATCAAGCAGTACTGGTGTATATAGTTTTAATTTTGGATAACTGTACTCCATCACCTCGTCCCACCTTGGGGCAGGTGTCATAGGTTTTGTCTTCAAGGTATATAGTGCGTCATACCCAGCATCTGAAATAATGTTCCCAACAAGCGGTGTAAAAAGTCCACCTGTAATCATATACAGCTCACGGTACAGAGCTACGAGGGGTTTTGCATCCGTGGGTAGCGTATAGGTGCCTGAAGCCTTTGACATTTCCGTTATGAGAGAATCTTCTCTAAAGCGTGAGTAGTCGCGATCGAAAACATCGATTCGCTTGCTAATCGCGTCTATAAGAATGGTTTTACCTTCAGTGGAAATATCTTCTGCAATCACTATTTTCCAGTGAGTTCCGATGGCTTCAAATTGAAATTCGAAAGCCATGCGCTCATTAGGCCTTTGCCGGCACTTTGATCTTAGCAACTGCATCATTGAAGCCCCCGGAAGTAAGTGAGGAACCAGATACGTTCGTCAAGTTTAGTGTGTCAATTGATTTGCCAATGACCAGCGGCTTATAGTTCGCAATGAACTGTCCCTGAAAACGAATTGAGTTTGGTACTACGGGACTGCCGGTCATTGACGTATCTGTCACAATTCCATTTTTAAGCGTCAGTGTAACATTGACCGTTTCAGTTGTTTGAGGAGTTTTATACGTTCCACTTGCAGTGTACGTGCCGTCTTTGTAACCGGAAATCTGTGTAGTAGCTACTGGGGTCGTGTTTGAAGTATTTACAGTATTTGTTGATGTGGATACAGGAGTAGTAGAGCTTCCAGTTGTATCTATGGTATTAGATGTAGTTTGATCTACGACAACATCAGCGGGAGTCGTGTTGCCAAATAAAGCATACGATATGCCGGCAATTACGAGTACTCCGACGCCTATAACCCAAGCGATTGTTTTTGATGAATTCATATGTTTTATATTAAAATTATAATGCCGCAAAGACACCGATTCAAACATTCTACGTCACTCATAAGTGATAGTACACCAAAGCAAAAAACCTGATTTAAAGCACTTTTTACTCTAGGTCTAATTGATGCGATGGAGCGAGTACCGGTCATGGAGTCTTTTTCCATTCGACTAAACGTGCCGCACAATTCCAAATCATTCAGGTCGGGATCTACACATAGAGCACGGGGTGTCCTAATTTTTTAATCTATTAGTATTAGTTGAAGAAAATGGTATACAAAAACGACAATGACACAAGACTCATAATTACTGTAATCATTATTCCAAAAATATTTGAATATTTTGTGTTTGTTCTATTCCCAAGAACTTTTTTATTATTTGCAATGAGCAAAATAAGTATCATCAGTGGAGGCGCGAGTACGCCATTGAGCACTGCAGAATAGTAGAGCATGGTCATAGGTGAAATCGAAGTAACATTAACAAGCAAGCCCACAATGGTTGCAACAGCAATTACAGCATAAAATCCAGTTGCTTTTCTGAAATTCTTATTGAGACCTACTTTCCATCCAAAAGCCTCTGATACTGCATAGCTCGCAGATCCAGCAAGAATAGGCACCGCAAGCAACCCCGTTCCAATGATGCCAACAGTAAAGAGGATAAAAGCAAAATTGCCCGCAACGGGTCTGAGTGCCTGTGCCGCGTCTGAAGCAGTTTCAATTGTGTGTCCTCCGTCAATGCCAAGAGTGGCTGCCACTGAAAGCATAATGAAGAACGCGACAAGTTGGGAAAAAAACATGCCAACAAAAGTATCCGCACGCATTTGTTTGACATCCGCATTAGAAATAGAAGGAGTTCCCTTTCCCATTTCTTTAAGTTGTCCTCTTGCAATATCCTCTTCAACTTCCTCATCAGCTTGCCAGAAAAAGAGGTACGGAGAAATCGTGGTGCCCAGTATTGCAGCTATATTCATAATGTATTCGCTAGAAAATCTAATATTTGGTATTAGAGTTGAGGCGAGGACTCTTCCCCAGTCCTGTTGAACAAAAAAAGCTACAGCAATATATGCAAATAATGAGAGCGTTAGATACTTGAGAAATTTTACATACGTCGGATACGGCACAATTATCTCAACGAGCAATGTAAAGGCGGTAATACCTGCTAGCAGAAGATAAAATGGAACTGGTAGAACAAGTTGAAGTGCAGAAGCCATTGCTCCTAGGTCTGCACCGATGTTTATCACATTTGCGAACAAAAGAAGCAGTACTGAGAAAAATAATATTTTTTTGGAATATTGATCCTTAATAACCCTCGCAAGCCCTTTGCCGGATACCATTCCAATACGCCCGCACATCTCCTGCATTGCGGTCATAAACGGGAAGGCAAAAAGCAATGTCCACAATTGGCCATAGCCAAACATCGCGCCAGTTTGCGAGTACGTTGCAATGCCAGACGGATCATCATCTGCTGCTCCAGTGATAAATCCAGGACCAAGAGAACGTGAAATCCGTTTAAAAAAAGACCCCTTTTTCATATTTTGACATTCTAACACTTATTACGTGGTGCAAAAGAGCCGCATTAACTAGCATAGGATTTATCTGTTCTTTAGGGTAGTCTTTTTTGATGGATGAAGTTCTCCTCGAGCGCGCAAAGCGCAATATTACGGATATTCTTAACCTCTCAATTGAGTATAAGGCGCCCGCCCGAGCGCTTGTTGTACATAACAGTGGCGAGGGTCTCACGGACATTCTCACAGACGCATATAGGCACGCACTTCCCGACGCACAGTTTATTGATTTTGATTCGACTCAAAAGGAAGACGTCATCAAGGCATTTGACGCGATGAATCCAGGAGATCTTGTCGTACTCATTCAAACTTCAAATTTTTTACTCGATGCGTTTCGTATACGTCTGCATCTTTTTTCGAAAAAATTAAAAGTGATTGAGCATATGCATTTGTACAGAAACAAGAAAGAAGTGTGGGATGTTTATATCGATGCGCTCGCCTACGATCCTTCATACTATCGAATGATTGGACCAAGGCTACAAGCTATATTGAGATCGGCACAGACGCTTGTAATCGAAGCGCTCGGAGAGAGAGTAATTATTGAAGGGGGCTTAGAGGAGCCAAAGCCCAATCTTGGTGATTACCGAGGTATGGATAACACGGGTGGCACCTTCCCTATTGGCGAAGTGTTTACAGAGGCTAAAGATTTTTCACGAATGAATGGGTCATTTATGGTCTACGCATTTGCAGGAGCTGATTTTTGTGTAAAAATGCACGATCCTTTTCGTGTTGATGTATCCGAGGGTATTGTGTCCGGATATGCAGAAGACGCGCCTCAGGAATTTAAAGACATAGTAGGAATGATCAAACAGTATGAGCGCGCACTTATTCGTGAAGTGGGCTTTGGACTCAACCGTGCAATCACACGCGAGCGGTATCTAGAGGATATCACCGCATTCGAGCGCATTTATGGCATGCACCTCTCACTTGGAGAGAAGCACAGCGTGTTTAAAAAAGCTGGTATGACTACTAACAAGACAAAATTCCATGTGGACCTATTTCCGATGGTAGAGAAGGTGACTGTTGACGGCAATGTAATATTCCAAAACGGAAAATATATTGTATAGCTAGTACATTGGTACTCTGTTTTAATACACGTTTATGATTTGCGAAGTTTCGCTCTATAAATAACTTTCATATGGCTTGAATATACTTTGGAACCATACCTTTACGTATATAGAGATTCTTCAAATCTTGCGTAAGGGTTCTAAATTTCTTTATTGTCTTTCTACACTTTTTGCTTTTACACAAACACTTCATTGCCCACGAATCATCAGAGGCGGTGATTGTTGAGTAATCTATTAAAACCTCATTGCCCCGTTTAATTTCAAAGAGTGCCATGACAAATAGCCCTGCCTGTCTTTTTTTAATATATGCGTTTGGTGAACAAGAGTGGTTGAGATAATCACCGATCTGACCCTTGGGAGCTATATACAACTCTTCATTAAAACGAAAAAGATTATTCCGTTCTTCTTTTGGCAAATCGTCATCTTCATATCCAGTGACAAAAGTGCCTGTAACTTGAAAAATAACTTCTTTGGATTTATATGCCTTAGTTGCATGAATTCCAAGTCCATTACGCGACTTTGATACGACAAGCCCCTTATACGTGGGTAATTTCATACAATTTGACTCATTTTACATCTACGACGCTCAAAAAACTGTCTTTGTGCTATATACTTAATATAAATATGAAGTATAGAAAAGCGCTTCAATTCAGCGTAACAATCTCTATCGTTCTGTGTATTTCACTTACTTTGGTTACAGAAGCTTTTGGAGCTGTGTTGATCGCCCCAACACGCACATTGCGATTGGGAGACACAGGCTCTGATGTTCTCTTACTTCAAAAAATGCTCAATACCTCTTCTGAAACTGTCGTTTCACTTAGTGGAATGGGCTCTCCGGGGTATGAGAGTACCTATTTTGGAAACAAAACCTTTACTGCAGTAAAAAAATTCCAAGCGTTGTATTCAAATGAAATTCTTGTTCCATTAGGACTAGTATCCCCAACAGGAAATGTGGGACCCTCAACTTTAAAAAAACTAACTGAGATAGCTGGGGCTTCTATGCAGCCACCACTACACTCTTCACTCATCCCTAGTATTCAAGTGCAAACTTTGACCACTCCTGCGACGCAACCAACTTCTACACAACTTCAATATCAGCCTGTGCAAGCAAGTGCCATTATGCCCGTTCCACTTACTCCAAATATGCAACTTGCTCCTGGTCAAAACCCAAATACTGTAAATCTTGAATACGCACTTGCGTCAATCGAGGCGGCGGCTAAAAAACAAGGCATGAATGCAACGCAGCTTGAGGAACTTAAAAATGCGATACGGATGAACGCATCATCTACTACAGATTTTAGCGCTCAATTTTTTAATTCAATAAAAACCGCATCTGGAACACCACCTCTTCTTCCTACATCTTTAGTACCAAAACCTAAAAATATTGTAGCTCGACTTCTTTCCCTTTTTCGAATTGTACATACAGCTGAAGCGGCGACAGGCTTAGCATTTGGCGGTGCGATCTATTTCACGACACCCTGCACCTGTAGTTACAATACAGCGCTCCTGATTATTCAGCCGCTACCCCCTTCATATGCCTCAGTGCTAGCGTACACATATGGCTCACAGTTATATCTAAGCTATAACCTTCCGTATTCAACCCACCTTTTGGGTTTTTATTTACCTGGTGGCCAATCTTGCTGGATGTGGGCTGGAAAGGTGTGTGTTGCAGCACCTACACAAGGCATAATTACTCCACGTGTTGGATCAGCACCGATTTAGTACCCTGTGCGATTTAACTATTTCCTATACACATTGTCGTAGTCCGGGACAGAGTGTATCAAAGTGACTGCCTGCGTCGTAGGGCGCGCATGATGTTATAACAACGGTACAAGAATGGGTGGGTAGGAACATCAACGAGGCCTATGTACGCAAATTCCTCCCCTCTAAATTGTCTTTTGAATGCGGTGAGCGAGGGCCATTTAGTAACATCGATGCCTCCAATATCATAATGTTTTATCCCACGTTTTTTTGCTTCAAGCATTCCTTGAAAGTGTAAATACGTGGTGACTTTTGACGCTAGCGTTTCAGTGTTTGCAGCCCCATACAGATATGTTGCGGTATTTCCAAAAAATATGACCAAGTGGCATGCTGCAGGCTTTCCGTCTGTATATCCGATAAAATACCCAAGCGTTGCATTCTCTGTATCGTGCCTATCTTTAATAGGCGGCATAGCGCTCTCTAGATTTTTGAAATAACTCTTTGACGGATACACGTTCACCCCTCCATTGCGCGCAATTGTTTCAGTCATCATTCTTTCAAACGCATCTCTATTTTCAGTTGAGATCACGGGTTGTAATTCAACTTCGACTCCTCTACGTTTCGCTCTCCCCAAATTGGAGCGAGTGGACGGATGAAACTGTCCAGTGATATCAGATTCGCTACCTCCAAGCGCAACAGCAGTGTTATAACGTGGCTGCACATAATATTTTGGGAAGCGATAGTCTGCGCCATTTAATTCTCCAGGGAACAGTTTTACCGGAGGCTCAAGACGCACAAACAATAATGTTGGGTGCTTTTCTCTCACCCATTTGCGAATTGCTTCAAGTACAGCCGGTGTTGAATCTTTAAGTTTCTTTCTAGGTGCGATGACCGGTCCGCGCGGGACATAGCCGTAGCAAAATCCAAGCGGCAGCGGGTAGCGGACCAGTGTGAAAGCAGCTATCTGATTTCTGCCATCATACACATACCATCTGCTGATGCTTTTACCTTGAGCCTTTTGAAATTCACCCCACTCCCACGATTGTAAAAAAGCTCCAATCGGCGGGTAGTGTGATCTTACAAAAGAGTTCCACGCCCCCTTGCCCTGGGTTTCTGCATCGGCGATAAACATACTATGGCAGATTGTTGAACGAAACCGGATCCCCAATCTGTATTCCATTCATTTGTGCAAATCCTGCGTTTACTTCAAGCACATAGCGCACCGGCGCCTTAGGTCCATAGAAAATCGGGTTATTTTGATCGAACACATGTGATGCATTGTGCGTTATATCCATCACTACCCCGTTATCAATCCAAATCATGTCCAAAGAAAATCGCATGTCTGGCATCCAGAATTTTAGGATATCCTTTTTCTTAAACAAAAAAAGCATCCCCGTATTTGAAGGCAATACGTCTCTTCCGGATAAACCCTTTGTAACAGCGATTGTTGTTGTTGCAAGTTCTGCTTCTATATATACGTCACCTATAGTTACATATGGTCCTGCAGGCTTTGAGGGGGCAGACTGTAGCGCCTGCATTTGGCTTCCACTTGGATAAATGGCAACCGAGGTCTTTGTAGGATAGATAGTTAGAAATGCAGTGATGATGCAGAGAAGCGCAGCGAGAGCGATTGTTATGCCTTTTGCGCTTATGTGTAGCATTTGAATTATTCAAGGCTGGCAAGCGCCTCGTGAGCGCGTGCTAGATTTTTGTTATACAAGACGGCCTTCCTAAACTCTTCTTTCGCTAATTCTTTCTTTCCTTCATTAAGATAAGCCTCTCCGCGAAGTAAATACAGCTCTGAATAAACGGGATTGCCTCCTTGTATAATTGCGTCTGTAAGTTTGAACACTTTTGAATAATCACCTAGAGCAAAATAACTTTCGATTGGTTGAATCTGATACCAAATTACATGCGGAGTTAATTTGACCTCAATATCTTCATATGCAGCCACAGAGCCCTTGTAATCTTGTATGTACGAAAGAGCGACCGAGAGATTATATCCTGCAAGAATATCGCTCTGATCTCGCTTAAGCGAAGTACGCGCGTTTTCTGCAGCACGCCTCCAAGCAACTGTTTCATCTACGTCAGCACCAAGGATTGATTCAATCAATTCTTTTTGCTCTGGTTTTGCGATGACAAGATACGCGTAGTTATATGGCTTCCAAAGCCGATTGAATCTAGCATACGAAATCTGCACCGCCTCGCCCTCTATGCCATCATCTGTGATCAAGCGAGCATTTATATCGTCGTAGCCGCGAACCACGCGATAGTGTGCGAAATCTTCATTATCATGAAGCAGAGTTCGCACAATAATTGGTACACCATTTGCTACAAGCGCTTTAAGCGTTTCTAAGTCGCCCGCAGGTCGATAGTACGAGATGAGATTATAACGCTCTGCCATCTCACCAATTTCCTCAGGTGTCGTCTCCTTATCATCATTCTTTCCGGTAGAGTTGTGAGCTGGACGCATTATTTTGGCCAACTCATCTTGTGATACTTCAATACCATAATGATACATACTCATGGAAAGCGCCGCTGGAGCACAATTGTTAAAAGTCTGATGCACTGCGTACCCGGTGGTCAAGACCTTTCTTGAAGGGAGAGATGAGAAATCAAAAGTCTTTTTCGCAGCACTAAATGCAGGTAGAACCGACTCAAAACGTGTGGTTTTAGTATTGAAATAGGCAAAAAGCCCAGCCACGCCAAGCACAAAAAAGGCAACAAAAATAACGGTTTTTAGCCTCATCGTCGTTGAATCTACCCTTCCAGTATACCTGAAGTGGTATTCTTATTGCTATAACGAGTTGAGAGACGCTTTTGTGAGGGGTTTGAATACCTTATTACTGATTCTTCAGAAAGATGTCCTCATTTGTTCGCTCATGGAGAATAGTTTCCGCAGTCACTTGAAACTGCATACCCACATAAAAACAAAGAATTGGAACGAGACCCAAGAATACAATGAGAGTTGCTAAGCGCGAGTACCATGTAATCTTCTTCCACTGGAGATTTAGAGTCATTGTAGATTCAAACTAATTACCTTCTGCTGCACTTACGAGATCCGCGACAACGATTTTTTTCATTTTGAGCATTGCTTCCATGACACGATTTGCTTTTTCTTTATCGGGCGAGCTCAATAATTCAACAAGCTGTTTGGGTGTGACCTGCCAAGATAAACCATATTTGTCCTTCAGCCATCCGCAGACACTCTCCTGCCCACCTTCGGTGAGTTTCTCCCAGTAGTAATCTACTTCTGCCTGATCTGCACAATCGATAATAAAAGAAACAGCTTCAGAAAATTTAAACTGCGGTCCGCCATTAAGTCCTAGGAATTTTTGACCTTCAAGTTCAAACTCAACAGTCATCACTGAGCCTGCCGGACGTCCAGAGACCTCAACAGCCGATTCCGGGTAGTGTGCGATGGAGCCTATTTTCGAGTCTTTAAAAATAGAAACATAGAACTGTGCCGCTTCTTGTGCCTTATCATCTAACCAAAGACAGGTCGTGAGCTTTTGCATATATTTATTTCATTTGATCAATAATAAATCCCTGTACCAAATACGCGACTGCAACCCCTGCGAGTATTGCAAGTGAGAAGTAAAGGAATCCTTTTAAAGACCGTACGGAAGACAATTGCTTGCCAACGATTCCAACTATAGGAGCGAGTACTAGGTACGGAGCAGCAGATATTGCAAAGCCGTATGTCGCCATTTGCTGGCCATACCCGCTTAGTTTAATTAGTTGGGTAGCTAACTTTGAGCCGTACTCAATGACTTCAGTAAACCCGATAAAAAACATAAGCCCCGCAACTAACCCGAAAATAATATTAATACTAATGCTTAACAAATTGGTACCCTCACTTACAAAAGGATTCATACACGTAAGTATATAGCACTCTTAGGCATTCTATACAGCGATGCACAATTGAAGTCTAATTTTCTAATTTTGATTAATGTAATGCGATTCGAGTAAAATACGCAATAATTAAGAGATTAATTAGATTAATCTAAACGTTTGTGTTTTTGAAAGTTGATGAAAACTGAATATCTCTTACCGTGCAGCTACTTTATTTTGCTTTTAAGGAGATTTTCCTTCACTCTAAATTTTACAATTTTTTCTATAAGCACAAGTGGAAGTGGTTCATCAAGCTTAAACTTCATCGTACCTTTAGAAGATTTATACGGGGCGACTTCTTTAGAAAAAGAAGCAATACCCGATGAAGCGGGATAAAAGCCGATATGGCTTCTCCATGGCATAAAGTACACTAAAACTCCGTTTAATTTGTAAGACGCCATGCCATAACTGATTCCTTCTTGTGCATTTGGGGCGGCTTTTTTAATGAGTGTGCGCAATTTTCGAAGCGATGGCTGGACATTTAATGACGCGTCTTTGATTAAACTATCTACATCTTTATATTTCTTCATTTTCATATAACTTCTCGAATGTCTGGTAATACTCATATTTAACCATAAAGTGATTTTTTGAGAATATATAAATCTACTGTAATGAAATTCATTCGTGGATCACTGAGTTCGAATTCTGCTCTAGTCCGAACTTAAAATACCCTTCAGCTATAGTATGGAAAAAGTATCTATAGTTTCTTATTTTTTCTTTCGCAAATCAGCACGTAAAAACAAGAGGCCTAATATAAAAAAGAAAATGCCCTCAAGGTATTGCTCCTTCGCAAACGCTTCAATGAGCGCAATTCCAGTGAATAGGCAAAAAATTGCTAGATTTCCTATAGGGATATACATACCTATTTAACAAATGCGTGCGCAACACCAAGATAGTATGGCCACAAAATGAGCGCTAGTACTCCTTTCCAGAATGTGAGCTTGAGATATCCTATTGTGAAGAGCCATGCAGCCATCCAGAGCCCTCCAGGAAACGTATGGTTCTCCACTTTGATTTTGTTCATTCCTTTATAATACAGGCTTATTTGGCTTTTTGAGGGTGTGGTCCTAGCAAATCCTACCTGTGGAAAACATGAAGAAATATAAAAATGCTATAAATAAGGTATGGAAGGGAGTATTGCATTAATCAAACATCCAACCGCTTGGCTACCAATGGGTATGTCGGTGGCTATATTGGCGCTGGTGCTGTCAATGGTCACTACTCTGGGCGTTATGCAATACTCTGGATCAGGCGCTACTTCGCAAATGTTCCAGTTCTGGATCGCAGCTGAGAGCTCAATGATCGCTTTTTTTGGCTTTAAGTGGATCCCTCAGATGCCTCTTGAGGCACAGTGGGTCATGCTTGGACAAATCCTTTTTGCGCTAATACCCCTTGCAATCGTTTTCACTTGAGAAATTTAAATAATAAGAGTTTAGAAAAGATTTGTAAACACAGCTTGGTTCACTTTTGTATAAGAAAATATCGCGTGAGTGCTCAGATCTGAAATCGTCTGAAGATCCATTTGGATGCCTCAACAAGGGTTACATTAAAAACGAGCCATAGGATGATGAATAGAATCCAGGGGGGAGACGGAACGATCAAATCTAGCAACGAGCGAAGCTCAGGAATAGCTACAGAAATGAATAGAAGCAAAGCAGCAATTAGAATGCTTATATTTAACGCCCGATTATCGAACAGATCATAAGAAAACAGCGGCCTCTGCAAATCTTTGAATGAAAAGGCGACGGCCAGGATATAACTCGCAAAACAAAGAAAAAGCATAGTCTGCGCTAATGCCAGCTCAACTCCAAAACGGAGGAGTCCAAAGTAGAGAATAAAAAGCAGTAACGACGTGATCATGCCAATGCCAATTGTTAGAACACGAACTTCAGTATTAAATATTTCCCCCTTTCCGCTGCTGTGCTTGAGGTCCTTATTTTTTTCAAAAGCAAAAGAAAGTGCGGGCAGTGAACCGGTAAAAAAGTTTACCCAGATAATCTGTATCGCAGTCAACGGCAATGAGAGACCAAAAATAAGACTTCCGCCGATAAGAAAAACTTCGTCAAGGCAATTGGACATCAGGTACACAAATGCCTTGCGGATATTGGCGATAATGCGACGCCCTTCTTCGATCGCAAGAACAATAGTTTTAAAATCATCGTCCAGCAAAACCAAATCAGCAACACTTTTCGCAACATCTGAACCGGATCCCAGCGCTATGCCAATATCTACAGCTTTTAGAGATGGAGCATCATTAACCCCATCACCAGTCATAGCGACGACTTCCCCACTTTTTTGAAAGAGCTTCCCGATACGCAGCTTATCTTCAGGCGTAACTCGAGCAAAAATCTTTATATGAGAAAGCTGTGCTTGCAATTCATCGTCACTAAGTTGCCGCAGCTCGTTTCCTGTGATTACATTTCCTTCCGAAATTTCCCACCCAAGCTCGAGGCCGATTGCCATTGCTGTGCCCTTAAGGTCTCCAGTGAGCATGACAACGCGAGCTCCATGTTCTTCAATACGTAAAACGGCTTCCTTTGCTCCTTTACGCACGGGATCATACAAAACAAGCGTGCCTAGGAATTCTAGTTCCTCAACATCACTAGCAGTTACTGCGTGCTTCCCTTTTGACAGTGCACTATTTAGGAGTTTTGCTATACCGATAAGCCGCTTACCCTCAGCGCTTATCGTTTGAACAAACAATTCCATTGCGAGATACGCATCCTTTGAAATTTGGGAGCGCTCAAGAAGTATATCCGGCGCCCCAAGCACATAATAATTTTTGGATTTAGCGTCGTACGCAACCGAGAATTTGTTAGTAGAGTTGAACGGCAATACAACTTCACGGCGCCGTGCAACTGCAAGCACATCAATGCCGGAAGTAAGCGCCACAGAACCTATATTTCTTTCAAGCGGTCGGCCAATAAAACGCCATTGCGACTTTTCTTCTTCTGCGTTCTCAACAACAGTTTCTGTGCATAAAAAAGCATATGAGAGTATATCTTTTTGTATTTGAGATAGATCCATAATGCCTGTACTTCCTTGTTTGCCATGCATGCTCTGTGCCGTATATATACCGGTAATTTGCATTTTGGCTTCCGTGAGCGTTCCAGTCTTGTCGGTCATAACGAGCGTAGTAGAGCCGAGCGTTTCTGCTGCTGAGAGAGAGCGCACAATGCCTCTGCGAGACGCAATGCGCTCAACTCCCACTGCAAGAATTACAGTAAGTGCAATTGGAAGCGCCTCTGGTATTGCGCCCACAGCGACTGCTACAGACAGAAGTAGCATCTCCAAAATAGGTTCTCCACGCGAAAGTCCAAGAAAAAAGATGCCCGCTACAATGACAAGTGCGCCTGCGAAAATGACCCACGCGAGTTTGCTTAAAGATTTCTGTAGTGGGGTCTCTTCGCTGCGCACATTGCTTACCAAATCTGCAATGCGCCCAATTTCAGTACTTTCACCAATCTGCATCACGACCCCACGAGCAAAGCCCTCAACCACAAGGGACCCGGCAAACGTACTATTAGTCCTCTCGGTCACAGGTGCCCCTTCTGATACAACCTCAATATTTTTTTCAATAGGCATCGATTCACCGGTAAGAAAAGACTCATCAACAGAAAAATTAGATACAAAAAGCAAACGAATATCCGCAGGCACACGGGAGCCAAGCTGCAATACAACGACATCTCCAGGGACAAGCTCGGCTGAATCTATCTCGCGCTCCTTCCCATCACGCACAACCCGAGTGCGCTCTTTGATATACGCAGTTAATTTATCAAGCGTATTTTCCGCTTTGTATTCTTGAAAAAACCCAAGAGCGGCGTTAACACATACAGCCAAAAGTATGACAACCGTTTCTGTATATTCCCTGAGCAACACCGTAATCCCTGCAGCGGCAATAAGCATAAACACCAACGGACTCATAAATTGTCTCGCGATAAGAGCTAGCACACGGGCCTTTCCGTGCTTTACAAACTCATTTGGTCCGTACATTTTTTGCCGCACTACTACCTCCCCGTCAGATAGTCCTTGCACACTTGTATTGAATTGTTTAAAAAGTTCCTCTTCTGTGAGTGCCCACGCAGAAACAGCAGGTCTTTTCGCTTCTTTACCCTCCATTAGAGAGTAGTATATCTCGATTACAAGGATGCCTGGGTTGCCACTACCAACACCAATAAACGAGCATTAGAGCGCTCTTGTAATACCAACGACGCCAATATGCCCAAGAAATTAATAACAAATGCAACAGTTTAGCCTGTTACAACTACTGTTTCTAGCAAAAAATAAAATTCTTAAATTTTACTCAAAAGTGCGTGAAATATGGTAACTCAGTAATTATTCACCACAATAAATATTAAAAGAATCTTGCGCTTACAATTAGTATACATATAAATAACAGGGTAATTCCCCCGAAGTAGAGTGTTGTACGGAGGAAAAGTTCAACAGCTTCTTTTTTGTTTCCTTCCAAAAAAATCACAAGCGGATTGTACAAAAAAATGTACCCCATAATCGCAGCTGAAAGAACAAAAAGTGAGAGTAAAGTTATAGGAAAAATAATGCTTTCGCCTTCTGGTACAAGCTTGAACCCATAAAAGAGCGTGGATACTATTAATGCTACATACCCCGCGGCACACATTGCATTAAAGAAGGGATTTTTGGTCATATACAATATTGAACTCGATAGTAGACCGCCGGGTTTCCTAAGGATGTCGTTGACCTTTTGCAAGCAACGCGCTGACTTTCGCAATTCGCATTGGGCGCTTAGATTTTTCAGCTGTATCTATCCAATCTACAAAATCCCTCTTATGGTCCGGTGAGAGGTCCTTCCATGTCGCTTTTGCCTTCGGAGATTCTCCAAGAGCTTTGTAGAGATTCATTGGCGCAAGTGCAAAACAACAAGGTCGCTTTTTCCCTGAGGCAAGTCTCGAAGGGACACTTGCTACGCGTCGTTTGCGGGTCTCTTGATGTTTGGCAGACTCAATCCAAGTAATAAAATCCCTGCGTCCAATTGGGGTAAGATTGTCCCACTTGGCCTTAGCTTTAGAGTTGCTTTAGAAATGGGGACGCTCACGATTTTTTTGGTCTTCCTACCGATCGCTGCGTCGTTTGTAGATTGAATCGATCAACCATCCTCTCAACCCATGTTTCCTTTCCATATGGTACACCCTTGTGAACTG
>Ga0163144_10001462_pt1 | contig 55838 bp, 43 predicted proteins | sample OliLak19BULKMAT1_FD_123175 | JGI IMG/M metagenome (GOLD analysis project Ga0163144, IMG submission 123175) | Freshwater microbial mat bacterial communities from Lake Vanda, McMurdo Dry Valleys, Antarctica - Oligotrophic Lake LV.19.BULKMAT1 | ecosystem: Environmental > Aquatic > Freshwater >... | reverse complement strand
TCCACCCTCGACAAAAACATCCACGCACTGCTCCCACATCACTGGACTGCGCCCATCAACCCCTAAGCCACTTCAACAGACCAGGAAGCTATCCGGTAGATGCGCTGTGGCGGACGCTTACGAATCGGGAGCATCCGAAACGGCAACGGGAACGGAACCAAACTCCCTGACACGTGCAGCACCAATCGACCTGGATGTCGCGCACTTGGGGGGGCGCGAGAACGCTGCCATCGCACGGACCGCTAGACGTGCTTTCGCCGGAGGTTCGTTCCAACAGCGATGCAGACGCTGGAAGTTTGCGCTGAGCGTCAATGCCACCGCTTTGTCCAAGTAATGCTTGCTTGAGATCTTGGCAACGGAGATCTTGGCAGCAGCTTGACTTCGAACAACGATAGTTGCTGGACGTTTTTTTGGCGGTCGAGCGGCACCTGCGCAGTGCTGGCGTGGACCCTCGTGGACTGCCCGGTATTCATCGTGCCAAGCAGCGATCCAACGGCGAAATTTGTTTTGGCACTTATCGTCGCTTTCACGCTGACCAACATGGCAATCAAACAGTACCGGAGCGTACGACCAACTCCGAACCTACCGATTCAATCCCCGCGGTTACTTGGTCAGTATCCAAGTCTGGAACTCAGGTGCTGAGTGCGGCGGCAGCCTCAGGTTTTTGCAGCGGCCGCCACTCAATCGTTCTGCGCTCGCTTGCTTCGACTCAGCTCGCGCAGCGAGGCGCCGTTGAAGCGCAGGCCGGCGGTAGAGAGAAACACCTCGCGCAGGAATAGTGAAAGCGCGGCGATCATCGACAGCATCGCGGCGATGAACAGCAGGGCGATCGGAATGGCGGCTTCGAAGCCGAGAAAGGCGCCGAGGAATAGCGTGGCGACGACCGCTGCGACCAGCAGTGCGGTGGTCGTGCACAGCGCAATGGCCCAGCTGACCAGGCGTGCGCGGCGCGCCACCAGCACCAACTCCGCGCGCTTGTGCATCCCATCCTCGGCCTGTTTGGCGGCCTGCGTTTCCAGACTGCGGGCGCGGTCCACGATGCGCGATAAGCGGTTGGTCATCACTGCCAGCATGGCGCCAATGGCCGACAACAGAAACACCGGCGCCAATGCAAGTTGGATGGCATGGGCGATGCCGGAAGTGCCGATGTCTGGAAACATGCTGTGGTTACTCGATGTTTGCAGGCGCTACTAACGATACAGGTGCGCGGGTGAAAAAAGGTTGCCTGACAGTTGCGCGTCGCGTATTGCGTAATGTAGTAAGGATGTTGTCGTGCCGCCCAGCTCAGCAGAGGTGCCTCATGTGGACTCGGCGTTACCTATTCGCGCTTGTTGCGATCCCTTGCCTGCTCGCGCCTCAGCTGACTTCCGCAGCACCGGTGCTCGCAGTACTCAAATTCCAGGATGAGACCGGGGCGATGCCCATGCAGGGCGGCGTCGGTCGTGCGTTGACCACGATGCTCACCAACGAATTGGCGGCGCGCGAGGCATTCGTCGTGGTCGAACGACAGAAGATCCGCGCGGTTCTGGAGGAGCAGGCCTTCAGTGAGTCGGGCTATGTCGAAGGCAAGCAGGGTGCCACCCTGGGCAAGCTGCTCGGCGCGGATTATCTGCTCACTGGCACAGTGACCGCGTTCGAGGAAAAGATCGAAGAGAAGGTCAAGTCCGGGTTCTTTGGCAGCAACACCCGCGTGCAGCACATATCGCACGGAGGTTACCTGGCGGTGGATTTGCGCGTGATCGATGTCGCCAGCGGCGCGATCGCCGCGGCGCGCACTGTCGAGGGCTTCACCGAGGGCAGCGTGACCGAACTCAGTGGGCCTCGATCAGGCATGGAGATGATGAACGAGGGCCCCGATGCGCGCGCGGTGCGCGCTGCGTCGATCGAAGTGATCGATTATCTGGAATGCGTGCTGGTACAGAAAAACGAATGCATCGCGGTGTTTGAAGCGAAGGAACAGAAACGCACCGACGCCACCAGGAAAGCGGCACGCATTCAGTAATCGGCGCCGGCGTCAAAACCCGGTCCGGTATCCGGCCGGTACTTCGAAGCGCTCTGCACTGATCGGCGACCGGGAGATGCGCACGCTGGCGCGGCCAGTTTCGCGATCCTCTTTGAGGCAGACTTGCTCAAGCACGATGCTGCTGCCGAGTTGGTCTCGCTGCGGCGCTGGCCCGCCAAGGGCGGCAATCATCGGCGTAAACGACTGCCCGAATTGCTCGGCGATGCGCAGTGCGCGCGCGCTGCCCTTGGCATCACGCGCGTCGAGCTTGAATACGTCCCAGTGGGCACGACACTCGCTGCCGATCACGCGGTCATTGAGCTCAAGTCGATAACGCGTACACGCCATACCCTCAACTGTGTCCGGCCCCACTTCGAGTCGCTTGGTAAGCCGCGCCTGCGCTCCGGCTCGCGACTGCTGCTGCGCCTTGGCCTCCTCGGCCTGCAGGACTTTCACGTCCACGCCCTGTTTTTTTGCACGCTGCGCGAGTGCCTTGTCTTGCATCTTCTGCATGTCCTTGCCGCCCAACATCGATTGCATGGTGGCCTGCATGCTTTTCTGCATTTCGGGATCCATGGCGCCGCTCCCGGATGCGCCACCGGCACCGGCCATCATCGCCTGCATCTGGATCGGATCGATCGGCGTGCCGCCAGCCTGCGACTGGTCCATAGCGGCCTGCATGCGCGCCATATTCTCCGGCGACATCATCTCGCGAAGGTTCGGCATCATTGGCTGGTTTGAGCAGTTTTTGCCCCCGGTCTGCGCGCATTGATCGGCCATTTGCCGCTGCATATCCTGCTGCGCGGCATCGAGCTTGCCCAACTCGCGATCCACTTTATGCCCCATCGATTTGCCGACATCGGTTTGAAAATCGATCGCATCCGCATCGATCTCGAGTTGACTGGCGCTGTGCTGGTCATGATCAAGATTCCAGACCAGGGCCTCGGTGCCGTCGATGATGGCGCTGCTGTTGCCCATCGTCCCACCCAGATCCATGCGCAGGTGCGTACCCTGGATTTCGATCGCACGCTGTTCGGGCTCGCAGTCTGTTCCGCTCAATTGATAGTCGATGCGGATGTCGGCTTGTGCCACCGCGCCGATCACGAGCGCGGCGACGGCAAATGTGGTTCGAAGCATGACGCAGCTCCCATGGGCGATATGACAATCCGACTGTACCTAAGAAAGGTCTGAATAAGTCAGCACTTAGGGAAGGTCTGAATAAATCACCACTTCGTCTTCGCCGCACTGCTTACTGCTTGCCAAACCCCGCTCTCAACAGCGGAGCTGGTCAAAAACTTGCAGTTTTTCGCCCCCTGACTCAGGGGGCTATCGCGGCTCCGGACTTGTTCAGAGGTTTCCTAATACTCTACGCAATACGCCGCTCAATCCAAGCAGAGTCGCTGCTCGAATCGAGCGCACGGTGCGAGCGTGTGCCCAATAGCCTAAGGCAGTGGCTGAAACGCGCGCTGATAGATGTACTCAGCAATCTGTCGGCCCTGAGTGATGCCAGCGGACTTGTCGAACGACCAGTGGATGCCCAGATAGATGCGGCTCTGGCCATTTTCTTCTTCGGCCTGCGACAGCGTGGTGAAACTACGCGGCAGCAGCGGGCGGGTAAGGCCATCGTTGCCAATGGTGGCGCCGGTGAATTCGTCGGAAACGAAGGTAAAGGGAATATCGTCGCGGCCATAGAACAGGCGCAGGGTGTGAAACAGGGCGCCGCCGAAAGTTGCATGTCCTGACGGATAGGCGGGAAATGGCGGGGTGAAGTTCGGGCCGTTGAGATTGCTGGCCGGTGCGCCCAGTGGCTTGAACGTCGCGTCACCGTGCGTGTCGGGATTGTTATCTCCAAGCCCGGAGGGGCCGGTACCGACATCCGCCTCGCGCAGTCCGCCGATCGGGCGCCAGAACGAGTAGTGGTATTTGGATTCCCAACTGGCCAGTCCGGCGTCGGCCATTGCGGTATTGACCAGCGCCAGCAGCCGCGCGGTGTCGAGCAGATTGCTCCCCATCTTCGCTGCGATCAATCTCGCAATCTGGTTGTAGAGGCGCGGTGGCGCGCACAGGCTGGGGGTGCCGTCGTAGGCCCAGTAGATGCCGATTTCGGTCTGCTCGGGGGTGCGCTGCGTGGGCGTGGTGATGCCATCTCCGCCTAGCGATTTCACCTCGTTGAACGCGGCCGTGTATTGGGCACTGCCCATCGCCGGCGGTGGCGGGATGCGGAACTGCTGCGCCGACGCGATGACGAAGGGCCGCACCTCCTGCCAGCGTGCGCCCAAAGCCAGCGGTATCTGGCTGATCGGGTCTTGCCGCCAGATGCCGGGCATAGTGCTGGGAACGTAGTCTTGATCCATGCGCATTTCGGCGTGGGCGGAGCCATCATTGGCGCGCATCGCCAGGATCGCCTGGGCCGTGTGCGCGCCCAGTTCGATACCGAGGGTGCGTGCCGTGCTGTCGCGGACGCGGCGCACATCGAAGAACATGCGTCGGTCGAGCTTGGCGCGCTGCGATGGAAACAGTGCAACCAGAGTGTCGTGCGCGGACTGGACAATGGCCGCATCCATTGACGCGCTCGGGTTGGCAACCGCGATGCCGGCGTAGCTCGCATAGTGCTGATCGATGGCATTGATCGCTTCGAACATCGCGATGTGTACGATTGCCATGGCGCGGCTGGCGCGTGCCGGACCAAGTTGCTCGCCGAACACGCGAAATTCGCCCGGCTGCAACGGCGTGTGGTCCAGTCCGCTGGCATCGATGGCGGCGGCGTTCCAGCGCAGCAGCATCTGCATCGACGGCGACCCGACGGGATCGGTTTGCACCACGGGTGCGATCGTCTGCGCGCTGTAGTTCGGGCCGAGTAAGGACTCATGGCCGACAGACTCAGCGCCGAGCGCTTCGGAGTTGATCGGCGGTTCGGCTTCGATCGGCAATGAAGTTCGCGCCGCGACGGTCGAAGCGGCTAGTGCCAGCAATATAATGGCTAACAGGCGCAACTGGTTTTTCAAGATCGGGCTCCGGTATTGGGTGACTGCAGGAGCCCATGCGTGGACGCCTGAGCCTGCGTGCTGCGCACGGCAGTCGTGCTGCGCTCGGCTATTTGTGCACTGGCACACAGACTGCAGCATGCCACAGATCGGCAAGCCGACACTGGCTGGCGCTCGCAAACGCGCCTTGTGCGTGGCGAATTCAGAGCGCGTGCGCCAAAGCCTCAGCCCGCGGCGGATCGCGGACGCAGCAGAGTCTCGGCCTGAGGATGCAGTAGATGCAGGCGGTCGCCGGCCAGTCGGGCGATGCCGCGAACGCCAAGCGCGGCCAATGCAGCCTCGTCGACGGCGGCGTCGCCGCGGACATTCAGCAACAGGCGCGCGTGTGCCAACTCGATGTGTGTGATGTTTTGCGCGCCACCGAGTGCAGCTGCGAGCAGGGCAGCGGGTGCCCATTCGCGGACTTCACTTGCCTGCGCCTCGATTGCCGGACTGTTGCCGCGCGTCTGGTCCGCAGAATGCATTTGCGCTGGTAGAACAGTCATCTGCGTGCGTATATCGCCAGCCAACTGATCGGCAATTGGGCCGACCACCACCTGCAGATCGTTGCTGCTCAGTCGCAACACGCCGCGCGCTCCGAGTCGGCGCAACGCCGGTTCGTCAATGCGATCGACGTTTGCGACGCGCAATCGTAGCCGCGTGGTGCAGGCGTCGACATTGAGTAGATTACCGGCACCACCGAGCGCAACGATGTAGGCGCTTACCGGGTCGCCGGCGACGACAACGGTTCCAGTAGCACCGACGCGCTGCGCGTCCTCCATTTCGCGACCCGGCGTCTTCAAATCCAAGCGCACGATGAAATAGCGGAACAGGCCGTAGTACAGCGCGAAATAGACTGCGCCCACGGGCACTAGATAGAGCGGATGACTGGCGTTGCGGAAATTGAGGACGTAGTCGAATAGCCCGGCTGAAAAGCTGAAGCCGAGACGGCTGTCGAGCAGATGCATCACTACCATCGCGGTACCGGTAAGCAGCGCGTGCAGTACATACAGAAACGGCGCCAGAAACATGAAGGTGAACTCGATCGGCTCGGTGACTCCGGTCAGGAATGAAGTCAACCCCATCGACATCAGCAGACCGGCGGTCTCGCGGCGACGTTGTGGCAATGCGGTGTGGTACATGGCGAGACAGGCCGCTGGCAAGCCAAACATCATCACCGGGAAAAAACCGCTCATGAACATTCCGGCGCTCGGATCGCCGGCAAAAAATCGCTTCAGATCGCCGGTGACGCCGCCGAAATCACCCACCAGAAACCAGGCCACATTATTCAGAATGTGATGCAGGCCGGTGATGATCAGCACGCGGTTCAGCACGCCGTAAACGAACAGGCCCCACGAACCTGATTCAATAACGCCATGGCTGAGTCGGTCCATGCCGTGCTCAAGCAGTGGCCAGCCATAGCCGAACACCATCGCCACCAGCAGTCCGGCGCAGCCGGCGGCGATCGGCACGAAACGGCGGCCAGCGAAGAACGCGAGGTAGCTGGGCAGTTTGATGTTGCTGTATCGGTTGTACAGCATGCCGGCGATGACGCCGGACAAGATGCCGATCGGCACACTGAGCTTGGACAGTTGGCGCGCCTTGTGTGCGGCCAGAACCACCGCTTCGTGCGCGCCTTGCGCGGCCACCACCACCTCCGGTGGCACGCTCAACAGCACTTCCGCACCCTTGGTGGCAACGAGAAATCCGACCACGGCAGCCAAACCGGCAGCACCGTGATTTTCGCGGGCGAGTCCGACCGCCACACCGATCGCGAACAACAGGCCGAGGTTGGAGAAGATCGCGTCGCCGGCAGCAGCGACCGCCGCCGCATCGAGTAAATCCGGTTGGCCAAGCCGGAGCAGCAATCCGGCGACCGGCAGCACGGCGATCGGCAGCATCAAAGCTCGGCCAAGTTGCTGGGTCGCGTTGATCAGGGTCTTGAACATGGATTAATCTCCTGAGCCTTCGCTGCGCTTTGCACGCCAGGCGATCGCGAGTTCGCGCACCGCTGCTGCGCCGGTCAATCCCAACGCCTGCTGCGCCAGCTCGCGACAGGCGCCGATGCGCAACGTGCGAATAATTCGTTTGAGCTCGGGAATCGCGGTGGGAACCGCCGACAATTCACGAATACCCAGTCCGATCAGCACCGGTATCGCGTCCGGGTCGGAAGCCAGGCCCCCGCAGACTGCGACCTCGCGGCCGAGCGCGTGGCCGGCAGCGGCAACCGAACCGATCAATCGCAACACAGCCGGGTGCAGCGCGTCGAGTCGCGCCGCCAGTTGCGGATGGCCGCGATCCATCGCCAACACATATTGCGACAAGTCGTTGGTGCCGATCGACAGGAAATCGGCTTCGAGCAAGAGTTGATCCGCGAGCAGGGCAGACGCCGGCGTCTCGATCATCGCACCGAGTTTCGGCGTGATGGCGATGCCGAGTTCATGCTGGCACTCCTGCATCACTGCACGCACGACGCGGATCTCGTCGACATCGGTGACCATGGGCAACAGCACGCGACATTGTGCGAGCGGCTGTAGCTGCAGGATCGCGCGCAGTTGGGTTTTAAGCAGGTCGGGCGAGGCCAGGCTGGTGCGCAAGCCGCGCAGACCCAGTGCCGGATTGTCCTCCGGCGGCAGCGGTAGGTACGGAATCGGTTTGTCGCCACCAATATCGAGCGTGCGGATAGTCAGCACGCGTCCGTCCAGCGCATCGAGAATGCTCTGGTATTCGCGTCGCTGCTCGTCTTCATCCGGCGGCAGCTGACGCTGCAGGAACAGGAACTCGCTGCGCAACAGGCCGCAACCGTCCGCACCACGCGTCACTGCGAGCGCGGCCTCGACCGCTGCACCGAGGTTGGCCAGTACCGCGATCGGCACCTGGTCGCGCGTTTCGGCGCGCGTCGCCGCCGCTGCCAAATCCACAACATTTCGCTCGCGTTGCTCCGACAGAGTACGGCGCACGCGCTGCCGTTCGTCGTCGGTGGGCGCGATCCGTAGCCAGCCGTGATTGGCGTCCAACAGCAGCTCGGCGCCTTCGGCAATCTGCAACACCTGCGCGCCGGCCGCGACCAGTGCGGGGATACCCAGCGCGGCGGCGATAATCGCCACATGCGATGTCGGACCACCACGCGCGCAGCACAGACCCGCGATGCGCGTCCGGTCGAGCGCGATCAATTGCGACGGCAGCAGCTCGTCAGCGAGCAGGATAGCGTCCTCGGGCAGCGCAGCACCGGCCGACGGCGATTGACCGTCGAGTACGCGCAACACCTGTATTTCGAGATCGCGCAGATCGGCATTACGTTCTTTGATGTGCGGATCGGCGAGTGCACTCAGCGCTGCGCTGGACGCGGCAATCGCCTGATGCCATCCAAATGCGGCACTGCGCCCCTGTCCGATCCAATGCTCGGCGCGCTCGTGCAGTTCCGGATCCTGGATCAGCTCAACATGCGCGATCAAGATGGTTCTCTGTTCGCCACGTTGCACCGCGATCAACGTTTCCAGATGCACTCTGACAGCGTCGATTGCCGCCAGCAGCATGCCCGACTCCTGCTGCGGAATCTTGCTGCTGCGTTCGACGATGCTCGGTATCGCCTGTTGCATCTGCACCGCGCGGCCCAGGGCCAGACCGCGGTGTGCGATCACGGCGGGCAGCCGTTCCGGCAGCGCGATGCGTTCGTCCAGCACGTGCGGCGTGACATCGGCTGGAAGCGTAACTGGCGCCGCTGCCGCTGCGCCGAGCAATGCGGACAATGCCGCGATTGCAGCCGCTGCGTCCTCGCCGACGGCGTGGATCTCGATCACTTCATCGCGCGACACGCCCAGTGCCATCAATGCCACAGCGCTGCGCGCATTGGCTTGGCGGCCGCGCGCATGCATGCTGACCCGCGCGGAAAATGGTTTGAGCGCGGAAACAATCAACGCCGCCGGTCGCGCATGAATACCGTGATCGAAGGCTGCGCGAAATGCGTGTCGGAGCTCCATCTCGCCGTGTGCCGCAGCGGTTTCTTTGGGCACTGCAGCGACTTCGATCTCCATCAGAAAATCGCCTACCCGGAGTGGGCGGTTCACGTCGCAACGTCGCACCGTACCGCCGGAGACCACCAGGATCGGTGTGACGGCACTGCGCGCGCGGCGCGCGATCAGATCCAGATCAAAACGCAACAGCGGCTGCCCACAGCGCACCTGTTCGCCCGAACGCACCAGCGATTGGAATCCTTCCCCGGCCAGCGCGACGGTCTCGATGCCCAAATGCAGCAATAGGTCGGCGCCGCCAGCACTGCGCAACGTCAGTGCATGCTTGGACCCGGGCATCGGGAAAATTTGTCCGTCGCAGGGCGCGTGCAGTACATCGCCGGTTGGATCAATGCCGATGCCATCTCCGGCCATGCGCTGTGCGAACACCGGATCGGGCACGTCCTCGAGTGGCAACGCCCATCCGGCCAGCGGCGATTTTAGAATCAGCGTGTGCATGGTCACTGACGCTCCTCTGCTGCTGATGGACGGTCCACAAGCTGCACCCAATCCAGCGTGCGCATCGGATCTATGCCGTGCTGCGCAAATCGAAAACACAGATCGTGGCGGCCCGGTGCTGCCGTGATCGTCGCCGCTGCCAGTTCAGTCACAGCGAGCTGGTTCGCGTTTGACGGCAGGGCGATGCGCGCAATCAATGGGCCGTCGCAGCGATCCAGATGTACGAGTAATTCGCCATTGGGTGTTTCCGGTTTGGCCAGAATGATCTTGTGCACGGTTTCGCCAATCTGAAAGTTAAAGGGCACGTCTCCGACCGCAGCGACGATTCGCTCGACGCGGTCAAGATTGGCCTGCTCGTAGATCCAGCACGGGTTCTGGATGTCCAGATGGAACACGGCGCGATCACCAGTTAGCGGCGCGTCATCCTCCATCGCCAGCGCGATATTGTCGCTGCACAATTTAAGTTCGGCGCTGCTGCGATGCTTCATCTGTGCGCGGCTGAGCGGGTGATGGCGGGTACGCGAAAGCCGTTGCGTGTCCCAGTAGCTCGCAACGCGCAGATCAATCGGCAGCTCAAGCGACAATGGTTCACGGTAGAGCGATGATTGGGCGTCAGGTTCACTGCCATCGAGCGTGTAGCGAATCGCTCCAGCGCCGGTTTGCGTTGACAGGGTCAACTGGACTTGATGCGGCTCGAGCTGCTCGCGCGCTTTGACATCAACCGCGAACGCGCTATCCGCATGGGGAATGTGCAACGCGTCGTAACGCGCGAACTGTGCCGGCAAGCGTCTGAGGAAGTCATTCCAGTCGCGCCGTTCCGGCTGGGACCAACCGAGTTCCGCCACCGCCGCTGCGCGTGGAAAACTCATCCAGGCAACGCGTGCCTCGGTTCGGATGTGCTCGGTCCACACCGCACCCTGGATGCCGAGCAGATGTTTGGCCTGCTGCGTATTGAGTGCGTCGGGCAATGGGTCGAAACGATAGACGTCTTCAAGTGAGATCAGCCGCACGCGTCCTGGCGGTTCATCGGCAGTGGTACCCTGGCGATTGTCGAAATACAGTGTTGGAAAGGGCGACAGCACACTGTCGTAGCCTTGGGCCGTGGCCGCGAGCGCGCCATCGATGCCGCGCCACGACATGACGATCGCGTTGCGCGCCAGACCGGGTGTGAGGATCTCGTCCCAGCCAACCAGGCGTCGTCCATGCGCCTGCAGGTAGCGGCCGATGCGTTGCGTAAAGTAACCCTGCAGGCCGGCGGGTTCGGTGATGCCGAGTTCGCGCATGCGCGTCTGGGCCTGTGGCGACTGCGCCCATTGTGTCTTCTCGACTTCGTCCCCACCAACGTGGATCCACTCGCCGGGAAACATGGCCATCACCTCGTCCAGCACGTCTTCGAGAAATTCAAACGTGGGCTCCTCGACACCGTAGACATGCGAATAAATGCCCCAGTCGGCGGGCACGATCGTTGCCGGTCTGGCGCTGGCGGCAAACTGCGGATAGGCGACCAACGCCGCCGTCGCGTGTCCGGGCATTTCGATTTCGGGCACGATGCGCACACCACGCGTCTTGGCGTGCGCAACGATCTCACGTACCTGTTGTTGCGTGTAGAAGCCGCCATAGTGACGCGGCATGCCGGTGGCGGAATCGATATCGGCACCTGCAGCGCGACCCGCCGGCACGCGCCAAGCGCCGACATCGGTGAGCTTGGGATACTTTTGGATCTGCAGACGCCACGCCTGATCGTCGGTCAGATGCCAGTGCAACACGTTGAGTTTGTGCAACGCCATCCAGTCGATGTAGTCGCGGATGAATTGCGGCGTTTGATAGTGCCGCGCCGAGTCCAGCATGATGCCGCGCCAGATGAATCGCGGTGCATCGTCGATGCGTACCGCCGGGATTGCGAGTGTGCCTTGATCCGCGCTGCGGGCTATCAGTTGCCACAAGGTGCGCGTGCCATGCAGCAGTCCTTCGTGGCTGTGCGCGGCAATGCGCACACGCCTTGAACTTGCGTGGATACGGTACGACTCGGGTTTGCCAGTGCGCGGGCTGCGACGCAACTCGATGGTTGCGCCCGGCCCGCGACCGGCGCGCACCGCTAGACGCAGACCATAGGTGTGCCAGATCAGGTCACTGAGATAGGCGCCCGCGCTTCGCATCTCAGCGTCCGCGGCGCGCACCTGGATAACAACTCGGGCATCGAGCAGAAATTCACCGCGGCCGATTTTCAGTGAAGCCGGCGCTGGAATCAGCAATGGTGCTGGGGCCGCATACACCGGCAAGAGGCCCGCCAGTATCAGGACACCGGCAAACAGCGCTAACAAGATTCGCGACGACGCGACGCTTCGCATTCGATCAGGCTCCATGCAGCGATAGATCATGCCTGCGGCGCACGCCGCAACGCTCGCCCCAGTCCACACCCGCGGGGAAGCCTTTGTCACAGGGAAAATGAAAAGTCGAACGCGCCTCAGTGACCGGCAGACGGCAACTGCGCAGCGCCCCATTCGGCGAATGTACACGGCTGGCGCAGCCTGCGCATGGCGAACCGCGGTGCACTTCCGGAGCCTGGACCAGTTCAGGCTCCGGCGTGCACCCGGGCATTACATCTTCATGCGCAGCGACAGGTAGAACTGACGTCCGTTGTCGTAAAACGCGGTCGGCTGATCCGGGTTGTTGGCGTAATATTTCAACACCGGGCGATTCAGGTTGAGACCATCGAGTGACAACGACAGCTTGTCGGTGAGCCGGAAGCCGAGCGAGGCAGCGAGCGTGCCGACTTCATCCTGATGTTGCGCCGTACTGCGGTCCAGGCCATTGAAGAATTCCGATCGGTAGGTGTAGGCGACGCGCGCGTTCAACCATTCGTTTTCGAAGTAGCCGGAGAGGTTGTACGTGTCACGTGAGGCACCCACCAGTTCGCCAGTGTCGGTGGCCACTTCCTTGCGCGCTTCGGCGTCCGCGTAGGTGTAGTTGGCCATCAATCCGAACCCAGCGCCAAGTGGTTGCTGCCATGCCAGTTCCAGTCCCTTGATCCGACCCTTGCCGTTGACCGGCGAGGTGATCGCATAGACCTCGTCCTGACCGGTGCGGATGTTGCGATAGGTCGCATTGGACACGCCGTAGCTGACATAGCTGGTCAGGTCCAGATAGAACAACCCGGCAGAGAGCAAAGACTCCGGGCCGTAGTACCACTCCAGCGCCGCATCAAAGTTGGTCGAGCGGATCGGCTTGAGGTTGGGGTTGCCACCACTGCCGGTAAGCAGCGTGTCGTTCAGATCGACCGCGCCGCCGATCGAACTGAAGTCCGGCCGCGCCATCGTCTTGGCCGCTGCCAGACGTCCGACCAGATCGTCACTCAACTGGAAACGGAAGTTGGCACTGGGCAACACATCGGTGTAGTCGTTGGCGACCAGACGTTGATAGAAGCTGCCAAATGCCGAAGTGGTAATTGCATTGGGCACCGCAGCACAGGGTTCAAGTGCCGGACAGACGCTGCCCGGGATCGGCACATTCTGCAGAACACGTTCCTCGGTTTGCACGACGCGAACACCGATGTTACCGCTCCAGTTTTCGCCACTGAGGTCGGTCATGATGTAAGCCGCGCGATTGTTCTCTTCCATCGCGAACTCGGCCGGAAAATAACGGCGCGTAATCGGGTCACGGTTGGAGTAGGTGTTGCCCCAGGCCCGTAGTATGTCTGGCGAGATCTGCCAGACGTTGCGCGGGAAGATGCCACCACCGAGCCCATCGCCAAAGTCGCCCGGATAGGTCTCGCCGTTCCACTGCGGCAAATTGGCCACATTGAATGGATCGGCCGACCACAGCGGACCCTGCGCAACGAACGTCGAATCACGCTCATGTTTGGAGGCACGGAGACCGAATTTGATATCGGTAAAAGTGTCGTTTTCCAACTGGAACTCGCCGTCGATCTGTCCCCAGCGCTCTTCATCATTGGTGGTCGCCGGGCTGGCGCCGAAGATCCAGTCCAGCGTAGTGCCGGTAAACACCGCAGGATTGCCCAGCGGGAGCGAGGCGTCCGCCGGCGAGTGCAAACCGTTGAGGCGATACGCTGCGCCGGTATTGAAGATATCCCCTTCAAATACCGCCTGTTCCGGCGTTTCGCCGCGTCCGGTTGAGGTGCCGATCTTGCCGGTCAGCGTCAGCCGGTCGGTGGCGAGGAATTCGATATCGAGGTCGATGAACTCTGACTCGGAGTTTGCGCCGGGTCGAAAGATCTGATCGTCGATTGCGTACTGACGACCGGCGACGTTGGTGAAGTTCGCCTGCACCAGTGTGTTATTGCGCACCACGTAACCCGCATCCGGCGCTTGACCGGCGCCGCCGCCCAGGATGCGACTCGGCCATACAATGAAGTTGCGGTTGTAGTTGGTCGCTTCCATATGCGACGAGAATGCGCTCAGTCCGATCGTCAGGTTATCGGTGGGCCGACCCTCGATATTTATCAGGCCGCCCTTGCGCTCACGCACCTGTTCAAACAGTGCGGAACCAATTGCATTCGGATAATAGACGCCGGAAAGATCTGGATTGGACAAAGCGATGACGCTGCCGGGTGCGATCTGGCTATAGCCGAGCATTTCCTGGCCGTCGCGACGCAGGCTGCGTTTTTCGGAGAAGACCTGGAATAACACGCCGAAGGTGTCCGCATCGTTTTTCCAGTTGACCAGTCCACTGAACTGCGGATCGACTTCGTCGGGCAGACTGGAATACACCGCACCCACGGAAGCCTCGGCCGATAGACGCTCCTGGAACTGCAGCGGCTGACGCGTGCGAATATCAACCGTGCCGGCGACGCCGCCTTCGACCAGATTGGCCTGCGAACTTTTGCGCACGATGACCTGGCCGACCAGTTCGGAAGGCAGCAACGAGTAGCTGACGCTGCGGCCGACGGTGCCGACTTGATTGAGCACAAACCAGTCGCCGGAGCCGATCATATGGCCATTGATCATGGTCTGGGTCAAACTGGGATTGGTGCCGCGCAGACTGACGCGATCATTCTCGTCGAAGCCGCCTTCGCTGGCGCTTGCCGAGCTGATGGTGACGCCAGGCAAGCGCTGCAAGGAATCAGCGACGTTCTTGTCTGGCATCTTGCCGATGTCTTCGGCAGTGATCACTTCCACCACCGAATCGGAATCGCGTTTCACTGCGAGCGATTTTTCCAGCGAGGCGCGGAAGCCGGTAACGACCAACACCTCCATCTCGGTCGGGTCTCTGGCGTCATCTTTCTTCGCCGGCGTCTGTTCCTGTTGCGCCGATTGCTGTGCCTGCACGGGCGGCTGATAGGCCATACCCATGAGCACTAACGCTACTGCCGATGCGATCGGTGTCTGCTTCACTTTCATGAGTCATCCTCTGATGGTGGCTGGTGGCTGGTGGCTGGTGGCTGGTGGCTGGTGACTGTGGCGGGTTGATGCATGTGCAGCCCGTTGCGGTCTGGATTCCCGGTCCGGTTGCCAGCACGCCTGGAATGCGTTCGCTGGCTCAGGTCCCCGGACCGCGAACAGCGCCGAGTCGGTGCTGGTTTGGTCCCCCTCCAAGATCCTTACAACACTACCAATGCAATGCCATTATGCTACCAATCGTGCCGAAGTGCTAGTCCCCCATGTAAATTTTCCGTTTCGCTGCCAAAATGTGCACTAAATTGCTGTTTGCGAATGCTTTTATTCGCTATGGCAGTTGAATTTTGGCCCAATGGGGCGCTTGATCAGGGTCCCCGCTGGTGGGCGACGCCAAGGCGACGATGTCCGGATGACACTACAAAAAAGACTTTCTCCGCTGAGACCTTGGCCTATGTACCTGTAAAAAAACGGGACTTCTACTTGTCACAGTGGCTAAAGGTGTAAGCGGCACGGTCTGCGACGGTTTTTCCAGGCACTTTCGAGCTGGGTCCAAACGCCGTGAAACGAGATCTTCACAAAGACCACTGTAGATTGTTGGTATTGTTGTGGTACTAATAAAGATGGGCGGACGAGGACCATTCTCACGGCCGCGCTGGTCACAATGCAGGCAACCTGGAACCGTCGAATGAATGCTCTGGCGCAAATCCTACGGCCGCTCGATCCGAACAACAGTCAACCGCTGTATCAACAGGTGCAGCGCGTGCTGCGTGACGCCATCGAAAAGCGCATTCTCGGTCCCGAGGATGCGTTGCCGGCCGAGCGCGACCTGGCTGCGGAACTGGCGGTATCGCGCATCACCATTCGCAAGGCCATCGACGGGCTGGTCAAGGAAGGCCTGCTGGTCAGTCGCCAGGGCTCGGGCAATTTCGTTTCCGCGCGCATCGAGAAAAACTTCGCCAAGCTGACTTCGTTTTCGGAGGACATGCGTGCGCGCGGACGCACTCCGCACAGTGTCTGGATTCGCCGCTCCGCCGGCACCGTCACGCCCGAAGAAGTGCTGGTGCTGCGCCTCAGTCCAGGCACTCCAGTGTTTCGCTTCCATCGCGTGCGCTATGCCGACAATGCGCCGATGTCGCTGGAATACGCAACGCTGGTAGCAGCAAGCCTGCCTTCGCTCGAAGCGGTGGACGAATCACTGTACGAAGCGCTGGAGCGCTCTGGCAATCGTCCGGTGCGGGCGCTGCAGCGATTGCGCGCGCTGTTGCTCAATGCCGAACAGGCAACGCTGCTGAAGGCCAGTACCGGCGATGCCGGGCTGCTGGTCGAGCGCATCGGTTTTCTGCGCGACGGCACGGCGGTTGAGTTTTCGCAATCGATTTACCGCGGCGATACCTACGACTTCGTCGCCGAACTGAGTGTGCCGGCATGATCACCGGTTGTTTGGAGTTGGTTTGATGGCGATGACCTCGGGAGTCATCAGGGCCGCACTGCAGCCTGAACACACGCGCATGTTCATCGAAGCAGCGGAGGCCGGCGAAGTACTGCGTCAACAATTCAAACGCAACCACTCCGATTTGATGGCGCTCGGCGCCGTACTGCGCGAGCAGGCGCCGCGTGCGGTGATCACCTGCGCCCGCGGCAGTTCCGATCATGCGGCAACGTTTGCCAAGTATCTGATCGAAACCCAGGCACATGTACTGACTGCATCGGCTGCACCGTCGGTCAGTTCGATCTACCTCGCCAGGCAGAACCTGCAGGGCTGTCTGTTCCTGGCAATCTCGCAGTCGGGACGTAGTCCGGATTTGATCGCCGCAGCCGAATCGGCACGCGCCGCCGGCGCCATGGTGATCGCGCTGATCAATTCCGAAGACGCGCCGCTGGCACGCGTCGCGCAACACACTTTGCCGCTGTGCGCAGGTATCGAACGCAGCGTTGCTGCGACCAAATCCTTCATCGCATCACTGGCGGCACTGCTCCATCTGGTTGCTGCCTGGAGCGAAGATGCGACGCTGATTGATGCACTACAGTCCGCCCCGGACCTGCTCGAACAGGCATGGCAACTGGACTGGCGCGAAGCCTTGCCGGTGCTGCAAACCAGCGAGCATCTGTACGTGATCGGGCGCGGCCTGGGCCTTTGCATCGCGCAGGAAGCGGCTCTAAAGTGCAAGGAGACCAGCGGCCTGCACGCCGAAGGCTTCAGCAGCGCCGAGGTACTGCACGGACCGCAGGCGCTGCTCAGCCGTGCGTTTCCAGCGCTGCTGCTGGCGCAGCACGACGACACCCGCGATGGCATATCTGCGCTTGCTGCCGAACTGGTCAGTCGTGATGTGCCGGTGCTGAGTGCCGGCGTCAGTGTGCCGGGCGCGGTAGTGCTGCCCACGCTGAAGGCGCATCCGCTGATCGAGCCGTTACTGCTGGTACAAAGTTTCTATCGCCTGGTCAATACGCTGGCGATCACTCGTGGCCACAACCCGGACCAGCCGCCGCACCTGCGCAAGGTCACGCGCACATTGTGAGCATCGACGCACTACTCAACGCGCGTGTACTGGTCGACCAAGGATTTGTCGACGGCATGGCGGTGTTGATCCAGGATGGAAAAATTTTCGCCATCGTGCCTGCGAACGATGCGCGCACACGCGTCGCGAATCCGCGCGATCTGGGCGGCGCATTGCTACTGCCAGGCTTCGTCGATACGCAGGTCAATGGCGGCGGCGGTGTGTTGTTCAACGACGCCCCCGAAGTGGACGCGATCAGTACCATCGGGCAGGCACATCGCCGCTTTGGCACAACCAGTTTCCTGCCGACGTTGATCAGTGACGATCTGGATGTACTGGCGCGGGCTATTGCCGCGGTCGATGCCGCCATCGCCGCAGGCGTGCCGGGCGTGGCCGGCATCCACATCGAAGGTCCGTTCATCAGCGAAATTCGAAAAGGCGCGCACGATGCCGCGCACATTCGCGCACTGACGCCCGCGCATGTTGCTCTGCTGTCTTCGTTGCGCCTTGGGCGCACATTGGTGACCCTGGCACCGGAACACACCACGGTGGAAACCATTGCGCTGCTTGTTTCGGCCGGTGTTGTCGTTGCGGCGGGCCACAGCAATGCCTCATATGCCGACATTCGCGCCGCCCTCGCGCACGGCTTGAGTGGATTTACCCACCTGTTCAATGCCATGTCGCCGCTGCAGAGTCGCGCGCCCGGCGTCGTCGGTGCCGCGCTGCACGACCAGGATAGTTGGTGCGGCATTATTGTCGACGGTTGGCACGTTGACCCGATCGTGCTGCAAATCGCGCTGCGTGCCAAACGCCTCGATCGATTCATACTGGTCACCGACGCCATGCCCATCGTCGGCAGCGATTCGTCCGAGTTTCAACTGCAGGGCCGACGCATCAGCGTCGTCGATGGCCAATGCATCGACGACCAGGGCACGCGCTCAGGTTCGGCGTTGGACATGGCCAGTGCCGTGCGCAATGCGGTGCAGATGCTCGGCGTGCGACTGGAGGATGCGGTGCGCATGGCCAGTACCTACCCCGCCGAGTTCCTTGGCCTGGGTCACGAAATTGGCCACATCAAACCCGGCTATCGCGCCAATCTGGTGCTGGCCGATGACACGCTGCAGGTACTCGATACCTGGATCGATGGCCAGCCAGCGTTGGCGTAGCAGCATCCGACATGGCATGAGTGCGCCAGCGCTCGTAGTCGATTCTCCATCGTGACAGGCCCCGATCAATCCTTCGACTTGTCCAGCTCTGTTTGATGAGCGAGCATTTCAGCGCTGTCGCTGAGGCGTCGCGCATAAATGATGTGATCGGATTGCGCCGGATTTTATCCCCCGCTTACTCGGCGCCCAATGGGGCGCGTACTCGGACTGCGTAATCCTTTGGGCAACAACGCTGGCGGGTTAAAAGACCAGCGAGAGTGTCACGTTCAAAACAGGCGCACTATTTCTGCGCGATGCCTTAGCCGCAGTGGTGCTTGGCTGGTGGTTGGAAGGACCAGAGATGGTTCGCATATGGGCGGAGCCTCCCTGGTAATTTGAATTTTCGTTGTCTATGCCGTTGCCCCGAATCGTCGCGCGTCTTGATGCTGGCCCATCGAGTGCGTGCGCCATGCTGGCCGCGCATGCTAAATCTCTGCGATGAACTCAGAATGAGAATGTCTACTTGTCAGGCTTGTGCACGCTCGCGCTTCTTGGCATGCGACTTGGGCATGTCACCCCGACCATGATTAGCTGGCACCGCGTACGGTCACGTTTGCTGCACAGCGCATTCATGAGTTACTCCTCGGGCGGCAGCCAGCAACGTTCGTCGGCGAGCGGGTTTTCCGGATCGTTGCACACCGGCTCATTGCGGTCCTGACTGGCGCGCTGCGCCATCGAGTGCAGCGGGTTCTCCGGCAATCCACCGACAATCATGTGCTTGCCGATCGCCTCCAGCGTGCGCTTGAGGGCGCCGCCCTGCTGATGCTTCAGCGGCAGATGAATGAAGGGCTCGGCACGACCGGGCACCTGACCCAGAGCCCTGGGCATGCCGGCGTTGGGCAGCCGTGGATCTTTCGCAACGACTTCTGCGGCTGCTCCCTGGATGTCGTCAAACAGATCGCCAGCGCTGACCACGGGTTCGATAAATTGGGCAGTCATCGCGGTTTCGGAAGGCACTTCGGGAACGGGTTGCGGCGCACGTCTGCGACCCGGGATAGCGCTACTGTTCGAGCGCGGCGGCGATGCGATCGGCGCCTGCTGCATCGCACGCTGCACCGGCGCGGTGGGATGGATAAATACCAAGCTCATCGCTGCCGCCTGCGATTCCTGTGGCGCGAACAGCCGCATTGGGGCCGGCGGTAACAGCACATAGAGCAGCAACAGCACATGCAGCATCAGTGCTGCGGCGATTCCCAGCGCGCGTCGCACATTCACCGAGGGTGAACGGGTGCGTGTGGGCAGTATGTCGATGGAAAGGTCCGCGATCAGCATAAGCCGTCCTTGATACGGGCAGGCCGCGTAATTACCCGTTAATCCATAACGCGAGGGAACATCTGAACAAGTCTGGAGCCGCGATAGCCCCCTGAGTCAGGGGGCGAAAAACCGCAAGTTGACCAGCTCCGCTGTTGAGAGCGACCAGCTCCGCTGTTAAGAGCGGGGGTTTGGCAAGAAATAAGCGGTGTGGCGAAGCCGAAGTCGTAACTTGTTCAGAACTTCCCTGGGTTGTATGCCATTCACCCTTGGGCCTCAGCGCGGCGGCGGCGGATAGCAACGCGGATCGCGCAACGGATCGTCTGGATCATTGCACTCGGGCTCTTTGCTGCCGAGCATGTGCGCGTCGGTCAAATCCTGCAGCGGATTGCGCAGGGTTTTCACGCTTTCCATGTCATCAGGATAGGCGGCCATGGTCGCGACGAAGATGCGCAGCGCAAACTTGGTGAGCTGTTGTGGCGTCGGCCGGCGCTTGAAGCGCAGCGGCAGATCGATGATGGCTTGATCGCTTCCGGGCAATCGCGTCCGCGCGCTGGGCATGCCGACATTGGGCAGACGCGGATCGCCGTCGCTCAGCGCACGGGCCGCGCCTTCGATACTGCCGAATAGATCGGCTGCAGTAGGCGTATTGCGTTGGGGGTCGACTTGCGCCTCGACTGCGGAGTGCATCGGCAAGGGCGTGGCGAGTGACGACCTGAGTCGTTGCGCCGACGGCCTGCGCGTGATTGCCGGCGGAGGTTTCGTTGCCGCGGGTGCAAGTTGCGGTTGTGCATCGAGCAGGATGACCTGCAGACTGTTGCTGGCTTTGGCGCTCGCGCGGTGTTGCGGTGCACTCGCTAGCGGCGGCGCCAGGAGATGAAGCAATACCCCCACGTGTACCGTCAGGCTGATCCAGATCGCGAACACGCGCGGCAAGCGCGAACGCCAGGGCGTGCGACGGGTCGGGCGCAGTTCGAAAGGGTAGTTGGCGGGCAGCATTGCCGCGACTTGATAGCGTGCACATCGCTAACCGGGCGTTAAGGCCAGGTGTCCCCTGCCATAGGGCATGGCTGTCTTGCGCAGGTTCGCGCACAATGCCGATCAACAGTGAGGGAGCGTCGCATGGGTCCTGGTGTAGCTGCATTGCGTTCGATAGCCGCACTGTTGGGCGCCTGCGGCGTGGTCCTGGGTGCGTTCGGCGCGCATGCTCTACGCGACGGATTCAGCGCCACTCAGTTGGGGCTTTGGCAGACCGCGGTGAGTTATCTGTTCTGGCATGTCCTCGCGGCACTGCTGGCACTGCAACGGGATGCCAGTACGCAGCAAGCGTGCGGACGTGTGGCTGCGGCTTTGTTCTTGTCCGGCAGCGCGCTGTTCAGCGGCAGCCTGCTCGCGCTGGCGCTGGCGGCGCCGCGCTGGATCGGAGCGCTCACGCCGATCGGTGGGCTGCTGCTGATTGCAGGCTGGCTCGCGCTGGCCTGGGCTTTTGCGCGCAGCAACCGCTCAGCGCGATCCGCCCACGCTGAGGCTGAGTGATTGAGAGCGTGAAACACTCGCTGCCGCACAGCCGGCAAACCCTGTAGATTCGATCTGGTCAATTCGGGGCCCTGATGCAGAAGATCCTTATCGCCAGCACGAAAGGTGGCTGTGGCAAGACCACAGTGACGACCAATCTCGCCGTTGCGCTGGCGCAGGTCGGGCGCAAGGTGTGGCTGATCGACACCGACGCGCAGGGCTCCAGTGTGGATTGGGCGAACGCACGCGGTGATCTGTCGCCGACAATTCCCGTCATGCCCAGTCCCGATACCGGCCAGGGACTGACTCAGGGTTGGACTCTGCGCATCCCACCGAGCACCGAGGTATTGCTGGTGGACACACCGGCAGGATTGCGCAGCCATCAGATTTCCGAATATCTGCGTCGCTGCGATACGGTGCTGGTACCGATCGTGCCTTCGGCGTTCGACCTTCGCGCCAGCAAGGCGTTCCTGCAGGAACTGCGGCAGTCATCCGCTGTACGCAGCGGCAATGTGCGCGTTGGCATCATCGCCAACCGCGTCAAAACGCGCACCCTGGCTGCCCGGGATTTCAGCGAGCACAGCGCCGAACTGCCGTTCCCACTGATCGCCAGCCTGCGTGACACGCAAGCCTATGTCCTGGCCGGTGCGCTCGGGCGCGGCGTCTTTGACTACCACAGCGCCGCACTTGCCCCCTGTCGGGACGAGTGGCAGCCCATCTTGAATTGGCTGGGGTGAGGTAAGGCGCTTTGACGATGCCCCCAGGCATCGTCAGCCGCACCAACCCAGGTGAGTTCAGCCATCGCCGCCGGAGACCGCTCCCACGGAATTCCGCAGCCACGCCGCCAACGGAGCAACTACTGGCCCCGGCTCCTTCATCCAGGAAAAGTGCGTGGCCAGGCCCGAGGCGAAAGCCTCTTTGGTGAAGCCCACAGTCGTCCACTGCGCGCGACTCAACCGGGACTGAAGTTCGTTGAATGACTGCATCGGCGCGAACCGATCGTCTTGCAGGTGTGCCGCCCAACCCGGTACTTCGAGTGTCGCCAAACTCGCGTCGAGTGCGACTTCGATACGGTCGGGGTGGTAGCGCCCGCTCATGCCACTGCGCGCCCAGTCGCGAATAACGCCGCGCGCTTCGTCGCCGGCAAATCCCACACGCCGGCCGGGAAACCAACCGCACATCGCCGACAATGCACGAAACCATGCAAACACCGCAACCACCAGCGGCCGCTGCCAAACGGGGAACGTGCGCCACCACGGAATTCCGCTGCCGATCAGCAACACCGAATCGGCCAAGGTGCGATTGCGCGCCAGGGCCAGCATTCCGATCTGCGCGCCCAGACTGTGGCCGCCGATCAGCAACCTGCGCACATCGTGCGCGCTGCGCAGGGCGGCAACACCGGCTTGGATATCATCGAGCAATTCGCGATAACCCCAATCGCACTTTCGTGAAGCGCGTTGATCGCTGGAGCCGGCACCGCGCCACTCATGTGTTGCAATCCCGATGCCGGCTTGCGCAACCGCCTCGGCGAAAATGCGGTACTGCCGCGCCGTCACACCCATCGCCGGGCACCAATAGATCCAGGTGTGTGCGCCCTCAGGCGCGCTGACGATCAGCTGCGCAGTCGCGCCATCGACGCTGGTCACCGACAGGGTTGTATTCATCTGCGCAGTGTTGCGGCTGTTGCGAATTTGGCAAGTGGCACCTGCGTCAGCTTGGGGTGTGATCGCGACGATCTGGAATCGAGGCTGACGCCGCCGGTCAGTGCCGCGACCGGCGTGCTCTCAAGCGGGATATTTTATCCTGCCTTCCCGCAGCCACCATTCACTGACCCGCACCATGCCTTCGGCGAGGGTGACCTTCGGCTGGTAGCCGAGATCGCGGCGAGCGGCGCCGATATTGAACCAGTGCGCACTGCTGAGTTGTTCGGCGAGGAAACGCGTCATCGGTGGCTCGTTGCGATTGTTGGTCAGGCGATACCACTGTTCGTAGAGAAACCCAGCAGTCTTGGCCATCCTGATCGACACGCGCCGTTGCTCCGCGGGCAGTCCGACCGCCTTGAGCAACTTGTTGACCATCTCGTCCAGCGCGATCGGCTGCCCCTGGGAAATGAAGTACGCCTTGCCGGCGCAGGTGGCGCCCACCTCCAATCGATCGAGCGCATCCATGTGTGCCTGGACCGCGTTGTCGATGTACACCGTATCAATCTTCTTCGAAGGCCCAATGAAGCGCAGCTTGCCGGCGCGCGCGCGCTGCACCAGACGCGGCAACAGGTGATTGTCGCCTGGTCCCCAGATCAGATGCGGACGCAGCGCGACGGTAGCCAGATTGGGCCCGTTGGCTTGAAGAATAAGTCGCTCGGCCGCAGCCTTGGTCGCCGGATAATGCGCCTTGAATTCGGCGGCATACGGCAGCGACTCGTTGCCGTTTTCGATGTCGGCTCCGCTGTGCACCACGCTCGGGGTAGAGGTGTAGACAATCTTGCGCACGCCATTCATCTCGCAGGCGCCAAGCACCGACACGGTGCCGCCGATGTTGGTCGTCGAATAATCGGCCAGACTTCCCCAGATACCGGCACGCGCAGCGGTGTGGATCACTGCGTCGCAGCCTTTGGTCGCATTGAGCATGGGGTCAAAAGCACTGATATCGCCCAGCACCTGACGCACGCCGATCTGATCGAGAGCCGGATAGCGGTTGCGCGCAATACTAACCACGTCATGGCCGCGGAAGCGCAACTGTTTGCAGATGTGCGAGCCGAGGAATCCGCCGCCACCAGTGACCAGAACTTTCATTGCGCCATTCTCCGAATCATCCCCGTCACCACTGCGTCATTTCCATTTCAAGGCTCGCTTCTGTTACTGCGCTCGTTCCCGTTACAAGGCGCATTGCGTTGCGCAGTTGAGCAAGCGTTGGTGCGTGTTCTCAGCGCTGCTTGCGTGCCGCCCATGCCGCAAGCGCCGGCCGATCGATCTTGGCATTGTGGCGGATATCCACCGGGAATCCTGGGTGCAAAAAGAAGTGGCGGATTGCCGAGGTGATCATATGACGCGCACCGATCTGACGCAGCTCGTTGCGAATCGGCTGCCAGTCGCGCTGTTTCATACCCTGACGCAGTTCGATGCAAACGCCGGGCATGCGCCGCCCTTCGGCATCGTTCAGTCCGATCAACGCGCTACGGCGCACCGATGGATGCGCATTGAATATACCCTCCACCGGCTCCGGCAAGAACTGGCCGTTGCCAGTCTCGACGCGATGCGACTTGCGGCCCAGGTACCACAGACGCCCCTCTTCATCGAAGCGACCGAGATCGCCCATGCGATGCCAGACACCTTCATGAGTCAGGATTTTGCCGAGCCGGTTGGCTTCGGGGCGGTTGTGATAGCGCTCGCTCATGCTCGGGCCGCGCACCACGATTTCGCCAACGCCGCCGGTCAGCACGCGCGTGGCGTAGCTGATCTCGTGTACTTCGTTGTCATCGATACGGATCAGCTGCACCTGATTTTCTGGCAGCGGCCGGCCGACACAGATGCCGGCGCCCTCGGCAGTAAGGTGCGAGACGGCAAGAATTTCTCGACCGTCAATAGCGCAGACCGGCAGACATTCTGTGGCGCCATAGGGGGTGAACACCTGGGCTTTGGGCTTGAGCATCTTCATCAAACGCGCCACCGTCTCCGGCGGCACCGGCGCACCTGCGGAAATTACCCGGCGCAGTGTTTTCAGCTTGATGCCATGGGCCTCACCGTAGCGGGCCAGCACATCGATCAGGGCAGGCGAGCCGAACATCGTGGTGACGCCGTTGCGCTCGATCGCGGCGATCAATTTGGCCGGGTCGGCCTGCGCCGGTCGGGTTGGATCCATGTCGGGAATCACACTGGTCATGCCCAGCGCTGGGTCGAACAACGCGAACGGCGGAAAGGTCGGCATGTCTACTTCGCCGGGCCAGATGCCAAAGGCGCTGCGGATCATCTCGACCTGGGCGGCAAATTGACGATGTGTGTATTCCACGCCCTTGGGTACCCCGGTGGCACCGCTGGTAAAAAGGATCGCAGCGAGTTCGTCGCAGCGCGTATCGGCGATGGTGAACGCGCCTTGCGCCCTGCCCAGATCGCGCAGCCCGACGTAGTTGAGCCCGCCCCAGAACCAGCGCCGCCCATTGACTGTGACGCGACGCCGGATGCTCGCTCGCGCCCAGCCCAGCGCCAGACTGGCGGCATGCGCCAATGGAATGCCAATAAACGCTTCCGGCGCCGCCTCATCGAGACATTGCTTGAGCTGCTTGCGATTGATGCCCGGGTCAATCAGTACGGGTACGGCGCCGGCCTTGAACAATGCAAACATCAGCACGAACAGCTCGATGGATGGACGCACCATGAGCGCGGCACGCACGCCGCGACCGATACCACTGGCGACGAGGCCGGCGGCGATCAGATCAGTCTCGGCGGCAAGTTCGGCAAAATTCATGCTGCGATAACGCGGCATGCCCTTGCCGCCGATGCGCTCGGGGCAATGGATCGCCGGCCGGTCTGGCTGGCGTATCGCTTCCTCGCCCAGATGACTGGCGATATTGCAGATTTCCGTCATGCAGCAATTGTGGCGTGCCGAAGCTTGATTGGCGAGTCCAGCGACCGCGCAGGCAAACCAGCGGCTGTTGGTGAGAATGTCCTGTTTGTCCCAGGCCGTATATTTCACCCGACGCGGAACGGCCGCGTTGAGCTGGTTGTGAACGGAACGGCGGGTTCAGCTGCCTGCGTCCACAATGAGCTGCAACGATTTTGCCCACAGCTTCGTCCATTCTGCAAAGCACAAGGTAATGACCACAATGCTTAGCGAGGCGGGGTTTGCTACCACACTGGATGCGGCGACACTGGCGGCAGCACAACATGGCAACAGTGCCGCGCTGGAGACCATCTATCGCAGTTATGAGCGGGCGGCGTTTGGTCTGGCGTTACGCATACTCGGACGGCCTGCCGCGGCCGAGGATGCGGTGCACGACAGTTTTGTCCGCGCATTCGAAAAGCTCGGCGGCTATCGCGGTGACGCGCCTTTTGGACTCTGGTTGAAGCGGCTGCTGGTCAATACCGCGATCGACCAGCTGCGCTCCGAGCAGCGCTGGATGGGCAGCGACGACGAAATCGACCAGCTCAGTGCCAGTCAAAGCCGCCAGAGCAACCAGCACGAAGCGCTGGGGCTCCTCGCCCGACTTCCGGAACGGGCGCGTACGGTGGTCTGGTTGCACGAGATGGAGGGTTATTCGCACAGCGAGATCGGAGCACTGTTCAAACAATCCGAAAGCTGGTCGAAGTCGTTACTGGCACGCAGTCTGGAGCGTCTTCGGCGCGCGATTCAAGAGGAGTCAACACAATGACCAGCGATTCAGAAAATTCAATTCAACTCGATCCGGACGGCGGCATGCGCGGCTATCTGTCGGGATTGCCAGTAGCTGATTCCAGCGCTGCACTTTGGCCACGGATCGAACGCACGCGCCTGCGCCGACGGCGGCGGCGCTTGTTGGCTGGCAGCGGCGTGCTGGGCGCCCTTGTACTGCTGGCGGTATTGATGGTCCGGGTGCCCGTGCCTGCCGATGCACCCGCGCTGACGCGGGAAGCCGCGCCCGTGATCGAGATCGCTGCGGAGCTGCGCGATATCGATCGAAGTTTGCAGGCCGCCTACGACCGGGACGCAAGCCCCGAACAGATTGACGCCCTGTGGCAGGCGCGTGAGTTTGCCGCCACTCAAATCAACCAGGAGAGCTACCACCATGATGCGATCATCCGGCTTTGATTGTTACCCCAACCTGCGCGCTCGTCTCTTCCTGCTCGTGGCGCTCGCGGTCGCGGGCTCCGCTGCAGCTGAGCCCAATGTGCTGGCGAGCGCAGACAACGCGGCATTGGACAACGCTGTTCTGGCTCTGGTCGAGTTCGCGCCGCCGAATGCCGACGGCACGCCCGTCGTGTACGAACGCAGCGCCCAGGTGCGCCATGAACTGGGCGCGGTGATCGATCCGCGGCCGATGGACGGCGGATTGCCGCGGGTAATGGCGATCACACCGGGGGGCGCCGCCGAGCGCATGGACCTGCGCTCGGGTGACCGTCTACTGCGCGTGAACGGTTCTGAACTTGTCGCCGGCGATAGCGCAGCAACGCAACTGCGCGATGCGGTTCAAGCTGAGCGCGCGACCATCGATCTACATGTGCAGCGCGCTTCGGAGCAGTTGGCAATCAGCGGTGCGGTGGATCGCGTCGACGTCCCCGCCTATCGGCTGGCGGTCACTCCGGCAGCCGCACCACAAGGCTGTGGGCGCATCAATCTGGTACTCAAGCCGCCGCTGCGCGAATCAATTTTTGCGGTCTTGTTGCACAGCATCGACGGCCGCCTCGGCGGCGCCTTGAGCAACAACGTATTCCGGGTGAGCGCCGGCCGTCATCGACTCAAGCTCTCTGAGCTGATCCCGGACGACCGATTCTGGGGCGGCGACAACAATCACCGCCAGCAACTGCGGCACAGCGAGCGCTTCAAGTATTTCGAGCTCGACGTTCAACCCAACACCACGTATCGATTGGGCCTGCGCTATTTCAAAGACAGGAAAACGCCGATCCGCGACCAGAACTATTGGGAACCGGTGGTCTGGAAAGAAGTGAGCGAGTCCTGTCGTTGAGCCAACCTTGTTGCGGAAACGATGCGTTCAACTCTCCGCGCGGTTGAGCGCAGTTCGAGCTCGTGCTCGACGCGCTGCAGCCGGCGCAGCGTGAACGCGGTCGGCAACAATTCGGAACGCAGCGGCGTAGCGACGCCCTGCAATGCCAGGCGGGCCTGGTCGGGATCTCCATCCGCGAGCCATTGCTCGGCCACGCGCAGGCGCGTTTCGGCAACGAGTGCCGACGTGCGTCCGGTAGCTATTTTCGCCGACGCGTTTGAGGACTGAAGCGCGATCCGTGCTGCCAGTCTGGGCAGGCTTCGGCCCCTGTCTGGCGCACCGACCCAGCGCTAGTACATGATGGGCAGGCGTTGGCTACTCCAGCTCGGTGCCTCGAGGTATCAATTCGCGTTGCTGCAACACTTGTTCGATCAAGTCGATGCGCGCTGCGGCATCCTGCTCGCTGTTCACATCGATATTCAGCACGAAATAGTGGGCGGCATCGCCGCGCTGCACCCAGCCGACAAACCAACCGATCTTGTAGGTGTCGTTCCACCCGGTTTTGGCATACACGGCGAATTCTTCACCGCTCGCGCGCAACAGAGTCTCGCGCACAATGCGCTGACTGCGTTCGCTGAAGGGCAGGGTGCCGTCGTGCAAGCCGCGCAACACTTCCAGTTGCTCTTCAGCAGAAATCGTCAGCGAACCGTCGAGCCAGAACAGGTCTTCGCGGCCGCCCATGCGCTGGTTGCCATACTTGAGCCGGTCGAGCGCCTGCTGCATCGGCGCACGACCGATGCGCCGCGCCAGCGCCTGATAGAACCAGACCGCCGACACACGCATGGCGCTGGCCAAATCGTGATCGCGCTCCCAGGCAGCGACCGGCTGCTTGCTGCCGTCCCAGTGCATCGATTCGTGCTCATCGCGCACCGCTTTTTGTTCCAGTCCGATCAACGCATTGACGATCTTGAAAGTTGACGCGGGTGAAAAGCGCTGGCGTGCTCGCTGGGCATTGTGCACATCGCATGGCTTCACGTTCGCCTGGCACAACAGCAGCGTGCCGCGCACGCCGTAGTGATCAAACCCCGCGGCAAGGCCATTGCCATTGGCCTTGCCGCCGTCGTCGGCAACGGCCAGTGCCATCGCCAGTGTCGTCAACGTCGCCGCTACCAGCGCGCTACCAAACCATTGTGCTCGCATCGTATTGTTCCAGCACTTGACCGGGATCTGATGCTGGCGCCACGAACTGGCAGCGATCTGACCGGCACGCGGCGCCAAGCGGGCAAGACGCGGGCAGACGGGAAAAAGAAAAGCGCCGCAGGGCGGCGCTTTTCGGTGCGGGTTAGATGATCCAGGACTCAGTAGTCGTAGTCATCGTACCCGTCGTATTCTTCGTCGTCGTAATAGAAGTCCGAGACGATGTCCTGGATCAGGCCGGTCGCAATGGCGACCAGGAACAGGTCCCCATCAACGCGCACCCAGCGACAACCATACGGCGGCCGCGCCAATCCATACGGACGGTAGTCGACGTAATAGCTTGAACCGTAGTACGAGCGCGGCAGGCGGTAGCCGACACTCCAACTGTTCTGGTAGTAGCCATACGGACGCACATAGCGGCTAGGCGCGCGGTAGTGATGGCCCCAGTTGTAACCGAAATAATACGGGCCGGTGCTCCAGTTGTGGTTGCTATGGCCACCCCAGTGGCGGCCGCTGTTGTTGTGGCTTTCGCGACGACCGTAGCGATTGTCGAACCAGCGATCGTTCTGACCATGGTTGTTGCCGTAGTGATTGTTGCTGTACTGGTTGTAGCCTTGGTTGCCGCGGTGATTCTGGTTGTAGCCACCGTGATTGGAGCCGTAGTCAGGAGCACGGTTCTGGTTGACGTCGCGCTGCCGGCTGTAACGATGGTCCTGCGCGTAGCCCTGCTGGCCAGCATTGCTTTCGGGAACACCATTGATGCCGCCACTGAAGCCACCGTTGTAGCCACCGCCGCCGGTGTAGGCGCCATTGCCGCCAGCACGCTCATTGCCGCCACGCTGAGCGCCACCATCGAAGCCCATATTGCCGCCGCGCGCTGCGCTGCCGTCTTGGCTGCCGCGCGACTCGATCTGTTGACGCCCGCCCTGAGCGCGCTGGCCGCCACTATCGCCGCTACCGTTGCTCTGGACCGACTGGGCCTCAACGCGCTGCTGCCCGCCGCGCTCGGCGCCACTCTGCCGTTCCACTTCCGCCCGCGCGCTTTCGCGCGCCCCTGCGGACAGCGAGGCAGTGCCGGCCAGTAGCACCGTCATTGCTATGCTTTTCGCCATCGCCGTCGCCCTAAACCTTTTCATCTTGCATCTCCTGCATGCCATCCCTTGCGGGAGAGCGACGTCGGACAGAACCGGCCGACCGTTTCGGTAGGCACAGATTGCGGCCCAGGCACTGAATGATCTCTAACTTTTTCCAACACTGCCAAAACCTGTTCAGGTTCGCCGCGGCTTGGCGCCAAGCCGCGTTATGGGGAGGGGTTTACCGGGCACACCGCAAGCCGGCCGCGCATCTGCGGCGGCAACAACGCGCAGCGACGCCGATTCGCTACGCTTGACCATCTCCACCACGGCTGATGCCATGTTTCTGATCGAAACCGAACGGCTCGCACTGCGTCATCTCTCGATCGACGACGCCGACATGATGTTCGAACTGTTGAACGAGCCGTCCTTCATCCACAATATCGGTGATCGCGGGGTACGCAGCGGCGAGCAGGCGCGTGCCTATATCCAGAACGGGCCAATCGCCAGTTACCAGCGCCACGGCTTCGGTTTGAATCGGGTCGCGCTGCGCGATGCCGGGCCGGCGATCGGCATTTGCGGGCTGCTCAAGCGCGAGCACCTGGAACATCCTGACATTGGCTTTGCTCTGCTGCCTCGCTTCTGGTCCCGCGGCTACGCACTCGAAGCCGCTCAGGCGGTGATCGCACACGCCCGGCAACACCTCGGACTGCAGCGAATTCTGGCGACCACGGCGCTCGACAACAGCGACTCGATTCGGCTGCTGGAGAGAATCGATTTTCGCGCCGAAGGAATGATCCAGTCGCCGGGCTACGACGAGCCATCACGACTGTTTGCGTGGACTGCGTGACTGCGCATTCAACAATCCGATTCAAACCGGCGACGCGCACGATTGGCAGTTGATCAAGGGCTTTCTCGAACCCGCACTTTGCCGGCGCGTGATTGCTGCGGTGGAGGCCGCGTCGGGCGCAACGGCAACGCTGAGCGGACATTTATCTTGTGATGCAGTCGATGCGCTGAGTCGTTCGGCACCCGTCTGGACATGGCAGAACTGAAGTGCGCCGAAATCCACGCGCGATTGCGAGCGCGACGAACGCAATTGGAAACACGCTTGGGTGCCGCACGGGGCGAGTGCGAGGAGCCGCTGTTTCTGCGCTACCAAATCGGCGATTTTTTCGTGGCGCATCAAGACAGCAATACGCCTGGATCCGCGATGCCACGCTGCAGCGCCGGATATCGGTAGTGATCTTTGTGGACGCGCCTTGCACTGACGCAGATGCTGATGGCTACACAGGTGGAGCATTGGTGTGGCATGCGTCGCTGCGTACCGCGGCGAAGGCTTTGGAGCTGACACCCGCAGCGAGCTGCCTGGTGGCGTTCCGATCCGAGACCACGCACGAAGTGCCGCCCCTGACGCGCGGTCCACGCCACACCATTGCATCCTGGTTTCGTGCTCCGACATAAGATGCATAGGACGGCTCGGTTCCAGCAGCAGCGAACTTTGTGCGTGAATCCAATCGGTGTGGGTTGACGGAGTAAAGCGATGAATACTGGTTCCTCTATTCGCGTGGCACTGATTGGCTATGGCATGGCCGGATCGCTGTTCCACGCGCCGTTGATTGCCGCGACGCCGGGCATGCGGCTGACCAGCATTTTCACCACGGATGCGCAGCGTGCGGCGCAGGCGCGGGCGCGATTTGCGGGTGTGCAAACGATCGAAGATCTCGAAGTGCTGTGGGCGCAGCGACCGGATCTGGTGGTGATCGCCTCGCCAAATCGCAGTCACTATTCGTTGGCGTTGCAGGCACTGCGCGCCGGGATTGCAGTCGTCGTCGACAAGCCGTTGGCGGTGTCGGCGGCCGAGGCACAACACCTGGTCGACGAAGCGCGTCAGCGCGGCGTATTGCTTAGCGTGTTCCACAACCGACGCTGGGACGGGGATTTCCTGACGCTGCGTAAACTGCTGGATACGCAGCGGCTCGGCAATGTGCATCGCTTCGAATCTCGTTTCGAGCGTTGGCGCCCCGCTCCGCGGCCGGGCTGGCGACAGGGTAGCGATCCGCGCGATGGCGGCGGCGTGCTGCTTGATCTGGGCAGCCACTTGATCGATCAAGCAGCGCTGCTGTTTGGCCCGGTGCAGTCGTTGTATGCCGAACTGGATCGCCGACATCCAGACACGCTGGTCGAAGACGATGCGTTCGTTTCGCTGCACCACGCCAGCGGCATCCGCTCGCATCTGTGGATGAGCAGCATGGCGGCTCACGACGGTCCGCGTTTGCGTGTGCTCGGCAGCAACGGTGCTTATGTAAAGCGAGGAACGGATGGCCAGGAAGGCGGGTTGCGCCACGGCATGTTGGCGGATGATCCGTCCTTCGGCCACGAAGCCGAATCGGCCTGGGGCCAGTTGATTCGCGGCGAAGAATGCAGCGCAATCGAAAGCGTACCGGGTCAGTGGAAAAGCTACTACACGGGTATCGAGCAGGCACTGCACAACGGCGCGCCAGCACCAGTGGATGCGAAGGATGCGGTGCACACACTGCACCTGATCGAAGCCGCGCGGCGCTCCGCGTCGCTGGTCAGAGTGATCCGCACTGATGCGGTGACCGGCTCGGCGCTGGATTGAGCAGGCTGTGTGAGTGCGGCCAGCGTCCGCGAACACTCGCATCTCGAGTGGGCCCACCCGAAGTAGCGTCAACCACGAGTCACAGCAATAGCAGCACCGCAGCGAGACCGGTCAGGGTCATGGCAAATGCATATGGCAGCGCCATCCAGACCATGCGTCCGTATCCCAATCGAATGAGAGGCGCCAAAGCGGATGTGAGCAGAAAAAGGAACGCGGCCTGCCCGTTCGGGGTCGCCACACTGGGAATATTTGTGCCGGTATTCACCGCCACGGCCAGGAGCTCGAACTGCTCGCGCCCGATGCTGCCCGCGGCGCGCGCCGCCTGCAGCTCGTTGATGTAAATGGTGGCGACAAATACGTTGTCGCTGATCGCCGAGAGCGCGCCGTTGGCGAGATACATCAGCACCAACTGATTGCGTCCTTCGGTCGCGAGCACGACATCGATCACCGGCGCGAACAAGCCCTGCTGCTGAATGACAGCAACGATCGCAAAGAAGGTCACCAGTAGTGCGGTGAACGGCAGCGCCTCCTCGAAGGCATGTCCGATTCTCCGTTCCTCGACCACACCGCAAAGTGCGGTCGCAATGACGATGACGCCCAAACCGATGAGCCCTACTTCGGCCAGATGAAACACCAGTCCGATCACCAGGAACGCCGCAGCAAACACTTGCGCTGCCAGACGCAGACGTTGCGCGCGATCGCGCCGTTCCCGGGTTCGTGCCGCATATTGCTCGATCACCTCACGCACCGAATCCGGAAGCTGCTCGCCATAACCAAACCAACGCAGCCGCTCGAGCAGCATGCACATCACCAGACCAACCAACAACACCGGCAGCGTGACCGGTGCCATATGCTGCGCGAACGCGATGAAGTCCCAGCCAACGGCCTTGCCCACAAGCAGATTCTGTGGCTCGCCTACCAGCGTGCACGCCCCGCCGAGCGCGGTTCCCACCGCTGCATGCATCACCAGACTACGCAGAAATGCACGGAAGCGGATCAGATCTCTGCGGCGTGCATCGTGGACGAGTTCATCGTCTTTAAGGTCATGGACATCGTCGTTGCGGCCATCTTCAAGTCCGCGGCCTGCACAGACACGGTGGTAGATTGTGTAGAACCCCGTTGCGACCGTTATCACCACCGCAACAACGGTGAGTGCATCGAGAAACGCCGACAGCAGCGCTGCGACACTCAGGAACGTTGCCGACAGCGCAAGCTTGGAACGGATGCGTACCAACAGGCTGGTGAATACCAGCATCAGCAGATCGCGCAGAAAATAGATGCCAGCCACCATGAACATCAACAACAGGATCACCGAAAAATTTGCTTCGACCTCATGCGCGACCTGAGCCGTTGAGGTCAACCCCAACAATAGCGCCTCGATTGCGAGCAGACCCGCCGGCTGCAGGGGATAACACCTGAGCGCCAATGCCAGCGCCCCGATGAATTCCAGCAGCAGCAACCAGCCACACCAGAACGGACCGAGTATCGCCAATACAACTGGATTGATTGCAAGGGCAGCGATCAAAGCAATTTTGTACCAACGCGGCGCCTGCCCGAGAAACACACGCAGTGCTACCGCAGGCCATGAATTGGCATCTGCACTCACCGCTCGTTGGACTGAATTCATACGACCTCACTGGTGGGCGTTTCAACAGCTGGCGCGAGCGCGCCAAGTGCACAGAGGCCGGATTGTGGCATCCGATCTGCGTCGCCTACGATGTGCTAGCGCCCCCGGTACAGGCCAGGGCAGGAATACCGGACCCAGGGATGCCGGGCCTTGGGTGGTGCTTGGATCAAATGCCGAGCGCGGGACACTTAAGGAACCTCTGAACAAGTCCGGAGCCGCGATAGCCCCCTGAGTCAGGGGGCGAAAAACCGCAGGTTTTTGGGGGTTTGGCAAGCAATAAGCAGTGTGGCGAAGACGAAGTGGTGACTTATTCAGACCTTCCCTAAGACTTGGCGGCGCCAGCAAGCCTTGCCGCGTGCGAAAGCACGCTCGCGTTGAGGCAGAGTGCACGTCGACATCTTGCGGTTGCTGGCTGGGCGCGAGATTGCCGGTCCCGATGCACCCGGAAAAACCAACTTTCCACAGTAGGATAGGATAGCGGCTGTTTGGAACAACTCAGCGCTGCCGATGACCGGATTTTTCCGCAGGAAGCCGATGGCTTGGATCGTCGTCACCACAATCGTGCTGACCTTGCTGGCAGCGGCGCTAGCGATGAATTTTGTTACGTCGGAGAAGCAGCTCAAGCGCAGGGCGACGCACAAGCATGCCATTTCCGACCCGCAATTCCTGCGCGAAGCGTCGGTGTTGCTCGGGCCTTCGGTGCTACCGGGAAACGACGTCGTCGACTTCCAGAATGGTGACGAGATTTTCCCGGCGATGCTCGCGGCCATCAAAGGCGCCGAGAAGACGATTACCTTTGAGACCTATATCTACTGGTCGGGTGAAATCGGCAAAGCTTTTTCGGATGCGCTCTGCGAACGCGCCAGCGCCGGGGTCAAGGTGCACATGGTCATCGACTGGGCCGGCAGCTTCAAGATGGATCTGGCCATGCTCGAGGAAATGAAAGGCGCCGGCGTCCACATCGAGCAATACCGTCCGCTGCGCTGGTACAACCTATCGCGCATGAACAACCGCACCCATCGCAAGCTGTTGGTGGTCGATGGAAAGGTAGGCTTCACCGGCGGCGTCGGCATTGCCGACCAGTGGACCGGCAACGCGCAGGACCCTGACCACTGGCGCGAAGCACATTTCCGCGTGGCGGGCCCCGTAGTCGCGCAGATGCAGGCGGCATTCAACGATAACTGGATCAAGACAACCGGCGAAGTGCTCAACGGGCCGGACTATTTTCCGCCGCTGACCTCCTTGGGCGACATGGACGCGCACCTGTTCATCGCCTCGCCGCTCGGCGGCAGCGAGAGCATGCATCTGATGTACCTGATGGCGATCGCCGCAGCACAAAACAGCATCGACTTGACGGCGTCATATTTCGTTCCCGACGAGCTGATCATTCAGGCCCTGGTAGAGGCACGGCAGCGCGGCGTGCGCATTCGCGTGCTGGTGCCGGGCGAGCACATCGATTCGCAGACCGTCCGCCTCGCCTCCAAGGCTTCGTGGGGCGATCTGCTGCAGAGCGAGGTGGAAATCTACGAATACCAGCCGACCATGCTGCACGTGAAATCGCTGGTGGTGGACCGCGAACTGGTGTCAGTGGGCTCGACCAACTTCGATATCCGTTCATTCAAACTCAACGACGAGGCCAGCTTGAATGTTTACAACCGCGCTTTCGCCCGGCGCATGGAGAAGTTGTTCGAAACCGATCTGTTGAAAGCGAAGCGATACACCTACGAAATGTGGAAGCAACGCCCGCTGCGCGAGAAATTCGCCGAGAAAGTGGTTTATCCAATTCGTTCGCAGCTCTGAGACACAGTGCACCCTGAAGACCTGCGCAGCGGTCGACTGCAGCGCTGTGAGGCATAGTCGGGGCGCATGCCGAACTACAATTGACCAATTGACTCCAGCGATGCGATGCGGTGCGCTTCATTGACGTCGAAGCTGCGCGCACGTAGCTCGCGGATCAACCGCTCTCGTTGTGCTGCGGTGTGCGCAGCATGCGCTCGAATTGCGTTGCGCGCTTGCAGGTAAAGCGCAATGCGTTGATCCCATGCGGCGCGCGCGCGATCAAGATCGGCCAGTCGGGTCGCCGCCGCCTCGCCGAATACCGCGCCGCGTTCGGCATGCCGATTCGAGGGATCCAGGTTCATCGCGTCAAACTGGCGCGATTGCTCCTCGGCAAGCACGGCGCTGTTGGCTTCGTACACACTGGCGCGCTGCTCTGGCGTCAGCGTATTTTCGAGTGCGCGCAGTTGCTCGGTGCGAGCCAGTTGATCGATACCAGGATCGCGGCCAATGCGCATGCGCGCCAACGTGTACTCGGCGTACGCTTCTTCTTCGCCGAAGAACGCTGTCGCGGCAGCGGCATCGAAGAACGAACGGCGCAATTGCTTGGCGAACGCGAGTCGCTGGTTCATGGCCCTTGGCAATCCGGATTCTGCCGCGCTCAATGCGCGCTGATAGTCGACGTAGCGATCGAAGATCGCAGCGACCTCAGCGGCCGCCGCGCTGCCATGCAGTTCGCGAACGTGCGTCAGCAACAGAGCGCGGATCGCCGGCACATCGAGTTCGCCGATGGCGCTGAGAAAATAGTCGAACAGTCGACGCAGGCCGAGCGTGATCAATACGCGGCCACTGGCATCCAGTGTGATTTCACCATCGGGCTCTGAACCCTGCAGCGACGCGGGCAAACCGGAAGTGCGTCGTGAGTCCGCATCGCTGCTTGGCGATGCGGTTGCCAAGTACCCTGCCGCGATCGGCTGCGACGGATCTTGCTGTGCAGCTTGCGTCGATAAAGGTGCGGGCAACGGCGAGCTTGATGTCGCCTTCGACCCAATCGCAAAATAGCCGAATGATACGATCAGTACGGTCGCAGTGATTGCAGCAGAAACTATGAAAGCAGATCTGCGCGTCATCCGTTGCCCGCCAAGGTGTATGTGTGATGTCGCGTTGAACGCAGATCGCAGCGGCATGGCGGCGATCTGCGTTCAATCCCCGCAGCAGTGCTTACTCACAGTCCGGCAGTCTTCAGTCTGTTGGCATGGGTGCGGATCACCGAGGTTGGACTGGAACTGAACAGCCCGCGCAGTCCCAGAACCTGGTTGACCTCGTCCAGGTGGTTCCAACCGTAGTCGTCGCGCAACACGACGCCGAGATGCGAAGAGCATTTCCCAACCAAGCCATCGTTTTGTTCAAAGCCGAAAAACAGGCTGCTGGCACCGAGCATGCCATCGCTGGCATCAAAAATATTAGTCAACACCGACGTGCCACCCCAGCTGTAATAACGCACGCCGTTCACCACGCTGGCGCCGCTGCCGCAACTGGAATTTGGCAAGCCCTGCGGATGCTGCGCGTTGAACAGCGTCGATCCTGCAGTCGAGAGCGATGCCAGTGCACCGAGTGCATCCTGCGGATCGTCGTCGCCGGACAGCACTTCAATGAACACCGACAACGCTTCAACGAAGCCTACAACGAGCGGTCTCAATGGTGATCCCGGTGGTAACGCGGCATTTAAACCATCGGCAACCTTGCTGCCCCTATGCGGGCTGCCGACCGAAGTGATTGATGCGATCAAATCCGGGCGTACCGACGCAACATAGCGAATGGTCGGGCCGCCATGACTGTGGCCAATCAGGTTGAACTTGCTATGGCCATACACCGCTTGCAATGACTCAAGATCGCGAATCAGTTGTTCGCCGCGCACTTCTGAATAGTTGCTGGAAGAAACATTGGCGACGTAGACGCGGGCACCACCCGAGCGCAAATCCGAAGGCACCCCGTACCAGTAATCGTAAACGCCGAGTATCGAATCGAAGCCGAGCAGGCCGTGCACCAGTACCACCGGATACCGGGTCTTGGTGTAGGTGCTTTGCGCAAATGCCAGCGAACTGGCCAACAAGGTGATTGTGACTAGAGCCAAAACCCTCAGCAGCAGGCGTGCCGTCAGTGAACGATTCATCTCTTCCCTCCCCAGGTGAGCGATCTTTGCGTTGTGTTTGAGCGCGTGTGTGTCGCCGCGATCAATGAAACATCCCTGTGGCACGAATCCTCGCGTCTCTCGACGCTGCGACCCGGCAGATCGACACAGTTGCCGATGGCTGGAATCTAACTGGCTTTGCGCGAAGAATCAAACGTATGTTTCAAGCGGACGTTTTGCAGTGCAGCAATTGGCGCTGCGGAAAACGCTGAGCGCAGACTTCGCTAGCGGTGCGCTGCAATCACTGGGCGCCAATGTCGCGACCGACAGCAGTCGCTTTCTCAATAGCGTCTGCGCGCAACGCGGACCCACGGACTCACGTCGCGTCAAATGATGCCGCGATGAAAACGCAGCAAGCGACCTCGATAGGGTGGGCGCTCGTCGCTGGCGAAGGCCAATCTGTGCTCGTCACAGACAAAACCCTGATCGATGAGCAGGCGTCGCAGTGCGGGCGCATTGCCGCGTCCGGGGTCGCTGATCAACACTTCGGCTGACGCGGCCGCGTGGCGGGCGATGAAACCGGCGATGCCGACGGCGTGACCGCGCTCGTACAACACATCGCTGGCGACGATCACTTCGAAGCTGCCCAGGCTGACATCGGGGCGCTCCCAATGCGCGGTCACATAACGCAGAGAAGTCATGTCGTTGAGCGCACAATTATGTGCCAGAAATTCCGCGGCTAGTGGATGGTGGTCGCTGGCCGTGATGTCGGCGCCGCGACCGTGCAGAACCAGACTGGACAACGCCATGCCGCAACCTATTTCGAGTATGCGCTTGCCTTCGATCGGGAAACTGGCGAGGCGCTCCGCGAGAATACTGCCGGCAGGCCAAAGTTGCCCAAAGTGCGGCCAGGTCGCCGATGAAATGCCGGCGAGTTCAGCGGCACCTTGATCAGCGACGTATTGCTGATGGTCCGATAGTACGCGCAACTTGTAGCTGCGCCCACCGATCGTCACCGCAACCGTCTTCATCAAATAGCCGGGCATGCGCGGATCGAGGCGGACGAGGAAGATCAGCCTAACAGAGTGTGCGCCGCAAGCCCTGCAACTGCCAATGCAAGCGTGCTCAGCCGATTTCGAGCAAGAGCCAGGCGCGTGCTGCGGTCCAGGTACGATTGACCGTACGCGGCGATGACGCCAATGCCTCCGCAACTTCATCAACACTCAGGCCGGCGAAGTAACCGGCGCCAGTCACATATGCGTCGGTTTTACGCTGACCAATCTGGGCCGGCTGGCCCTGTGGTTGGGCGATCGAGAGGCGGCACTGGCTTTGCTCGAGCGCACGCGGGCTGCGCCAGGAGCTGCCTGAGGTTCATCCACTGCGCGCCGACACCGACAGCTGGCCGGTCTGGCGCACTGCCTGAATCGATCCGAACGCGAACGCGGACGCGCGCTGATCGAGCACAGCATTCGCGCGTTCTCCAAACAGCAAGCGCTGACGCTGGACGATCTGAGCGCGCTGCGCGCATTCTGTCTTGGCGCTGACGAGGAGGGCGGCGCGCAGTGGCAAAGTCACCTGGCTGCGTTGTCCGAATCCCGCAATCCCGACCATCCCTTGTTGAAACTGCTGCGCGCTGGCGCCGGCGCAATCGACCCGAGCCAACGTTGAGCGCTCGGCGTTACAGCCCAGACGTTTCGGCGGGCCAGACAATGCGGCCTTTTCCGGGGCGCATGCGCATCGCCTGTTGTCGGCAGTGCAAGCGCGTATCTAAGCTGCACCTCAGTTAGCAAGAAAGGGAGTTACCTATGGGCCGTGCCATCGCCATCGTCGAAGACGAACCCGCCATTCGCGCCAATTACACCGACGCCTTGCGTCGGCTTGGCTTCGAAGTGCAGTCCTACTCTTCACGCCCGGAAGCCAGTCGCGGCTTCGACGTGCGCCTTCCGGATCTGGTGTTGATTGACATCGGGCTGGGTGACGAACCCGAAGGTGGCTTCGACCTGTGCCGCGAACTGCGTCAAAAATCGGCGACCTTGCCAATCATCTTTCTGACCGCGCGTGATTCGGACTTCGACATCATCTCGGGTTTGCGCCTCGGTGCCGACGACTACCTGACCAAGGATGTCTCACTGCCGCACCTGACCGCGCGCATCAATACGCTGTTTCGCCGCATCGACGCGTTGCGCCGCCCACAGGGCGCCGAGGCCGTGCTGCGACAAGGGCAGCTGTCCTTGCTGCCCGAGCGCATGCTGGTGACCTGGAACGAAGTAGAGGTTCCGTTGACGGTGACCGAGTTCTGGATGGTGCATACGATGGTCCGCCACCCCGGACACGTCAAATCGCGCGACCAGTTGATGCGTGACGCGCAGGTCGTTGTTGACGATGCCACCATCACCTCGCACATCAAACGTATCCGCAAGAAGTTCATCGCCATCGATCCGAACTTCGATGAAATCGACACGGTGCACGGCGCCGGCTACCGCTGGAAGCCCTGACCCGACAATGCGGGAGCGACCTGAGGAAGGTCTGAATAAGCCACGCCGTCGTCTTCGCCACACTGCTTATTGCTTGCCAGACCCCCGCTCTTGAGAGCGGATCTGGTCGCTCTCAACAGCGGAGCTGGTCAATCTGCGGTTTTTCGCCCCCTGACTCAGGGGGCTATTGCGGCTCCGGACTTGTTCAGAGGTTCCCTAAGTCGCGATGCTCTAGGATCGCCGCCTGTCCACAACGTTGCGGCTGACCCGCTCCCACACTCGATCATGTCGCTACGCATCAAACTCCTGCTCGTCGCCCTGGTCGCCCTGGTATTGCCGTGGGCGGGATTCCAGTTCGTCAAGCAAATGGAAGTGTTGCTGCGCCAGGGCCAGGAACAGGCCCAGCTGTTTTCCGCACAGGCGCTGGCTCAGGCACTGGTAGCGACCTCGCCGATGATCCCTGCGGGCGGGCGCCTGATTGCCCTGGCGGAAGCGCCGCGCGTGCTATTGCTTGATGGCAGCGCGGACGATTGGGAGGCCGAGCAACTGCGCCCGCTGTCACGTGCTGATGGCCGCCTCAGTCTACGTCTGGCGGCGCGCGGCGAAACCGTATTCGGTGTCATCGAGGTGGTCGACGGAAGTCGCCAGCGCATCGATATTGCAGCCGACAGCAGCGGCGACGAGTTGATGCTGCTGATCGGAGAAGGGCAGCGCGCGCGCCGATTCCGACTGGGTAATGCGGCGCCTGGTGCCTTGCAGGTGTTGGCCGATCCGCCGGATGCGGCGCTGACCTTGCGCGGTGAGTGGCAGGAAACCCAGCAGGGCTATCGAATTGAATTTGCGCTGGGCAGCGGGCGCGATGGCGATGGCTTTGCGTTGACCATGCTGGACGCCGATGCGACCACCAGCCGCTCTACCTGGCCATTGCTCGAGTCGGTACCCGGAGTCGCCTTTCCGGCAACATTGTGGTGGCCCGAGGGCGCCATGGTGCAGTCGATGCGGGCGCTGGCGAGCAAGGGTACGCGTATGCGCCTGGTCGACGCGGAAGGCCGCGTAATGGCCAAGGCCGGCGGCCTCAACGTGCCAGAAAGCAACGCGCCCGGCGCCACGCGCAATCGTTGGTATGCGCTGCTCTATCGCCTGCTGCTGGCGCCGCCGCTGAGTCGCGCCGAGGATTACGCCTGGGATCTGGACAAGCTCGATGCCGACGAGGTGTGGACTGCCCTGTCCGGATTGCCCGCCAGCGTCTGGCGACCTTCTGCCAATGAGCGCGCAGTGATTGTCGCGGCCTCGGTGCCGGTGCGCTGGAATGGCGATACCCGCGCCGCGCTGGTTTACGAAGGGCCCAGCGAAGCCTTGCTGGTGCTCGCCAACCGGGCCGTGGCTGAGTTGATCGCAGTCAGTTTGCTGGCGGTGCTGGTTGCCGGTCTGGTGCTGTTTGGTTTTGCCGGCGTGCTCAGCTGGCGCATTCGTCGTCTGCACTACGCCACCGAACGCGTGCTCAAACCTGATGGTCGCCTTGATCCCAAGCTGCCACACCTGAAAGCAACCGACGAGATCGGCGACCTGTCGCGCAGCTTCGCCAAGTTGCTGGACGAGATCGGTGGCTACAACGATTACCTCAAAACACTCGCCACCAAGCTCTCGCATGAGCTCAACACGCCGCTCGCCATCGTGCGTTCTTCGCTCGACAACCTCGACCACGAGAGTCTGCCGGAATCGGCGCGCGTCTATGCCGACCGTGCCCGTGATGGCGCTGATCGGTTGTGGGGAATTCTGCGCAGCATGTCGGAAGCCAGCCGCATGGAGAAAGCAATCAATTCTGCCGAGGGCGAGGATTTCGACCTCACCGAAGTGGTGCGTGGCTGCGCCGAGTCCTATCGCCAGCTGGCTGGCAATCGCACCTTGCATTTGATGCTGCCGGACGCACCGCTGCGCTTCCACGGCGCGCCCGAGTTGATTGCCCAGGCATTGGACAAACTGTTCGACAACGCCAAGGGGTTCGCGCGCGACGATGGCTGGATTCGCATCAAGCTGTCGCGCGACAGCGATGGCGCCGAGATTGCCGTCGCCAATTCCGGCCCACCGTTGCCAGAGAAAATGCAGGAGCGCCTGTTTGACTCCCTGGTCAGCATGCGCGATGCCGGTTCGCTGCGCGCTGCTGGCGAAGTGCCGCATCTTGGCCTGGGTCTGTACATCGTGCGCCTGATTGCGGCTTCGCACGGGGGCAGCGCCAGCGCGGTCAATCTGCCTGGCGAAGCCGGGGTCGAGTTTCGGCTGAAATTGCGCGGCATTCCGCGCTGATCCGGACGGCGCCGCTGCAACACTGCGCTACTATTCTTCATTCACACGCAAGCTGGTTACGATTGAATACGACGACGAACATCGTGATTGATGACCGTGATCGATGACCGATGGATCGGCAAAGCGTCTGCCTGATCGCGGCGATCCACTGTCGATCACATCGCGCGTATCGATTGGCGCCTGCGTGTGACCACAAGCCCCCTGTCAAAGTCCATCAACCCGACGCGACCCATGCCCATGCTCAGCAAAGACCAATTCGACGCCTATGCCGCCGCAGGCTTCAACCGAATCCCGGTAGTGCGCGAGGTGCTTTCGGATCTGGATACACCGCTGTCGGTGTTTCTCAAACTCGCCGATGCGCCGTATTCCTATCTGTTCGAATCGGTCGAGGGCGGATCGCGTTGGGGGCGGCATTCCATTATCGGCCTGCCGGCGCGATTGGTACTCAAGGTGTATGGCACCCGCATCGTCGAAGAAGACGAAGGTGTGATCGTCGCTGAGCGCGAGGTCGCCGACCCGTTGGCCGAGCTGGAGCTGATCAAGGCACGCTACAAAGTACCCGCGATCGAAGGCCTGCCCAAGTTTCATGGCGGCTGGGTCGGCTATTTCGGTTACGAGTGTGCGCGCTACGTCGAGCCCAAATTGAAGGCATTCACCAACGAGGATTGCCTCGGGATGCCGGATATCTGCTTGATGCTGGCCGAGGAGTTGGCGGTGTTTGACAACCTGCGCGGCAAACTCTTTCTGATCGTGAACGTCGATCCCTCCGATCCACGCGCCTACGCCCGCGCGGTGCGTCGTCTGGACACGCTGGCGCGACGACTGCGCCAGTCCGGCGCCGCCTATCCGGAGTTGGTCGACGGCACTGCCATCGACGAATCACATTTCGTCTCCAGTTTTCCCAAGCCCGAATATCTGAAAGCGATCGAGAAGAGCAAGGAATACGTGCTCGCCGGCGATGTCTTCCAGGTGCAGATCAGTCAACGGCTGTCGGTGCCGTATCGGGCGCGGCCGCTCGATGTTTACCGCGCCCTGCGCGGCCTCAACCCCTCGCCCTACATGTATTTCATCGACCTGGGCAGCGAGCAGATCGTCGGTTCATCGCCGGAGATTCTGGTGCGTGCCCAGGGCGGTCAGGTCGTGGTGCGGCCGATCGCGGGCACGCGGCGGCGCGGGCGTACCGAAGCCGAAGACATCGAAATGGAAAAGGAATTGCTCGCCGATCCGAAGGAACGCGCCGAACATCTGATGCTGATCGACCTCGGCCGCAACGATGTCGGGCGCATCGCCGAAACCGGCTCGGTAAAAGTCACCGAGCAGATGATCATCGAACGCTATTCGCACGTGATGCATATCGTCAGCGAGGTCGTCGGCAAGATCAAACCCGGCGTCAATTTCATGAATGTACTGCGCGCCACATTTCCCGCCGGCACGCTGACCGGCGCACCCAAGGTGCGCGCGATGGAAGTGATTGCCGAACTCGAACCGGTGAAGCGCGGCGTCTACGGTGGTGCCGTCGGCTACTGGGGATGGGATGATCAGGCCGATCTCGCCATCGCCATCCGCACCGCGGTGATCAAGGATGGCATGCTGCATGTCCAGGCCGCCGGTGGCGTTGTCGCCGATTCGGTGCCCGAACTGGAATGGAAAGAGACCATGAACAAGGGCCGCGCACTTTTTCGCGCGGTGTCCGAGGCAGCGGGCGGTTTGTGAGCGGCTTTTGGTACTGCGAGCGGCGCGCGAACGACCATGTTGCGGGAACGGCTCGTGTGGGAGCGGCTGCAGCCGTGATGCTCTGACTCAGCAAAGGCTTCGCGGCTGAAGCCGCTCCCACACGCCCCTGACCAGGACTTCCTGGCAACCGCGTCAGTTCTCGAATCCGTCCAGAAACACCAGCACGCCGCCCGCAGCCGTCGTGTTCGTGGTTGCGGTGTTGTTGCCGGGAACGGGATCGGTGACGGCGCCACCCACTACGGCAGTCACGCTGTTTGCCAGCACTCCGGTCGTGCCCACGGCAACGGTGCCGCTGACCGAATACGTGACATCACTGCCCACCGGCAGATTGACATTGTGAGTGATATTGCCGCTGCCCGACACCGGGCAGCTGGCGCCGCCGGTGGCGCTGCAGGTCCACGTTGGCGTGGTGTAGGCAGCGGGGAATATATCGACAACGGTGTTGGTTGGCGAAGCCACCGGGCCTGCGTTGTCTATTACGATGGTGTAAGTCAGCGGCTGCCCGGCGGTGTATTGCGCCGGAGCGGCGAGTGCTTCGACGCCGACATCGGCCTGTTGTGGCCCGGCGGCACAATCGATAACGGCGCGGATCACCCAGTCGCCGGTCACACCCAAGGTCGCCGAGTTGAACCAGACAAACGTGCCAGGAGAGAGTTCCGCGAGCAGTCCGTTGCGGCCGGTTTGGTTGCCATCGACATCGCGCACGACGCTGGGATCGGACGCGGTCACTGCCGTGTCGAACATCAAAGACACCACCACCGTCTCATTCGCGCTGACCGGCACGATCAACGGGACGGCCATGTTCTCGTCGAGGAAGCGATATTCGTTGAGCACGCCATCAGTGAGCACCGGGCCGCCAATCTCCTGCGCCAAAACGCCTGGTGTCGGAAAGGTGCCGGAGCGAAATATCTCGATCGCGAAGTGAATGGTTTCGCCGCTGGTACCGGTCGGCGATCGCCAAAATACCTGCACCGCGCGCAGATTGCCGTTGCACGGAGAGGTCAACCAGGACGCTGCCTTCTCGCCCGCGGAAAAACCCTGGACAATCACTGCCGTGCCAAAATTGGTCAGCGAATCGTTCTTCACCGTTTGCTCTACGGCCTGCGCGCCGAAGCTGATGGATGCAGTGAGCAAGGCTGTTGCGATGCGCATCTTCATTGTGGCCCCCTATTGATGATTCCCCGGGACAGTGCCGACCATAAACCCGCGAACAGATGTGAATTCGTGACGTAGTTCACAGAAAAGTGTAATCGGCCGATTGGAGTTATATCTTGCCCGCGCTGTGCGCGGACGCCCTTAGTCCCAGTTTGGACAGCCAAGCAACGGGACGAAGTTGGCGACGCCACAGGCGCTTCGCTGCTGAACTATTCCGCGGCAATGACCATCGCGGCTGACGCAGCTCCTACTGGTACCGCTCCCGCAGGGGCTGTGAACGCTATCGCATCTGCCGGCCCGTGCATGTGGCATACACTGGGCGCATGCACCGACGCTCGCCTTCCCAGCAGGTTATTGAATTGTTCGCGTGGCCAATGGTGCTCGCAATCTCTTTCGCCGCTGGCCCGATCTGCACGCAGACCAGCGCCAGCCTGCAGTCGTTTGAAGGCTATGGCAATCTGGAAACCGCAGGTGCGATCGCCACCATCGGCGGTGACAGCGATGGTGACAGCGCGCTGCAGATAGAATGGCGGCGTGTCGGCGATCCCAGCTTCAAACTCGCGCACCCCGGTATACGTTTCGATGCCACGCATTTGGCCAGCAGCCTGTTCGGGCTCGCGCCGGCATCGAACTATGAGCTGCGCGCGACTCTGAGCGACCCCGATGGGGTCACCGGCAGCAGCCTTTTGACCGCAAATTTCAGCACACGCGCCGACGCATTGGTCGAACCGAGTCTGCGCACGCTCTATGTCGCACCAGGTGGCAACGATGGAAACAATGGACTGACCCCGACGACCGCAGTCCAGACCATTCAGCGCGGCGCGGACCTGGCGTTGGCCGGGGACCTGGTGCTGGTTGCGCCAGGCGTGTATCGCGAATCGGTCAGCGTGCCGCGTTCGGGCAGCGCGCTCCAGCCGATCGTGTTTCGCGGCATGGGCGATGGCGTCGTGCTGGATGGTGCCGACGCGACCATTGCCGCGGGCGCAAGTTGGACCGCACTCGGCGCCGGCGTGCATCGTCGCGCGCTCGGCTTCGCCACTGGCCATGTGGTCAATGAGCTGGGGCGGCTGTATCGCTACGATACGCTGGTCGAGCTGCAGGGGCTGGCGGCGGGAGCGCCGGGCGGTTTTTATTTCGACGGCACGGATTTGCATGTCAAGTTTTCTGATGCGAGCGCGCCGAGCGCGCATACGCTGCACGTGGCGCGCCTCGAGGACGGATTTTTCATTGATGGGCGGAGTCACGTGCGCATCGAAAATTTTGAGATCCGCCACTATGGCGCGGGCGATTTCGGCAAGGGCGTGTACCTGCGTTTCAGCAATGATTGCGTGGTGCGCAACAGTCGCATTCACCAGTTCGGCTCAGCCGGAGTGTGGATCAAAGGCGGTGCACGACATCGTATCGAAGACAATGTCTTTAGCGATACATCGATCAAAAACTGGCCCTGGGACCTGACCAAGGGCAGTAGTGCCGAGAACAACGGCATCACCCTCACCGACAACCCCGACCGCGGCCATGTTGTACGTCGCAACGCATTCTCCGGGCTGTTCAACGGCATCGGCCCCTGCGGCAGCGCGATACCGCCCGACGGCATCACCACCGAAGTCGATGTCTATCGCAATAGCTTTCGCGACCATAACGACGACGCATTGGAGCCCGAGGGCTACTGCGCGAACATTCACATCTTCGAAAACAGCATCCGCGATTCGCATATGGCCTTTGCGCTCGCGCCCGCTGCGCCCGGGCCCACATTCGTGGTGCGCAATACCGCGCTCGACACCGGCAACACCCGCACCAGCCTGCTCGATGGCTATACCTCGAGCGCGTTCAAAATCAACAGTGGCTTTCCCACGCCGATCGGTCCACTGCTGATCTATCACAACACCTTGTTGACCAATGCGCCTGCCACCAACGCCATCACGCTGTTGACTCCAGGCACCAGCACCAATCTGCGCAGTCGCAACAACATCATCGCCGGCACTCGCTACGTGCTGGAAAAAGTCAACATGATCGCGCTCGATCTCGACTACGACCTGCTCTACAGCACCGATCCCACGCGCTTCGTGCGTTGGCAGGGAACAACCTACGCATCGCTCGCCGCGCTGCAGTCAGGACTGTTTCAAGAGCTCAATGGCCGCGCCGCCGCGCCCAGCCTGGAAGCCCCATACGCCGGAGATTTTCGCCCCACTGCCAACAGTGTTGCTGTCGATAGCGGTGTAATCATTGCCGGTATCAACGATGCCTATGTGGGTGCGGCGCCCGACATTGGCGCTGTCGAGCGAGACGACAGTAGCCTCATCATGCGCGATGGTTTCGAATAACGTGTTGCAGTCGTCACAGCTCGGCTGAGATCTGTACGCGCGTCAAATCAAAGAAACACGCCACCCGACACTTCGATACGCTGCCCATTGATCCAGCGGTTGCATCGGACAATAGCGCAGCGATGACGCCGCCGATATCGTCGGGTAGGCCGACGCGACCGAGCGCGGTTTGCGCTGTGATGCTGCTATTGAGCTCGGCGTTGTCGTGTACCGCGCCGCCGCCGAATTCGGTTTCGATAGCGCCCATCGCCGGCACTTGCCGCGACGCGTTCAGGCATTCATGGCGTGGATGGTGGAGGTGATGCGGCCTCACCTGCTGCCGTAACTGGCGACAGCGCGTTGCTGTATTGGGTCGGCGTCTTTCCGACCAGACACTTGAAGTCGCGGATGAAATGGGACTGGTCGAAGTAGCCGAGCGATAGCGCCAGCGCTGGCCAGTCCGCGGGCCGACCTGCGCGCAGTTGTTCGAGCGCCTCGTGCAGGCGATAGCGGTTGATCACCCATTTCGGGCTGGCACCAACGTATTGCGCGAACAGTCGTTGCAGTGCGCGCTTGTCGATACCGAAACGCTGCACAAGTTGGTCCACGGCGGTGATGCTGCGGTCGTCCATCGTCGCGCGCACGATCTGCGCAACCAGGGTGGCATCGGCATCGACCGGGGGTAGATGCGCACTCAGGAATCGTGACGCGACGTCGATCATGCCGACGCAGTCCGCTTGCGAAAGTAGTTCGTGCTCCAGCTGATCGCTACCCTGCGCGAACACATCCGTCAGCGCCAGCACGCGATCGGTGATGGTGGACAAAGACTTCCGCAGGAACGGCCGAAAGCCACCGGGTCTGAATTTCACACCGAACACACAGCCCTGGCCTTCGAGCAGACGCGAGAAGCGGCCAGTGGCGACGCCGGCGATGCGCGAGTGACCGTGCTCGATCAACAGGTGCACCGAGGGATGCGGCAAGGTTTCGCGCAACTGTGGCGCATGTGGGCGCAGGTCCCAGTGCACCATCCAGTAGTGCTCGACGAAAGCGCACAGCGGCGGTGCCGAGGCGTGCCGTTCGTGGCGAAAATTCCCTGGCCCAACGGCGCTTCGCAGCACGCCACGCGCCGGACCGACGCCGGCCAACACAGTGACCGAATCACCCTCTGCGGCCGCCTGGTTAGTCAACTGTCGCGTTTTTACAATCATCTTCGCGCAAACTCCGCTGCAATCGCCGCACAGTGGATGGGTCGGGTTAGTCTACTGATCCATTGCACCGAACCAATCACTTGATGCCAATGACGGAGCTCGCCCTATGCTGGTGCAAAAACCTATCGCCGGTCTGCTCTGCGTCCTGGCGTTGTGCCTGGCTGCGCAGGCCAACGCAGATTCACAACAACCCACCAAACCTGCACGCCATCTGGAGCAAAGCGCAATGACCCAACACGCCGCCGGCACCTTCGACGTGAAACTGCTGCCTTTGCCATCTGACGCACACGGCCCCGATTCACCCATCGGCAGAATGAGCAATGACAAGCGTTTCCATGGTGACCTGAACGGCAGCAGCAAAGGCCAGATGCTGATGATTCGCTCAACGGTTGAGGGCTCCGCGGCGTACGTGTCGATCGAAGTCGTCACTGCTACGCTGCAGGGTCGCAGCGGCAGCTTTGCGCTGCAGCACAACGGCACGATGACGCGCGGCGTCGGTCAGATGGCCGTCACCGTAGTGCCCGACTCGGGGACCGAAGCGTTGCAGGGCCTGGTTGGGAGCCTGACCATCACCGTCGCCAATGGCGTGCACGGCTACGATCTGGCTTACACCCTGCCCGAATTACCTTAGGCGCATTCGCTGTCACCGGTTCGGCGCGGTCTGGCTGCGTTTCAGGCTGTCCGTTGCGGTCGCCGTTCTGCGAATATCAGGAATACCATCCTGCTGGAGTGCGCCATGCCCCGTTTCCTTTCGGCTTTTCTGCTGATCGCATTGCTGAGCGTGGGCGAGGCGCAGGCCTTTGTTCGCAGCTGGCCGTCCGGCACAGCACCCTGCAACACCACGTTGCAGGCCTGCGTCGAGGGTAGTGCCGCGTCCGATACCATTCTGGTGGCAACCAACTCGGTAATCGACGAAACGGTCATCATCAACAAACCGTTCGTGCTGCGCGCTGCCAACGGCTACCGCCCGATCCTCGCCGCCGATAGAGCGATCAGTGGCACGGTCAACGCAGCCGGCGTCTGGACTTGGGAAGTCGAGGGCTTTGAGCTGCAGCGTGGCTACATCGCGCTGAACATCAATGGCGGCAGCACAGCCACCGCGCGCATCCGCAACAACCGTGTACTCGAGTCTTTTTCGGGCGTTGCCGAAATCAGTGTGGTCAAGAATTCGAGCACGACAACGACACTGCAGTACGAAATCTCACAGAACGAATTGAACTATTTCTGGAATACCTTCGACGGCGCCTTACGTGCAGCGATGCAGGTACTCGACAGCGGCAGCGGCATGAGCACTGGTCGCATTTATGGCAATCGCGTTGTGGCAACCGGCAACACCTCGATTGGAATTCTGGTCAACACCCTGGATCGCTCGCACCATACCGAGGTGCTGGGCAATCACGTGTTCGGTGGCCGCGCGGGAAGCATTTATCTGCGTCAGGGCAGCCTGATCTCGGTGACCGGCGGAACATTGTCCGGGCTGGTGCTGAACAATGTGGTGCGCAGTGTGGTGGCAGGAACGCGCTTTGCCGACGGGATCAAGATCGATGTCTACGATGGCAGCTTGTCGCTCAGAGCGCTGCACAACACGGTGGTTGATGCACACAGCGGCATCGACGTTTACGCCGATGCTTCGGTGACGGCGAACGGCGAAATCGGTGGCAATCTGTTTGCTTATCTGACTTCGGCCGGACTGCAGCGCACTGGCGTAACCGCCATCAGCGACCGCGACAATCTGTTTTTCCAGAGTTCGGAAACAGCGACGACACCCGGGCTAAGCGCAACTTCGGTGTTCGCTGATCCGCAGCTCAGGTCGGTGCCAGGCGACCCGCACCTGCTCCCGGGCTCGCCCGCAATCGATCAGCTGGTGAGCACTGCACTGGCCGCCGTCAACCTTGCCTATAGCTTGCCGGATACCGATGGCGACGGTCTGCGTCGATTCAAGCGCGCCAACAATGTCAGCAAGTCCAATGTCCTGGACATCGGCGCGCTCGAAGCCGGCGACGAGACCTTGTTGCATCGCGTTCCCAGCGTGGCGCCGGGCAGCACGGCGACCGTCGACAACCTGCTGTTGAATGGTTTTGCGCAGGCTGCGCCACACGTGGTTGGCAACTGGAACCCGAACGGGTTTGGCAGTGTATACAACGACCATCCGGTCAGCCTGCGCTACAACACTGGAACGGCACGCTGGCAGTTGCGCCAGGAAGACCTGCTCAACTTCAGCGCCAGCGCCGCTTTCAACCTGTTCGCGCCGGGCGCAGGTTCGGGTCGCTATGAGCACCTCAACACCGCAGGCAATACCACCGGCTCGCTGACAACGCTCAACAACGCTGATCTGAATAATCACGCCGACTACATCCTGCTGGTAACGCGCAATCCTGGAAGCGGGGCGACGGTCAGCGACGTGGCGACGCCGCTGGCGTTGAACTACCTCGGCAGCTCCTGGCGCGTGGAGCGGCTCGACGGTCTGCTGATGCCGGCCAACGGCGGCTTCAACGTGTACTTTCAGACGCCCAGCAACAACGCATACCGCCACCGCGCCACCGCCGGAAACATTTTTGGCAACCTGACCTATCTCGATCACCCGCTGCTCAACAACCACCGTTGCGCGCGCTTCCACGTCACGCACGACGCCACATCCACCATCACCAATAACCACAATGTGGGGCTGTATTACGCGCCGCCACCGATCGCGCGCTGGTCCATCTTCAATCAGGACGCGGCCACTATGACCAACAACGCCTCGTTTCATATCGTGGTCGATGCACAGGCGGTGGACTGTGCGGATGCGATGTTTGCGAATGGATTCGAGTAAGCCGCACGCGACATCTTGCTATTCCTCGAATCCATCCTGGAAGATGCCGAAGCCAATCATCACGCTGGCCGAGCCCTGGGCGTTGGCGAGGTTGGCCTCGTCGTCGGACAGCGTCGCGGTGATGGTGTCCACTTCCACCGAACCAGCAAGGCCACCGACAAACGCAGTGAACGTGCACTCGTAGAACGCGCCTACCGCGATGCTCTGCGGCAGCACACAATTTCCCTGCCCGGAAAGATTGCCGTGCACATCATCGAGCAAGGCGCTCAGCGTCGCGGACTCGGCAGCGCTGGCGTTACCGACACGCGCAGTGAACGTGACCATACCGCCGGGGACGTCGAGCGAGGTCGGATTTGCCGTTTTCTGCATTGACGCAACCGGCAAAACATCCGTCAAGGTAACGCTGGCTGCGCCGCTCGCCATCAACGGAACATCAAACTGATTACCGCTGGCGGTTACGGTATTGCTCACTACCTGCCCAGCATTTCCGGAGATATTCGCTGGATAGTTGCACACGTACGACGAGCCCGGCGCGATGAGCTGCGGCAGCAGGCAATTACCTTGAGCGTGCAAGTTACCGTGCTGGTCATCGACCAACGTAAAGAGCGTTGCCGCTGCGGCGCTGTCGTTATGGATCGTCAGCGTAAAACTGATCGCAGCACCGGGCTCCGGCAGCGTAGCTGACGAGGGCACATTGGCGACCGTGAAGCCACCCGCGGCGCGAAAGTTTGAATAATAGGTGTACTTTGCACCAGAACTGGCGCCGCCGTTGGCCACGCCGAGCGCGAAGTGCCCCAACGAATTGCTGATCCTTAGCGCAGCGTCCACCGGAAATTGCGTTGTGTTGTACTGAATGCGCGCGGCGCTCCATGCGCCGCCGGTACCTGGCACCGCCACGAAACTCAGCGGATTGATGGTGGCGGTGCCAATGCCAACTGTGCTGAAGCCATTCACGGCATTGCTCGGCACCAACAAGAACAAAAAAAAGGTTTGTGCGTCGGAGCGGCCAACGTCGACCTGTCGCGATCCACCGCGATACAGCGGCGGCATTTGAGCCATTGCCGACTCGCAGCCGAAGCCAGTGACATGCATCGCGTAAAGCGGCTTGCTGGTGTGCACATAGAGCGAATTGTTCGAACTCGTCGCCAAATAGTCCATGTCAACCCGGTAGTACTCACCAGCGAACAAGGTGACCACCGGCAGCATCGCGCCATCCAGAAATACCTGGGTGTTGTTTTGCGTGGCAATCAGCACCACGCTCTCGTCGCCGCTGTTGTTGAGCGAGCCCTTGATCGCGATGTAATCCTCGCCCAGCATGCTGACCGGCACGATCTGGTCGCCGATCAGGTCAAAGCAGCCGCCCGATGGGTTGTGGTCGGAGTCATCCTTGATCGATACCGCGATGGGTTTGTCGGCAATCACCACCGCGCCGGCTGGATGCGTGGCGGGTAACTGCCAATTGGCACCGGTCCAGCCGCCGGAATAGGTCTGGCCGCGGTTCAGCGTAATCGAGAACTGCTGCAAGGCAGGGTGCCCGTCGACGGGCGTGGGCGAATAGATAGTGACGATCGTATTGTTCTGCGTAGCCACGATATCAAACGAAGCAAACGCCTGGTGCGGTGCGGCGAACGAGGCCTCGTTATTGAATGGAGCATGCTTGTGCAAAGGAATGTAGAACTCCTGGCCCAATGCCTCATTGCCCTTCAGTGCCCACATATCGCTATTGTTGTTATTGGCAATCTCGTAGTGACACACCACTTTGGCCGAGGCCACCACGTGCAGCCCGGTGTTGGCAATGGTGTTGGTCGGACGTGTTTCCAACTGAGACTTGAATGCGGTGAGGTTGATTCGGCGGAAGCCGTTGGACAGCACGGATTGCACCAATGGAACGAACGCGCCGTTGGCCGGCAGATCCACGGTGATAGTGACCGCGGGGCCAGTGGAGACACACACCAGATACAGCGGCTCACCGCCGGGCGAGTTGTGCAGGTCGGTCACGTCGGGCGGCGCCAACCAGAATTCGTTGGCGCCGGCAGCAATCTGCGCCAGCACGCTGCCTTGCACGATGCAGGCGAATACAACAATCGCATAAACCAGCTCGCGACGCGGCGTAAAAATGGCGATCGGCATGGCTTGCTCCCCTGATGTGGCCCAGCAAGCTTGCACGGACACAACCGTGAGCGGAGCCGGATGCGCGATTGTGCACCAGCTGAGCAATCGGTAGTGATGTAGTTTGAAATCTTGATGACCGCTCTACGGGTTTAAGATTTCAATGAAGCGCTTGCCTCGTTTCGCCATGGCCTGGTTCTGCTTGTGTCCGTCTATCAAGTGCTGGACTGAGTTCATCGCTTTGATGCGTTGATCGGCTGGCACCAAACCCGCGATCAAATGCGCTAACAGATCAAAAGTTGCATCCAAGTCCGACTGATCGGCCTTGCTCTTCTCGCTAACGCCTTTGTCTCGATTCATGGCTAACCTCTTTAGTGCGGTGGTTAATCCTACTACTGCGCATTGCACGAATCAGATTGCAGAACCCCAGAAAGAAAAAGCCCCGCACTTGGCGGGGCTTTCCATAAAATAGCGCGCCGTCAGGCTGCCTTTTTCAGGTGCCAATCGTCGTCATCTTGAGCGAACAGTTGCTGCTGAACGCCATCTTCATCCATCTCTTTTAACGCGTCGAGTAACTTTTCGATGCTGCTCGACGGATGCCCTACGCGGTCCAAATAAATCAAACGCACCAAATAGTCGGCCGCCGTCGGCTGAGGGGTTTCAGACTTCTCCCAACGTGCCACAGACTGCGCTGTTGAGCCGATCAAACCAGCCAATCGAGACTGGGTAAGTTCCATTTCCTTCCTGAGGAAACGCAGCTCTGCGCCACTCAATGTTTTCTTCGTCTGGCACAGCGCAATACCAATGGCTACATGCAACGCAGCAGCGTCCTTCACGGACACGGTTTCACCATATTCAGGGTCCAACTCAATGTCGTAACCGCTGAACAGATACACATTGTCCAGACCGCATTCGGTGTAGTGGTAAGGCTGTTTATCTGATTCACCGCAATGGCGAAAAGCGCGCACGTTGCTCACCGTCCGTCCTCCCATTCCACCGTTACGACCACCAACCGACCGTTCTGAACGATTACCGCCACGACCCCTGCGGTCCGCCTTCCTGGTACTTTCATTGTGATCTTGCATTTCCAATCTCCGGTTTGGGTCCGTTCTGGAGCGTCGAGCACATGCCCCGACTCTAGAATCCGATAGACATCCTGAATAACGATGTCGCGCTCTCTCATTCGGCCTTTTGCGTGAAATGACAACTTCACGAGACTCGAATTCTTAGCGATTTCATCGGAACGCGGAACGCGTCAATAGGTTTGAGACAGTCCGTTCAATAGTTCAGTGTAGTTTTCGCTCCTGCTTTTGAGTGCGCTGCGCACTGGCTTGCTGGGCCGCAATGCTAAACGTGGTTTCACTGTC
>Ga0163144_10001461_pt1 | contig 55841 bp, 23 predicted proteins | sample OliLak19BULKMAT1_FD_123175 | JGI IMG/M metagenome (GOLD analysis project Ga0163144, IMG submission 123175) | Freshwater microbial mat bacterial communities from Lake Vanda, McMurdo Dry Valleys, Antarctica - Oligotrophic Lake LV.19.BULKMAT1 | ecosystem: Environmental > Aquatic > Freshwater >... | reverse complement strand
TCGTTTTCAGCCCTCACCCCCTTCCCCTCTCCCTCAGGGCGAGGGGTGAAAAAGCGTTCGTGTGTTGGAAAGTCCTTCTCCCTGAGGGAGAAGGATTTAGGATGAGGGCAAACTGCGTAAGGTAGCTTACATATAATACTGCTGTTGTATTCTTGAGTTGTTAAATTATCGACATTAGGGTTAATTGGTTTCAAGGCACGATCTTTTTGGTGAGCAATAGATCCATAATTTATCTCCTGCTCTTTTAAGAAAGCTTTTACGTCCGAAACAGTAGATTTTGTGAGCGGTAAATACTTCTCTAAGATTTGACGTATTTCATACGAATCAGTATAACTAGAAAAGTTTAATCTCATTTGTGTATTTCCTAGCTTCTAGGTGATTTGATGGGGAGATTTTTAAATCTCCCCATCAAACACTTGCTTTCTATAGGTCTGGTAAATTCCATCCGAAAGCGATTGAAAAAGGTTTCCTACGCCGAATATTGCATCTTTTGAGTGGTTTAGTCTATGTGCAATGTCCAGATGAGGATAAGCTTGTCCGCTTGACCTGTTCCACCTCCAATCCTGAGCGGAGTGGCGGCGGCACACCGTACTATCGGATCGCACGGTCGGATGTCAGCCTGTTATGCAGCACTATCGATGCTCAAGTGACAGCACACATGGCGCAAATTCAGGTTGATCCTGAACTTGTACCCCTTATTCGAGCGGCATACACCCACGATATTACGGAACGACTGGGACATCTACGTCCATCGGATCGGGCGCGTCTTGAAGCGGAATTGAAAGCGATTGATGGTGAAGAATCGCGGATTGCACGATTACTCGCATCGGGCAAAATCACCGAGTCAGTCTGGAATAACCTGTGGGAAGAATGGCAAGATCGCCGTCGTACCCTCCGTCACAGCCTTGATGGAGTCGCGCAGCAGGTGGATACGCATATCGCGCACTTAGATCAGGCATTAACTGTGATTTCAAAAGTCGGTGTATTATTTGAGACAATGGAGCGTAGCGCACAAAAAGCGTTGCTGCGTGAAATGGTTGAGCGGGTTGTCGTTGATCCTGAAGGTCATGTAATTCGGTTGGAACTGCTTCCCCCATTTTCGTATCTGCATCGATTGACGGGACAGTACAAGGGGAGCAAGCGCGGCACAGGCAAAACAAAAACCAGTAAGGTTTCCCCAACTGGTTTAAGTTCGAATGATCTCTCTTCTGGTGGACCCGAGGGGTAGAGTTCCCTACACTAGACATAGGCTCGACTTTCCGATCTCCGAAGCGCTTTCCACAATCACCGATCAGCGTTACCCGAATAAACAGAAACTCCGTGCGATCATATTGCATCTACACGACCAAGGCATAAGCTACCGCAAGATTGGCGCAGTACTCGACATTCACTGGACGCGCATCGGGCAGATCATTAGGAACAGTAATAACGTCAGTTATGGATAAACAACCGCTTCGAGCTGGCGTAAGTCGATCCAAAGCAACGGTTTCGAGCTTTTCTTTGTGGAGGAAATAACCTTCAGCCTGAATTACCCCCTGCACAATTGCTGCCTGCGTTCACTGGCAAACGCCAGTATCTGTATGTGATTGGTGCCTATAACTGGCGTGATGACTGGGTAACCAATTTGAATGTTGAGTGGAAAAATAGCAATACCTTCATTAAATTCCTCGAAAAACTACTTATACAGGTTTATCCAACGCAGGCGGTGGTGTTGATGATCGGACAACACCTTCTATCATTACAGTGCCAAAGTCCAATCGCCTCTAAACTTATTTGAGTATTGAGTGCAGGTCTTTTGGTTACACTAGTATTGCCCGAAACTCAACGTGATTGAGCGTTTTTAGTTACATCTGAAGCGCTTCATCTAATAAGCTTCACTTAACCCTTCACACGCTACGATGGGCGGTTACAACACATAATGAGTCATCTTGCTCAGAACAGCTCGCCGTTTCCAAATTCCTTCGATAACCACTTTTAGTCACCTCGGCGTACTGCAATTCCTAGTATGGCTACAATAACGAAAACAAAAATCATTAAGCCAGCACCGATGAGAATGATATTCATCACCGCCGCTGTTTCATCGGGCGGCACATCGGGTGGGGCAATATTGATCGCGCCCGTTGCTGATACGCGCAGCGTTCCACCCGCAAAGATTTCACCGTCCTGTCGTAAGGAAACGTAGACCGGCGCGTTATGGACAGGCGCAGACGCTCCCAACGTTACAAGCAAGTTTTCGTTGTCTGTGACAAGCGAACGTCCTATCAATTCCCCGTCGCGGACATTCCCAGCAAGCGGTTCGTCTTGGCTGTTCACGCTCACGAGGATAACCGCATCCGGAGTAAGCACATCGGCATTGACGACCACATCGGCGCTGCGTAGGGGCGAGGGAAGGTTTAACGGAATGGATATTGCCGCCCCGATGTAATTGGGGACAATCGAATGATTATCCAGCGCGAATGGAGTGTGGTTAATCTGCGCGATATTGCTGTCACAGCGCGGGTTGTTCGGCTGTGTAACCCCGTCTTCCCGATCTTCTACCTGAGCGCGGAGCGAGATTAATTCAGTTTGCGCTATCCACTCAAACGGTCCGAACCATTCGGTTTCACCAGAATTCAAGGTGATGGCTTGGCGTCCGACCAAGCTCCAATCTGCGGGAAACTCTGCGGGGATCAGGCGATTTGACGAGTATAAGCTGAGTTCACCTGTGCTGGTTGCTTCCGGTCCCCGATTGTTCACCTGCACATAAACGTAATTGATCTCCCCGATGCGAGGTGATTGTTGATCGTATAAAGCGTCAGGCGCACTGCGAATGACAATACTTGGGCTTTCCCAGAAGACATCAGCACTGCATCCTGTTCCGTTGTCGTCCGGGGTATCAGGAATTGTTAGTGCAAGACATTGTTGATAATACTCCAATGTGAGGGGCAGTGTGCCGTAATTTGCGCTTCCGCTTCCTAAATCGAGATTGACCGGGTAGTTTCCATCGACCAACCTATGTTGAGAAGGACAAAAATTGAGTGCAACGGTTACAGATGCACCATCCAACGGATAATCGAATGACGTAGGTGTCTGTGAAAACCACGTGCTTTGTGATGCATTCTGCGGCGTAAACCGTATGCGATAGGTTTCCAGAATTCCCTGCAATAGATTGATAATGGTTTCGGGAATGGTGTTCACATCGCTGAGGTCAATGTATAGCCCTTGAGTCTGTTCTGCGGCTCGCCGCAGTTGTGAGATCTCGCCGCCGCCCGAATTGACGCCGATCACGCGAATTTCACGTGCTATCAACGCGCTCACAACATCGTTAAACTGAATATCGTCCTGTGTGCCGCTGCGTTCATCTATACCGGGGTCAGGGTTTTTTGGCGGAGCATCGGTGAACACAATCACGACACGCGCCGCATTTTCTCGCCAATCTAGCTGGGCGATTTCCCACAATGCTCGTCCGTAAGTCTCATCCCGATCCCCACCGCCTAACTGTGGAATACTGTTGATCCCTTGTTGAATGGCGCTCAGCGAAGTACTGAAATTGGTGAATAATTGGTAAGCAATATCGACATAATCTGAAAATGCGCCAATGGCGAAGCGTGTATCCGTCACCAGTTCGCGTACACCCTCGACGATTCGCTGTGAACCACGTTGCGCGGACGAGATCACACCTCCCATGCTGCCACTGTTATCAATGAGGATGACGACATCCAGTTGATTGATCACTGGCACATCAAGTGGGGGTAGCGATACAGTTACAGTTTCCGTGAAGCACCGTTGAGCGCACAAAAATGTGTTAAATTGGGCTGGGGTGAAAGTTGCTTCCGGCGTTGGGGGTTCTTGCTGTGCACTCGTGCCAGAAGTAGACATGACAACAATAGACAACCATAGGAGAAGGATCAGTGTTTGCTTCATATTGCACCTATCACGCCCGCGCTACTATAGCGTTATTGGCTTGTAGACGAGCGAAAATTAACCTTCAAGGGATTCCGGGTCTTTAGCAATCGTGTAGACTTCGGTGTCACTAGAAATGCCATCTAACCGACGTTCCGTCCCGGGACGGAAGGCTTGACGGTTGATGATTTTTCTGCCCTTCATCTCGACGGTGATCAACACCTGTTTTTGGTTTCGCATGGTGTCGCTGCTGCACTCAATGATGATACGCTGGAGTCCGCCTGGTGGTCGGCGTTCTACGATATAGTTGCGCTTTTTCCTGTCTAGCGACATGCTCCAGACTTGCGAACGTTCGCCGCCAAACTGACCGTAATCCTCACGGTAAATCACCAGTCGCCCCACAGCCGGATGCTGGCTTACCTTGATGTTGTGGTACACTGTCCCTGCAATCCCCGCAATCGAGCCAACCGTCACAACGCCGATTAATACAAGCATTCCAATCCACAAAGGATTCGTGGCGCGAATAATGGTGACCGTCTGCTGGATATAGCGCCGATCAAAGAGAGTACTGCCGCTTAAGGGTACTGATGTATCTGCATTGACAGTGATGGTGTATGTACCCGTTCCTAACCCCGCGAACACCGCCCGGTAAACCCCGGCATCGGAGGAGCTTAAAGTGATACTGCCGGTAATATCCCCATTTTCGTCATGCACTGATAACATCAGGGGGATCGAGGCGTCAGGTGTCAGCGATTCAAGCGAGCGTGGCGTACCGTCTTCCCCTGTGGCGATTACTTCGACCACCAGATCGTTCGGGGTGACTGGTGGAATGCCGATCACTGTAAACTGCTGCTCATCGTTCAAGGGCTGTGCGATACGGAGCGAGATAAATTCTGCCGCGCTGACCTGAAACAACGGCATGACTTGTTCATCGATCACAATGTCTGTGCCATTTTCAAGCCGACGTTTCGCCCGAACAGTGATCTGATACTGCCCAATGTTGTCCATCACGACGTTTGCGCTATAGCCGTTGGTTTCGTCGGGGGTGAGTTGAAAATTGAGATTAGTTTCGCCGCCACGTACTTCTGCCTCCAGCGTGAAGTTATCGTTGCTGAAGACATCCGTCCCATTTGTCAAACGGGCGCTGATCTCGACGGATTGACTGATCAGAATATTGTTTTGCGGTTCAATATTCGCTTCTAGCCGGAGTGGCAGCACTTCGATGACAGCAGCTTCGGGCTGGTCAATGACGATCATCTCGCTGTTATCTATGCTGTTGGTCGTCGCTAAAACATCCAGCGTGTAAGTTCCAACCTGTTCAGGCACAAGCTGACCCAAATAGACGTTTTGCCCCATTGAAGTGAGCGCAAACTGTGTGGATACGCCGCTTGGGGTTCGTAAGGTTGCTTGAACATCGAGACTGTAAAGCGGATCGCTGTAATTCGGCAGCGATTCACCGTTCACATCCAACAAACGAAGTGTGAGCGGAAAATCGACATAGCGCGTAAAGGTTGTCGGCGGCAGTTCGACCTGATACGATACGCGGATAAGGTCGAGGTAAATATCGAGCAAATTCGTATTCAGCGAGGTGACAATTTGCCAGCGTCCCGGCGTTGGGTTGTTAATCGTCCATGTTTCAATCGCGCCGTTGACGCCTGTGATCGTCACTTGTGGCGATGCCTGATTCAGCGTAATGCCGTTGCTATCGGTGATAGCGATGCTGGCGATCGGAGTGGTCTTGAAGACAGTGATACGCATGGCTTGATAGTATGGCGGCACATCCACCGTCGCCGACTGATTAATGACCTCGACTGGAATACCAATCTGATCAGATGTACCTCCATCGGTACTGGTTGGACGCAGTGCGTTCACCACTTCTGCGAGAATTTCGAGAAAACTTTGACCGATGTCAGTTGAATTTTCTACACGGCGGGCATTCGCCGGGTCACCTACCACGCGATTCCAGTAACTGACGAACCGTCCCCAAAACTCGTTACGGTTATCGATAGCGATAGCAAACAGACGATAATTGGGAGCAGGAAAAGCACTTGCGCCCAGTGTGACCAAATCCTCCATATGGCGCGTTTGATCGCTTGGTGTGCTGCATGACGTATCGGTGAATTCGCGCGGCGCACAGGGCGCACCATCGGTAAGAATGATGATCACGCGCAGATGATTTTCACCAACCGGCAGGTTTAGGAACTGCTGCTCTGCTTCCCTGTAGGCGGCGAGAAAATTGGTATTCCCCAAGTTACGCGCCCCAAAACTATCCGCAGAAAGCACATTGGCGAGAACATCAACGTCAGCCGTGTTTTCGGGTATATTCGTCCAGGGTAAGGTAATCTCGGTTGTGTCGCCAAAACTGATCACGCCCATACGAAACACAGTTTCGGTTGGCACAACCCGCCGATATTCGCTCAAGGTTCGCAGAGCATACTGCACGGCTTGAAAACGCAGCCCAAGAGGGTCTTTCGGGTCGTCGTTATGCCCGAAATCTCGCCCCCCCATGCTGCCTGATTGATCGACCAGAAAGAGAACATCCAGTCCATCATAGGCAGCAGATTGTCCATGCACCGAAGTGATGAAAAGACTGAGGAGTACCACAACGGTTGCAATGAGACGGTTACGCATCGCTTGAGTCGTCCTTCTTTTGAGCGCGTCGATTAATTTGATCGAGCAATGACTGGAGTTCGACGCGCAGATTAGGATCATCTGCTAGTTGTGCTTGCTCTAAGCCCTGAATATAACGATTAATTTCTTCCGACAGCGCTCGCAAGGTTCTAATATCCAAACTCAGATCGGGCTTTCCGCTTTGTTGATCACGCAGCAATCGGAGCAGTTCATCGCTGATATTCGTTTGGTCATCACTTGAGGGTGTGGGTTGGACAGGTTGCGTGCCATAGGGCGATGCACCACGCCGGGACGCCCACGCGGGTGGTGTGCTTGAGGGTGTAGTATCTGCACCGGGACGCCGTAAGTCACGTTTGGGCGCAGTGGGCATTTCTTGTGGCGGTGGGGCAGCGCCGGGGCGCAGACGATTTGCGCGTCCCCCGACATTATTTGCCGGAGTAGGAGGCGGTTGTGATGTCGGGTTTTGGGCGGCGGGCGGTTGCATCCGCGATCCACTTCCCCATTGAGGGCGTCCGGGTGGCGGTTGCTCAACCGATGTTGGTGCTGGCGTTGGCGGTTGCGATCCGCTTGGAGTGCCACTACCCTGTGGCGGTGATGGTGGTGGATTGTTCGTTCCGCCTGTGCTTTCTCCCGCGATACCTGCCTGTTTCAGCATTTCTTCGGCAGAGAGCGCATCCCCCATAGCCGGTGGTATAGCACGACCCCGTCCATAGTTGGAACGGGCGGGTGGTGGAGGTGGAGAAGGTACTCCCATATCGGGTTCATTTGCCGGATATTCGTATTGCCGATTTACTGCTTGATCGCTCCTCGGACTGCTTGTTTGAACGAACTCCCCTTGTGAGTCGGCGTCGGGCAAGTCAACGGGGCTGCCCATGTCATGGTTTTCTTCAAATGGCGTTTCACCAAAGACTGGTTCGGTTGGTTCGACATAGGACGCTGTTTCTGGTTCGGCGTAGGGCAAGGTTGCGCTTATCCCATCATCGATAGAGGAGGGTCTCGTGGGTTGCGTGTCCTCAGATGCCTCGATCATATCGGCGGCTTGGAGTTTCCAGATCAGCGTTTCGCGCCGTTCGGCTTGCTGTTCGTAGCCCCAGGGAAAGTCATTGGTGATGTGAATTTGACGATTGTCCTGATCGTAGCTGAAGACTCCCGCCTCAGCGAAACATTCGACCAGAGTCGAGACGCGATTGCGGGCAATCTTGAGGCGTTTATGTACGTCGCCTTGCAGATCACCCACCGCAATGGGCGTTACCGATCCCGCTTGTGACCATTCAGCGATGATGTCCAGTACGGCTGCGAGACCCTCAATGCCCAAATTCTGGATAATCGTCTCATATTTAGAATTCATATCACCATCTCGCTTACTGCCGGTATTGCTCGGCATACAGGCGGGAGACCTTTAGAATGTCTTCCACCACTTCGTAGCTTAACTCATCTTTGTCAGGATCGAGTAGGTCGAGCCATTCTTGCCACGCACCATCGATCCACGCTTTTAAGATGTCCGGCAGCGTAGTGTCGGTTTCAAATCGGCGCAACATGTTTTCGATCATGCCATTAGGGAAGGTCTGCTTGTCCAATACAAACATGAGCAGCGATTGTGCTAACGGATGTAGATCGCTTCCTACGGCGCGATCCTCGAACGTTTCCGGAAACGTGACTTCGCGTCCATCAAGATACATCACTAAGAATTGGCGGTCTCTGCCTTTGAGTTTACGCAGTTCCATTTCACCCGCCGCCAGCGTGAGCGTGAACACCTTTACCCGGTCTGGCATGGTGAGCGCCGTCACCACTAACGGATGCAAGAGGTCGGCACGCAGTCGCAGTTTTTCAACCAACTGGGCTTCTAGCCGCAGGGCTTCCGCCTCGGCTTCGTAGACTGCCGTCGGGATGGGGCGTGGATTGACTGCCGCACGTGGATCGCTCAACAGGTTGTGATTGCGGCGATAATAATCACGGGCATTTTCCAGTGTAGTGACGGCGCTGAAAGGCAGAATCGCCGCCCGTTGATTCAGCGATAGGCTGTAGGGGTCGGTGCTGTTCATGCGATACAGCCGATCTTTTCCTTTGAGATGATCCGCGATCTCCCGGCTCAAAGCTTCTGCATTGACCGACTCGTTGACTGCCAGAATAGTGTTCAGACTCATTTGTGGCGCATCGGAAGATTCGTATTTCAGGAGTGCATTCGCTTTTTCTTGGAGCATTTGCCCCGCACGAGCGATCTGTTGACGGGTGGCGAAGATTTCTTCACCAAGCAGGGCGGACAGGCTGGCGTTGTTCCGAACGTCAGTGCAGTAGCGCATAGCAACATCGATCAAGGCGCGTTCAAACGCCGGAACGTCCGACGGGTTAAGCGGCGTCTCTGATTCACCATATAGCAGCAGCGTTGTTTGGCAATCATTGTCCACGCGCCAATAGAACTGTCCTAACGCTGGACCGCGTTTGTCACCCATATACTCGCCATACCAGTAGTCCGCGAGGTGTTGCTCGACCCCGTTTTCATTGCGGCGCGTGGAGAGGTAAGTGCGTGTTTTGATCTCGCCCATTTGTGTTAGACGGGCTTGTAGATTAAAGCTACGCTTGCCCAAGAGCGTGTTCAAGTTGTTTTTCACGCCGTCCGTTACGCCGAGTGCCTGCGCTTGGGTTTGCAGACTTTCGCGGGCGGTCTGTGCTGCGGCTTTAAGATCGTCCAAAATCGCTTTTAATTGATCGCGCTTGTCGGTCACATCTTGCGCGGCGTCCAGCGTAGGCAGAATGCGATCAATGCGGGTTTCAAGGGCTTGCAGGAAGGCGAGTGCAAAGCCAATTTTGCCGCCACGCGCCCGGAAAATATCGACCCGCGCTGTTTCTTGTTTGCCATTCAGCAGCAAATTGAGCGCCCCACGCAGCCCGGACAGCATTCGATCCCGCGCATCCGGTTCGAGCTTTCGCAGTGAGGGAACGAGCTTGTCTTTATACTGCGAATTCGTCAGCGCACGCACGGCTGCCAGTGCAAAACCGGGCGCGGGACGGTCTGAGGCGACGCTCAAATCACCGGTGAGGAACGCCCGCGCCACATCATCGGGGCTGCCGCCGCCGCTCAAATAGGGTTCTTGGTTGAATGACGGGTTGAGTGTAAGCTGTTCATTTATGTCGTTGCGACCCATGACCAACCATCGGAAAATCTCATGTGCGAAGCGGGCGCGAATATCCTCAAGGAGGTCAGCAAACGGCAGTCGATAGGTGAACATGCCCTGACTGAACACATGCACCTCATAGCCGACACTTTGCTGCTGAGAAATGGCACTCCGCTGATCCGATTGCATTTGCCGCAGTTCGCCCTGCGCGGACGCTTTGTCCATCCACAACGCAATCGCATCGGCAACCGTCGGGAAAATGCCTACTTCCGGCTTTTCGAGTTCCAGCCCCTTGCCATCATAGAGGAACAGGTTATCGAGCGGCATCGTATCGCAGTAATCCTTCTTGATGGTCTCCTTCGGGTAGAAGATCGGGAAGGGGCGCGATTCCGCCAGTTGGAAGCGTTCGATTTCACGCAAGGTCGCGCCCGTATTGGCGAGGTCTTGTTCGCGGTTCTGCGAGAATGTGCGAATCGCTTCGGCAGTGATCAGATGCGCGGTGATCGCAACACTCGCATTCAGGTTTTCACCGACTTGCCGCGCCAGCAGTGCAATATCAAACAGGACGGCTGACCCGATGTCCCCGAAGGTATCCCCAACGATGACAACATTAAGTTGTTTGTCAGCGACACAGTGGGGCGCTGTCTCGCTCAAACGATTGAAGAAATTAGGCGAGGCTGTCCTCAGATGATGCAGCAAACCCGCCCGCGCCAACAAACGCATCTTATTCGCGCCGCTCTTGGCAAGCTGGAATCGTTCCGGGGGAATTGGGTTCAGGTTTTTCTCCGTGACCCAACCGCGCCCCAGCATTGGGTCATTTTGGAACTGTGAGTTTCTCATGACCGTCTGCAAATCGTCTTTGATCTCGATAACTTCGCCTTCGTCCAGCTTGACATCTGCGAATGCAATCGGCGCGGTCTGCCCGTACAACTGCTCATAGTCGCCTGTGTCCAGACCGATCAAACGGACATTGGACGGCATCTCCCCAAGCTGCGCGTCTCTCAGTGTCTTCTTCAACTGTGTCAAGATTTGACGACCTGTGCCACCTAAGCCGATGATCAGCGTGGGCTGTGGTTGCCAGGGTGGAAGCAAGGGTTTCAGGCGCAGGGGCTTAGGGATCGGCGGTGGCGGTTCGGGGCGCACCTCAACCGGTTCATCTTCGATGATGATTTCGGTCTTTTTGCGGCAAGCGACCCATGCCAACATCGCCAAGGGGAGGAGCGGTAAGAGGAAGGGCCACAGCGCCAGCATATTGCGAACAATATCAATGCGGGCAATGGGCAACCCCCAGAACGGAGTGTGTTCAAACACGCCGCGCTGTGCTGCCGCCGTGAGGGGTACAGCAATGCTACTTTGCCCCGTTTCGTCAATGGTGGTGGTGTAAATGTCGTACAGTTCGTCGCTGCGCTTGGAGTTGAATGCCAACTGCGTTCCATCCATGCTCCACGTTGCCCAACTGTTGGATGAACCGGGAATGGGGTTGCCGTTGACATCATTGTTGGCGTTCAGACGCATCGGTGAGCCACCCCCTGCCGGAACGATGTAAATTTCCGCTTCCGGGTCAGAGTAAGTCGTAGCGTTATTGTGCCGCGTGAAGGCGATCCATTGTCCGTTGGGCGAATAAGCGGGGTAGTAGTTGAACCCATCTCCGCTTGCGCCGCTCACGGGACTGGGAACGCCGCCCGTTTCTGGAATGGTGAAAATATCGACCGGGCGAGTAAAGAAGACGCCAGCATATTGCGCGCCAGACAGGTCAGGCGCACGCACAAATGCGATTTGACCGTTAGGTCCCCATGATGGCATGGTTTCAACAACTCCCGGTTCGCTTGCACCAGCGAGACGTTCAAACGTATTCGACGCAAGATCGACAATGTAAAGATCAGCTTCACTGTCCGCATAGACGAGCCTTCGACCATCGGGTGAGAACGATAAATAATTGGCGTTCGTTATTTCTGGTGGGACACGTACGATGCTTCCATCGAAATTACGTACGGTGATCACATTGGGCGGAGAACCTTGAATTGCGGCGACACGGTTAGAGGTGCTGCTGACGGTGTGGCAGCCAACGCAGTTCCCTTCGTTCATCTCTGTGAAGCCAGTGGCGCTGCCCATATTGGGCGCCGTGAGGTAAATACCCGTCAAACGGCTTGCGCCTTCTTGCCGCCAAAAGTAAACACTTTCGCGGGATTCACAGCTTGCCGCCGCCAGAGGAAGCGAGAGCAGCCATAGGGCGAATGCCGCCCACAAGCCGAATATCGACCATGCCAAGAAGCACAGTACGCTGCATCTACGGTTACGAAGTCGTAGCCAATGCCAGATGAGCCAGGGCAGCAGCAAGAGCAAAATGATCAGCAGCGCGAAGATGAGCGGCAGCAGTGAACCAAGACCTTCCGCGCAAAAACCAAGCGCCATGACAATTGAACTACTGCTCGTGGTGTCCGGTATGAATTCACCCGTAAATGCGCCGGGCGCGGTGGCAGTTGGGGTGGGCAGTGGCGTATTGGTTGGGCGCGGCGTTGGCGTCAGGCTAGGAAGCGGCGTTGGCGTGGGATTCTGCACCACTACGGTTGGACCAATGCCTGTAATAGCAGCCGTTTCTCCAGTTTCACATCGAAAATATGCCCCGCTTGTAATTTCTCCCAAGTCAAATGTGCCTTGTCGAAGTGCTTGGGCGCGGAAACTGAATTCTGGCGCTTCTCCACCATTAATTCGACCATACACCCAGGTAATTGTGTTAGCTGTTGTGCTGCTCGCGGGGGGGAAGATGCTGTTCGTATCAACTTCAAAATTTGTCATATCGTATTGGTAAGTCAGTTCAATGTTTGTTCCTGCCGTCATCGGTTGAATGGTTTCAGCAATGGATTCGAAGATGGCTGGCAGTTCAGCCGGAGTCCGAACTTCATAGAAATCAGCCGGGGCGGTGGCAATGGATTCGAGTAGAGCGCGGGCTGCTAGATTATCGACGACTGCACCTAAGCCAATTGTGACGATTCGCACACCACTTGTCTTTGCGCTGTTCGCCGCCGCAGTGACCGCGTCGGGGTTGTCATCTTCCCCATCAGACAGCAGGACGATCACGCGGACGGCGTTCGGGTTGCGGGTATCAGGAAAAGTGACTGTGCGTATGCCTTGCTGCAACCCTCCAGCGATGTTCGTCCCACCGGAGGGATCAATCGTGAGCGAGTCAATGGCGGTATTCAACAAGGCGCTACTCGTCGATAACGCTTGAATCTCGCGTCCAGTACCAGAAAAATCGATAACCGCGACTTGATCGCCGTTAAAGACGGTATCAGCGACCGGAGTTATGTCGAGAGCCATTGTTTCAACAAAGACCCGCGCTGCTGCTTGCGTTTGTGCGAGTGGTTCGCCCACCATACTGTTAGAAACATCAAGGACGAGCGCTGCATCTACGGGACGCTCAGTTGCGATAGCCGGACATACACTCGTATCCCCGCGCAGTCGAATCGTTGCTGTGAAGGTTGTTTCATTCACAACAACGGTAGAGGGGGCTACGGCAAGTTCCGCCGTAATGCTGTCAGTCTGCGCGAGAATCACGTGCGGAAGCAGCCCAAAGGCGATTATTCCGACAATAAGCGCAAATCGTAATTTCATGCGCTCCTCCGTTCGATGTATGCCGCGATAACCATTGCGTTAGTCCTCCGTGTTAGCGCCCGCCTCGTCGTACACCTGCTGCGAGTTCTGCATCTTTGAACTTGTCGTCCAGCATCTCACGCAAGACTAGAAGCACTAAAGTATAGAGGTCGTACTCATCATTAATCTCGTCAATTGCTAACCGATTGGGAAGCTGTCCTTGTGCAACCAGTTGAGGCGCTTTTTCACGCCGTGCAATGACGGCTGGCATTTGATCTTTTTCCAGCCATTCTGCAAACTCGCGCAGAACATCGTATTCAACGGTGATGCGGGCGAGGGCGCGGAACTGTGGACTGCCGATCCCATACTGCGTTTCATAAGCCTGTAGCCAACCGTTCATCTCTGAACGCCATAAGCCGATTCCTTGAGCGTAACCTGCGTTGATACGTTCGTCGGTGTCGAATTGACGCACATTCAACAGATGCTGCTGGACGTGGGCATAATCAATCGGAAACACGTGATTCGGCTCGTGTATCTTCCGCCCGAAGTCGGCTTCACGGAAAACATACGTCGTCATGGCTTCTAAGAGCGTGGGAGCGCCCGAAGGTTCTGTCAACCACCATTCATCTAATTTCTCCGGGTTGTGTGGCTCCGCTTTCGATGGCGTCGTGAGGAAGTAAACGAAATGATTGTCCACATCATTGAGATAGTCACGGTCTTCCGAGATAATGCGGTGTGCCATGAGCGCAATGAAGTCGCGGAAACGCTTGAAGTTTTCAAGCAAGACTAGAACGCGATTGCTCAACAATCGGCGTCCCTGGTTCAAGGTTTGCAGCTTGTCTTCATAGCTGACCACGCGGACTTCTGCCGGAAATACGTGCAGCAGGGGGCGTTCGCTCTCCGGTGCGTTTTCGTAAGCACTCCGCGAACTAACATAGGCACTTACACGGTCAATTGGCACCAGTTCTACCATGCTGACAAGCGTCAAGCGGAAGGGGTTGTCGCTATTTTGCAGTCGTGCCAGCGTTTGATCGGTTTCGCCCACTTTGAAGTGTCCGCGCAGTTCACCCATGGTCTGTTCTAAGAAGCGGCGTGCATCGGGATAGTTCGGGTCTTGATAGGCGAGGAGATAAAGTCCGGGAACATAGTTCCCTACGTTGGTTTTATCGAAACTGAGCAAATCGCCACTGTTGTTGAATAACTGTTCTGCCAGTGCTTGAGGTTTATCTTTATAGGCGTAGTTCGCCAGATAGTTCAAGACCGATTCGCGTTCACGGGCGGGGTCAAAGATCGAACGGAAGAACCCGACCAGTTTTTCGGCATTCCGTGTTCCCCAGTCGCCGCGTTCGGTATCATCAAGTGGGCTACCGGAAACCTTTAAAACGAGGCGCAGGCGCGGTTTGCCACCTTCATCACGATCTTGCCGCGCTTCCCACTCAATACCCCCTAAAGCAGTATTGAGCGCATTGCTTCTATCTAGATAGGACTGATAGCGTTCTTCCATCCATCGGGGATCACGGATGATCTCACGATTAGGCAGGCTTTCTTCTTTGTCCAGTTCACTCACCACGCGCTGTGCGCCGAAGTAGAACTGAGCGTATAAACCTTGATGCTCGGTCGCCAGTAGCTTGATCCATTTTTGGAGCTGCGCTTTCGCCCCAACCGCGTAATCGCGCATCTGCCGGATGACTTCTTCGACCACATCGCGGGAAATTTCAGCACGGTACATATCCAGCACCCGTTCTGCCGCTTCGCGGTAGGCTTCTTGTGCTTTCCGTGCGCCACGTTGATTCGCGGACGCGGCTTCGCGCATTTCGTGTTCAGCCGATTCCAGACTGCTCAAGGTTTGATCGCGCTGGCTTATCCCACCGCGATTATCGGTGCGAACACGGGTCAACAATTGCAAAACGCTGTTGAACACCGTCTCCAGTTCGGTATAAACCCCCAACGTCCAACCAACCTTGCCCTTCCGCGCCTGTGTTTTATTGTTTTCGGCTTGTCCGTTCAACTGCACCAGCGAATAGGCTTCCAAACCACTGCGGAAACGCTCGACTTGAAGCTGCATCAAATCGCCCAATGCATCGCGGAATGTCCCGCCTGCTCGCTGACCATTCGATTGAACCGTTCCAAGCTGACTGTCAAACAAACGCCGCACTTCGGTGGCAACCCGCCGCCAATCATCACGCGGATCAGCGTTGATCTCTTTGCTCAACTGGATTTCAGTGGAGATGGTCTTGTTCATGACGGCATCGATTCGTGCCAATGCGCGTACTGCGTCTTGACCTTTATCGGCACTGGAAGGTTGCAGGGCGCTCATCCAATCATTCGCGCCGTTGTTGGCTAACTGGCGGCTTGTCCCGGTTTCGTTCGATACATGTTGTGTGTGCCATTGGAAAATTTTTGTCCACAGCGCAGTGGGGAACACCTGTGCATTATTACGCGGATCAACGATAGCATTACGCGATTTGAGCAGTTCGTGCGCTTCGTCCTGTGCCGTGATGCTTCGCTCAGGATTCTGGTTCGCAGCGAGTTCGAGCGGGAGATTAGTTGTTTCGTCAAAACGGGACGGTTGCAGAATGAGGTTTACGGCTTCATTGCCGAGGCGGTATGCCCACCCTTCGATGATTTGCTGAATCGGTAGGATGATGCTGTAACTGCCTACCGAACCGACATAGGGTTTGCGACCATCGCGGGTTTGGCGTGCCGTGACCTGATTGCCGATATTGACGATATAGCTGCGTTGGTATTCGCCAGCGTCGCCATCGATATAAGCAAGAATTGCATCTGCTACGCTCGGCGACGAGCCAATTTCAAGCGGCACCGACGACATATCATTGCGGTCACGCTTGCCATCGATGAGGTAGATCAAGTCGTAAAGTTTGCTCGTCAAATGCCCACGCCACATGTCCACATCAGAAGAATGACGCGCATCCTGATAGAAGATGGGATAACCAAGTTTGTAGTCTTCATGCAAAATGAAACGGGACATTTCGCGCAGGGCGGCAAACGAACGCGGTTTAGCACTTTCCCGATCTGCACGTGGTAACGCGGCGCTGAAAGCATCGGGGAGGAAGAAGAACCCGCGCATGAGAACATCCATGCCGACAGACTGTGCTATCTTGCGGATCAAATAGGCGCTGTCTACAAACAGACCGGCGCCCGTGCCACCCGTGAGTGATCCCACAATGTAGACTGCTAATGCCCGTTGGACACCCGACGCACGGCGAATGGACTGGATACGCTCATTCACCAGTGAATAGAACTGCGATGTGTTGGTCGCCGCTACGTCTTTGAATAATGCCAGACGCCCCAATTGGCGAAGCTGACCCGCGCCGTCTTCAAGCTGAAACAAGTTATCGGGCAGCGATTTAAGGTAGTAATCGGCACACAACCAACTGCTGAGGTGATCGGAGTCCGGGCTGCCACTTGCAGCACGCTGTACCATGGCTTTGGCGTTACCACCCAAGTGTCCATATTCCCGATTAGCCGGTTGCGCGAGATTCGCTTTTGAAACTTGCGCGAGGGGGGATTGTGACGTATCGAATATCAGCAACCCGACAGTATCTGGCACTTGATCATCGTAGGTATTCATCAACTGCTGTTTGATGTGCATTACGGTTGTTGCGCCGCTGCCGCCCAAACCGACTATCAAGGCGGGGATTGGATTTTTGATGGGCATGGTCATAAACTCCTGTAAAACAAGTCTAATATGAGAGTTCTATTCGGCATCAGGGTCTTTTTCGATCAAATAACGATCACCCGTCCGCGGGTCTTCAACTAGAAGCTGTACCCCGCCGCCGCGTATCACAGTGAGGGCTGTCGGTTTACCATTTTCAGGAACAAGGGTTACACGCACCCCCCGTCTTTGGAGTTCTTTCGTGCTGTAATTCGTTAGTTCCATTGATTTAATCGGCAGTTTGCTGGATGTCGGAATCTGGGATGGGTACAGTTTCTTGGTATTGCGCTTGAATTGATCCAAGCTCAGCGAGCCAATCGATTCGGTGTCCCGACTGGAATTGTCTAAGTTCTCGTATTCTTTGTAGAAGTAGAGTACCCCGGTAAGCGGGTTTTCCGTGATGTTCTTGAGGTAACGATACAACCGCCAAAAACCGAACACAAACAGCGCCGCACCGAGCAGGACACCGCTCGCCCAGAGACCGATCTCAAACGGGATCACTCGCTCAACAATCGCAAAGATTCGACCGCCGACAGATTGTCCTGTGCCGTCAAGGGCATATGCACAACCACAAGACCGCAGATTGAGTGGTTTTCCTTCAATCGTGATTTGATAACTGCCTACGCCATAATCTGCTCTGGCTTGGTACACAGTAGATGCGCTAGTAGTGAAACTGTTTCCCCCCGTAATGTCATTGTTCTGGCTATCTTTCACCGTTAAGGTGATCGGGTTCGGATCAGGGTTAAGCGGCGTTCCTACCAATGCACTCAGATCGACAGATTGTCCATCACTGCCTATTGCTTTGACAAGTAGATTCAAGGGGTTACCCGCGAAAAAGGGCTGTGGTTCGATGACACTGCTCTGCACGGGCGCGTTGTCGATCACCTGAGGTTCTTCCAGTTGCAGTCGAATATAATTGACGGGTGCGGTGTGCATGACCAGTGCTTGGGGTTCATTAAACACCATTTGTTCCCCGGTTGCTGATGTCATGAAACCACGAACCGATATGGCGTAATCCCCCGCCTCGGCAGGGGCAACCAATCCCCTGAAACTGCATCGTCCGTCGTTGGCAATCGGTAGATCAACCTGCTGAATCGCCCCATCGGTTTGACGCAGTAGGGCAGCTTCAACCCGCAGCATATTGACATTCGGGAGCGGTGCGCCACCTCGACTCGGATCATTGATGATCACGCAGAATTCCGCTCCATCAGTCGCCAGCCAGTTTCCGCCCTGCGATTGCAGAAGTGGGTCAAGTTCAACCGTCACATGTGATGGACGGATAGTGAACGTTTGCAATCGCCCCGCCGTGCGCGTGTCTACGGGAATAAACGGTTCTACCCCGGTGATCGGGCTTCTGACACCCGGTACTTCACCGACAATGCCAATCGTATAATCCCCTGTCTCGTGGGTGACCATCGACGCGCAGTATTGCGCTTCAGGAGCGCAAAACGGATTACTTCCCACTGGAATACTGATGCTATTGACGAGACCTGTGGGATCGGTCAATGTTGCGGTGACATTGATCGGGAAACCCGGTGCAAAGACGAGTGGCAAGCGTCCATCGAGATTATAGTAGAGGAAGGGCGCAATAGGGATCGCCTGCCATTGATAGTAGATAGGGGGATCATCAAACAAAAGTTCAGCGCTGACGAAGTTCTGATCGATCTCCACTTCGACATTTTCCACGCTGCCTTCTACGCGCAGTTCCCAGAAACCGTATGCGGGTCGTTGAACCGACCATGTTTCAATAGAAGTCGGCACACCATCAACGGTGACACCCGTTGAGCCTCGTGTGAAGGCATTACCATCGGGGCTTGTGATGGTGATATTGGTAGCACCGGGTCCCGGCTCAGATTTGAAGATGCGGAAACGCGCCAAGCCTGTGTAGGGTGGAATTTCAGCCCGACACACGCCCCCCGTCAACGGGCAGGCGACGGTAACGGACGTGCGCGACAGCAACGTGCGAATATCTTGCAGGAAATCAGAAACAGCCGTCCGCATTTCTTCGGGAGTATCAACCCGTGCCGCACGCGGCGGAATGTTGGGTTCACGCAAGACCTCAAACCACAGGTCTTCGTAATCATCCCAGTAGGTTTCGGCGGCGGTTTCAAGACCGACGATATATGTCCGATAATCGGATGACGGGAAGAAACGCCCTACCAGTGCATTTACGCGGTTCAATTGGTCGCGGTTAACTCCCAGATTCTCGCAGCCGATTCCCGGTGTTGCATCCCTTTGCGCGCACGGTTCACCATCGGTGACGACGATCACCACGCGGGTATTACGCTGTGGTGTTTCCAATGTAGGCAGGCGATCAAACTGGTCTCGTGCCTGTTCAAACGCTTGCTCAAAGTTGGTATAGCCGAAGTTGGTATAGCCGAAATTTGCCAGACTTAATTGGAAATTCAGGTCGGTACGCTGACCATCCCAATCACCCCCAATGGGAGCAAGTGATGTCCAGTCGAGGACAGTGTCAATATAGGGATCGCCAAAATAGATCACGCTCATGCGGATAGTTCCCGACTCGCTGATCTCGACGTTGGCGAGTTCCCCCAACCAATCCATCGCAAACTGCCCAACTTCAAAACGGATGCCATCGGGATCAGTGCCGAGGCGGTCAACCATACCAAAGGCATCTCCGCCCATACTGCCCGATTGATCGACGATCAACAGAACATCTGCACCCGTAAATGGGCTATCCTGTGCAAGCAGTTGAATCGGAAAAATTACACAAAAAGAGAGGATAAAAAACTTAATTAGGGCTGTACGCCGATTGTGCATCGATGCCCTCCTTGTGTTGGCGTTTCCCATTATTTACAGGAAATACCGGTAAATTTTTAGCATATGTTGATATTACATGGTATAGTCAAAATATGCAATTAACGTAATGGTTTGCAAACTGATCTGGAAATAACAGATACTTTGGGATTTCTGTCCTAACAAGTACATTTCATCGATATGGACGACTGCGAAAATTGTAACACAATGTCACGTACAACCGCACTTATCATCACGCTTCTAGCTGTCTTTTTGCTGACGCTCTCGATTCTATTGATCGTGCAATATGGTATTCCGGCGCTCAATGGAGTGACGGCAGTTAGCACCGTGAATCCGGTGGTGGCACAAGCAGCGACCCGATCCATCGTATTACCCATGCCTACTCAAACTGTACCGACTGCCATGATCCCCACCGTTACCTCTGTAACGCTGCTGGCTACCCCTGTGTTTCCTGACGCTACTTCAGCTACAGTATTCGATGACAGCGATGCTGAAATTCTACGTTTGCTGAATGCGGCACGGATGGAACAAGGCTTCACACCTCTTATGGTGAATGCTTTACTGGTAAGGGCAGCGACGGATCACAGCGCCGATCAAGCGCGACGGGATGTCATGTCGCACGATGGCAGCGATGGTTCAACCCTTGGGGATCGCGTAAACCGTGTTAGTTATCGATGGGGTGGTGTCGCTGAGAATGTTTTGATGCGCTGGGACACGCTGGCTTCCGAGGCATTCGATCAATGGTGGAACAGCCCCGGTCACTACCAGAACATGATGAATCCCGACTACACCGAGATCGGCATCGCTCATGAGCGATCCGCATCTGGCAGTTACTACTACACTATGGTTTTAGGAACGCCATCTTAAAGAGGAGCATTATGTCACGCATTGATGTCACGGCTCTCATTGTCTCGATTATTGCGGTGATCCTGCTGATTGTTTCCGGTATTCTCATCGTGCAGCAGGGTATCCCTGCGCTGCAAAATGTCGCTGCTCCGGTGACATCCAGTGCGCCCATTTCGGCGACACGGGTGCCAGTTGTCGCATCTCCTCTGCCCGATACGGGTGTTGCTGTGGTCAATACCGCCGTTCCCGTAGGAGGTGGCTTTGTGACGCCGACTTCGGTGGCTCTCGCTGGTTTTGTTGAGGGCGGTTTCGTGACCGTCACACCGCCGGGTGAGTTTTTTGTAATGCCCCCGACTTTAGCGCCGATTGCGTGCTTGAACCCGATTAGCGGCGATGATCGGCTTTTGTTTGATACCAGCAATGGCTCGTTAACCAGTGCGACATCGCATCGTTTCAACTTCGATCTCACGTTCGCGGCAGAGATTCCCGGTGCAGGGAGTGGCTCACTCACTTTGAGCGGAGATGGTTTTTCGCAAACGCTGACAGACGGATCGATTGAACTCCAGGCTGATGCCACTTGGAGGGTGACCGTGACAGAACCGGGACAGCCAACACGCGGCGTCGTGATCGAGTCGCCGGTCCGGTTCAACAGCAGTGATGTGTTTTTCCGTATCGTTGTTCCCGATCAGGGTAACGAAACGCCTTGGTTTGTCATTGGCTTCGAGGATATGCTGAATGACGCGACAGGGGGCGCATTCCTTGAGGGATTGCCCATCGATCCCGGTTCGCTCGATCCATCCTCGTTGATCGGCTTGGACATCAGCGTGCTAGACGAAGCCACCGGCTTTTTCGACCTGTTCAACTTTGATCGCTTTATCTGCACCGAACGCCTTGCTGATACCGGCGGACAAGCTCATTACATCAGCAGCGTCGATATTCTCGCGTTCCTGCAATCGTCTGATTTCGCGGGGACGCTCGACAGCTTGCTCGCCCTGATGGGAACAGGCGAACCGGGCATGGGTGAAGGAGTGGTTGCTTCAATGCCAATACTCATCAATCAACTGGTCTCCGAACTGCAAATCAACGTCGATACCTATGTCAACGTGACAGATCGCAACACCGCCAGCGTAACCCTTGATGTAAACACGGGCTTCAATATCCCTGTCGAAGATGGCAGCATTTTGCCGCTCATGTTTGATGTGACGGGTAGCATTCAATATTCCGACTATAACCGTCCGCAAACGCTGGATTTGCCGACCGACCCGATCCGCATTCAGGATATTGAGGAGATCAATGCTTATTTCACACCGGGGTCGTAACCATGGCAAATTCCTATGTCATCTATGCAGATAGTGATCAGGGTTTTGCGGATCGCTTGAAATCAGCATTGGGGAAGCACGAGTTTATCCCCGATACCCATCCCGATCCCATCGCTGCGGCAAACCGGGTAATTTTGATCGCCAGTCCCGCTTCGTTGAGTCAACCCGAATGTGTGCGTGCGCTAAAAGCCGCGTTAGCACGTGACTGGCGGCGTGTCATTCATATCAATTGGGAACGTTTTAAGCGTGACGAGCTTAAACAGCGTATCGATCCATCTGTCTGGCAGATGAGCGTTGATGAGGCGCTTAACTACATTGACGAGGTGAGAAATACGCTGAACGTCATTCAGTGGGTCAACTTTGAAGCCTATCGCCAGTCTCCGAACGAGATTTCGTTCGGAAGCGGCTTTCGAGATTTGAATCGGGCGCTGCGTCAAGCTGATCCCCCGCATATCGCCTTCATATCGTATTCGGGCAAACAGCGCCCGCTTGTCGCTACGCTGGTAAAAACGCTAGAACGGTTGCGTCAACCCGCATGGGCAGAAGCGCCCGATGGATCTGATCTCAATTTGTGGTTTGATCGGGATGATATTCAGCCGGGACGTCCTTGGTTGGATGAGATTAATCTCGGGGTGGAAAACGCGCATCATCTAGTTTGTTTAGTGACCCGCGAGTGGTTGGCGTCATGGGGCAGCAATACTGAATTGTTGTACGCGCTGGAACTGAAGAAACGGGTCATCGCGGTCTATCTTGAAGATTTTCCCCCGATTGATGAGACCCTTGACCTAGCACGCAAGAACGGCGATTGGCAAGCCAATGGTCAAGATGATAACAGCATCGACAAAAATATCCGGCTTGCCTACAGTGCATTGACGGATGCTGAAAATGAAGAAATTCTGCGGCGAACGGTGTGCGACGCCAAGGTGATGCAAATTGCCGCTATCGTCCGACCTGTTGTGACTGGCAAAGAGGAAGTGTGGGACGACGCGACACAGGTGGCGCTGCAACCGTATGCCGACCTGCTTGCTGATGTGCTGCGGCGTATGCTGTGTCTTGATGCGCCGTTGGATGACGATTTGCGGTATGTGCGCCAGCACACCGACTACTACATGGAAGCCCGCCAATGGCACGAACGCGGCGCTAAAGAAGATGACCTTCCGGCTGATGCCTATAAACGCTTGAATATCCTAATCAAGGCGGGAAAAAACCGTCACCCGCAGCCGAATAAACTGCACAAAACATATTTCGCCGCAGCTCAACAAGTGCGGGGACGTAGCAGGCGCAATCTGATCGGGATTGTCGCGGCGGCGGTATTGCTGGTTGGTTTGCTGGCGGGCTTTGCGCTGATCCGTCAGGAAGATGGGCGGCAGCGCAGTGAAGCTGATTTGAGAGCTACAAGTCAGGCAGAGTTATACGTCGAAGCGCAAACCCGTATTCAAACGCTGGCACAGTTGAATCGGCGGCGTTTATACACCCCTGTTGAAAACATCCGGGCAACCCGTCCTGTCCTGCTCAATGATTCTCTGTGGATCAGCGATCAAGCAAATGGGTTGGTCATGCGCTTGAGTTTGGCAACGCGAACGTTGATCGGTGAGCCTGTCGCGGTGGGTTCTGAACCGTATGCTCCCGTTCTTGATGGCACAGACGCATGGGTGAGCGCGGGCAGCACCGTAACCCGTATCAATATCGACGGCACAACACAAACGTTTTATGTGGGTAACAGCGCCCAGTCACCTGTGATTACTGACGATGCGGTCTTTGTGTTCACCGCACCCGGACGAACCTTGTATCGGATTGATAAGGCAAGCAGCATTGTCACCAACCAATCGCTCAATGATCCTAACGCGCTTCCGCCTGTAGTCGGCGGCGGGTTTGTATGGGTGCTGCTTCCGGCGGATCAACAGCTTTTGCGGTTTGGCGTAGATGTGACGCAGCCATCTGTGCTGCCGCTTAGCGCACGTCCCACCGGGGCGTTATTCGCTGGCGATGCGCTGTATGTTTCGGTTGGGATGGAACTACTACGGATTAACGCGCAAACCGGGCAAACGATGGGGCGCTACAGCGCAAATACCCCACTTGACCCGCCCATGATGGCAGAGGATTCACTCTGGTTGATCGCACGTCAAGATCGCACAATTCACCAGATCGATCCCGCAACGATGGGACTTATGAGTCAGGTGTCTGTGAATGCTGAACCCCATCTGCTGTATGTGACCGCAAACCGCTTGTGGGTGGCAACACGAGGCGGGGAAATCCTCAGCTTTGATCGGAATAATGGTTTACTGGTTACACGCACACCGCTAACGGGGGCAAATCAGCTTGAGGCAATCATCGATGATGGTGAAAATCTGTGGCTGACGGTGACTCAAGAGAGCAGTGTTTATGTCATCCGTCAACAAAACGGAGAGATCGCCCGCGAATTAACCCCCTGTCAACAGCCGACTGCACCAGTGTTCGATGGGGCAGATATGTGGTTTGCGTGTCGTGGTGAAGCCCGCCTTGTCGCCATACCCGCTGCCCCCTACTTTTTCGAGACGAGCAATTTCGTGCAGGATGATCGAACTCACACGCCATTTGTGGCGGGTGGGTTGTTGTGGATGGTGCAGGAAGATATGGGACGGGTCGTTGCGTTCGACGGGCAGAAAGAAGCCGCCGCCTATGATCTTGCTCCACAACTTGTTCCGCTTGTGCAATCGAGAGATTATCTGTATACCGCATATCCTGTCGTCGGGCAAACGAGCGGAAATCTGGTACAGATAGCGCCCGCGCTGGCGGGTAGCCCGAACGCGGTTCGAACCCAAACCCTTGACGGCGCACTCATCAACATTGAGCCGATTGAGAGCAATCTTTGGGTGACGTACAACGACATGGCGAATTCGGATACCGAATTGAACATGAGCGTACTGCGGCAAGATACGTTAGAGCAAGTCAACTCGGTGCGCGTAGGGCAAATCCCGATGGGTGTTGAGCGTGTTGGCAGCGACATTTGGGTAGGCGGAGCAACCATGTCGGATGCGTTCATATACCGGTTTAATTTGGACGGTGAACAGGTGGGCGAACCATATGACATTCCTGGTACTAGTTTTGGCGCTTGGTCGCCTGTTGTCGCCCGCAATCGGGCATGGTTCACCGCCGCTGCTCCCACGCCGACGGATATCACCACAATGATGTTCGACCAGCAGACTCCCACCTTTCTGATCCCGATGGATTTGACGACTTATACATGGGGCGAGGCGATCACTTTGCCTGATCTGGTGAGCGTGCCGGAATGGGATGGGCAGCACATGTGGTTTTCCATCGTTGGTTTCGTAATCACAGCGCGAGAAGAACTGATGAACGGACTCGGCGTCATCGCTGTCGATATTGATGACGGAACGATTTATGGTCCGTGGCAAGCATGTGAGTCGTTGACCGATTTCCACATCATCGGGAATTATGTTTACGTGGGCTGTTTGGAAGAACGCCTCATGATGGTGATTGACCGTCTTGATCTGGCAGAACCGCCGCGTGTGTATACGCAGGTTGGAATCAACCCTAACCCGCCTGTCACGCATGAGGGAAGGGTATGGTTTACCTTCTCCGAGTCGGATAATGCAGCAGTATTCGATGAGGCGACCGGGGATTTTGTGCGCGTATTTTCGGTTGGAAGCTCACCACAAGCGCCTGTTGTGTATCAGGATCGGGTTTGGGTATTCAACTCTGGTGACGGCTCATTACAGCGACTTCATCTACCATCAAGTTAACCGTCAGCCGGGGGAGAACCTTCCCCGGACTCATCTGGTGTAGGCTGCGGTGCTTCCGTCGGTGCTGCAGGTGTTTGAGTTGGTGGCGGAACTTCCGTGGGCGGCACTGGTATTTGAGTTGGTGGCGGAACTTCCGTGGGCGGCACTGGTGTTTGAGTTGGTGGCGGAACTTCCGTGGGCGGCACTGGTGTTTGAGTTGGTGGTGGAATTTCCGTTGGCGTTTGAAGTGTTCTTGTTGATTCGACAGTCTGTAGCGTAGGTTGCGTCGGCTGACTCAAATTGGGCGTCCATGTAGGTGCAAAATTGGGCGTAACAATCGGGGTGTCTGTTACAAAGATAGAGGGTGTCTCGGTGGGTGGCAGTGGGAACACTCCGGGCGCGGCGTTGGCAACAGCATAAGCTCGAAAATAGGCTTTACCATCTACCGTTATCGAGAGATCAGGCGCTACATAGACTTGACTCAACGGCGCGAAATCTTCCAGTGAGAGTGGGAACGATCTGCTACCGACACGAGTCAAAATGGGGAGCGTTGTTTGGTCAGTGCGTAGATCACCTGTTGAGGGATCAACGTATTGTGATTCTACCCAGAAGCCTAACATGACTGTCTGTCGCTCATCTTGCCGGATGGCGTAGAGTTGTGGCGCATCAGCGCGGGTGAAATTCAGTTGTGCGGAACCGCCGCTTTGCCGCGCCAAACTGACCTGCATCCGGTTGGGTATATGCGCTACATCGATAAAACCGAAATGCACCAACCCCAGCGCCTCTGAAAGCAGATCGACACGATCCGCCCATGTGAAAAAACGCACCAGCCCCCCCTCATCCCCTTGTAGGCTGAAGGGAATACATATTGCGCTATTTTGGTTGGAGAACTGAAACCCCGCACGGCGTGATGAATAGGTTTGATTACTGTCCAATACTCGGGATGCGCTTCGAAGGAAAGTACGGTTGAAGCCGCTAAGAACCTCATAGCGAAGGTTGAGAACGTTTGGGGTGATCAAGCGACCAAACCCATCATAGGTGTACAGACAAACGAAATTGCCATCTACCCAGCTTACGATGCGTTCTTCAGGTGATAGTCCGGAGAGCGGTTGCCCGTTCCTCAGAAAGTCAAGACGGGCTGTGATGTTCGTCCAAAAAAATTCGGTCTCGAATGGGGCAATATCAGGGCGACCAAGTACCTGCACTTGCATGATCGCGGGTTGTGCGCTGTTAGGTGGAATAAAGTAGATAGTTTGCTCTGCGTCAGTGGTTTCATCGTTTTGAAGTAATAGGTCAATGGGATTTATCCCGTTTCCGCTTTCTGCTAGGCTAAACTGTCCTCGATTAGAGAATATCCGCAGATTATAGTCTCCCAAAACCGCTTCACCTGAAGAATTACTCATTGCAAGTTGGATAGGGACATGGGGAGCGGGGGTGAGCGGTTGTAAAACCATGCCGGAAAGTTGCACAGCTTCACTTTCAAGCGTGAATGTTAGGGATTGAGTGTATTCTACGTTCTCATCGACAACCGTTGCTTCAATGCGAACATCGCTGGCAGATGACCCGGCGTAATAATCGACTGTAACCTGCTCATCTCTGCCGAGTAACCTGATCTCAGGTGGATCAACATGCCCGCCACCGAACACCGTGAACACCAAACGACGATCTTTAAAGGCGGCGTCGATGGTGGTGATCGTGATCCTAAATTTATAGCGTTCGTCTGCGATCAAGGGTGAATCAGGGATGTCTGCACTTAGGGAGAAGCCACCTTCGCGGATTGTCAAAGTGGGCGTGGATTGAATCGCTTGGGCGGGTAGGAGAGTGGGAAGGACGGCTTGAGACGGCATTCTTGCTTCACCCGTTAGGCGGGCGATCAACAAGTCCGTATCTCGACGAGCGCCGACGTTCGTCAGGAGTGTCAACAGGACAATTCCGCCAACGATCAGCAGGGACATCCCCCCTACGATAATCCATAACCTGCGCCGCTTCACCCTGCCTGTACCTCGATTATGGGGAGCGGGTTGGCTGAAATAAGCATCGTACTCGTGTCAATGGCTATATCTTGCTCGCCAATCCACACGCGCTGTACTCGCCCATCCGCGACAAGCGCCAACACGAGTTCATTTTCTCTCGGCGCAACGGTTTCAGCGTACACGCTCAGAAAATCGGCGGTCACGCGGAGGAATACGATCTCACCCGTTTCACGGAAGGTCTCATCGAATCTGAAAAAATTGTCACGGGTTGTATCGGGATACAAAAGTTGAACACTATTGGCGGGTTGTCCAGCATAGGCGACAACTAGGCGCAGGATTGGATAGGCGATAAACACCGTCGACTCGCTGCGTATTGCGATGTCTAAGTGGAATGAACTTGCAGGCTGATTCAAGCCGCGTGCGCGTTGGATTACTTGACGGGCTGAAGTATACAAAGCGTCCAATTCTGAACTTGGTGTGACCTGAATGAAATTTATCACACTTCCGTCTGGGTCCAAAGTGAAACGCAGCACGTAGTCGCCACTTTGCCCGTTCGCCAGCGTAATCACTTGTGCCATTTCCTCATCGGTAAGGCGGGCGCTGCTCAAAGTTTCGCCCGTTCGGTCAATTTCACCCGACTCAAGAGTTGGTGTTTCCGTAATCGGAGTCGCTTCAAACGGCGCGGTGACGTTTACTTCAGTGGGCGCGGGGGTTTCGGTTGGCACAACGCTCACGGGTGCCATTTCCGTAACTTCTGGAAGCAAAGCGATTGCTGTCGGCATTGATACAGCCTCGGTGATCATCGCCTGTACTGTGACCATCAAGTTTTCGTTTTGTTGGGTTGCTGTCTGTTCGCGCGCGTGTTCGGCAAGTTGTACCGCCAGTGTGCTTAAGGCTGCATTGTAAGTAGCGGTGATCTCGCTGACTTCCAGCGCGGCATTCGTCGCAGATTGTTCCAATTCCGCCTGTACGATGCGGGTTTGGAGTTCGTTTGTTTGTTGATTCACACCGTTATTGGTGACGAAGATCAATGCGATGGCGACTAACACGAGCAGGATCAAGCCTACAAACCCGCTGATAAGCGGTGTTCGCAGCCGTTTAACCGATTCTTCCAGCGACTTTTTGGTGTCAATGACACTCGTTTGGATGTTTTCTATCGACGTGGTTTGTTCTGTCAATAATCGGGTTTGCTCGGCTGCAAATGCATCCCGCGCCTGTTGATTTTCTCTCTGTATTTCGCTCTGCTTTTGGTTAACGAGCTTAGTGATATTGCCCTTAAATTGCTCAAACTCGCCGCGAATTGCCTGGCGATTCTCTGCCGACTCGGCTAAGGCTTTATCAACATAGGGCTGAATGATAGGACTGAGGAGCGGAATATTGAGTTCGCGGGCTTTTTGAACAATCTCCCCTGTCGGCAGGTTTGGTGCAGTGCTTTCAAACTCTAAAAACTCGTCAACGGCTCTTAATTGAGTTTCCACTCTAGCAAAACGATCAAGCGTTTTTTGTGTGACCAATCCGCTTGATTTGACCGTCGGCGACAGACGTAATGCTCTGGCAATTGCCAAACTAGACGTATCGCCTTTGCTGAACGCTTCCTCAATCTGGGTGGCGCGGCGCATGGCGGCATTTTCAATGATGCTTTGCAGCACGGGGGTGAAGGTTGGATGCACATTTGTGGGCAAAAGGGAAAGTAGTTCTTTGACCAGTGTGACAATATCATCCAAACTCCGTTCATGTACACCGGAGAGAAACCCCATCACCCGACGGAACGGGTTTGCAGCCGCGTTAAAGGTGACGAGTTCCGCTTGATGGCGTGCCAGATCGCGTTCACCTTGTTCGATGAGATGCAAAAGCGGTCTGAAATCGGGGAGCGCGGCGGGTGCTTTCCAGCCTCTGAAAACCGTGCTGCCAGCGGTCTGCATTTCGTGGATGCGGTTATCTACCCCTTCCCGAATTTCTTCAATGCGGCGGGCTTCATCAAGTTCTGCCTGAATGGGTTGCAGCACAATAACCAACGGGGAGTAGTCAATCTTCCCAGCAAGTTCAACCACTGTTTTCAGGAGTTCGTACCGACCTGTGAGCATCCCTTCGCGCTGGCTGTGGGCAGCTTCCAACAGACGCCGACGCATACGGATTTCGTCCCGAATGGTCTCTAAACGTGCATCTGCGACTACCTGTAAGGCGGTGTTAAACGCCTGTTCAACTTGAGCCAGTGGAAGCAAACTTTCAGCGGCTTCATCGTCTTGCGTCGGGCGCGAGAGTCGTTTCAACCCATTCATCAGGGCTAAGGCGTGTTTATCTTTTAGTTCTTCACGGAGCAGTCGATCTAGCTGCTCGTTGCGAAAAACGTCGATCAATAACTGCCATCGCCGTACCGCAGCGAGTTGGGTATCGCCTTGCAAATAATGAGACGCCACCAGTTGATAAGCGTTCCCATAGCGAGCGCCGAGAATCGCTTCGGCGGCACGCTCAAGCGTGTCGGCTAAGTCGCCAAGTTCATCTGTTTTCTCAAGAAGCGAGACAAGCGCGGCAGTTCGTTCGCTTTCGCTGCCACCGAAGTTTCGCCACGAAAGATCAAGCAGGGCGGTTTTAGCCTTGCGGGGGCTGACATGTAAGAAATCGGCATATTGTTCAATGGTCCCGGCGTCTAGGCTCAACGAGCCTGCACATAACCAGTTATCGTGCCACGTTTGCAGCGCGTTCTTGAGATCATCAATCGAGTTGTAAAGGGCAGCCAACGCATTCGCCAGAATCGTTCGCAAGCCAATGCTAATTTTTGCGCCCGGTTCGGTGCTGCCCAATGCTTGCCATTCGCTGTCGTTATACGGGTTCAGCCGTGCTGTTGGTTCGTAGGCAGTCAGCAGCAAATACCAAACGCGGATTGTTTGCATAATTTCTGCTTGTACCGCGCTGGGTTCGTAAACGGTTAAGACATTCCAATCAATGACTACAAGGTGATTGTTATGCCAGCGCAGATCATCGACTTTGCGATCCAGACAGATGTAGCCGTTTTCGTGCAGCACAATCAATACGTCGAGATAGTCGATCATGCGCCGGACGATGTTTTTTTCTGTCCATGTGGGCAGCAGATCGCGGATTTTCTCGGTATAGATCGGCATAGCGATCCCCGGCAGTTCATTATCTACCCGTTTGAGCTGATAGATCGGTTCGGGGGAGAAAGCTGTCCCGGTACGTCTGCGCGTTTCAGCAGCGAGATGTTTCATCACGCTGTATTCCCGCTCAAACCGCTCAGACTGATCGCTGCTGTTACTCTCTTTGATCACCCATGATTCATTCCCAAGCGGATTACCGAGCTTATCCGCCGCGTATGCGCGAAACACGACTCCGAATGCACTGGGTTCACCAATCCGAGCAGCATTATCGCCGTAGGCAAAATATTCGATAGGTTGTCCTGCGCTGTCCGTAACTTGAAAAACAATCGACATGTGCGCTGCCTCCACAGATTAGCCACGAGAGATACGAGAAAGTCTGCTGATGCTTTCGGCAATCTGGTTGCGCCGCGCTGTTACGCGTTCTTTCAGCAGCGCAGCCCCGACGAGATAAAGTTCGTGCTGAACCGTATTACTTCGATGCGGCAGATCGTCTTCCAGTAACCGAGTGGTAAGTCCCATTAATAGGTAACAATCGGCTGCGGCATGGCTCACCTCTTCGCGTAGTTCCGGTGGTGTTCCGCGCTGATGTACGCGTTCTAACCAAACACGCAGTTGATCGTCTGCACCATCCTGTGGGGTTTGGGGCAAATGTTTCTGCAAGGCATGGGCATAATGCTCATCGATCATCCGGTACAACTCGTGCTGCGGCGTCCCTAAAGAAACGATTTCGCCGTCCATCATCACCTGTTTGCTCGCGCTGAACGTTTTGATGGCGTCCCACAACAGAGGCAGTGTATTTGAAGATGGGCTGCTTAACCACACTTCACGATCAGGGAAAAGCAGTCGATAGCCAAAGCGATAACTGTTGTGAGCATCTAGTTGAGGTTTATAGTCAATGACTTCCAATAGATAGGCGGCGAAGAAATAATAAACGGCAAGCGGGTCTGCCAGCGCACTTACGACATTCGGGGCAAGTTTGATCGGCTGCCCATTTTGGGCGAGTAGATGCTCGATGCGTATCGCGTTGATTTCGCCTGCGAGGGCGTGATAGGCTGCAACTTCAACACCCGATTGCAGATAACGGTGCTGCATTTCGTCTACGCTGGGGACTTCGCGTAGGAGATCGATACGTTCAACTGTGAAGGTATAGACGATCTGTTGAGGGGAATCGTGAATCTGGCGCTGAATGAACGCATCATCTTCTAAGGCGATATTGTGCGCTTGTTTGATTTCAGCTTCTACCTGTGAAACGATCTTGCGCCGTATAGGGTCAAGGTCTTCGGGAGCGACCAAGCGCCCGAACGGTTCCTGATAAGTTTCTTTCGATAGAACGGATTCAAGCGGCATCTGCTCGGCTTGAAGCAAAAACCGGGCGATGTCTTCTGGTGGCGTTTGTTCGCTTTGCAGATACGCCAACAGCGTACTAGTCGAACGGGCTTCCGCAAACACACTGTCAGTTTTCGCGTTGATGATCGCTGTATCGTCTTGTAGTTGGATCATTTCGTCGTCCACCAACAGCGTAAGGTCATCGAGTGTAACCTGCCAGCCTGTAGAGGGTGGCGGCGTTTTCGTTACTAAACGATCATACTGCTGCTGTCCCCATGTACCATGTGGATCATTCACCACCAGCCATTCTCCGCCGAACGGGACTGGTAGGGTGCGTTGTATCTCGTCCCAGTCAAACCGCCACTTTTCAACTTTTTGCTGCCAAGACTCGAAATGGACGACAAGATGGTCTAGTGTTTCGAGGTAATGCGTAAGCAACGGTTCGAGTACATCCGCCAGCTTACGCCAGCGCATCCGGTTAAGGTAATTTTTCGCGTTGATCTGCGCCTTGTCGAGTGAAGCACGGGCGCGATCAAGCTGTCCCCACCTTGCCAGCATCTTCGGGTTTTCGGCGCAAATTGCCTCAAGGTTACGCACCGCCAGCGTATATTCACGCAAAAGCGCGTCATCATTTGCGGGTTTAGCGAATAAGTGTTGAATGAGGCTTTTGAAGCCTGTGAACATCATCTGCGCCTGATCGCGCAGCAGCGATAACACGTTTGCTGTATACACCAACCCGAACTTCTGTAGGCGTTGGTTGATCAATTGCAACAGGTGTTCGTTGAACAAGCCAGTCCGGCGCGTCAAGGCGAGATCGAGCAATTTGCGATACCCTTCTGCGCCACTCTTAAAACGATCAACACACTGATTCAGATCAAACACCAGATTACACACCACCGCCAGACTAAGTTTCGACGGGTCTGGGAAATTGCTGTCGCTTCGAAGCACCATTGACGCCGGAGTGTATGCCTGTGGAAACAGCGTTGCACTGCTGAAAAGTCCCGAATCGAACTGGTGTAACCAATTCTCATGATCGTTTTTTGATGGGCGCATTTTCAATAATGAGGCTTCAAATGTATTGGGCAGTTTACGCCAGAACTGCATTGTATCTGCGGCAGGGTCGCCACTCAAGGGTTTGAGCAGATCGTCGGCAATTTTCACAGCCAGTTTAGCCGCCCACGCCTTCTGGAAACTGTTGATCGGTAGTACGACTGTGCTGGCATTGGTTGCGCCAATGTAGACGCGCTCTGGCGGCATGAAACGGGCGCTCACATTGATCAAATGGTTGACCGCTTTATCATAGGCATCGGTGCTGAGGTAGTTGCTGATGACACCCGCAATTGAGTCGGTTGCGTTAGCATTCCCATCAAAACAGTACCAGAGTTCAAAGGGTTTGACGGTCAAACTGCCACGCAATATCCGGTTATCAATGTGCCGGGCAGTTGAGGCGCGATAATGAAATGGTTCGCCGTGTACCCTATCCTGTGTCGATGTTAGCCGCGAAAGTTCGCGGAGTGAGGCAAAGGCGCGGAGCTTGTTTTCGAGCGGTGCGCTGGCAAGTGGGAGAATTGTATAGCCCCACAATTTGATCTTGCTGTTCACTTCGACTTGGGCGAGGGTGTGCGTGAAGAAAGCGGCATCGGCGATTAAGCTGCTTCCCGCCGATTCCGCTAGATCAGCGACTAGAAATGTCAAAATGGCACGGTCAGAACGGGCTTGACGTAGTTTCCGCAGCCAAAGCTGATAAAGTTCTGACCGTTCACCCCGGGCAATTTCATCCACCCACATCAAACGCTCAAGCGCACGGGGAATTGTCGGATAGCTACGCCAGCGACTTGCCCACAGTTCGACATCTAACCACGAGTCAAGATGGGGAGCGGGTTCTTGACGCAAACTATCAAGTGACGCTTGTACGTTGCGGGTTAGGCGAACATAGCTGTCTGCAGGAAAATCAGGGGGGGGGGCGTCGAAACCTACCCCGATCACGACCGGGGGAGTATCGCTGCTAAATGAGTCGCGCCAATGCTGGAGGACTTGCGTGATCACACGCATCCCCGAATCCCCTAACCCGATCACCAAGCGCGGCGTTTTTAAGGTCACGCTTTTGTATCCTCATTCGTATTGTCAGATGAATTCCAGCGTTCGCCATCCTGAATGAAACGGTTGCGAATGACGAAATATTTATTTCCGTCCTTATCGTTGAAACCAAGATCGATAGGTTCATTGTCCGGCACGAGTTTTGGCGTTTTAACGCCATTGACCTCGAAATCGACAAACACCGAGTCCTTGCGATTTGAGTGGACTGTCATCCCTGTAAGCGGTGGACGCACAACGGGTAAATCCCGCAAAGGGACTTTTACCTTGCGTAGATTGTTCTGCGTGAAATCGATTGGATTACGGGTTACGCGGTACAGCTTGCCATCGGGCGACTGCCTGACCAACATGAGTGTGCCTTTGACCGGATTGCGCGTTCGCCATACAGGAAGCACGGTGAGCAGGGTGAACAATGTTATACCGATCAGCCCCGTCGCGCCAACGATGCTCGCCTGCGCCGTCTGGGCGGCGACGTTCGCCGTGATAGTGAACGGCAGTCGGATTATCCGGTCATCGCTGAGGACAGCGCGATCTGTATCACCGACAGCACCGGATACGGCGCTGATCACCAGATCATATTCTCCCGGTGGCAGGGCCTGAAGTGTGAGCGACCACCGCGCCGGATTGTCAGTGGTCGCTAAATAAGTGCCGTCGGGAAGGATGTTATCATCGCTACCGTCCAAAATTCCGAGGGTGAAGAAATCGTCGGCGCTGATCAGCGAGCGCATATTGGGAAGTGCCTCACCCGACTCTTTATCCACCAGTTCGACAGCGATTTCGATAGGTTCTGTTTCCCAACCGGGAACGTCCAGCAGTGTATCGAGAAAAGGAATGAACGGCACATAAGTTGTCAGGTTGATGGACCTACTCTCCCCAACCGGAATTTCTTGCGGGCGAATGAGTCGGAACGTGATCGGCTGCACCGGACGTACCGTAACTTGCGCGTATTCACCATTGAACACTGTGCGTGATTGTACGCCGTTGACGGGGGCTGTATCCCGCACAATGACACGGACGCACATACGCTGTGCTGTGCCGATGGTGCTGTGCTGCGCCAGAATTTGCAGCGTCTCCTCTGTGTTAGTCGGGGTGGGCAGTCGCTCGACGGTATTGCCGGGTTGCTCACAGGTCATCGCTGCTGGAATCATGCTGATTTCAAACGTCTCTGTTGTGATGTCCGGTATTTCCGCGCCGCCCGCGTTCATAAAGCGCAGCATATATACCTGATCGGTGCTTTCAAGGATACTTTCCCTTACGCCTTCGATCACTACATTCGTTGTGCTGACGTTCAGCGTCTCAGTCGCGGAGAAACTTACGCCTTGGGCGCTCACCGTTGTTTCAACTGTGTAAGCACCTGCGCTGAAAGGCGTGAAACTTGTACTGTAACGACTGCTGGAGCCTTCAGGTGTAACTGCTAAGGGGATTACTTCGCCAGAAGGTGAACGCAGGGTGATATTCCCCGTGAGGCGGTAATTCTGACCTGGTTCCTGATCATATAAGGGTAGGAGTCGATCTTGCGCGTCTAGGGCTTCGACTGCCATCGTAACCGGACGCAGCATCGGGGCTGCCCCACGCGGGATATTTAGTTGAAAACGCGCTTGTAGCAAATCAAGCGACGCATAGCCATAAGGATCAGCCAGTTCGCGCCCATCTGCGCCACTGTAGATCGTACCAATCGTCCACGAGCCGGGAAGAGGGTTAGTGATTTGCCAGATTTCGATCAACGTGCCTTCACCGTAGACGTTTACCCCATCACTTTGACTTGTAATGGTTGTACCAGCCGGGTCTTTCAGTACCAACCGGGCGTCTTGGCGTGATTTGAACAGCGTGAGCGACATCAACTGCTGGTAGGGCGGCATGGGGTATTCTGTTTGCCCTCTTTCCGCCGCCTGTTCAGCTTGACCGAGTCCTATTTGCGGAAGCCTAACGTCAATCGCAAGCTGGACGCGGCTTTCGGCTTCTGTGTCGATCAACTGCTGACCTAATCCGGTGAGAATTTGGTTGAAGATCACGCCGAATTCGTCCGGTCGTTCTAGCCGACGGGCAAAACCATTGTTGGCGGCGGTTGCCCAGTCACCGTCAATTTCGCTCCAATTTCTCTCACTGACGAGCGCGACAGCATAAAGCAGTTGATTCGTTGCGTTGAATTCGCTGTTTTGCAGTGCGATCACCTCGCGCATGTGCGCTCGCCATGCGGGAATGCTGCCGCATTGATCCCGGTCAGTAGAGCAGGGTTCACCATCGGTCAGCAGGATAATCGCCTGTAAGCGTTCCGGGTTGTTGGGTAGGACTTCCAGAGCCGACGCCAGCGCATCGATGAAATCCGTATCGCCTAAATTTTGTCCGCTATAGCTGTCCTCTGACAACGGTTCAAGTAGGGTTGTGCGCTCGGTTTGCCAATCTTCAAGTGTGCCGGGAATGATCGCGGCAGGGGCAAGCCGTATTTCTGCTCGATCTCCAAAATAAATCACGGATGTATTGATGTCTAGGTCGTTGCCGAACAACGCTTGCTGCGCTCGAAAATTGCCCAACCAGTCAATACCGAATTGAGTCGCCTGAAACCGGATGCCGTTCGGGTCGTTACCGGGTCGTTCCCATGAGGTATTGCTGAAGGCTTTCCCCCCCATGCTCCCTGACTGATCGATCAGAAAAACGATGTCGAGACCGGCATAGCTCACCGCTTGTGCATCAATGGTAAGCGGGGCAAACATAGTCATCAAGACGAGGAGCAGTGCGATCCACCATGAACGTCTCAACTTATTCCTCCTGTGGGCGGTTTGATCCTTGGCGGCAGTAAGTTCCGCCGAATTGATTTTCGCATTTCGTCTGCGTTGAGATAACCATCCCAAATTTGTTTAATCAGAGGACGCCAATCGAACGGGAGGTGACGGAAACCGACGCGAACCCTGTCTAGGTCATCATCTACATCCAGTAAGACATAACCGGCGTGAATCCCATCTTCACGGGGTAAACTGATCGTCCCCGTGTTCAGCAGTGCGGGCGCATTCGTTAGGTCACGCAGTTCAATCCATTCTTCCGCCCAGAGGTCGAATTCATGCACAGAATCGCCGTGCTGCTGCCATAAACCGGGACGGTGAATATGTCCTAACGCAATCAAGCGCGGCGGGATGGGCGAGTGTTGACGGGCGATCTGGAACTGCTCTTTGCGAAGCCCGTTGTGACGAGTGGCATAGTTCCACACCATACGCTGTTCGTCTTCTGGCGCATACATTCCATGTGCCAATAAATAACCGGGAAGCGGCATAGCAGTGAGCGGTAGGTTGCTCATCCACGTCCACACATCCGGTCTCTCTTGTATGATCGCTTGCGCGTGTATATGATGCTGCTCGATTTGTTCGACCGAAAAGCCGGATTCTGACAGTTCTATCCCATTGATGACCATCACATCGGAACTGAGACGCCCCAATGCGCTCATATCGTGGTTGCCTAGTATAGAGACCCCACTATATTGAGCCTCAAGGTTACACACAATTTCGGCTGTAAGGTGTGGCGAGATTCCCCGCCCAACAATATCGCCCAAAAACCAGACTGCATCGGGGGAGAGTGATTCTAACTGACATTCAAGTTCGACGGCTGCTTGCACAATCGCGTGAGCGTCAGAGTACAGCACGATCAACATCAACGCTCTCCTTTACAGGTTCTACCGGCGTAAATCCCGTTCGTTTCAGGGCATGGCGATAGAGGAACAAACCATCTATCATCTCTTTCAAGGCATCACGTTCTTCACAAGCAGCTTTACAACGGAGATAGGCGTTGTATGCCCTTTGGATTGCGCCCTTCATGTTTTCCTTCGCAGTGCCGCTTAAGCGTCCGTGAATACCTTTGTCACCAAACTGAACGGCAATGTCTTTGATGGCAATTTCCCATTCCACCCAGCCTTCGTTCCACTGTTTATACGCTTTGCTGATGCGTATATCCAGGTGATTGGCTTCTTGTAAGGCTTTGACGTAGTACGGAACAACCTTTTGTTCCATCTGCCTCAAGATATCTTCACCGCGTTTTGACCCCGCGTACTTGCAGGCAAGCGGATAGCGTTCTGAGATGTCGCGGGTTGCTGCCTCTAATTCATCGTTCGGAATTGGCTGGATGTACGGTGGATTCATGATCAAATTATTCACTTCTTCAAGCGAAAAGCGATTATGGTCGCCAGTATTGCTGGTTCCCCGAAGGAGTTCGTTTCGCGCTTCTTCAAACTGACCATACGCTATATAGGTTTCGACCTGTTTGCGAATCGTCTCCCATTCGGTAGCCCGCCGGACGGGGGGCAGACTGCCAGTAATTGCGCCCTTGCCGCTCGTGTAATCGTCAAACTGTTCAGCGAAGGCAAGCACACGCGGCACCGCCCCGGACTCTGAACGGAGCGTGACAAGTTTTAGAATTTTATGCCAGGTACGAACTGGATTATTGGGTGCGTTGGGATCTGTGATCTCAAAACCTGACCCTAATGCATACATTTCCAGTTTTTCGGCTTGGATGATCTGCATCTGGTATAGAGCTTTATCGTATTGTTCCGCCTCAATAAGGGTTTTGATGTTCGTCACTGCCTTGCTTAATTCAGCCCGTTCTTCTATTCGGCTCTGGCGTTCAGTTTCCACATAAGCGACTGCGGGATGCAGTGAAAACTCCCGTTGCAGTTCGCTGAGGCTCGTTTGACTTTCGTTGAACTTGCCTGTTTGTTGTTCCAGTCGCAGCCGATCCAATATTTTCGTGACATCTTTATTGAGCTTGTCCAGCTTATCGACTTCAACGTTTAGGTTGAGTTGACTCCTGTTTACGCTCTCCAAGATTGTTTGCATGGACTTCGCCCGCTTGGCGTCTTTATCATCTAAATACAGCGTTGCCAGTTGACTAATCGCGTCTAAGTCCTCACCCATCTCCTCTGCTTGTCCGCGTTGGTTAGACAGAATTTGATGCCCATTTTCGCCTGCAATACCATGCGCGGTTTTGAGGTTGTCGATGAAATCTTTCACTTTGACGCTTACGCTGGCATCGTATTCAGTCAGGCGATCCAGTACGCCACGTGCGGTTTGATCGTTTGGTTCTAAAACGAGCAGCATTGCCAGTGGTGCGAAATGTTCCGTTTCAATGTAATCACTGCCTATCTCAGCACGCAAATGATTGATCACCTGCTGGTTAAGCGTATCCCACCACTGTTGAACCTTGTTGAAATCGCCGTTGGTATTGTGTTTTTTCAATAGGAGCATTACGTCAGTTTTCCACAGCTTTTGGGCTTCAAACAATCTCTTTACCGTGCGTTGTTTCTCGCCGTACAGCGATTCAATTTTCTGCATCGTCTTAGCGATGTTTGCGCCGATGGGCGCAAGTTTGACGAGATCGTCGGCTTCTTTCAGAAGATCATCATCGTGTGACGATCCGACCAGCATAGTTTTTGCCGACGCAGCAATGCTTTCCGCACGGGCGAAACACTCTTCACGCCGTGACGGTTTCAGGCTTTGCGCCCCGGTGACAAATATCAGCCGCGCCCGCCACAACTCGACTTCTGCGTCGTTGGTGTACAGGGTTTGCAACCGTTTAATTTCATTTTCGATGTTTGTGCCTTCCGCCGCCATTGCATCGGGATCATCGGCGGTGTTTTCTTTTAACCAGCGCAAAAAGAGATTACACCGGATATACAGGTGAGCTTTACGGGTCTTGTTCAATTGGGCTTTCGCCCGCGTGATCAAGCTCGTCTTGCCAGACAATTCGGTAAGTTTGACAGCATCTTCCCATGCCTTAATCGTCTCACTCATTTGATCAAGAGCGCACACGCGGAACGCTTCATCGGTCAAAATCTGGGCTTTTTGCACCGCCATTTGTGCGCCGAGTTCATTCGTCCAACGACTTTGATCGTCGTGCAAACCTAATTCGCCAAGTATCTTGAGATCACTCTGGAGACTGTGTAAGGGCAGTAGGGCATCTTCACCTAACCGACTCGCAATACGCAACCGTTCAACAATGGCAACGTGCGCCTGATTACGTGCCTCAATACTCAAACTATCCCGTTCGGCACGTTGTTCCGGGTTGCGAATATCAAGTTTTCTCAGGCGAAAATAGGCTTCAGCCGGGTCTTTGTCGAGTAAGCGTTCAGCTTCTTGCAAGCGCCGCGTAATATCCGCGCTTGCCGTCACCGCTTCCTGCACTTCATTGAGATTTATCCGTGCGCTTCCGGCATCTTCATGGTCGCGTGTTTCGGCAACCTCACCATATTTCTTGAGCGCATTCTGGTACAAACCATTGGATTCGTCACGCTGGGCATCCAGAAATAACGTATGCAGACGCAGCTTTTCAACAAGCTGTTTGAAGTTTGCGTCATTCGGGAATTTTCCAGAAGCGGCTTTAGCGTCCTCATATGCCTGTCGTACTTCGGCTAAGTTCTTCTGGGTCACAAACTTTCGCAAGTGTTCTAATTCTGCGACCGCATTACTTTGCAGTCGCACATCCCGACGGATGTTTGCAAGTTCGATTAAGCCGTCACGAACATCATCGAAATCGCGTTCGAGCGCATCTAATTGATCTTGTGCATCCTGTGGGTTGCTTCGCATCCCGCGTTCAATTTCTTGCAGTCGATTTTGTGCGGTCAGCAGACGATTGCTGTAAATACGTGCTTGTTCACCGAAGGTGCGTATTGCCTCTAACAGGACAGAAAGTTCCGGTTCGGTGATCGCCGCAAATTGATTGCGGGTATTGGTAACGATGCCGTTCAAAACATTAAAGTTTCGCCCGTCAAACGCTTGTTCGGCTTCACGATGGCGCGTTTCTAACGTCAAACGCAGTTGTTTGATGATAGCATTGCGCGTGTCTGGTAGAATGCTCGCCCATTCGTAAACCTTGACCGCTTCCTGATACAGCATCCACGCATCGAAGGGGCGATCAGGAAGATATTCACGGGCTTGAGCCGCGTTTGTCTGGGCGCGTCCAAGACGGTGAAGTTCTTCTTCAATTCGTGATTCAAGTTTTCTGAATTCGTTCTTATCCGTGCTGTCGAGGAACGTATTAATCTTGCTCTGATTAGCCAGTTCGAGTTGGGCGGCTTCAGGCTGATGATTTCGCAGGGCGATTTCCGCGCGGTCAATGTATTCCTGTGCCTTGCTGTGCGCCCAGTTATTTGCCATTTCTAGCAACCGGCGGCGTGCCTCTGCCGCCGGGATGTAGCGTTCCTGCCGCCCCTCTAACTGCCCCTGTGCGTTGGGTAAGAAACGGAAACTTGGCACAGGTTGATCAGCGGGGAGTCCGTCCAACTCTTTGAGCGAACGGTCAAACTGTTCTTCAAGCACAGCGGATGTCATCACCTGTGCGCCAATGGCGAAGCGTTCGCGCTCGCTGACTGCGTCCTGCTTGACAACTTCTAGATCAACATTATCGGGATCTGCCCCTAATGCAGCAATCGCAATGTCTCGCGCTTGATCGTAGTACCGTGAGAGGATTGCATCACTACCAAGCTGGCGGTTAGGATCGCTCATGAGTTCTTCTGCCCGTGTCCATAATTTCTGACACAGATCGATGACGCCTTGCCCTTTCAAGCGCAGTCGTAAACGAATGGCGAAATCAGTTGTCTTCTGGGTGAACTCTTTATAACTGGTTTCCTGGACTGGTTCGATCATCGCCAGCAACCAACCACCCAAATAGATTTGAGCCTGTGCTTCCCATTGGGTTACGCTGTTGGTGATCATGCGCTCGATTTCAGCGAGATATTTATCGGTTGGTTCGATGTCGATCCCGATGGGGGGAGTATACTCAATATCAGTTGACAATAGGCGTGTAAGCTGCTGTTCTACTGCATCCACTACATCTGCCGCTTGCAGCTTAACATCATTAAGCTGCTGGCGGGCGGCGATCTCTAATTCGCGCAAATCAGCATCGTCGGTGCTGAAGTTCAAAAGTTCCGACAGGTTGGTATAAGCGTCTCGAAACCGTGCGGCAGCCGTATTCAGCTTGGCAGTTTCATATAGAGCAAGTGCTTGATCGCGTGTGAGTGTCTGTGTCATGGTCTGGAATATCCCCCTATTGCGCCAGAACATCATATGTTCTTTAAAGGGCTGAATGTTTTGAGGCAACACTACGGTACAGTAGTTTATTTAACTCTCACTAGTATACCGTTTTCTCACGAAAACCAGAGAATCAAATAATTCAAAAAAACTAAATGCATTGCCAAACAGTAATCTGGTAGAGTATATTCAGGGTATTAAACGTTGCGGCACATGCTTAATATTGCTGCTGCCATCGGGAGCAAGCGTCTGCTATGGCAAAATTCTCCGCCATTGTCTTAGGTCTAGCGTGGTTAAGCCTCAGTTTCCTGCTCCTGTTAGGCGGTGGTTTTCTCGTCAGCCTGTTCATCTTGCCCTGTACAATAGGGGGTGTGAACTGCTCCACGTTGGTTACAAACGATCTCTTGCTCAATACTTTTCCAACCGAAGATATGATCCGCGCACTACAAGCCTTGACGGTGATGGTCGTCTTGTTTGGCATTACGGCACTCATTGGTGCTGCTACGATGCTCAGTTATGGTTTCTTTCGCCGTCAGCAGCACGCCGCTGCTTTAGGAATCGGCTTCAGCCTATTCGTTGCGGTATTTGCCGCCCTCTCGCTGGAAGGGATTGGACGCGCCAAAACGTGGAACACTTGGGTGCGTGCGGGCTGCAATTATGCTTTCAGCCTTGATGGGGGAAGCGAAATGGTCACGCTGTATTTGTGCGCTGCATACGCGGAAGATTGTCAAGTTCCCCAGTTAGGACCCACGCTGGAATCGCTGTTAGAGGTATCTACAAACTCGGATACAGTCATGCCGTCAACGAGCGATATTTGTACCGCCGTGAGCCGGTTAAGCTGTCGTTTACCCGATAATGTTTATCAGGCACTTCCCGCAGGCGAGAATGGCAGTCGAGTATGTACGGATTCTGAAAACAATCTCCTAAATGCGAATCGCACACCGTATGTGTATCTCGTTGATCGTTATGACATCCTGCTTGACGCAGCATGGATTTACCTTGTCGCGTTGTTGGGGATTGGTGTCTTATTTACGCCCTGGCTGTTATCAGCCTCAGCTACGCCGCCCGCAGCGTTGCGTCGTCGCTTCCGCAACCGTGCTGATGTGTGCGTTGAGTGTGGGCGGATGGGGCAACATGGTGAAGTGCCTTCATGCGTTCTGTGCCAGATACCGTATACTCTCCATGCGACGACGCCGTATGATGTTAACGATTATCCTAAACCCATCAATGTTGAGCTGAACTTTCAAGTTACTGACGCGCAAAATGAAGCAGTTCCAATGCGACGAATGCAGCTTCAAGTGAACATGCCCACTGGATTCGAGTATGAACCAGTTGATCTCGCAGCGTGGACCGTGAATATGCGACGCGGACGCCAACTGCGTTTGAACAGCCCATCGGCGTTTTTGCCAGTAGTACGAGAAGGGGGAACTGAAGTCGCTCACTCTGCTGCGAAAATTGCGTTGCGTGTCAAACCACGTATTTTGTGGCAGTTGAGGCGCACCCAACGCTATCCCATCAAACTGACAGTTGTGCCTCAAGATGGGTTGACTCGTAAACCGAAAATCGTGACCCTGTGGATCAACATTCGTCGCCGTGCGTGGTTTTTAGGACGGGGAGAATAATGCGCGTCTCGCTGTTGATCGCGGTGTGCTTGCTCCTTTCGTGCCCCGTGCCGACCCATGCCCAGGAAGCGGATTTTTGTTCTCAAGTTATCCGGTGCGTCTCGATATTTGATTTGCAATGGGAATCAGTGCGGGGAAATGCACCTGTTTTCGTTAACCCGCAGGTGAATGTAACCCTTACAAACCCGTATAACGAGCCTGTGCGCGTTTATGTCCCGACGGACAATTGGCGGGTAATTGTTCCGGACAGCGGGAAATGCCCTTTGCTGGTTGTCGGGATTGCTGACGATAACAACGACGGAAGTTTGTTCTATGAGGATATTGGCGCAAACGATCAGCGCACCCGCGATCTCTACACCTTTTGCGTTCAGCACAGTTACACCAATTTGCCCAATGACCCGCGCATTCGGGAAGACGTGCGGAACAGCGTCGTCGGTTTTCCTGATGGAGAGTTTACTTATCAACTCCAACCCTTTGAGCAAGAGACGCTGCTGTCCACTGTGATTGAGCGGGCAAAAGCGGAAGATTGTTTCCCGGATAACCCGGCGGACTTGGATCGTTTTGCATCGCAAATGGCGGTATTTATCGCGCTCGAGCAGCAGCCGAATGGGTTAACACCCTGGCGGTTTTTCGGTGTAACCATGCAGAGTCTCGCTTTTTCTAACGATTACGCCCGTATCTACTGCTTGCTCGATCAAGACTCGCCGCCGCCCGTCGCCGTGCTGAACGTCAGCCCTGCATCAGGCGATGCTCCGCTAACCGTGAATATCAGCGATGGCTCAAGCGGCGACATCGTTGGTTATTCGCTGGAAATCGTCAACGAACAGGCGACGCCCGTCTATGCTGCCACAGCCGATGGTTTCCCTGAACAGGGGGTTGAATCGTTTCTCCTCGCCAATTCAGGGCGTTACAACGCCCGCCTGACTCTTTTCGGACATCCACAGCCTTATGTGGGCGGGCAAATTGCCCCTCAAGCGACATCACAGGCGGTTGTACTGATTATCGTCAATGAACCCCCGCCAGATATTGCAGCAGCGTACACCGCCACGCCAATTCCTACGCCTGTTCCCACCAGCATTGATCCGGTTCAACAACTTTTAGAGGGAAGACCATTTCCGTCCGCGCCCGATTTACGCGGTTGGGACGCAGTGTTTTTGTTGGGGTTGGTGATCATCGTGATCGTCGTACTGTTCATCGTTTTGAACGGTGGATTGTTCAATGCACTTATCCAGAATCGCCGCGTTCTGGTCATCCTCTTGGGCATCGGTTTGATCGTGCTGGTTGTTGTGCTGTGGATACGCTTCCCGCCCGCGATCAGTGAGACACCAGAGGTCACGCCAGAGATAACCGCCGAAGTCATGTTAGACGTCACGCCAGAACTGACGCCGGAAATTACCGAAACGCCGATGCTAGAAATCACGCCTGAATTGACACCAGAAGCCACGTTGGAGGGAGCATGAGGCGCATCATTCACTTATTTGTGCTGGTCGTGTTGATGTTCCTCACGTTGACGGGCATCTTCGCACAGGAGACCCTTCCCAGTTTCACGCCGCCTGCGTTGGCAGTGGTAGTTGTTCTAGATGATACGCGCACGATGTTGCAGCAGAATTCTGCTAACGCAAGTGGGCGCAGCGTTTGGGGAACGGGTACAGATGAGGATGATACCCGCGCCGACGCGATACGGATGATCGCCGCGCTGCTCCACGCCGACCAGACTCAAGAACATCAACTCGCCGTGTACCGTTTCTACAATCGGAATACCGGTGGATGGCTCACCGATGAAGGTGATAATTTTATCCGCTTAGGTGGAACAGACAGTGCTGTCAGCCAAGCAGCATTTAATGGGCTGGATGCCGATCTCCGCAGTCGCAGCATCCCACGTGATCAAGGTGGTGGCGATAGTCACCTCGCCTTACAGGCAGTGAATCAAGTCCTAAATGCTAAATATACGAGTGGAACCATCGCCGATAAAATTATCGTGTTGCTGATTACCGACGATGTGCCAATTCTTGATTTTGGAACGAGTCCCTGGAGCGGCAATGGGGCGAGTTGGTTAGCGGCTGACGGAACCAATTTTCTAAACCAGCGAACCGCGCTCAATACACTTCCAAACTACGATAACCCCACCTGTCCCACCGCGAATGATGATCCTGTTTTCGCGGTTTTCCCGATGGGTGCGGCGAATTGGGTCAATGCAGATGGAAGTGTCCCGTTTACCCGTGATGCACAGCCCACTGCCGAGAACATTGGCACGTTTTTCACTCAATACGAGCAGTCCTCATTGTTACTGGCAGGGACGCCGCTCGTTTACCCGATTGTCCCGCAGTTTGGCGACGCCGAGACGATGCGTCAGGCGTTTCGTGACGCGGTGGGTCGACTGCTGGCAGAAACACGCTGTGTCCGGCGCACAAGCATCACGCTAGACACAAGCAATGTGCTAGCTACAGGGGAGTTTGAAATGTCGAACCTATATCCAACTGTCCGCTTGATTGTACAAGGGCGGTCAGATGCAGAGGTCCGTGTGAGAGATGCAAACAACGCCCCGATCACAGAGTCGGATACGTCGGGGGTGCGTGTCGCTGATAATGGAGATGGTGTGAATGTCTGGTCATTTTCACGCGATGCCTTCACCGGAGCATGGGAGGGCGATTGGCAGGTGAGCGTATCAGGCGGGAACGCCAGTGTATTCATCGAACGCGAGATCAACCCAAGTGAGATTGCGTGGCAGGCTGTCGATGAACAGCCCGCTTACCCCGGCAATTCGCAAATTTCCTATCAGGTGAATCTGCTTGCGGATGGAACGCACACAATCAGAGAATCGGACAGTTTCTCGCTGATTTTGCGACTTAATGACACATCAAGCGGCACAGCGCAAGATTTCCAATTGACACCAACAACCGGTGACGGCTACACAGTGATCATTCCCGAAGGCGCCATTCAAGCGAAAAACTATTCCGTTCAAATCATGATTCGCTTCAATCAAGCATGGGGCAGCACTATTGAGGCTGGACACGATTATGTGATCAATTCCCCTTCGGGGCGCATTATTATTGATAGCCCCCCTGAAATGATTGTAGTGCAGCCGGGAGCAGATTCGGTATGGTGTCAGGGTGGCACGCAGTTATTTCGCGTCACACTGAATTGGCGCTCCGAAATTCGAGCTATCGCAGACCCCGCCAGCCTGTACAGTTATGCACAGGTGTATTTGATTTACGACCCGCCCGCGCCGCTCGACATCATGACGCCCGTTCCTGCGACCTTGATTCCACTTCGGGCTAACCTTGGCGACCCGTTGAATCCAGAGGATGATGTTTTCGAAGTCGTTTTGAACTGCGATACCGATCTGCTGCGTGGTGAGCAAAATATATCGGTTGTGGGGCGATTAGGCGATCAAGTAACGTTCGAACATACCCGCGTCGGACAGTACACATCCCCTACACCGTCGCACACGCCCCCCGCGACGGCGATCTATACAGCAATCCCCAGTTTAACTCCATCCTTTACGCCGCGCCCCGCGCTTGCGGTGCCGACTCAGCCGCCTGTCAGCCTTGTGGAAGGCGTTATTCGACCCGTCACTGAACCGCCCCTGCGCGATATTTTGCTGATACTAGCAGTTTTTGGATTGATCATTGGTACGTATATAGGCATAGGGCGTTACCGCGAGAATTTCTTGCCGCTGTCGTTCGTCAGCATGGAACGCGAACCCGATGTGACTCGTCGCCCTATGCTCAGTGGATGGCGGGCGTTGTTACCCTTCACGCAAAGACGCTCGGTGTATGAAGATGAAGCGGGAATACTGTTCACTATTGAGCGGGATGATCAAGGTGATTTTGTTTACGCGCCTCAAGACGAGATCAATGTTATAGGCGATGGCGACGTTGAGATCGTGAGCTATGGCACGAAAACTGAGGTATTTGCAGCGGACACCAAATCGAATAATCAAGCTATCGCGGCGCAGAACAATAATGCCCTGAGGGAACCAAATGATGCGACGTATGATTACCGGGTCGCATCATATCCGATCTTGGGGAAAATGCTGTATACGGTGCAGCGCATCGATGAAAATGGCAATCCCTATAACCGTGCCGAGGCGCGTAAACGCTTCATCCCCCGTGCGAATCGACATGTGGTGACCGATCCGTCCCAGCGTTCGCTCCGTCTGTTTACGATTACGTGGTCTGGCTACGAACGCTCTATCCAAATCACTGCCGATCAAACTCTTAACTTGGACAACGATAGAGAGGTTGAGCAGGGCAAAACCGAGCCTATCAGCTTGCCGGAAACCGTCATCCGCGTGAACAACCTTGTTTTTCACGTGTACAACCGCCGCTCCCGAAGCGAAATTTAAGGAAATTAGTCTATGAGTGATCGTCAAACATTGTATCTGCGTCCTACATTGGTGATCGGTTTGGGTGGCAGTGGTTACCGAATCGCTGTTGAATTGAAAGCGCGTTTAGAGGAGCGTTTGGGCGAGTCGAGTGGGTATCGGCGTGTAGTGAAATTCCTGTGCTTCGATACGGCGAACGAGAATTTCACGGCACAGTACCCGAATAACCCCGAAGTCACGGTGGCAATGTCGGTGGAAAGTGAATTTGTTCGCATCAGTGACGTGCCACTGCATGACCTGATGCGGAGTCGGGATACCAACGCGGCAATTGCATCCATTTTGCCGGAAGTTTTGTACACAACCCAGATTGATCAGGGGGCGCAGCAGGTTCGCCGTTTAGGGCGCGTAGCATTGTTCTATCATTACGGGCGCGTTAAAGAAAAGCTCACAGGCGCGATTAGCTCACTGCGGCAGATTGATGTTATTGGTCAGTTGGGTGTCTCTAGCGATGGGCATTACGATGTGTTCGTGAATGACCGCAATCGACTGAGAGTGCTTATCCTGTGTTCGATTTGTGGTGGTACGGGCAGTGGCACATTCATCGATATGGCATATCTTGTGCGACACATCGCAGAAGGAACGGGCATCAGCCCGCGTGCGTGTGATGTGAATGGGATGCTGCTGCTACCCGAAGCTTTCCCCAATATCATCACTACCGGAGCGGCACGCATTCGGGCGAATGCTTATGCGGCTTTGCTCGATGTGGAACATTACAATCAGGCGGCAAATATTGATCAACCGCTTTATGAGGTGCGGATGCCCGGTGAGATGATCAGCGTCTCGGGCGCTCCCTTCTCCATATGCTACCTTGTCGGCGGGGGCGGCAGCGAAGGTCCAATCGGGGATATTCGCCAGCTTTCGCCCATTTTAGCCGACGCGCTGGAAGCGGTGATCGCCACGCCGATTGGGACAAAACTGGACGCCACGCTGGATAATGTGCGGGTCGGCTTGTCGCTAGATTATCAAGGCTTTCGCACATTCTACAGCGCAATTGGCGTCGCCCAGATCGTACATCCCGAACTGGAAATGAGGCGCACGTTCAATCACATGCTGAAAGAGCATATCATCAATGAACGGTTGCTCAAGCCGTATGTCATCGACGAGAAACCGCTGAGTGAAGCGGTTGAAGACTGGTTTAAGAAAGCCCGCGAAACCATGCGGCGGACTTTGCGCGGGAACATTCGTGATGAAGATGGGCTGACACGCCGTTTACGCCAGCTTGAAAATGACATTGGACGCAGCACTCAGCCGCTCAGTGATTTTGCCGATGCGTACCGGGAAACAACGGCGTTGTTTCAACGGAATGTTGAAGAATTGATCGAGCGTTCAACGACGAATACACGCCGTGAACTGGAAGAGGATTTGCGTAAAACGGTCTGGTCGTCGATCGATGATGCACTGGCATCGAATCAGCATGGCTTACATTATGCCCGCGCATGGCTTGATAGGTTGAGCGAACATTTACAAACTTCGCTCAAAGGGGCGCAGCGTCGCAAAAACGCCGACTTGAGCAGTGCGTATGATCGTGAGATCAGTTATATCGAGCAGGTACGCAGCTACCCTGTGGTTGGGCGGCTGTTCTTCATGCGGGGTCGTATTGCCGAGGCATGTGGTAACCTCAACCGCTTTGTTCATTCGACTGCTGTCACCGCCGTGCTAGACAATGCCGAACGAGGATTGTTTAATGGGCTGAACCGTATCATCAGTGATTTGCGGCGGGAAATTCAGGGGGCGATTACCTATTGGGAAGATGTACGTTTGCGAGAAAGCGCCGCCGCGAAACAGAAACCGCGTATTACAGCCGTCACACAGTATACGTTGTCGGATGATATGATTATCCGATACACGCGCAGCGCAATCGACGCTTTAACGCAAGAAGAACGCGCCGCTACAGTCTATGCCGAACTGTACAATGCGTTTAATAATAAGGGTAAAAGATCGCTCTCGCGCTCCCTCGATTCAGATGCCCGCGCTGACCTGATCCTTGCGCTTGACCGTTTATGTGATGAGCATTTCAGGACTGCGATTCAAAGTGCCGACTTCAAAGATTTCACCGATGATGTGACCGAGTATCTGGAAAAGCTGAGCAAAGTTGACGCGCTACGCGAACAGTACAACACTTTGCTGGTGAATTTGCGGACGCAAGCGCAGCCGCTTCTTATTTTCAACACAGGCAATTTGCAGGCTCTTCCCCCTGCTCAAATCCGCGTGATCGGTGGGAAGAACGAAGAGGCGATCAAACGGGTATGGACAGGCGGTGCGTCAGAACAAAGCGATGTGAACTACGCCTCGACCTTCGACCCGTCCCGTCTGATGTATCTGGTGACGTTTCATGGTATTCCCATCAATACTTTATCGAAATTCGATGAATATCGCAGACATTACGAGGATATGAAGTCGGCGCGTAATGCTATTTTCCACCTCGACAATGCCCGTGAGGATGAACCGCACGATCCCAAGTCGATGTACTTCATCAATCTTGAGGATTATCAATCGCGGGTGGCGCGGGCGCTGGCATATGGGTGTATTAGCCGCGTTGAGGATCACTATGACAAATCGAGCAAGTTTGTGTTTGTCCTCAGCAGCGATTTCTACACGCGCTTTACAAACTTCATCGACAGGAAACTGACCGAATTTAAGGATCAGATTGCGGATATTGACGCGGCATTAACGAAACAGGCGCAGCGTGACGATAAACGCAATATCGATATTGCACGAAAGAAGGCGTTAGAGGCACAGCGTGACGAACTGAAAGCCCGCAAAGAATCATTTACCAAGCTGAATACGCTCAAGACATTCGAGCCTAAAACGGATGATGCTCAGGCTTATGCACTTCCTGTCTGGCGGCGCGGCATACACACGGGGGTTGCCGAAAATCTCACTGATGCAGTGGATAGTTTTTATGGCGGTGGGGCGCGGTTGTTCGCTATGTTGTTTATGCGGGCAGTCGATGAGCATGAGAGCGACACAAATCCCGAAGTGCTGCGAAAAGCCATTGATGTATTTTTAGAGACCCGCAAGTATGTCGGTTCTAATCACACGGAAAACACTACAGAGATCATCAACTACATGTTATACAGCCGTTCCGGTCAAGATGACTATAAGCTAGAACTGCATCTGTGTGCGCTGCTTGCGGTGTACCGCCGCTTAAAAAGTCAGGATGTCCTTAAATTGGAATGGATTCCGGCGGGGTATCACCTGCTGGCACGGGGGTATTTGGAGAACAAGCCGCCACAGAATGGATCACCAAAGTGACGCGCCGTGCGCTGATTATTGGTCTGGGAATGCACACTGAAGCACTGCTCCAAGCAGCACGGACAGTGTTTGCGGCACACGATAGGCTGGATGATGTGCGCTTGATCTGGCTTGTGCCATCCAGTTTAAGCAGGAAACCGGATGATGTCGAGGTTTTCCCGTTGGAACTTAACCGGGATGCGTTGAATCAACTGTACTACCATCCGAATGTGCGGGCGATGAGTACGTTGAACTGGAAGTCGTGGCGTGAACGTATCCCTTCTAACCGCTTGTGGGGAAAACTGGCGGCGTATCGGCATTTGTACAGCCTGCAAGAGCGGTTGAACAAACTCAGTGTTGACCTTGCTACCGACGATGCGAAGGTCAATTATTATCTGCTGGCACATTTGCACGATCCGTTTGCCAGTGGTGCTTTGCTCGACTGTGCGTACTTGCTGAATCAGCTTGCTGTTCAGATGGGCGGAAGTGTCTATGGAATGCTTTTGCTTCCCGGCATTACGGGCGATCCGGTCGTGAAGCAGGATATGGGCGAAGATGACGATCTATTGCGTCAGGCAACGGCTTACGCCGCTTTGCGTGAACTGAATTTTGCGTTGGGGGAACACTCGTTTTATGACGCTCATCACGATAAGGTGATGCTCTCACCGAAAAAGAAAGAGGTTTTCAACGAATCCCCGTTTCAGACAGGCGACTGCTATTTGATCGGTGGGCGGCGCGACGAAAAACTGCAAAAGTTGGATTACGACAAAAGCATTCCAGCGAACTGCGCCCGATGGATGTACTTGCAAACCTGTACGTTGATGAAAGACCGCATTGAGCGTTCCACACGGGGACATGTGACCGCCTTTGCTGTGTATGTGCCACAGGCGGGAACACGCGAAGCAGAAATCGACGCGCCTGATCCGGTGATCGCGGCACTGCTGCGGCGGATCACACGTGGGGAAGGTGTGCCACGCGATACCTCTGCTGTTGATTATTGGTTTGATCTGCATCTGGAAGATCATCGCATCGATGACAGCGCGGTCGAGATGGCTGTCAACAGTCTTGGTGCAGTCGATGATGAACGCGGTAGCGCGGATCGGATTGAACTGCTTGAATTACAGTTCAACGACGCCATAATCGAAGTATCACGTTTGGAAGAAATGTGGAGTCGCGGCGTCAGCCAACAGTTAGATGCCGCCATGCGTACGCTTAACCCATCCGATGCGGATTCGCCGCTTGCGAAAATTCGGCGCGATACCGGAGCAACGCTTTATCTGCTGCAAGAATACTATCGCGCCGTGTTAAACAAGTCGGACGCATTGTATGAAGACCATGCGGGAGAACTTGAGCGTTTAGAGCAGCTTGCCCGGACACGTCGTAATATGCTGACCGAACAGCGTGATCGTTATCGCTATGCCGCAGCCCCTTTTACCTCACCCTTCAACCTTACGCTGTTCTTGACGGTGGTCGCTCTGGGTGTGTTCCTGATCCTCGTAGAACAAGGGCTGCTTGGACTACTGATTATGATCGGTGGATTTATCCTCATTCGCTCGATCCAGATCACGTTTCGGGGCGGGCGTTTGCGTGATGCGCGTTCAGCTTACATTCGCGCCCAACGAAATTTGCTGCAAACACAGATTGCTCTAGTAGAGCAGCGCGTCACCTGCGCTTATATTTTCGAGTTAGGGCAGTACCTCCATAAAGTTCTGCGCGGCGACGTCGAAGATACACGCGCCGAACGCATCGTCAGCTATTTGAATGGTTTAGCTGGACGACTGACACGGCGTTTGGCAATCCAAAATACAGCGACTTCAACGACGCTTGAAGTTTCAGAAACCAAGTGGCAGCAGTTTGCTCCTACTTTAACCAATAAGCTGTGGATGCTTCTCAACGCCGATCCGTGTGTCATGAAAGGTGATCCTCTCCCCGACAAGGATGAGCAAATTCGGAAAGAGGTGCGTTTGCTGGCGCACAGCGAAAATCTACTGCGCCCACAGGAAGCAGAAACCGAAGCCTTAGGCAAACTGATTGGACAAATGGGCGAACGTACCGCCCCCACGCTCATGTTTAAAGAAACGGCGATTGGTGAAGGTGAGCGCGATTACGAACTTCGCAGTGTGGCGTTTGCAGATTGGAATCCGTTGCTGATCGAGGAATTGACGACAATTTTCCAACGCTATGGTCTGCATCCCGAGCGGTTGTATACCACCGAGGAATATACGCGGTTGATGCGGTTGGTTGGCTCTGATATGAGCATTATCGATGACCGCCTTGAACAGCCCATGCTACGTGAAATCAGTGTCAATGTTCGCTATAACATCCCCATTTCGGCGCTCTTGGATATTCAAACGTGGCGCAACGCCTATATGAACAAAATACAAGTCATGCTTGATGGGCGGATTGTCACCTTTCGCGGGTTACTGCACCCCACGCGCTTGGGCTGTGCAACGGCAGATTTGACGCGCAACTTCAAGGGAGCAGGTTTTGACGATGATCTTCGATTCCTGCCGGAAACCGGGATGATTGTAGCGATATTTATGCGCTGTCATCAGCAGGATGTTCTAGTGAATCGTATTATCGAGCATTTACAGTTGTTCAGGCGCGGAAATGCCATGCCGAGTTTAGACGAGTTGAGCGGCGCAATTTCAGAAGCTGAAAATGTGATCCCGATGCTCATACAGCGCTGTCAGGATGAAAATATGACTCCCGAACAGGCGTCGGGAACGCTCAAACACTTCTTGCGGGCAGTCAGCGCCGACGATCTCAAGTTTTCTGAAAATTGTGCCGATTGGGAACTGTGGCTTCTAGAGTGGTTGCGCGGTCTTGCTGACAGTGAACGCCCATCAGATCGTTCGCTGCGCGTTGCGATCGCGCTCTTATGCCGCTATTTGACTCGTTTAGACGGGGGTGAGGGGACTGCATGACAGCCGAACACACTAAAAAGATCAGTATCTGGGGAACATCGCGGGCAGGGAAAACGGTTTACTTGATTGCGTTGTACTGGGCATTTCAAAGTCTTCGCACGACATGGAAAATTCGCGCTGATGATGCCGTCTCCGAAGCATTTATCGACAGCGCCCGCGAAGACTTTTTTGTCAAACACCGCTTTCCTGAGAAGACCGTAGAGCAAGTATCTTACCACTATACATTAACACGCTTGGATGGGGATAAAGCCGTATTCAAATTGGAGTTTATCGACGCGCCGGGTGAACTTTATGCGGAATACTATGATATTACGACGGACAAGAAGAAACGGAAACAAACCGTTCGTATTGCTCAGCGCGATAAACAAGATCAAGAGAGTAAATTGACGCCCCAGGATATGTTTGAGCTACTGGCATCCAGCGATGGGATTATTGTCTTGCTTGACCCAGCATGGAAATATAATCCACAGCGTACCCAGCCTTATGATCAACTGCTGGCGCAAGTTTTTCGTGATCTGGAACGTCATCATCATGGGGCTGCCCAACCGTATATCGCCCTATGTTACACCAAGGTCGATGCGACAGATGCGTTGTGGCGTTTTGCCAAACAATTATATGATCCGGGGACGATGCCAAACGGATTCAACCCGCTTAGAGACTGCTATCGATTCCGCGACAAGCGCACCGCAAGAGACGAAAATCCTTGCGCCCAACACTGCAAAGTTTTCGAAGAATTACAAAGCAAATTACTGGAAGATCAGCTTGAAATGCCGCTTGATCATTTTGCTTGCTTTCACATTTCGTCCATTGGGCGCGTTGATGATACGTTGTTGAATGTCGGCAGCCTATATCAATGGGAGCGTGAAGAGGTTATCGCGTTAGCACCGCCCGTTTTTCATGCCAAAGAGAATGACGAAGTTGAGACGCCTAAAGAGCTGAGTTATATGCGTGATGGGCTTGATGATATTTACGTCAACGAAACGTTTGAACCATTTTCGATCAACAAACCGAACGCGATTAACCCATATCATGTAAACGATCCGCTCGTGTGGTTGCTCGAACAATTGTAGGTACTGCTCAAATATTTACCCTGAAGGGACGTAATCGCAGTTTCAATTACTGTCCGTAATCTGCAGGGCAACCTGTGGTACGAACGTAGTCCGCATAGACCCATCCCCCGATCTCTCTCCCATCGGGATTTCGCGCTGCAACTTGATACCACCGACTGTCTACAGCGTTTCTTTGGTAATCATAGATTTCGACATCTGCCAAATTGCCCAACTGCCCTACTACATCCGAATTCACATTTGGAGACGAACGCACATTGACCGCACGCGCTAGATTGATCACTCCCACGCAGTCATATAGGTTAAGCTGGTCAAATGCTGTTTGAGTTAGTGTTTGCTCATTTTGGATTCGATTCGCCTGCATGGTGAGTGCGTCATAGCTGATTTGTAGTGCAATCCGTGAAGCGGTAGCGTTGGCATTGGCGGCGGTGATGGCGCTCACCAGCGCCGCTGGATTCGCCGCCGTCGCCGTGCAGGTGACAGCAGGCGTGGGGGTGAAGGACGGCGTGGGCGTGAACGTAGGAGTTGGTGTGG
>Ga0163144_10001460_pt1 | contig 55887 bp, 53 predicted proteins | sample OliLak19BULKMAT1_FD_123175 | JGI IMG/M metagenome (GOLD analysis project Ga0163144, IMG submission 123175) | Freshwater microbial mat bacterial communities from Lake Vanda, McMurdo Dry Valleys, Antarctica - Oligotrophic Lake LV.19.BULKMAT1 | ecosystem: Environmental > Aquatic > Freshwater >... | reverse complement strand
GAATAAGTGAGGCGGGTGGGGCCATACATTTGAACGAAGTGAAAATGGATGGACACGCCCCGACTTGAACCAGCAATAAAGTCAAGTCGATCACTTAGAAGCGAAGCGAATAAGTGAGGCGGGGACATAAATTATTTCTGACATCTTAATTCGATTATACTATGGGATTTACATGTGGAATCGTTGGGCTACCCAATGTTGGAAAGTCAACAATCTTTAACGCTTTAACATCAGCCAAAGCTGCTGCTGAGAATTTTCCTTTTTGTACTATCGAGCCGAATACCGGAGCAATTCCCGTGCCCGATCCGAGACTTAATCACCTTGCAAAATTAAATAGTTCAGCAAAGTTAATTCCAACTCAAGTAACTTTTGTTGATATCGCTGGATTAATAAAAGGGGCATCAAAAGGCGAAGGACTTGGTAATCAATTCTTAAGTCACATTAGAAGTGTCGATGCGATAGCACATGTAGTTAGGTGTTTTTCAGATCCAAATGTAATACATGTTGATGGTTCAGTAGATCCATTCAGAGATATTGAAGTGATTGAAACTGAGCTAATCCTTTCGGATATGGATTCTCTTTCCAAGCAAATTTCTCGTTTAGAAAAAGGTGCTAAATCTGGAGATAAAGCTAGCAAATTAAACTTGGACTTACTGATTTCTCTAGATAAACACTTAGCACAAGGTAAACCTGCAAGAACATTTTTAATTCCTGAAGGTGCCGAAGAAGCTCGGCTAGCTTTTAATCTTCTACTTACATCTAAACCAGTTATGTATGTAGCTAATGTTGATGAGTCTGAGCTTGGAGATATTCCAAATATTGTAGGCACACGTCCCGTAGATAAAGTCGCAAAACTCGCCAAAGAACAACGTGCAAGCCTTGTCGTAATCTCTGGAAAAGTGGAAGCCGAACTTTCTGAACTATCTATTGAAGATAGAAAAGCCTATCTTGATGAACTTAAAATGCCATCTGCAGGGCTAGATAGAATGGCAATGGCAGGATACGAGCTGCTCGGTCTAATTACTTTTTTTACTGTTGGACCTAAAGAAGCCCATGCTTGGACTGCTACTAAAGGCACAAAAGCACCAGGAGCTGCCGGTAAAATCCATTCTGATTTTGAGAAAGGATTCATAAGAGCAGAAATTATATCCTATGCCGATTATGAAGCCGCTGGTTCAGAAGCCAAAGTAAAAGAAAATGGCAAACTTAGAACAGAAGGAAAGGAATACATTGTTCAAGATGGAGACGTTGTTCACTTTCGTTTCAATGTCTAGAATTTAGCTTTATTATACAAAACTACAAAAGATCTTGTTTCGATTTCTTATATAGTCTTTCAATAGCATCAACAATCATGTGGATTTCAGGCTTAGAGAAACTTGCATTGCCTTGAACACTTTCGCACTTCAATCTCATTTGATCATTAATTAAAGAGGAGAAGAATATAAAAGGTAGTTTTGACCATTCAGGATGAGATTTAACACTTTTACAAAATGCCAAACCATCTAATTCAGGCATCTCAATATCACTTAAAATGATATCTAAATCTTTTGCAGAATTTTCTTGCAAATAATTAAGTCCCTTTGCTCCAGTAGCAAAGACTTTAATGTTTTTAAATCCAGCAGTATTTAATGTTTTGACAGTTACTTTTTGAATAATTGGAGAATCCTCACAGTAAAGAATTCTAACACTGCTTCGATCAATTTTTTCATTTACATCAATCTGTTTTGCAAAATTTTCAACGCTCATGGACGAATCAACACTCGCCATCATGGCTTCCATATCTAGGATCATTATCACTCTATCCTCAATTGTCACTGTACCAGTTACGCAAGGCTCGCCTTCACAAACTGAGATTTCAGAGAATGGTACAAATTTATCCCAACTTACTCTTTGTATCTCTTCTACTCCATCTACTAAAAATCCATTTGTCTTCTGGTTAAATTCCATTACCAACAATAGTTGCTTATCGAAACTTACTGATTCACCAGGAAGCGTAAGATAGGTTTTTAAATCAATCACTGGAATGTGTTTCTTTCTAAAGGGAACAGTGCCTTTAAAATAATATTCAGCTCCTGGAAGTTGAGTAACTTTTTGATCTTTCCAAACTAATGCTTGAGTAACTTTTGCTACGTTTACACCAAATCGTTGTCCACAGACTGTAAATTCAAGAAACTCGACTTCATTTGTACCTGTTTCAAGAAGAATACCCTTGCTGCATGTTACTGATCCGTTACCACTCATTATTAATACTCCCCAAAGAAATTTTTTCGAATTGGCATTTTTTTTATGTCTACAGAGATCTATTTGATAGTAATCGGCAGTATTCGAATTTCGCCTTAGTATTATCGCACTGAGGAAACGTATTAAAACTTAATAATACTAGTGATTTGGCTTGATCTGTAATTAAATTTTATCGTAATTTTAAAGTTGTCAGTGAAATAAAAGCTAGAACAATTGAGATAATCCAGAAACGAACAATAATCTTTGGTTCTACCCATCCTTTTAATTCAAAGTGATGATGTATTGGTGCCATTCTAAAAATTCTTTTCTTAGTAAGTTTAAAATAGTATCTCTGAACTATGACAGATACTGCCTCCATAACAAAAATACCACCGGTAATTATCAATACAAGTTCATGCTTAACAATAATTGAAACAAGTCCAAGAACAGCACCAAGAGAAAGGGCCCCTATATCACCCATGAAAACTTGGGCAGGAAAAGTATTGTACCAAAGAAATCCTAATCCTGCGGCAAAAATAGCAGAAAGAAAAATAGTCAGTTCACCGGTTCCTGCAATATGTGGAATGCCAAGATAAGAAGCAAAATCTTCTCGACCACCGAGATAAGCAAAGATCGAATAAGTTACCGCAACTGTCATTATGGGTCCTATTGCAAGACCGTCTAGACCATCAGTAAGATTTACAGCATTTGAAGCTCCTACAATGACAAGGACAACAAAAGGAACAAAGAATATTCCTAATTGCCAACTTAAATCTTTAAGAAATGGAAAGTGAAGTTCAGAAGAAAATCCTAGATTTAAAAGAACAACAGCAACAGCAACCGCCATGCTTGTCTGCCAAAAAAGTTTTGTAGGTCCAGAAATTCCTTTAGGATTTTGTTTGAAAACTTTTCTTGAATCATCTACATAACCCAATATTCCAAAACCAATTAAAATGCAGATACATAACCAAATATATTTATTTGATAGATCAGAAAGTAAAAGAGTTGATACAGCTACTGCTGCCACCACAACTAAACCTCCCATTGTAGGCGTGCCCTTCTTTACCTCGTGAGACTTTGGCCCATTTTCTCTTATGGGTTGACCTTTATGACCGACTTTTTGAAGGTACCTTATAAATATTGGTTGAAAGAAGAGAACGAATGTGAACGAAAGAAAGAAGGCCAACATTGCCCTAAAAGTGGTATAACGAAATACGTTTAGCCAACTATATTCAGACTGAAAAGATAGAAGTAGATGGTAAAGCACAGGAAATTTAACCTCAAAATACTTGTTACAATATGTTTATCCCAATGGGATGTCTTCTAACAATTACTAATGTTAGTTTTTTTCACTTTCTCCCATGCTATTAGGATTTCATCTTGGTCAGAGAAGGGCTGCTTTGTAGTCCCTATAATTTGATAATCTTCATGACCTTTACCTGCAACTAAAAGAACATCTCCTTCCAAAAGTTCCTTTATGGCCCTAAGAATGGCTTCTTTTCTATCAACCTCAACTGATATCTGAGCTAGCTCAGTATCAGAGGCATCCTTTAAAATATCAGCTAAAATCATCTCAGCCTTCTCAGTTCTAGGATTATCTGAAGTTAGATAAACAAAATCGGCTAGTTTAGTAGAAACCTTTCTCATTATTGGTCTTTTACCTTTATCCCTATCTCCACCACAGCCAAACATAACTTTTAGATGATTTTTAACCAACGGACGTAAAGTCTTTAAAACATTTTCCAGCGCATCTGGAGTATGAGCATAATCGACAAAAATTCCGAATTTAGAGGAAATCGGAATACTTTGAAGTCGACCTGGCACATGTGGGGCAGTCCTAAGAATTTCAGTAATATTCTTAAAATCAAAATTGTTAACTAAAGCAACACCAAGCACTGCTGCAAGGTTTTGAGCATTATGGAAACCAATAAAAGGCGACGAAATTTTTACACTTTCTCCATCAATTTTAAAATTAACTGTACTGCCTTTAAAATCTTGTGACATATCTAAAATTTGAATCCTAGCATTTGATTCTTTGCCATAGGAAACAAGTTCTAGGCTTTTACCTGAAAGTCTTCGAAAATATTCACGACCAGTTTCACAATCAATGTTTATTATAGCAGCAGTTTTAGATTTTGAGCTTTTAGTTAAAATTTCAAATAACTTCCATTTTGCTTCTCGATATTCTTCAAATGAACCATGATAATCTAAGTGATCTCGAGTTAGGTTGGTATAAATTGCAATATCAAAATCTATTTCAGAAACTCTAGCTTGAGTTAAAGCATGAGAAGAGACTTCTAAAACTGAGGCTTTTAATCCTTTTTCAACAGATAACCTCAACAACTGTTGTATACTTAAAGCATCGGGAGTAGTCAGTCCGAGATCTCCTCTGATATCTCCGACTTGATAACCAAGTGTTCCCAAAAAAGAACAGCTTAATCCTATCCGATTTAATAAATTAAAAAGCAACCAATTAATAGTAGTTTTTCCGTTTGTACCTGTTATCCCAATTACAGAAAGTTCTCGGGAAGGATTAGTCATAAAAAATTGACTTAGTAAACTAAACGATTTTCGCGTGTCTTTTACTAATATTCCAATTAATTCTTTGGGAACTTTACTCTGATCTTCGACAATACAAACTTTGCAGCCGCGTAAGATTGTATCCTTGATATAAATATGACCATCATTTTTTACACCACTAATCGCTACAAAAGCAGTGTTACTATCAACCTCTTCACTTCTACAAGAAGCCCCTGATACAGAAAAATCTATTTTGCTTTGATTGGATTCTAGAATTTTTCCTTCAATAATCTTATTGAGATCTCGAATAGAAATTGATACTTTATGATTTACCGGGATCATATTCTGCTTTGGCATCAACTAAATCTGGACCTCTAACATTCAAGATTCTCTCTTTTTTTGCTGCTATAATATAGCCTGGATCTGTACCTCGTCTCAACTCGTGACTCATTCCGAAATAACTAAGGGTTCTCTGCATTATTCTTTGAAATACCGGTGCCGCTAAGGTTCCACCATATATTGTATCAGTTTTAGGCTCATCGATTATTACAATTAAACTCAGGGTCTTATCAACTCCTAAAGAAGAGCCATCAACAAATCCAACAAAAGAAGCTACATAAGATCTGGGTTCATATCCCCTGCCATCTTTTTTTGCTTTTTGTGCAGTTCCTGTCTTACCACCAACTCTTACTCCAGAAAGCATTGCATTATGACCAGTACCTTTTTCATCCTCGACAACACCATACATAAACTCTTGAGCTAACTTGGCAGCTTTAGCAGAAACAACTCTCTTAAATTTTAGATCTTCGTCTGATCTTACAACTCTCAACTCTGGAAGCATTCCGTTATTTGCAATTGCAGAAATAGCTCGCACCATTTGTAGTGGTGTAACAGCAATGCCTTGACCAAAAGAATGGGTTGCTACATCTATTTTTGCCCAAGAATTAAAATTGCGAAGAATCCCTTTGGTTTCCCCAGGAACACCTAAGCCTGTGCTTTCACCAAAGCCAAAGGCTTTTAAATAAGTAAATAAAGACTCGGCTCCTAACCTAGCTCCAATTTTACTCATACCTATATTAGAAGATCTTACTATCACATCTTTAAAAGAAACTATGGAAACTGGATGAACATCCTTTATAAAATGCTTTGCGAAAAAGAAACTTCCGTTCTCACAATCTATACTTTCTTTTGGACCAACAACACCCGCATCGAGAGCTGCTGCCGCAACAATTGGTTTTATAGTTGACCCTGGTTCATAAATTGTTTCAGCAATAATATTTTTTAAACTGCTTAAATCTTCAAAATGTCTTTTATTAAAATCAACATTTGGTGCTTGACCCATAGCCACGATATCGCCAGAACCAGCATCTACTAGAACTGCCATTGCACGTAATGCCTTTGCCTTAATGCGTCCAGCTTCTAACTCTTCATCTACAATTTTTTGAACATATGCATCAATCGTAAGCATCAATCCATCGGGTTCAACTTCATCTATTCTATCAACACTAACTGCAGGGACTGCTTCAATCATATTGCCAATGCCATCTCTGGAATAATCACTTTTGGCTTCACGACTCTTTAGAGTTTGATCATAAATCTTCTCAAGTCCAGTAAGTCCATTACCATCAATTCCAACCTTTCCGATTAAAGAACTTGCTGCATCACCGAAGGGATAATATCTTCGAGACTCAATTACAAAATCAATCCCAGGCAATTTCATTGCACGAATTTCTTCAGCTTTCTGCCTTGGAATTTGACGTGCAATCCAAACGAATGGACTTGGATCTAAAAGTTTTTGCTCAAGATCTTCTTTTTTAAGATTTAATTTTACTTGTAACGAATTAATAACTTCATTTTTTTCCTTTGCTGTCTTTATTTGGTGCGGTCTGACAAAAACTGAACCTGCAGGGACTGAGACTGACAAAAGCCTACCTTCACTATCTAAAATTGGCCCTCTAGAGGAAGCCATCATGAACGATTTAAAATGTTGCTTATCTGCGGAACTATGCCATTTCCCACTATGTTCAATTTGTAAACTTGATAGTCGAAATAAAATAGAAAGACTACAAAATACAAATCCGATAGAGATTACATATAGTCGAATTTTTCTATTCTTAATTAGGCAATCGATTGAACCACAAAGACCACCTCTTGAAGCAAAGTCACGCCTAATTAACATAGATAACCTTTTTTGCTTGTGCTGGATTTAGAGGCAATAATCCCAATTTACTAAAAGCCAACTCAGCTAAATTATCCGGTCTTAAATAGAAAGATTTCTGAAGCTCTAATTCTCTTCTCTTCATGTCAACGTCAATAGCCCTCTGTCTTTCGGAGGCTAATAGATAGCCAACTTGAGTGGCTTCAGATCGAATCCAAATTTTTGCACTTAAAGCGATAATCAATATTAAAGCCAGGAAAAGTTGAACTTTTAACGATATAACAAAGTTATCTCTAATAACTTCTGGTTGATATCCTATACAAACTGCCATGATTCTGTTCCTCTCTCTAGTCATGAAATTCAAAAACTCTAAGCAAAGCACTCCTAGAAGCTGGATTTTCCAAAATCTCAGCTTTGCTTGGAACAATTGCCTTAGATGTTAAAAGTTTACCTAATCCTGTTTTTTTTTGAGCACCGGCACTCATCCAAGCAGGTGCTGTATCGCCCGCTTGCCACTCTCGAAAACGTCTAGTTACAAGCTTATCTTCTAAAGAATGAAAGCTAATAATTACCAAACGTGATCCATTAACTAAAAGCTCTGGAGCCGTATTTAAAAGAGTCTCAATTTCTTTAAATTCCCCATTCACTTCTATTCTAATGGCTTGAAAAACTACTGTGGCAGGATCCTTGAACCTATCTCCTTTTGCTACCCTGGACTTTTCACGAATAATTCCGGCCAAGACCTTGCTTGAATTGATTGGTCTCTGGTTTACGATGGCTCTAGCTATATTCTTAGCATCATTGCCAACTCCACCTTTTTTGAAGGCAATAAAAAGATCTCTCTCACTATATTCGTTGATAACAGTATTTGCAGAAACTGAATGTTCTGAATCCATTCGCATATCAAGTGGACCAGTATCGTCAAAAGAAAATCCTCTTGCACCCATCAACTGATCTGTAGACATTCCAAGATCTGCCAAAATACCATTGAATTTTCGGCCAGCAGCACTCTTCTTAACATTTGAGAAATTTGATTTAATAAATTCGATTCTATGGGTTTTTTTAAACTTATCTTCGGCTCTTTCAATTGCTATAGAATCTCTGTCTAAAGCTAAGACCTTATTCTCTGGATGCGCTGCCAGTATCGCCTGTGAATGTCCGCCGCCGCCTAAAGTACAATCTAAAAACATTCCGCCTTCCTTAGCTCTCAAAAATTCGACTACTTCATTCAACAAAACAGATTTATGAATGCTTAATTCCATTCTTTCTTCAAAAAATCTGTTAAATATCTACATCTGAAAACATTTCTGGATCCTCAATCAAAGCTTGCTCAGCTTCTGAAAACACTACTTGCCAAACTTTGCTATTCCAAATTCGAAAACCATGCATTGACGAAGTAAAGGTAACTTCCCTTTCAATAGATGCATAAGTACGTAGGTGTTGTGGCAACAATATGCGACCAGCCTTATCTAATGAGCACTCAGCAGCACGGCTAATATAGAAATTTTCAAGCTTTTGAACTTTCGCGTTAAATCGACTTTTTTCCCTTAATTTACCTTCGAATCGGGTCCAAGCATCCAAATCAAAGCCCTCAATACAACGGGCACCCTGGGAAACGTAATTAGTTAGAATTATACAATCTTGATTTCTGGAATCTAAAATAACTCTAAATTCCGCAGGAAGACTGACTCTGCCTTTATCATCAATTGTGTGATCAAAATTACCTCGGAAAGAAGAAGATGGAACATTTATTAGTCCACCTTCTTCTTTCTTCGAGGGTCCTCCCAAAACCTTTTTGTTTTCTGTCTCTTTGAGGAACATAAACCCCACTTAGTTGGAATTATTAGAGTTTTATATGGTAAATATCCCACTTAATCCCATATCCTCCCACATTATATTAGATTAGTTTTTATTAATAGATCCTTATTTTTATAAGATCTTGTAATTATTAACTAATTCAAGTTGATTAAAGTAATATAAAACGATTTATATAGTAAAATAGGATATTTAGGCGTATTTTGCTGTTCTAATTTAGAATTATAAGAGTATCCCTGATTTTCGTTGTCTTTATTCTACAGTCACACTCTTGGCAAGATTCCTAGGTTGATCAACATCAGTTCCATTAAAAATAGCTATGTAATAAGCCAAGAATTGAAGAGGGATAGTAAGAAGTATTGGGGAAAGAAGTTCCGAAATATGAGGAACTTCTATTACATTCGAAGTAATCCTATGAAGTTCTTCATGGCCTTTCGTGTCTGTGACTGCAATTATTTTACCATCTCTGGATTCCACTTCTCTGAGATTAGAAATGGTTTTATCAAAAAGAACGTCTGATTTTTGAAGTACTACCACTACTGGCATATTCTCATCAATTAAAGCAATTGGACCATGCTTCATCTCTCCTGCTGGGTATCCTTCAGCATGAATATAAGAGATCTCTTTAAGCTTAAGTGCGCCCTCAAGGGCAACAGGATAACACTCTCCTCTTGCTAGATAAAGAAAGTCTCTAGCAGAAGAAAAATCTTTTGCTATTTTCCTAGCTGACTCTTCACAGGCCAACGCCTCCTCGAGGAGCAACGGTAAACGAAGCAGTGTTTTTGAGTGTCGGAGTAGATCGTCATTATTTAAGCTGCCTTTCTTTGCACCAAAATCTAAGGCTAGTAAATAAAGAGCAGAAAGTTGAGTAGTGAAGGCTTTTGTAGAAGCGACGCTAATCTCTGGTCCTGCGTGAGTAAAAAGAACCTTCTCAACTTTGCGAGTAATAGAAGATCCCAAAACATTGCAAATCGCAGCAGTACGAGCAAACTTTGCTGAGGAATCTATAGCGGAGAGAGTATCTGCTGTCTCTCCAGATTGAGAAACGGCCAAAACTAAAGTGTTTTTATCTAATACTGGTTCTCTATATCTAAATTCAGAAGCGTAATCTACTTCACAAGGTATTCTGGCAATCTTTTCAAAATAGAATTTTCCTACCAAACATGCATGCCATGATGTTCCGCAAGCAATTAAAATAATCCTATTAAATTTAGCAACTTCTTCAGCAGAAAAATCAAACTCGGCTAAATCAATTTTACCACTCTCTCTATTAATTCTCGCTCTGATTGTATCTGCTATAGATTGAGGCTGGTCATGAATTTCCTTAAGCATGAAATGTTTGTAGCCGCCTTTTTGCGCAGTGATAGGATCCCATGTGACAATTTGAGATGTTCGCTTTATCTCTTTTCCATCTTGTTCAATATAAATTCCATCTAGAGAGACTCGTGCTAAATCACCATCATGTAAAATTACAATCTGACGAGTGTGACTCAAAATGGCCGGAATATCGCTGGCAACAAAAACTTCACCTTCAGATTGACCGATAATAATTGGAGAGGCATTCTTAGCTATTAACAATTCAGATGGATTCCGGGCATCAAAAGCTACAAAAGCATAGCTTCCCTTTAAATCACTTACAGTCTTTCGAAGGGCTGATATTGAGTCTTTGCATTCCTCAAGATACTTATTTAAAAGGTGGGCAATTATTTCAGTATCTGTTTGAGAGGAAAATTTGGAGCCCTCTTTAATAAGCTTTGCTCGAAGCTCGACATAGTTCTCAACTATTCCATTATGGATCAGACTTACTCTTCCGGCTGAATGGGGATGAGCATTGTCCTCAGAAGGTTTTCCGTGAGTTGCCCAACGTGTATGTCCAATTCCAATATTTGCCTTAATTGAATCAGGTCTTGCTACAAATAATTTCTTAAGTTCTGAAAGCTTGCCTACCGCTCTTGTTACATTAACCTTGCCATTCTCCATCAAGGCTACACCCGCGGAGTCATAACCTCGGTATTCAAGTTTCTCAAGTCCACCTAAAATAATAGACAGTGCATCCTTAAATCCAATGTAACCAACTATTCCACACATAAATTCAACCGTTCAAAATGGCTATCCAGGTCATTCTCATTGCTCGAAGTGCGCATTTACTTCGAAAATGGCGCACTCTGAGGGATTCGAACCCCCGACCCTCTGGTTCGAAGCCAGATGCTCTATCCAACTGAGCTAAGAGTGCAAAAATCAATGCTCTTGTTTTCTCATATATTTTAGAAAAGAGAAACCTTCACCAGGCATTTCTTCAATCAAATCGAAGGCATCTTCAAATATTGGGAAAAATGCATCTCCTTCCACCTGTTTCTTGATCAAGGTCAAATAAATCTCATCCCATAAAGAGGTTGTTGCTGAATAAAGTTGAGATCCCCCAATAATCCAAATAGGTGGCTTCATTCCCTTGAAGTCTGATTGACAGACTCGAACGGCATCTAGAGGGTCAGAAAAAACTTCTACTCCTAAACTCTCCATTTTAGAATTAGAGCTAATTACAATATTCCTTCTATCAGGTAGCGGCCTAAATTTTGTTGGAAGGGATTCGAATGTTTTTCGACCCATAATTACAGGACAACCTGTTGTGAGTTTCTTAAATCTTTTAAGATCTTCCGGCAAATACCAAGGCAATGAATTATTAATTCCAATAACTCTATTTTCACTCATGGCAACTATTGCTGCCACCTTTGCTTTATCCGACATCTATTTTTTAAACCGCAACGGCAAATTTTATGTGTTCGTAAGGATTATAATCAGTGAGAGTAAAATCCTTAATATCAAAATCAAAAATATTTTTTATCTCTGAATTAATAGACATCGTAGGCAACTTTCGAGGATCTCTTTTGAGTTGTTCTAATGCACCATCTATATGATTACTGTAAATATGAGTATCTCCAAAAGTATGTACAAATTCGTATGGTTTTAAATTTGTTACCTGAGCTACCATCATTAGAAATAAAGCATAACTGGCTATATTAAAGGGCACTCCCAACATTACATCAGCTGATCGTTGATAAAGTTGAAGGCTCAATCTATCCCCTGAAACAAAAAATTGAAACATACAGTGACAAGGACAAAGTGCCATCTGATCAAGTTCGGCGACATTCCAAGCATTTACAATAATTCTTCTGCTATATGGATCTTTTTTTATCAACTCGATTGATTTTGAAATCTGATCTACTATCTTGCCATCTTTTCCTTCCCAAGATCGCCACTGTTTTCCATAAACTGGTCCTAGGTTTCCCTCATCATCTGCCCACTCATCCCAAATAGATACTTTATTATCTTTAAGATATTTAATATTCGTATCTCCCTTTAGAAACCATAGCAGTTCATGAATAATCGATCTGAGATGCAGTTTTTTAGTGGTCAATAATGGAAATCCCTCTTCTAAATTGAAACGCATCTGTCTTCCAAATACAGCATAGGTGCCAACACCAGTGCGATCATTTCTAAAGGAATCTTGGCTTGGTTTTCCATTTTCTAAAACATCTTTTACAAGATCTAAGTACTGTTTCATTTCAAATTTCCTTTAGAGCATTATTCTTTTGCTAAATTCCATCGAAACATCGTTAAGATTTCAAGTCTATGTTTACAGGATAGCCCACTTAAGACAAAGTATAACATATGGATAGTATAACAAAATACAGTCGTCGTGAAATAACTACCATTATTTTCCTTCTAATTCTTATCTCTTTGACAATTTCCCAAACTTGGTCAGAGAAGGAAAAGTCAAAAAATGAGGCGAATCTACCCTATCGGTATTCGCTGCAGATGTCTCTTTTTAATTGGGTTGCCAAAATTTCAGTAGGGGCAAGGGAAATTTCAATTTCTCAAACAAAAGACACAAAGGATATTTCTAAATACAAGTGGCTTAAAAATGGAGATTTCATAAAAGGTTTTTTAAACTCCGAAGACAAAGATTTTAAAACAGAACAAATCCAAATTGCAAAACTAATTTTAGCATCTGAATTGATGCTTTCTACTGAATATGAACAATTACTTGAAAAATATTCTAGCAACCTTTCAAGTTCTGGTCATAATATTACTGCTCTTATAAATCAGGTATATTGGAATAAATTACCCGCTCCAGAATCTCATACTAAACAAAATGCTACTGAGTATCTAACAGAAAACACAGATAAGATTATTGCTGACATGGGATGGATCGGATCCCTTTTTATTTCAAAAACTCGACTCTACAGTGATCCTAATTCGACTGAACAAGTTAGAAATAAACTTCTACTTGAAGCAAAGCATCGAACACTTTTTTTCTCAATGCTACTTGCAATTGCTGCAATATTTTTATTTTTTGGCGGAATATTATTTTTGGTATTTATATTCAAAGCATTCTCTGGAACTCTAAAATTAAATTTCAATACTTCTAAGATTCGTTCCATTCTTATTTTAGAAACATTCGTTCTCTATCTCTTTTGTATGAATCTTATATTTCTTACCTCAAAACTTTCTTTTCCCTCGATTAATCAACAACTCTATTTAACGGGATTTGGAACTCTCTCCCTCATATTACTTATATCATGGCCTAAGTTTTTTGGGGAAAGTTTTTCTAAAATTCGTCAAACAACTGGTTTGGAATTTATCAGTCCAATAAAATTTATAAAAAATGTTTTACTTGCCCCAACTTTCGTTGCTGCCTGTTGGCCAATTTTTATTCTTATTATATTTATTTACCAAATATTACTAAACTTTTTTAATGTTAATATTTCTTCTGCCGAACATCCTGTCGTACCTATTTTCATTGCTTCAAATTCAAATACAGTAATTTTTTTACTTTTTTTATTTGCAGTTATTATTGCACCAATCGTTGAAGAAATTATGTTTAGAGGAGTTTTATATAGTTGGCTCAGAACAAAACTTGGAGCCTTAAATTCTATTATGATTTCAGCTTTGATATTTGCCTCTGTTCATCCACAAGGTGCTGTAGGTATCATTCCGTTAATGTTAATAGGTTGTATTCTTGGCTTCTTAAGAGAGTGGCGTGGGAACTTAGTTGCTTGTGTTATCGCCCACGCTACGGTTAATGGAGCTGTACTAAGTATAATTCTGCAACTGCGTTAATTTATAATCTTTGTCCATTTAACTTTTTGCATAATTTATTGAATCTATTTTTCTTATAAAAAGGACTAATGAATGCTGATTTTTGTGCTGATGTTCTTGCAATTAAAGCATTTAAAGTCCTGATCTTACCTGCAGACACAGCTATAAACGAAAACGTTTTAAAAGCCTTAGATAGTTTACTTGTAATTGAAGTTAAATCTATATCTAATTGGTTATTAAAAACCGATCCGTTGTAAATCTGACAAGTTAATTTTCCTGCTTTTATTTTTACATTCGCTGATGAAATTTCACCAGTTAGTGTTAACAAAGTGCTTTGAGGATAAAAAGTTGCTTTCTGATTACTGTGGGTTGATGTGTAATTTAGATCTAATGAAAAATTATTGCCAGCAACTGCTCCATTTAAGACAGATGCATATACATTAAGTATTCCTCCTGTTGTCATGTATCCATTTAAGCTTGCAAGAGGTTCTATATTGCCTAAAAGAGAGTCTTGTAACTGAGTCATTGTATACTCTGGATGAGCTGCTTTTACTAAAGCTGCTGCTCCTGCAACATGGGGAGAAGCCATTGAAGTCCCAGAAAGAGCGGCATAGCCGCCACCTGGATAGGTACTTATGATTTGGTACCCTGGAGCTGCTAGATCAACAGAAGTTGCTCCATAATTTGAAAAATAAGTCAGTTGATTATTTTGATCAGTAGCCGCAACTGAAACAATATTACTTACGTTATATGCAGCAGGATACATCGGAATACTATCTGCATTTACGCCACTGTTTCCTGATGCAGCTACGAATAATACATTATTATTTGCAGCATCTACTATTGCATCGTACATAGTTTGAGAAAAGCCACCACCACCCCAAGAATTATTGGTTATAACTGCTCCATTTTGTGTTGCATAATAAATTCCTCTGATTGCATTCGAAAGATATCCTGAACCAGAGGCACTCAAAAACTTAAGAGCCATCATCTTAACATTCCAATTTACTCCAACGACACCAACTCCGTTATTACCTCTGCCACCAATCGTCCCAGCAACGTGTGTGCCATGGCCATTATCATCGTAAGGATTTCCATCATTGTTATGAAAATCGTATCCATGAACATCATCTACATATCCATTATTGTCATCATCAATATTGTTTCCAGCTATCTCTCCAGAATTTGTCCAAATATTTTCTTGAAGATCTGGATGGGTGTAATCAATTCCAGTATCTATAACTCCCACAACAACGTCTGAGGATCCTGTTGTGATCTCCCAAGCAGCAGGAGCATTAATCTTATTCATCGCATATAATGAGCTATATTGTGGATCGTTTGGAGTATTCTTTAACTTAATTTGAAAGTTTGGACTGGTTGAAAGAACAGTATGATCTAGTGCAGCAAGATTTGCGCATAATGTTTGCATAATTTTTGCTGAAACTGCTTTCGCTTTTGAAGCACTCTTTATTGCAGCACCAGTAACATCTACAACTAGTGTTACAGTAGTACCATTTTGAGCTAATATCTCCTTCGATAATAACTCAATTACAGAATTACCATTCAATGCAGAAATATTTGATCTTGTAATTATGCACTGATTAGGATGGGCTTTTGAACTTTCTTGTGAGTTTGCACTTTCAAAACTTCCCACTATCACCCAAACTACTATTAACTTTCCCACCAACCGATACAACATGGCTGCACCTACATCCTTTTCCGAATAACCTATTTCACACCGGCACTCCTCATGAGTACCTCTTAGGTAATCGGGACGCAGAGCGATAATTGTTATGATTTGGAGCAAAAAATATTACTGGCTAAGGGATTGATATTACATTTAATTTTAAAATATCCCTTCTTTCTTGAGAAAATTTTATTTACTGCCGACAACATATTAGTAGTAGCTTCGTAAGGAGCCTTAAGCCTATTTGCTTCTATCTAAGAAAAATACAGATCTCAAGGGGAAAGACACGTGGATATAGAAGATTTTGAAGATAAAGATGATTCTTCCAAGAACTGGTTAGAACGAATGCATTCATTTCTGGAATGGAAAGTTACTTGTCCAGAGTGCAACAATCCCTTTGGAACTCCAATGTCTACAAATGTTTTAATTGAATTTGCAAAAAATCGAGAAATGCTTCTTCGTTATGTTGAATTAAAAGGCAATGTTGATGGCGAAGAAATCATTACCTTAAAGAATGTCACAAAAGATATTGAAATCATTACAAACCATCCAGCCGTAATTGGCATGAAAAAATCTCAAATTAAAGACTATGTAATGAATAGCGGTGTCCTTAAAAAAATTGAAAATCAACTTTTAGAAGCTCAGGCAAAATATCTAGGAGAATTAAAAAAAAGAAAAATCAAACTCCCGATTGGAAAATAACAACTAATTTATTGATAAAATAGTTTAGAAGGCTATCCAATCACTCGATGAAGGTATAGAGAATCTTCTAGTAAAATAGGGTAAGGAATTTACAGGTCCACCAGTATACCCCATAAACCTAAATCTGCGCTCAAAGTAATCCCCATTAAAAGAAACTACTCTAAAAATCCAGATTCCAGTTCCATCGTTATATTGAAAAGAAACCGGCATAGAGCCTTTTTTTGATTTTCCATTAAAAATATCAAAAAGATAAATTCCATTCCGGTAGATATCAATTCTTTCAATATTACTACCCTGAACTACACATTTTACTCTAATTGATGGGTTATTTTTTCTAGTTTGAACATTATTGACAGTGATAAAAAGATCGCTTTTTACAAAACCATTTCCAGGACCTGGTGATGAAGTTTCTTTTTTTCTATCTATATTACGAATTGACTCAAAAGTGGGTTCGCGCCAAGTTTGAGATATAGTGCCTTTTGCAACTTGTTCTTCTTGAGCATTATCTTCTTGAGATGTCTTTGGAATAATCTCATTAAAACTATCAGAATCAAAAGCAGCCAAAACTTTTGTCAAAGGAGACGATGGGGCATTCATCCTTTGTAATGATGCACGAGGAGAACCAACCCCATCTCGATCACTCCATAGATTTGATAATGTATCTTTAAATAAGATTGCACCAACTATTAGTAGGGCTATGGTAGCAAAAGCGATATTTTTTCTATCCATATCGACAATCTAAAAACACGGAGTACAGAAGTATTTCTCCTCGTAGTACTAAATGTTACATGCTGCTCTCATAGAAGTTAGAGCGAAGAGCTACAACTTCCAAAAGCTACTCTTGAGGAGGTGAGTTTACTGTATTTATCGAGTTTACTCAAGGCCTTAGACTATAAAGTTTCTCTGCATTCGAAACTGCCTCCATTGATGAGACATAATAATTCCAAAGAGTTACAAGATTTCTATAAGACTACAAAAAAAGAGAAAAACTACTCTTCTTCAATGTTTAGTAAATCCTCATTCATTTTATGAACTAAATAATCGACAACATCTTTAACAGAAATCATACCTACCGGAACATGATCTTCATCAACAATTGGAATATGTCTAAATCCACCTAAAGACATTAAATTCAAAGCAAAAGCAATCGTACCATCGAACTTCTGAGTTTGCGGATCTTTTGTCATGACTTGAGAAATTATTGTATTACCAAGATCTATATCAGTATTTATAACCTTTAGGAGGCAATCTCTTTCAGTAAATATACCAACTAGTTTTTCAGTTTTATCTATCACAAGAACTGAACCGATACTGTACTTTCGTAAAAGTGAAATGACAAAAAGCAAAGTATCTGTTTCTTTAACACAAAGAGGTTTCTTCGGATTTAATACACTTATACTTTGAGAGAGAAAGGAAGAAGAAACTACTCCAAACTCTTGCTTCGTGGAATATTTAATTGCTAAATTTACTTCATCGTCTGTCATAGAAAGTACCTTGCTAATAAAATCAGTCATCTAAAAGTCCCCTTCTTTCTTTGCATCTAAGGCTTCATTTTTATAAGTACATTCTAAGCCTTTAAGCTCTGCCTTAGCAAAAACACTGTCAGCTTCAATAAAATCTATCGATGCCGGACCAGGAATTATATCGTTAGTGGTAAATTTTTTATCTTTATATTGAATTTCGGCACCGGGAAACATCTTGCCTAAAATATTAACTCTCTTTGCTGAATTTACTTTAGCACTTTCTGCTACTGTTTTCTGTCTCGCAACAAGTTGTATTTTGCCCTTTTCAAGTTTTCCAAGCTTATTATATAAGTCTTCCATTTTTGATTTGTGTTCTAACTTTAGAAACTGCATTTTTTTTGGATTTTCAGCATAGGGACCTAAGTGCAGTTTTAATAAATCTATAGCTTTTTCATGGTTTGAGATTCTCTGCTTTAATTCCGAATAGGCAACCGTAGTCTGTGAATCCCCACAAAATTCAATAATAGTTTGGTTAGCGACATCGCTGCCAAAAAGAAAGATTTCAGCTCCACAAACTACTAGTATTCTTCCACCGACCAGGCTTGCCTTCTCCATTTTTACAACAGATTCAGATCTTAATATGGAGTCTCTTGATTCTGTTACAATGATGATATCACCCCTAACTTCTGCATTTACTTCTTGAACAATACGAGCTTTAAAATACTCCCCTGAAATAACTCTAGATTTAGGACCTCCAAAAACAAAACCATCAACAATAATTGCTCCATGAGTTGAAACTAGACTCCCTCCTCTAACAGATCCTTTAATTTCGATTCCCTCTCTGGCATTAATATTAAACCCCGGCATGACATCCCCAGTGATCTTTACCTTGCCGATAAAATCAAGACTTCCAAAATGGTAATCAAGGTTACCTGAAACTGCCAACTCATTTTTAACAGTTAGTTTTGAACCATCATCATAAAGATATCCATTTTGAGCTGCATAAATAACTAGATATTCCGAATGTGCGGGATCTGGCTTCTCTTCAACTGTATTATCAATTTTATATTGAGCTGGCTTGCCTAAAGGAGCCTGTAATACTTTTCCAAAAACATCTTTTCCAGGCTCACCAAGTTTTGGAGGATATACCCTTACCAATGCTTGGCCTTTCTGAATGTTGTCAAAAAGATGTAGGGAGGAATAATCGGCTAGGCCCTTCTCATCAACTTTAATTTCACCTTTTCCAGTAAATCTTTTGACTAAGTAAACAAGTTTACCATCTCTACCAGAAATTGGAGCAATGCCTTTACCAATTCTTCTTGTTTCTACTGAATGACCAGATATTAATTCTTTAAATATATCGGTTAAAACTTCCCTGTGTAGAAATTCTGAATCAACAGTTCCACCTAATAAAGATAAGAACTCATCCAAAGTTGGATTTGGGACTACTTTTTCATTTTCAGCTCCTGGTTGCTTCTGAACTTCTTTAACAACATCTAGAAACAGTTTTAAATTATCTGCTGTTGTTTTCCCAATAAACTTATAGCCATGTAAATCTTTCTTAAAAACCTCTTTAAGAGGGCCATCAGTATCATTATTTCCTAAATTTGGAGCTGTCATTTTGTTATGAAATAGCCTCTTTCCAATATTTCTTAATGTCACCGTTCAGTCGGGCACCGACTTGAGTAATTATCTTCATGGATAGATAAGAAGCTGCTCGGCCTGATTCTTCAGGTGAATATCCATTAGTAATACCGTAAAGAAAAGCACCAGCAAACATATCTCCAGCACCAGTCAGATCTACTGGCTTACAAGAAAAAGCTGGAATCTCCAAATCTTTTCCTTCAAAATGGATAAAGACACTTTTTTCACTTCTGGTCATGACCACATTCTTAACTCGTTTCTTAAGAGCGTTGAAAACCTGACGATCGTCAGAAATACCAGTATATTCTTGGGCTTCCTGAATATTTGCAAAAACTAAATCTGATTTATCGATTATTGTATCAAGCCTTTGTCTATGATCTTTTACTAAGAATGTGTCAGAAAATGTTAAAGCAACCTTGTTACCACTCGCTTTTGAATACGTTGCTCCTTGATTAGCTGCAGTAAAACCGGTGCTTGGATTACACAATAAATATCCCTCGACATAAAACCACTCAGATTCAACAACGGTTTCTTTAGTTAAATGCGAGGCAGAAATCTCAGAGGAGATACCAAGACTAGTATTCATGGTTCTCTCTGCATCAGGAGTAACCACAATTATACTACTTCCTGTTGATCTATTAGGAATAATTTTAACATCCATTTCAACACCGAGCTCTTGAAGTTGCTGCAGATATGCTTTTCCAAATTCATCATCTCCCAGTAATCCTGCAAAAGCAGCGTTACCACCCAATTGCTGAAAACTAACTACTGAATTAGCAACTGAACCCCCACTAATAAGTGACTTATCTTGATTTTCAAGTTTACTAACTATCTTTTCTTGCATCTCTTCAGATACATAAGTCATTCCTGCTTTTCTTAATCCAAGCTCAATTAAGTGTTGATCAGAAATTTTTGCTATAATGTCCATAATAGCGTGACCTACGCCGTACAATTGGTATTTTTTCATTTAATTTTTCCTAGTCTAATACTTAAGAATTGTTTATAGAGAGAAAGACTCAATTGCCGAGCTTACCTCAATATCAAGCTTAGATAAGGAAGCGACCTTCCTCAAGACCTGATCTACAAGAGCATCGGGGCAACTAGCCCCTGCCGTTACTAAAATATCAACCTTTTCTCGGTTATGGGGAAACCAATCTAAGGTTTCGATAACTTGTCCACTTTTATAATCAAGATGTCGAATGGAATTTTGATCTAGAATTTCACCTGCATCCTTTATATGAAAAGCTGGTAAGTGTTGTTCACAAAGCTCCACCAAATGTGAGGTATTAGAAGAATTGTAGCCACCAACAATCAAAGCTAAATCACCACGTGACTCAATTAAAGAGTATACAGATCTTTGATTTTCAGAGGTTGCATAACAGAGGGTATCTCTAGTATCAGCAAAATGCTCATTGATACTATCCGTTCCATATGCTTCTTGCATAGCGACTTTCAAAAACTCGGCGATTTCTTGAGTCTCTGTTGCTAACATTGTAGTCTGATTGACGACTCCGATTCTCATGAGATCTCTCTCTACTTGAAAGGTATCCGAATATCTTCCTTTAAAATCAATATAAAATTGTTGTTCTGGTATTTCTTTTTTAAGATACCTAGATAACAGCTTAGCCATCTCCAAATCTCTAACTACAAGTGTAGGAGCTTCCCTGCTTGCATGTGAAAAAGTTGCTCGTGTTTCTTCATGTTTGTATTTTCCATGAACAACAATTGTGTAGCCTTTTTCACCTAATTGTTCCGATCTTTTCCATACTTTTTCAACAAAGGGACAAGTAGTATTATACTTATAAGGATCAATTCCAAGTTCAGATAATCGTTTAAAAAGTTCGAGGGTCGTACCAAAAGCAGGAATAATTACAACATCATCGGGTGATAATTCATCGAAAGGTATTAACTGTTCACCTTCGGCCGTGCGTAAAAACTTGATTCCTCGATTATTCAAATCCTCATTAACATGTGGATTGTGAATCATTTCACTTAATAGAAATATTCTTTTGCCAGGATTTTCATCAAGTGCCTTGTAAGCAATCTCAATGGCATTTTGAACTCCATAACAAAAACCAAAATGTCTAGCTATTTTAAATCTAATCTTTCCAAGATCAATAATGGTAGGCGAGAAATCTTTCTTTCGTTGATCATGACCATTCCTCACCTGTTTCAACCGTGAGATACTCGGTGATCTATAAAAATCTGGAATAATAAATTCTCGTGCCATGGTGGTAGATGTATATCATAAAAATGAAGTTAATAAAAATTTTGACCTATAAACTTAAGAAAGCCTAATCAATTGACTCAAAAAGTTGCACACCCAAGATTCTATCATCCTTTGAGCCAGTCTGAAGGGCTGGAGACCAGGGTGGATTTATAAGCATATATAAATATGTCTCTTTTTGATTTGGACAGGCAAACTCAATGTTTTTTTGTTCTGTGGATAGAAAATCTACAGATATATTTTCTCCTAATTCATTCATAAAATTTATATTTACATTTTTGTTTTGTTGCCCAGCGTGCATTGCTCGAAGTTTGAGATTTAGCAATGGGCCCTGACATTTGAAAAGTTTTTTTGCTACGATACTTGTCCACCTATAAGTTCCTTCCATCCCTCTTTCAAAAGTAAAAAGTCCATATTCGAGCTTTGAGGCAGCAAAAGGAACGGCAAACAAAGATACTATTAAAATGATAGCAAATGCTGTTTTTCTTAATTTTATTAAAAATCGATCAGAGAACTCTCTTTTAACCAGGACCAGGGAAAGAATTACAGAAGTCAAAATAGCAACTTCATCAAATGAAACATGAGAACCAAAAAGAAGAAGAAATAAAAAAACATATAAAACAGGAAAATATTTCTTCTGAGAAAAATCAAATTTAAAGTAGCTAAAAGCCAAAACTAAACTTATAAATCCAAGAATTCCCAACTCGGAAATTAATCCTAAATAAAAGTTATTATTTCCATCACTCCAGCCTTTAAGGTTCAACGATAAATACTGAGCATATTCATGCATTGCAAAGCGAAAATTTTCAAAACCAATCCCATAGGGATGATCTAAAATCATAGCCCAAGCAATTCTAATAAATGGCAATCTGCTTAGAGGAGAATTATTAATATTTGCATCACTTATTCCAGATAAAATCCTCCTGAATCCCTCCGGCATGAAACTTAACTGAGTTAAAAATGAAATTAATCCAGAATTTCCAAGAATTATTAAACAGCTCAGAGCAAAGAGCATGATTCCAAGTAAGATTAAGAAAAACTTTCGACTTTTTTGAAATGAATACAGAAAAACGAATAGAATGATGCCAAGAATAAAACTACGAGAACCTGTAAAAAAGCCAAACAAAGTACATAGAAGTGTTCCTATTACCATTAATTTATGGCCCCAAAGTTCACGACCTTTTAATACGATAAAAGGCAGCATAAGCACCAAAAAAATACCTGCGGCATTTGGATCTGTAAAAGTACCAGAGTATCTGTTCAATATTTTCCAAAATTCGTTCTGATTTGGAAGTGGGCCTTCTATTTCTGCAAATATTAAAATTAATGAAAATAATGTTGTGACAAAAGTTCCTGTTATCATTCCTGATATAAGATTATCTCTTTGATCAGTTGAATTTTTTAGTAGGGCAAACAGAAGAAGGATGCAAATATATCTAGCTGTGCTTACGAAACTTAAATAGGAAAGACTACTACTTTGTAAAAACCAGCTGCTTATCCCTTCTATGCCGTTCCACTCCCAAAGTGCTTTGATTCCTGAAAAACCAAGTCCAAAAAAAACGTAACTTATCGTCCAAATTATAAGAATCAAAATAAAGATAATAAATGGAGTAATGTAACTTGGATTAATCTTTTTTAAATTGAGTAAAAGAAATAAAGCTACTGCAATTAATAGCCAGCCCGATCCAAAAACTGGAATTAAGGGAACAATAAATCCAAGAATGAAGGGCATTATATTTTGTTACCTCCCTCCCATCTCCATTTTTGTGGGATCTACAAATTTTATATCGTGGTTATTAGGACTGAGATCTGTCTTTGCATCTGGGGACCAGAATAGAATATCTTCATCATTAAAAAAATCAGGTACCGCGACTGGATCTTTTAGGAAATTTTTTAAAATATCACGAATTTCCAAAGACATATTAGCTTTACTAAAGATACCAACAGGTCCCAAATTTCCAGTGAACAAGCCTGTTTTAACTGAACCAACCTTGAGAGAAAAATCCCCCTTAGGTAAGATACTTCTACCTAGATCGTAGCCACCTGCTGTCTCCAATTTAATTTTACCATTTTCCTGATAATTTCCGAGATAAGTTCCAAGATATCGATCCTGATAATAAGTCAGTCCTAACATGAACCAAAAACCCGGCAATATTTTAACATCAGAAAATACATACCAGCCGCCTTTCCCTTTTTCGTCTCTCCAATATACTTCAGGTCTAAGAGAGTCCGCCGTTCTTGCAAGTGCAACTGCATAACCACTTTTATTCCCAGCCTCAGCATCATATCTTGATAATAGAAACATTCTCTGACCTGGAGTCGGAAGATCTTGGACATTGAACCAAGCGATAGCTAAAAAATCCTTTTCTTTAGATGGGGAAAGATTCTGGGCATTTTGAACCTTAAGAAAAGCTCCTCGTGCATTAATCTTAATGGGAGACGCAAAGGCGCTCTCGGCCACTTGGGCTTCAGAAAGAGTGTCTTCAAAGAAATATTTTTTAAGCGGTGGCCCCAACAGTAAAACTGGAGCCACAAAGAAAAAAACAAAAATTATTACTAGAAATCCGAAAGTTAAAGGACTACTCAGCCTTAGGGGCTTCCTGGGTATCTTCTTTTCTACGTCTAGATCTACCGCCTCTCTTTCCTCTTCTGTCTTCATTGCCGGATTGTTCATTAGATTCTGGTTTCTCTTCAATCAGCTCTATCTTAACTTCAGCTTTAACTTGCGCTGTAATTTCAGAATGCAATCTGATATCAACTAAATATGAACCAGCTTTTTTAAATGGCTCACCTAATCTAATACGTCGACGATCGATAGCAAATCCCAATTTTGTAAGCTCAACTTCTATATCTTTAGCAGTAATAGAACCGAAGGTTTTACCTTTTTCTCCAGCTTTTAGAGTGAAAGAAAGGGTCTTAGCTTGAAGTTCTTCTGATAATTTCTCAGCATCAGCTCTAAGTTTAAGCTTTTTGGAGTTAATGGAACCCAAGGCATGTCTTAATTGTCTCTCGCTTTCAGCATTAGCTTCCAATGCAATTCCACGAGGGAACAGAAAATTGCGAGCAAATCCTCTCTTAACCGAAACTTTATCACCAAGAAATCCAAGGGCTGGAAAATCTTCTCTAAGTATTACGTCCATTTTATTTTCTCCTAAATCTATAAGGCAATCTTAATTAATTCGCCCTTAATTAATTCGCCCTTAATTAATTCATTGAAAGGCCGCCAAAATCCATGGAATCGGAATCTCCACTGATAACAGCACGAGGATTAATCTTAAATTTCTTCTGTGGCATTCCAGATCTATAAGTCTGATATCGTATTACACAATCGGTAATCGTAAGAACTCGTTGTAGCTCAGCAATAAGATCATGATTCTCAGTAGAGAAAATGAAATTGAGATAATATCCAAACTTCTCATGCTTCATTTTGTAAGAAAATTCCCTCTTACCCCAATTTTCTATTACCAAACTCTCGGCCTTATTGGATACAAGTAAATCTTTAATTTTCTTAGCTTCGGTTCTTAAACCAGAATCACCTACATTTGTGTTGTATATAACAACAACTTCATAACTTCTCATAATCAATCAAACTCCCAATTTAAATCTGAAAAAATCTCTCTAATTACTAAACTTCTGTTGAGCCACAACCACCCCATCTTGAAATAATACCTCAATGGATTGAGTAGCTTTTTCAATCATCTTTTCTAAAACAACACTTTCTTCCTTGGAAAACTTCTGTAAAACCCAGTCTGAAATCTCCATTTGGAGATTTGATGGTCTTCCCACTCCCATCCTTATCCTCACAAAGTTTGGGGTATCAAGAGAAGTAATAATAGATCTGACTCCTTTTTGACCTCCGTCACTACCGCCTTCTCTAATTCTTAAAACCCCAAGCTCTAAATCTATATCATCATGAATTATTACAACATCACTGGCAGTGTACTTGTAATAATTCATCGCAGCCAGAAGTGGTTCCCCACTTCTATTCATGAAAGTAGAAGGTTTTATAAGTACTACCTTCTCACCGGCGATTCGAATTTCAGATCTTAGGCATCCTGCCTCATTCTTCCACTCTACTCCACACAACAGCCGATCTAATACTGAGAAACCTATATTGTGTCGAGTTCCCTCATATTCCTTTCCAGGATTTCCTAACCCAGCTATCAGCTTAAATTTGGGCAAGTTGCATAACTCCGAAATTCACTACCAATTAAGATAGGTTATTTCTCTTTAACGCCAGACTTTGCAGGCTTAGCAGCATCTTTTGCATCCCCAGCTTCACCAGCCTTAGCATCTGTAGCAGCACCTTCAGCACCCTCAACAGGAGTAGCACCTTCAGCAACAACCGCAGTTGGAGCAGGAGCCTCTTCTACAATTCTTACAGCAACGACACTGGCCACAGTCTCTTCTGGGTTACCAGACAAACGTACTCCATCTGGAAGCTTAATATCTTTAGCATGTAAGCTTTGACCAAGATCGATACTTGATACATCTAGCTCAAGTCTTTGAGGAATATTTTTTGGAAGACAGGATACAGAAACTTGATGTAAAGCAACGGACAAAACTCCGCCGCTAATCTTAACACCTACTGGCTCACCAACAACTCTAAGAGGAACTTTAATTGATAATTCCTCGTCATCTTTTAGTGTCATTAAATCAATATGAAGAGGCTCTCCACGCTTCATTGGATTCTTCTGCACATCCTTAACAATCGCCAAACGACCATTAAGATTTTTTGTTCCGCTCTTCAAAGAAAACAATTGCGAGGAACTGGCCTTTCTTGCAAGTTTTACAAACTCATTAAAATCCAGAGTTATCGCTATTGATGATTCTCCACCAGAATAAACAATACCTGGGACGAGTCCTTTTTTTCTTAAGGAGCCACATTTGGAAGACCCCAAGCCCTCTCTTGACTCAACTGACAAAATAAAATCTTGCATCGTACATCCTTAGAAAATTACGGCTAACTCTTTGAAATAAAAAATTAATTTGGCAAAGAATCTTCCCTATTGCCGCATAATTAGTAATTAGCATGTTAAGGGTGTGTAATTAATCATAAATTCATGGATTGGTAAATAGCTACAGTAAATACCTTTAAAATACCTAACAGATTGAATTAATTCAAGTTTAGAGATTGTAGATTAAGCAAAGAGTTTGCTAATTGAATCCTCAGTGTGAATTCTACTAATTGCGTCTGCAATTAGGGGGGCCACAGAGAGCACTTTAAATTTTGGTGATGCGGCAGCAGCAGGACAACGAATTGTATCGCAAATAATTATTTCAGCTAAATCCGATTGACTCAATCTCTCAACTGAATTGCCTGATAAGACAGGATGAACACAAGCTGCCACAACTTTAGTTGCTCCCTTATCAAGTAAGGATCTAGCAGCTTTAATCAATGTTCCACCAGTATCAACAATATCATCAACTAAAATACAAGTTCTACCTTTAACAGTACCAACAACTTTCATTTCAGCAACTTCATTGGCACGGATTCGTCTTTTATCAATGATGGCAATATCAACATTGCCAAGTCTGGTGGCATATTGACGAGCTCTCTCCACTCCACCCATATCTGGAGAAACAATTGTTAATTTTTCCTTGCCATATTTGCTATGTAAATATGGCAGTACAACTGGCAGTGCCATCAAGTTATCAACTGGGATATTAAAAAATCCCATAATCTGACCAGCATGTAAATCCAAGGTAAGAACTCTTCCTGCACCAGCAGCGGTAATAATATCAGCAACTAATTTTGCTGTAATTGGAACTCTGGGTTTTAGTTTTCTATCCTGACGAGCGTACCCGAAATATGGCATTACCGCAGTTATACGCCAAGCTGATGCGCGCTTTAAGGCATCAATTAAAATTAGTAACTCCATTAAATGATCGTTGCCTGGAGTGGAGGTACTTTGGACAACAAAGACATCTCTACCTCTAACATTGTCTCCAATGTCAACAGAAAGTTCTCCATCACTAAAACGGATTACTTCGCATCGACCGAGTTCAATCTGTAATTTCTCACAGATATCAGATGTAAAATTTGGATTTGAGCGGCCAGAGAATATTGTTAACTGTCTGTCCAATTGCTGAATCCTTTAGAGAGAGACAAAAATAATTTGAGGAGAAACCTGTCCCTCAAATTATCAGTATTTAAATACTAGTCAAAAAATGGCTGGCCGGGGAGGGGTCGAACCTCCGAATGCCGGAATCAAAATCCGGTGCCTTACCACTTGGCGACCGGCCAGTATGCCATGAATTAGGTACTTATCTAGTAGAGTTGAAAGCATCCGTCAAAATGATTAATTTTCAAGGCAGAAATCACACTTTTTAAGGCCTGTCTGTGTTCAGCTGAAAAGATACCGGAACTATCGGATAAAACGACAACTGAACTTCCGGATCCGGTCATAAAGTGCTTTATTCCTTGAATTTGAGGTAGTTCACAAAGTATCTTCCCTATTTCAGGGCAAAGTTTAACTGCCGCAGATTCAAGATCGTTCTCAATCAAGCTAAGGATACTCTGACGTATCTCAAAATCACTAGAAAAAGAACTTTCTCTGAAGGCTGCTAGTTCAGTATCCTCGTTAAAAGTAAACTTTGATACCTTAAGTTTTTCTCTGACAAATGCGAAAACATCTACAGTTGATACATGTGTTCCAGAAGTAAGTATCATGCACTGCCATCCATTAATGGCACTTTGGATTTGAGATGAAAGAGGAATCACAACCTCCCCTATTCCGTTAACTATTGCAGCACCCCCTTGATACGAGAACGGAACATCTGCCCCGAGACTGCAAGCAATTTCATTTATTATTTTCTCGGAATTAGAAAATTGATTAAGATCCCTCTTGAAATGCTGTCTTAAGAACTTTAATAAAGATCCTGCATTACTACTACCACCTCCAAGACCTGCGCCACTTGGAATATTTTTGCAAAGTTCAAAATCTATGCCACCTTCTATTGCAAACTTACTAAAAAACAACTTGCCTGCTCTTAATGCTAAATTCTTTTCTGGATTTAACAATACCTCATTGAGTGGCTGCTTTTGATCTTCTATAATAAGTGGGCCAAAAACTAATTTAGAAACTTTGAATTCATTATCATTAGTAATTTTTATTTTGAAATAATCTTTAAGAGAGGCAGTAACATTGAGCATACTTAAAAGATGATAACCATTCTCTCTTAAGCCATTAACTTTTAGGCGTAAATTGACCTTGGCTGGTGAATAAATATCGTATGTAGTAGGTTGCAAATTCATAAACCGAATATCTTTCTACACTATAAATGAGTAATATTAAACCAGACTTAAACCATGTATTAGCAACTGCAAAAAAAGCTGCTCTCTTAGCAGGAGATAAAATAGCTGAGCTGCGACGAACAAATAATTTCTCAGTTTCTTCAAAAGCCAATGCCTATGATCTTGTTACAACAGCAGATCTAGAAGCAGAAAAGATTATTGTTGATTTGATTAAGAAAGCATACTCTGATCACCTTATTCTCTCAGAAGAGTCATATCAGAATCTATCCCCAGATTTAATTAAAGAAAAAAATGTTTGGATCATAGATCCTATTGATGGAACTGTTAATTATGCACATGGCCTTCTAAATGTGTGTGTTTGTATTGGCTTTGCACATAAAGGCGAAGTTTTAGCTGGTGTTGTATATGCTCCTTTTCTTAATGAAACCTTTGAGGCTATTAAAGGCCAGGGTGCCACTTTAAATGCTCAAAAAATTTCTTGTTCCAGTATTCAAGAGCTTAAAAAATCTGTTGTTTCGACCGGATTTCCATATGAAAGAGAGGGTCTCTTCCCTATTCTTTTAGGCAATGTCGAGGCTATTTTAAAAACATGTAATGGAATTAGAAGAGCTGGAGCAGCAGGAATTGATCTGTGTTGGGTTGCCTGTGGGCGATTAGAAGCTCACTTTGAAATCACACTAAAACCCTGGGACGTGGCTGCCGCAAATCTCATAGCCAGAGAAGCAGGTGCAATCACAGGATTTATGAATGGCTTCTTTAATGAAGAAGATATGCCCAAAGATTTAAGATCTACAAACACTCTAGTTGCAGCCCCAGGAATTTATGAAAAATTAAAATCGATTATTAAGGGGATCTAGAACATAGAAATGAAAGTTTTTGAGGGAACTTTCAAACCCAGAACATCAGTTCTTCGGAGTGAGGAACTTCACCTCGAGAGCTGCTTGGCACTGATATCAATGCGTATTGGGACTCGAGTAGACTGGATCCCAAATTTGAGGCATCACCAAAGCAACAAGACCACAAAGTCTGTAGTAGTATTAAATCGATGAACCTGCCTCTAGTGCACTTTTATCGTAAGTCCAAAAAGAACTTTCCTAAAGAAAATCTTTTTTTGGACTTACGATTCCCCCAAGGGATGATAAATAGTTATCCCAATTAAACGTATTAAGGGCCTGTTGCAAAACTACCTCCGTTACGAGAAAAGAGAGATTTGAGCCGAGACGAGGAAATCGAGAGAGAAAGCCGCAAGCATATCCACTGGGATATGTTGAGGATTTTCTCTCGATGACTTACGAAGTCGCAGGCCAAAGATCTCTTTTTGCAGTAGGAGAGAGTTTCGCAACAGGCCCATTGAGTAAAGTGAAGGTTTTCAACAGAAAAAGTATTCGGAAATTACTTATTGAGATAACTATAGAAACAATTTTACTAGACTACCTTCAACTGATACGAAAATTTTTGAAAATTCCTAGAAAGAAATTGAGCTATGCCTCGCCTTCATCAAAATCAGCTGAATCTTCTTCTTCCTGACTTGAGTAGCGACGTTCCACACTTTCCTGTTCAGTTTTGCAATCTATACAAAGCTCAGCAACTGGACGAGCTTCGAGACGTGCTATGGCAATATCCTCACCACAAGACTCACATTGACCGTAAGTTTTCTCTTCAATTTTTCCGAGAGCTTTATCGATTTTCTTTATTAATGTAGCTTCGCGTTTGCCAATCTTATAGTTATTGGCTTGATTCATCTCTATAGTAGCTATATCTGCTGAGTCCCCAGACATACTGTTTTCCATATCAGCACCAGAACTTTGGCTTAAATCTTCGAGATGACGAAGAATCTTGGTTTTTTCATCCACAAGAATTTCTTTAAATCGATCTAGATCTTTTTTCTTCATAGCCTTCTCAGAACTTAAAAATTTATTTGGCCTTTTCTGTAAAATTCGAACTTAAAAAAGTCTATCTTTTTATAGAGGCGGCGCGAGGTTACTAGATTTTACTAATACAGAAAAGCAATATCGCCTTAAAATCCCTCAGATTCTTCTATATTTTTTGGAGATAGAGAATATACATTAATTTAATGAAAAATTCTAGCTAGTTATAAGGTAAGTCTCTCTCGATACTCACCAAATATGTTGCGCATTACATCAGAAATCTCGCCTAATGTAGCTCTTTTACGAGCTGCTTCTACAATTAAAGGCATTAAATTTTTATTATTTTTACAAGCTAGATCTAAGTTGGTTAAAGCAATTTTAACCGCTTCATTATCCCGATTTTTCTTAAGAGCTGTCAGTCTAGAAACCTGATCCTTTTCCCCACTTTCATCAATTCTTAAAACAGGAACTGATACTTCGGAATTACTTATATTGGTATTTACCCCAACAACAATTTCTTCCTGGTTTTCTACTTTTTTCTGGTAGTCATAAGCAGATTTTTGAATACATCTTTGAGGGAAACCTTCGTCAATAGCCTTAACCATTCCGCCAATTAAATCAATTTTTTCAATTAATTCTAGGGATAACTTTTCAATTCTATCGGTGAAACTTTCAACTAAAAAAGAACCACCTAATGGATCGGCAGAATCAGCAACACCAGATTCATTAGCAATTACCTGCTGAGTTCTTAATGCAATGAGGGCACTTTCTTCAGTAGGTAAACCGAGAGCCTCATCAAAAGAATTCGTGTGCAAAGACTGAGTGCCTCCTAAGACCGCTGCTAAGGCCTGAAGAGTAGTCCTAACAATATTATTGCTGGGTTGTTGTGCAGTAAGGGAACTTCCAGCAGTCTGAGTATGAAAACGAAGCATTAACGATCGTGGATCTTTAGCTCCAAATCTCTCTTTCATGATTTTTGCCCAAAGTCTTCTTGCGGCTCTGAATTTTGCCACCTCTTCTAAAAAATTATTATGACAATTAAAAAAGAATGCTAGACGAGGTGCAAAGTCATCTACTTTTAGTCCTTTTTTGATTGCTGCATCAACATAAGCAATTCCATCAGCTAAAGTGAATGCCACCTCTTCAACAGCAGTACTGCCCGCTTCTCTTATGTGGTAACCAGATATACTGATAGTATTCCACTCTGGAACTTCTTGTGAGCAAAATTCAAAAATATCAGTAATTATTTTCAATGCATACTCAGGAGGATAAATATATGTTCCTCTAGCAATATATTCTTTTAGGACATCATTTTGAATTGTTCCTTGAAGATCTTTCCACTTGATGCCAGATTCTTCAGCAGCAACTAAGATAAAGGAAAGTAAAATGGAAGCAGTTGCATTAATGGTCATTGAAACAGAAACTTTATCTAGCGGGATATTCTGCATCAGGATCTTCATATCCTCAACCGAACTAATAGCTACACCGACTTTACCAACCTCTCCTTTAACGATTGGGTGATCTGAATCCCGTCCCATCTGAGTAGGAAGATCAAAGGCCACGCTTAGCCCGGTTGTACCTTGACTCAAAAGATATCTATACCGAGCATTCGCTTCTTTCGCAGTTCCAAATCCAGCATATTGACGCATCGTCCATAGCCGACCTCGATACATGGTCTTATGCAGCCCCCTTGTAAAAGGATATTCTCCGGGAACAGAAGGAGGGCTGGTCTTATCAAGATCCTTTTCTGTATAAAGTTCTTTAACTGGCAATCCAGAAATTGTCTCAAATTTTTGTTTACGGTCGGCCATAATATCAAGTTTATCTAATAAGATTGACACAAAAGTACTGCAAAATATAGACTCTCAGCAACCAAAATTTTTGAAGTTAATTGAAACAAATGGAAGATCAGGTATCACAGTTAAAAGAAAGAGATAGACTTGCAGAGCTCGGTGGTGGTCAAGATCGAATTGATAAACAACACGAAGCCGGTAAGCTAACTGCCCGCGAGAGACTTGAAAAACTTCTCGATCCTGGATCTTTTACTGAAATTGATAAATTCGTAACTCATCGCTCAACAAATTTTGGTCTTGGAGAAAAAAGATATTACGGTGATGGAGTAATAACTGGACACGGTAAAATTGACGGACGAAATGTTTTTGTTTTTGCTCAAGACTTTACAGTTTTTGGCGGATCTCTTGCCACATACCATGCGAAAAAAATTGTTAAGATAATGGACTTGGCTGAGGCTAATGGTTGCCCAGTAATTGGCCTAAATGATTCTGGTGGAGCAAGAATTCAAGAAGGAGTTGAAAGCTTGGGTGGATACGCTGATATTTTCCTTAGAAACACTCTTTGCTCAGGAGTAATCCCTCAACTCTCTTTAATTTTAGGACCTTGCGCTGGTGGTGCTGTCTACTCTCCGGCTATCACTGATTTTGTACTGATGGTTGATAAGACAAGTCATATGTTTATTACAGGTCCTGAAGTAATTAAGGCAGTAACAAAAGAAGAAGTTAATAAAGAAGATCTTGGTGGTGCTATGACCCACAACTCCGTCAGTGGAGTTGCTCATTTAATTAGCGATAATGATGAAGAGTGTCTTGAGAAAGCAAGAAAACTTTTTAGTTTTATACCTCAAAATAATATCGATCCCACACCAAGAATTATAAGCTCAGATTTAGCTAGCAGATCTGAAGAAAGCCTTAACTCTCTTATCCCTTCAAATTCAAATAAACCCTATGATATTCGAGATATTGTTTGGCGAATTGCCGATGAAGGAGATTTCTTTGAAATTCATCCCCATTTTGCAAAAAACATTATTATCGGCTTTATCCGCCTTGAAGGATATTCAGTTGGACTCGTAGCTAACCAACCAAATCACATGGCAGGTTGTCTAGATATTAATGCAAGTATTAAAGCCGCTAGATTTGTAAGATTTTGTGATGCTTTTAGTATTCCAATTCTGACCCTTGTTGATGTTCCTGGATTCTTACCTGGAGTAAACCAAGAACATGGAGGCATTATTCGTCATGGAGCTAAACTTCTATATGCCTATGCCGAAGCAACAGTTCCAAAAGTTACTGTCATAACACGAAAAGCTTATGGTGGGGCATATGATGTTATGAGCTCAAAACATATTCGCGGTGATATTAACTTTGCATATCCTTCTGCTGAAGTAGCCGTAATGGGTCCGGAAGGGGCTGTTAACATTATCTTTAGAAAAGAACTTGCTGAAGCAGAAAGTTCCGGAAAACTTGCCGAAAAAAGAGCTGAGCTTGTCTCCATGTATAAAGATAAGTTTGCTAATCCGTGGGAAGTGGCAGAGTTGGGTTTTATTGATGGTGTAATTGAACCAAAATTAACTCGACCAAAAATAATTGAAGCTTTTGATGTTTTAAAAAATAAAAAACAAGTAAATCCAAGGAAAAAACATGGGAACATTCCGCTTTAGATTCATTCTAATTTTAAGTTTATTTTTTGTTTCGTGTTCCACGGCAGGCCAATGTCCAATGGAACCAACTTTAATCGTAAACTCCTTCGAAAGTTGTGTCTCAGCAGGCAATCCAGTTTTAAAATCAATGCCACCAAAATGTACAACCTTGGACGGCGACATCTTCATTCAGAACAATTAAAAATTAGATTATTGATGAAATAGAGGCATTAAATGGCAATAATTAAACATGGTCTTAACAAGGATGAGTCTAGAATCATCTCATTTCCAAGTGGAGAACCAGCTCAAATTCCTACGATTGAATCAGATCAGATCCCATTTGTTGTAGCAACTGAGCTAGTGCCCTTTGCGCAATCAGTTTCAGATCAAGAAGTAGTTGCGATAGCTGTGGCTCTTTATAAAATGTTACCTAAAGATGAAGAAAATAAAAGTATTTGGGGGATTCAGGGTAAAGTCGAATCAATAGCTAAAAGATTTTAACGTCTATTTTAGTATGAAAAAAACTACTTTATTATCAGTACTTCTCTTTAATCTTATTGTCAGCTCAAGCAATTTATTCGCAGCAGATGGAGCGACTTTATTTTTCAAAAGTGGTCAGGCATTATTCTTAGATGGTGGTTATCAAGAACTTTCTGAGGCCATGGCAAAATTGAGCACTCGCAACGAAGGTCAAGCTGTTTTAATGTTGAATCTCGTAGGAAGTACTATTTGGGTTAACATGTCAGAAGTGATCATTCTTTGTAGAGACAAGTGCAGAAACATAGAAGTAATGGACTTAAGAGATCCAGCAAGAACAACCATCAACCAATCAATCTCAAATCAGAAAACAACGGTGATCAAGTAGCGGCTGGAAGTGGAGAATCAAATTTAACCAGATCTCCTAGTTTCAGACCTAAGCGTTTAGTAGTTCCAGCTATGACTTCGATTGTATATCGACTTGGTTTACCTACAGTTCTAGGGGTCTCATTTAAGATTGGAACATTTTCAAGTATTCCAACAATCTTCATATCTTCACTGACAAAAATCATATCAAGGGAAACATAAGTATTTTTCATGTAGAAGCTATGATCTTTAGTTTCTGGAAAAATGAAAAGCATGCCTGTATCTGTAGAGAGTTCTTTTCTAAACATCAGTCCCCGAGCTCGGCTCTCTTTAGTATTGACGACTTCTATTTTAAAGTTGGAATTAACGACATTGTCCCCTAAAAAACTCATCTTAATTGAGGAAGTTCCTTCAACTTGATTCCAAGCACTACGTATTCCAAATCCAATTAAGAAAATGATAAAAAACAGAATTGCAATATGTTTAAGATAACGAGCTTTCTTTTTTTTATTGCCCATTTAAATTCTAACCTTTTGCTTTCTTGAGTTCCTCAACTAGCTTAGGTACAGCTTCAAAAAGATCTGCTACTAATCCATAATCTGCAATTTCAAATATTGGAGCCTCACCATCTTTATTAATCGCAACAATGACTTTAGAATCTTTCATCCCAGCTAAATGCTGAATAGCTCCTGAAATACCAACGGCGACATACAAACTTGGAGCTACTACTTTACCAGTTTGACCAACCTGCCAATCGTTTGGTGCATACCCAGAATCGACCGCAGCTCTGGAGGCTCCTATTGCAGCTCCTAAAACATCAGCTAGTGGAGCAATAACTTGCATAAATGTCTCTGAAGATTTCAAAGCTCTACCACCACTAACAATAACTTCAGCATCTGTAAGTTCAGGCCTTTCACTTTTTGATGTCTCATAAGAAACAAATTCAGAAAATATTTCTTTATTAAAAGTGATACTAAGTTCAGACTTTGCCCCCTTTGTGGTGCTAACTTGGGCTGGGGCAAAAGCTGTACCTCTAACAGTAACAACTCTATTTGGAGTTAAGAATTCTACATCTGCAATAACATCACCAGCAAACATGGGGCGTTTAAGAGTGCCATCTGGATTAATGCCGACAATCTCAGATGCTTGAGCTGCATTCAAAAACACTGCAACTCGTGGCATTAAGTCTTTGCCTGTTGTAGTCGCAGGTGAGACTACACAAGTACAGCTACCTTCAGTTATGGCTTTGCACATAGCATCACTGTACGGAGTGGCAAGATAATTATTTAATTCTGCAGCTTCGGAGAAATAAATATGATCAAAACCCAAAGAAAGTGCCTCCTCGGCTGCCTGGCTAGCTCCTTTACCAAAACAACATCCAAGTAATCTAGGAGCATTCCACTTAGATTTAAGTTCCAAGGCAGCTGACACAGCACTTTTGGTAAACTTTGGAATTTTTCCATTAGTCTGTTGAAGAAATACTAAGATATTACTCATATAAAAACTCAAAATGACTGATAAGAATTAAATTACTTTTGCTTCCTCTTTAAGGGCCTTAACCAACGCCTCTACAGAATCTACCTTTCTTCCTCCCTGTCGACCTTTAGGAGGAATCATTTTAAGAATTTTAATCTTTGAACTGACATCAATACCTAAACTTTCAATTGGTAGTTCTTCTAAAGGTTTTTTCTTTGCTTTCATTATACCTGGCAAAGATGCATAGCGAGGCTGATTTAAACGAAGATCAGTTGAGATAACACATGGTCGCTTTAACTTAATTGTTTCAAGCCCTCCATCAACTTCGCGAGTAACAGTGACAAAATCTCCATCGATGAGCACTTTAGAAGCAAAACATGCTTGAGCCAAAGATAATCTAGCGGCTAATAACTGAGGTGTTTGTCCAGCATCAGAATCAATGGCCTGCTTTCCCATAAGGATCATGCCATAGCCACCCTTTTTAAAAAGTTCAACAAAAACTCTGGAAGCTAGATCGGAATCTACAACTCCATCTGTCTTAACTAATATGCCACTATCAGCTCCCATAGCCATAACATATCTAAGCTGTTGAGTCGTATCTTCAGGGCCAATAGAGGCAACGATGACTTCAGTTGCTTGGCCAGCTTCTTTAATTTTCAAAGCTTCTTCGACAGCAATCTCATCAAATGGATTGACAATCCATTTGATGCCATCTGTTTGAATACCTGATCCATCAGGTTTTACTTTAACTTTTGCTTCGTAGTCTGGAACCCTTTTAATGGTCACTAAGATCTTCATAAAATCCTATGGTATTAAATACTTATTAACGGATAATTCAAAAAGTTTCTAAAGAGAGAATTTAACCCTTAAGGAGCTCTCGAGCAATCACCAGTCTTTGAACTTGGCTGGTTCCTTCATAAATTTGAAGCAGCTTAGCATCTCGCATCAATTTCTCTACAGGGTAATCCTTAGTATATCCATAGCCACCAAATATTTGTACAGCATCAGTAGCTGCTCTCATGGCCATATCTGCTGCAAATCTCTTTGCCATGCTAGATTCAAGAGAGGCATTCTTTCCAGCATCAAGTAATGTAGCAGCATTTAAAGTCAAAAGTCTGGCGGCACTGACATCTGTCACAATATCAGCCAACATAAATTGAATTGCTTGAAAAGTAGAAATTGCAGCTCCAAATTGCTTTCTTTCTTTTGAATATTTAAGACTGTGCTCAAGAGCTGCCCTACCTATTCCTACAGCGATACTCGCAGTTAATGGGCGGGAAAGATCAATTGTTTTCATTGCAATCTTAAAGCCCTCACCTTCGAGACCAATAAGATTTTTTACTGGAACTTTGACATTATCAAAAGTCACTGTGGTTGTATTTGAGCATCGTTGTCCCATCTTATTTTCATGATGGCCTCTTGTAATACCGGAGGAATCGGCCGAAACAACTACGCAGCAGATGCCTTTGTGCTTCATACTTTTATCAAGAGTACAAAAAACAGTGTATTGACTCGCAATACCGCCGTTTGTAATCCACTGCTTATTTCCGTTTAAAATATAAAAATCTCCCTCTTTTCTAAGAGAAGTCGAAAGTCCTGCCGCATCTGAACCAGCACCAGGTTCTGTTAAGCAAAAAGATGCAAACTGACCAGCATTTAAAATTGGAGAAATAAAATTCTTCTTCTGTTCTTCTGAGCCTGCAATCTGAATCGGCAACAATGCTAAATCATTTGCAAGAATCGATGTTGTGACACCGGCGCATCCTACTGCAAGTTCTTCAACCACAAGACATGCATCAAACGCAGACAATCCAGTGCCGCCATGATCAGAGCTCAGCATTAGGTTTATAAAACCTAATGCTTGAGCTTTTTTGAATATATCAAATGGGAATTCTCCAGCCTCATCTAATTTTGAAGCAACAGGAGAAATCTCGTTAGAAACAAATTTTCTAACTTCGGATTTAAGAGATTCCTGTAACTGTGTAAGGTTAGCTTCCATTACACTTCTTACATTGTAGTCTTGTTAACGCGTTGATCTTTGCTGGCCATAACAACTTCTTTTTCAATTCCAGCGACAAGACCCTTCTTCATTGTACCAAGTGCAGTAGAAAGAGCTTGTGCAGCTTCTTCTACTTTTGGAATTATCTCATCGGTTCTGGCTCTGTACTGAGGAATTAAAACTTCAACAGCAGCAACAACTTCGTTATTAACTCCAGTAACAACCTTAGCGATTGAAATTACATCGGCTTCAATTGCAGCTCGATCTACAATCATACCAGAACTTCGTAGATCATTTAGAGAATTTCTAATTGCAACATCTTGTGGTTTGTTTCCAGCTAATATCTCAGCAAGAACAGAATCAGAAAGTTGAGCTGTCAATAAACGTCCAGCTGCATTTTCTTTTGCTTGATAAGCCACAGCAACTCTTTGAGTTACCTTAACAGGCCTTTTTGATTCAACAGAGATTGGAAATTGAATATTGCCATTCTGAAGAGTTGCTAACGAAACGGTTTCTCCAATTGTTTCAGATAATTTTTTTAATATTGGATAGGCTCGAGAGACCAAGGAACTGTGAGTTAAATAAGCCTGGCCTAACTGAAGAGCTTTAACTCCCAATCTATAATCTTCACTTTCACGATTCTGCTCTACGTAACCACGGAGTTCCAAGGTGGCAAGCAATCTAAAAACATTATTTTTGTGAAGTTTTAATCTTTTAGAAAGTTCTGTCACACCAATCTCTGATTGATGCCCCGCTAGCTCCTCAAGCACATCTAAAGAATGCGAAACTGATTGGATTAAATAATTGGACTTGTCTCTTTTTACCATGCCCTACCCTAAATAAAATTAGCAAATATAGAACGAATAGAAAGTTAGCTTTGCCAATACAACGCACTAAAAGACAAAAAATTCTAAGCAATCAAATTCGTGAAATAGAGTTATATAATATAAAAATGGAAAATCAAACATCAAATGAATACTCTACAACAACTCTTATCTAGATAATGAATAAAATTTTTAGCCAACGACAACGGCAGCTTAGAAAATGATTTAATTCGGATAGGAATGTTTACTTTTAGATAACTTTAGTATTGCGAAGATTATATAAATAGTGTTTGCCCAAAGCAAAATTGATTTATCTGATTACTATCAACTCACTATCGTTACCATTAAAGAGAACTTTAACAACTCGATCGGAGTCTGACTCAACACCGTTTTGATTAACTCCAATGATCCGATAACTATAAGTAATGCCAGGAATTAGTCCAGTATCTTTGAAAGTAAACAACAAAAGATCCTTTGGTACTTGAACATTGCGAGGAGACTTTCCATCTTTTCTTGCCTCCATCTGAAGTTTTAAAAGCAACGGTAAATGTTTATCCCCCAAAGTAGAGATGAGAAAATAACCTTCCCGACTAAAAATACTTGAATCTTCAAGGTTCAGTTCCTTGCGATAAATTCTGTATTCTTCTAATGATTGTAACGGCTTTCCTCGGCTATCTCGTTCAGAAGATTTCCAATTAAAGCTAACTCCATCGGCAGCAAAAACAGCTTGAAAATCTTTAACTGCCTCAGGTGCCAACGCTTCAGGGGGCACTGGCTTTACATACCGTCCACAGGCAATAAAACAAAGTAAAAAAGCACTAAGGAATCTCACTTTCATAAAATCACAATCCTTGATGATATATGAGTATTAGATCACACTACTCAGAAACAAATCCCTTTAATTTCTTACTTCTACTTGGATGCCGGAGCTTGCGAAGTGCCTTTGCTTCAATCTGGCGAATACGCTCTCTTGTTACATCGAAATTTTGACCAACTTCCTCAAGAGTATGGTCACTTTTTTCTCCGATACCAAATCTCATTCGAAGCACTTTTTCTTCACGAGGAGTTAGGGTTGATAGAACACGTCTAGTTTGTTCTTGCAGGTTCATATTAACAACAGCATCCGCTGGAGAAAGAACCCTCTTATCCTCAATGAAATCACCTAATAAGGAATCTTCTTCTTCTCCTATTGGTGTTTCTAAGGAGATTGGCTCCTTAGCTATTTTCATAACTTTTCGAACTTTGTCGATTGAAATCCCCATTCTATCGGCAATTTCTTCTGGTGTTGGTTCACGCCCAAGTTCCTGTACAAGTTGTCGAGAAGTCCGAAGCAACTTGTTAATTGTTTCGATCATATGCACTGGAATACGGATTGTACGAGCTTGATCAGCAATCGCTCTAGTGATTGCTTGCCTAATCCACCAAGTCGCATACGTCGAAAATTTATACCCTCTTTGGTACTCAAATTTATCAACAGCTTTCATCAATCCGATATTTCCTTCCTGAATCAGATCCAAGAATTGCAAACCTCGGTTGGTATATTTTTTTGCTATAGAAACAACGAGTCTTAGATTTGCTTCAATTAATTCTCTCTTTGCTTCATAAGCTCTCTGTTCGCCATCTTTTAGTTTATAGACAGTTTCTCTGAATTCATCGAATTCTCGCATCGAGGAAACTTCAATAGATTCCATTTTCTGCTTCAACGACTGCAGTTCAAGACCAATGTCTCTTCCATCAGAAGCTTTTAATTTAAAACGCCGACAAGCTCGTTTAAAATCAAGCTGATTTTCACTAATTAACTCAGGAATTGACTGTAATATTTCAAGGCGAGGTCTTTCTAACTTCCTCTCAAATTCCCTTATTTTAACATTTATACTAACTGCTTGATCAAAGAATGACTTTACATAATTAGCCATTGCATCAAACTGTTTCGAATTGAAATTTAGCTCCAGGATTTTTGTTGCATTCTTTTTTAGAATTTTTCTGTACTTCTTCTCTGCTTCAACTTGATTCTTTTTTCCTTTTGATTGCTGATATTCAGAGAAAGATAATCCGGTCTCTTTTTGTGAACGTCTATAAGTGTTGCCTTTCTTTAAAAAGTCATTCTTGGCTTTCTCTTCTTCTTCTAATTTTTTAGCTTTTGCTTCATCGATTTTTGGCTCACCATCATCGTCCTCTTCATCATAGACACGTGGCTTTAATTCTTCTTGATCATCATCCTCTTCATCTTCTTGAGGTTCTTCTTCCTCAAAAAGATCTCTCAACCTAATAGTTCCCTCTTTAACACCATCAAATAAGGAAACGATAAAACTAATAGATAAAGGTTGAGTTAATAACTGCTCATTAGCCAACAACGCTCCGGCTTCAATTCTCTTGGCAATCTCAACTTCTCCTTCTCTAGTAAGAAGACTTACACTGCCCATTTCTCTAAGATACATTCTCACTGGATCCGCACTCTTTCCTAAGGCGGATTCATCTAATAGCGGATCAGCAACTGGCTCAACTTCTCCTTCATCTGCATCAAAACCTTCAGCACCCTTATCAACAATATCGATTTCAAGATCATCAAATACCGAGATTACTTCTTCCAATTGATCAGCTGAAGCGATGTCTGAAGGTAAGCCTTCGTTCAAATCTTCCAGGGTTAAAAATCCTTTCTCTTTTCCTAAGTCGATCAGTCGATTTACATCCCTAGTTCTCTGCGCGGAGTTAGTGCCATTCTTATTAGCAGGAAATGCATTTGCACCGTCAATATTTGGTCCTTTAGCTTTTGGATAAAGCCCCTCAGAACTACTTCTAGTATCAGCATCTGACTTTCTTGGTCGACCTCTTCTTTTTGGAGCATCTGACATCTGTGAAACTTTTGACTTACCAACCGTTTTGACAGGTGGTGCTTTAACAGCAACTGCTTTAGTAGAAGTTTTTTTATCTTCTTTTGCAGCATTCTTTACTGATCTCATTTTTTGTAAATTCTTAATTTTAGATTTCACGTGCAACTATGTCCTATCTACACAGGTAAAAACATTATGTTCAGCCAGACGCATCCCAAACATAAATGGCAACAACTCCATAAAAAGTTATTAAAGATTTATTTCAAATCTCTTTCATTATGTATTGGGTTACTTACAGTCTCTACTGTTATGAAAAATCAAGTGTAAATAATGACATAGGTTAAAATCTTATGCCATCCCTGCTGGGCTTTTATCCCTGAAATTATAACTTTTTTTATAGTCTTACCGAGTACTAGAAGCTCTTGCCTGGACTATTTGTTGATTTATTTTACGACGTTGTTCTTCTAAATTAATACGCTGAGTTTCATCATCGGAATCCAAGATTTGGTTATTGATATCGCCAACTATGCGTTCCAATTGATTTTTTTGATATGCTTTTAAACATTGTTCGAATAGTTGGTCAATTTTAACACCCGGATGGTTAGCCATTTGATGTGATTCCTTCCAGAATTCAAGCCAGTCTGGACCATAAGTATTTAAAAGATCTTTAATCTCTTTCTTTTTAATTTCATCAGAAACATCTGTCTCAAATATAACCTTTAAAATGGATAGAAAGCGGAAAGTCTCAGGATGAGCTGAATCATGTATATTGGGATTCTTAGTAACATCGCTTGCAAGTTCTTTTTTTGCAATCACAGCTCTAATAAGATCTCGATCCACATTTGGTAAATCTTTCACTCGAATACTAAAGTTTTTTTTGGTCTCATCAATATTTTCGTTTTGAAGAGTTGTGGGATTTTTAATAAATCTACTATTTGCAACTATGGGTTTGCTAACCATTTCCTGAAACTGTTTTGTGTTAATTTGAAGTTTTTGTGAGGCCGAGTCTACGAGAGAACTTTTTTCAATTTCATTTGCAACTCGACCTATTAACAAACTTAACTCAACTGCAATCTTCCCCTTACTAACAGCACCAAGACTTTTTATGTTTCCACCACCATACTTTTGGATCAAAGATTCTATATAACATTCGAATAATGGCAAAGTTCGTTGCTCAGAGAGAACATTTTCTGTATCGGCTCCATGAAGTGCAGCAAACGTATCCGGATCCTGATCTTGTCCTAAAAAGACTGCTGAAACATCAATGCCGGTATTTATTGTAATTGGGTACATTTTAGCAGCGGCAGCCCTTCCTGCATCATCTCCATCAAACACAACGATTAATCTCTTGGCTAACTGAGAAAGTCTTTTCATATGTTCATCTGTTACAGAAGTACCACATGTAGCAACTGTATTTTCAATGCCCACTTTCCAAAATCCAATAACATCTACATATCCCTCAACAAGGTATACAGAGTTCATCTCTCTAATTTTTCTACTGGCTTGAGGCAAACCATAAAGAATTTTACTTTTCTTATAAACTTCCGTCTCAGGAGAATTTAAATATTTTGGTGCTTTTTTTTCACGATCTAGATCGACAAGGCCGGGGACAATTCTACCTCCAAAACCAGCGATTCTTTTTGGATCTACAAATATTGGAAATATTAATCGCCCTCTGAATCTGTCAATTAGTTTTCCAGATTGATTTCTTTGACATAATCCTGCTTTGATTAATATCTCCTCATCAATTTTTTGCGAAATCAAAAATTGGCTTAGAGCTGACCATTCATCTGGTGCAAACCCTATACCAAATGGGCCAATTACCTTTAGATCTAAAAGTCTATCCTCAAGATACTTTTTAAGAAGAATTGGTCCCGTTTTTAATTGTTTTTGAAAATATTGTAATGCCAAATAATTAGCTTTATAAATACTCTCTGAAAAATTGATGGTATTAATTACCTTATTGCCCTTCTCATAAATAACTTCGATTCCATATCTGGAAGCTAATTCTTCAATTGCTTCAGGAAAAGTTAACCCCTGAGTTTGCATAATGAAAGAAATAACGTTTCCACTAGCACCACAACCGAAACAATAATATCCTTCGCCAGAATCTCTAATCATGAAAGATGGACTTTTTTCAGAATGAAATGGACAAAGCCCCATGAAATTTCTGCCCTGCCGTTTAAGGGAAACGGACTCTCCAATAACCTCAATGAGATTGGCTGTTTGTTTAACTTTGAGAACTGTTTCTTGAGATATCACAACTAAAAATGACTATTTTAAGTATCGACTTAGTATTGGCCCTAAAGACTGTTTCACACTCTTTGGTATCATAGCTAAATCAGTAACTATAGCATTTTTAAGAGAATCCTGGGCTATAACAGAAGGTCTAGCATTTTTAATAACTTGAATAACATTAACTAGGATTTTATTAGCTTTTTCTGCATTGTCTTTTAAAACTTTCATAACCGTTGAAACATCAACTATTTCTTCTGTTTCATGCCAACAATCATAATCTGTTACTAGATTTAAACAGCTGTATGCAATCTCAGCTTCGCGAGCAAGTTTAGCCTCAGGCATATTGGTCATGCCAATAATAGAAGCTCCTAATTTTCTAAAGATTTCCGATTCAGCCTTAGTTGAAAACTGAGGACCTTCAATACACACATAAGATCCACCAATATGTATTATCTCTTTTGGTAATACATTACGCGCACTATCAATTAAAATTTTCCGTAAACTTGGACAGAATGGCTCGGCCATACTGACATGCGCCACGATGCCCTCACCAAAAAAAGATGAAGATCTTTTTTTGGTGAAATCAATGCTCTGATCTGGAACAACAATATGACCTGGTGCTAACTCTTGCTTAAGACTTCCAACTGCCCCGATACCAATGCACCACTCAGCTCCCAATGATTTTAAGGCCCAAATATTTGCTTTGTAATTTACTTCGCTAGGCAAAATAGAATGATGCCTTCCATGTCTTGCCAAAAAAAGCACTCTAACTCCGAATATTTCTCCAGAAAGAATTTTATCAGAAGGATTACCAAATGGAGTTTGACATTCAATCTCTTTAGGATTCTCTAACCCAGAGAAAGAATAAATACCGCTACCACCGATAATTGATAAAACTGTCATGTGCTATAGAAAATTTTAAGATTTAATATTTTTGATCATCATTGCAATACCCTGTCCGCCACCCACACAAAGAGTAGCAATTCCATAATTTCCTTTTGTTCTCTTTAGTGAATGCATTAAAGTTACGAGAACTCTTGCTCCACTGGCACCTATTGGATGTCCGAGTGCAATAGCTCCTCCAGAAATATTAACTTTTAAAGGATCTAGCTCTAAAGATCTTGAGACTGCCAAAGCTTGTGATGCAAAGGCTTCATTAGCTTCGAATAAATCAACCTGTGATATGGCTACGCCAGTTTTGTTACAAAGTTTTTGAACAGCAGAAACTGGACCAATGCCCATAATTTCAGGCTCCACTCCGGAAGAAGCCCAACCGATAATTTCTGCCATGGGCTTTAAACCTAAGTTTTTTACACAACCTTCAGAAGCAAGTAAGACTGTAGCAGCACCATCATTTATACCAGAAGCATTTCCAGCTGTTACTGATCCATCTGGTTTAAATGCTGGTTTAAGGGAAGAAAGTGTTTCTATGGTGGTATCGGCTCTGGGATGTTCATCAGTTAAGAACTCTCCAACTTGCTTTCCCCTCTTCATAAGTGGAACAGGACATATTTCCTCTTTAAAGAAACCAGACGATATTGCCAGTAGTGCTCTTTTCTGGCTTTCTAAAGCAAAAGCATCTTGATCTTTTCTACTAATATTATATTTAGTTGCTAAATTTTCAGCGGTAATGCCCATATGACAAGAGTTAAAAACGTCAGTAAGTCCATCTTGTAAGATTAGATCCTGCATCTCAACATTGCCAAGCTTTGCACCCCAACGTGCAGTCTTAGATACAAAGACAGTTTGAGACATACTCTCGACGCCACCTGCCAAAACTAATTCAGAATCACCACACAAAATCCCTTGGCAAGCTAGGACAACAGCTTTCAAACCAGAACCACAAACTTTATTTAATAAATATGCTGGAGTTGTAATAGGCAATCCAGCACCTAAACAAATTTGTCTGGCGATATTCATGCCATGTCCAGCACCAAGAACATTTCCAATTATTACTTCATTTACTCTTGCCCCTATCAAAACTTCATCACCAGAGGAAGCGATCGTAGCTCTTGCTGTTATCTTACCTAATTCGGCTGGAGAGATATCTAATAAAGTGCCACCAAATTTGCCGATTGCAGTTCGTTTTCCTGCTACTAGAAAAATCTTTTCTTTGTACATTATGAATCTTGCTCCACTGCTTCTTCTGTATATTCAAGAAAAATCTCTAAAATCTCGTACTCTTTTTTACCACTGGGTAAATTAATAGTTGCAATATCACCAATCGATTTTCCTATAAGACTTTTTCCAATTGGAGATTCAAATGAAATCAGACCCTTCTCAACATTTGATTCATCCGCACCAACTAACATCATAATTCTTTTTTCATTAGACTCAACATCGACAATCTTTACGGAGACTCCAAAGGTTACCTTTTCAGGCTCAGGATTTTGCCTAGGATCTATAACTTGAGCATTGGAAAGCTTGTGATCAATATCGCGAATTTTTGCTTCAGTCATGCCTGATTTTTCTTTGGCTGCATCATAATCAGCATTTTCTTTCAAATCTCCTAGTGCCCTGGCAACTTCAATTGCTTGAGCCAACTCGGGACGCATCCCTTTTAGTCGAAATACCTCTTTTCTTAAGGCATTATAACTACGAGGTGTCATTGGAACTTTACTACTCATGATTTTGCTCTTTCAATTTCGAATTAATTTAATTGTTTCAGATAATCTTGTAATGCTCTGACTTCTAGTCTCTTACCAATATTTAGTAACTTTAGTGCTTCTACAGTAGCAGAAGCAGATGCAATTGTTGTGAATGTAGGAACCTTCATTTCATTTGCAACCATTCTTATAGATTTTGAATCGAGTAAAGTTCCACTACCTTCAGGTGTATTAATGACCAATGAAATAATTCCAGATGCCAAAGCATCAACAATATGGGGAGAGCCCTCCATAACTTTATTAATTGGATCTACTTGAAATCCACAAGCTTGAAGAAATTTCGCTGTTCCATTTGTAGCAATCAATTTATATCCCATTTTTAATAATTCAGGAACAAACTCAAGGCTTTCTGTTTTATCATCATCTTTTAGACTTAAGAAAACTGTTCCAGAAAGAGGTAGAAAATTACTTGCTGCATATTGTGCTCTACAAAATCCACCAGCAAAAGTAGTGTCAATTCCCATTACTTCACCTGTCGACTTCATCTCTGGTCCAAGAATACTATCGACACCCTCAAATTTATGAAATGGAAAAACACAAGCCTTCACAGCAAAGTAAGGAAGGTTAAAATTTTCTTTAATCCCTAATTCAGTTAATTTCTTTCCTGCCATAACTTTTGTTGCAACTTTAGCCCAAGGCACTCCAGTTGCCTTACTCACAAATGGCACAGTACGTGAAGCTCTGGGATTTACTTCTAAAATAAAAATTTCAAGCTCCGGTGTTACCGCGAATTGAATATTCATTAAACCACAAACTTTTAACTCTTTTGCCAGTAAGCGAGTTTGTCTTTTGAGTTCCTCTTGAATTGTGTTTGGTAAACTTGGAGGTGGAATTGTACAAGAACTGTCACCAGAGTGAATTCCAGCTCTTTCTATATGTTCCATAACGCCAGCAATTATAACAGTTTCCCCATCAGATACACAGTCAACGTCAACCTCTACAGCATTATTGAGATATCTATCAAGCAAAACAGGTCTAGAATTTGAAACTTCAATCCCATTTGAAACATACTCTTTAAATTCTTCCTCATTATGTATAACTCTCATTGCTCGTCCCCCAAGTACAAATGATGGGCGAATAAGAAATGGAAAACCTAATTTTTTACCTTTAATAAATGCTTCTTCAACAGAACGAGCAGTTTCATTTTCAGGTTGATTCAATCCAAGTTTAGAAATTAATTTGGTAAAAAGCTCTCTGTCTTCGGCAATTTCAATCGATTCAACAGATGTACCAATAATAGGAACTCCAGCATTTCTAAGTTCTTCCGCAAGTTTTAATGGGGTTTGGCCACCAAATTGAACAATAACCCCATCTGGTTTTTCTCTCTCAACAATTGAAAGCACACTTTCAATTGTTAAAGGTTCAAAATAAAGACGATCGCTAATATCATAATCAGTTGAAACAGTTTCTGGATTACAATTAACCATTATTGCTTCAAAACCAATCTCCTTAAGTGCAAACACCGCATGGACACAGCAATAGTCAAACTCAATTCCTTGACCGATACGATTAGGACCAGATCCAAGAATCATTACTTTTTTTCGATTTGACGGTGCCGCTTCTGATTCAAAATCATACGTTGAGTATAGATAAGGAGTACTAGCTAAAAACTCAGCAGCACAGGTATCAACGATCTTGTATGTAGGATCAATATTTAACTTTTTCCTGGCACTTCTCACCTCTTGCTGGGATGTTTGGGATAACGTAGCAATTCTAGCATCAGAAAATCCATCTCGCTTCAAATCATAAAGTCGATCTTTATCACTTAAATCCTTGGCTGAAATTGACTTCTCTTTTTCGATAAGATTCTCAATCTCGGCTAGAAACCACGGATCTATTCCTGTTGCTTTTTGCACTTCACTAATAGTGGATCCTGCACGAAATGCTTCACCAAGTTTCCAAAGACGATTTGGAGTTGGGATTGAGCACTTTATAAGAATTTCTTCTTTTGATAACCCTTGAACTAATCCTTTTTGATCAAAACCTGAAGAATCAAGCTCTAATGAGCACATAGCTTTCTGTAAAGCCTCACTAAAATTCCTTCCAAAAGCCATTGCTTCTCCAATGGATTTCATCTGAGTTCCTAACTTTGGATCGGCATTTGGAAATTTTTCAAAATTGAATCGAGGAATTTTAACAACTACATAATCAATCGATGGCTCAAAGCAAACAGGTGTCTCCTTAGTAATGTCATTTGAAATTTCATCTAAAGTATATCCAACTGCAAGTTTTGCAGCAATTTTTGCTATTGGAAAACCTGTGGCTTTTGATGCAAGAGCAGAACTTCTTGATACTCTGGGATTCATTTCTATGACAATCAATCTTCCATCAACTGGATTTAAGGTGAATTGTACATTAGATCCACCAGATTCTACTCCAATTTTACGCATTATCTTAATCGCAGCATCTCGGCAGCGCTGATACTCTTTATCAGTTAGGGTCTGAATTGGAGCAACCGTGATTGAGTCACCAGTATGTACTCCCATAGGATCAAAATTTTCGATGGTACAAACCACCACCACGTTATCCTTAAGATCTCGCATCAATTCTAATTCGAGCTCTTTCCAACCAACCAAAGATTCCTCAATCAAAACTTCTCTATTTGGACTAGCATTGAGTGCATTTGCAACTTTTGCTTCAAAATCTGCAAGCTTTTCAACAATACCGCTACCTGCCCCACCTAGAGTCCTAGATGGTCTCAATACACACGGAATCCCAATCTCTTTTAAAACTTCTCTAGCTTCTTCTATATTGTGAGCAACTCCACTGCGAGCTGACTCAAGTCCAATTTCATCCATTGCCTGTCTAAATAAGGCTCTATCTTCAGCAGTTTTGATAGATTTGATATTAGCACCAATTAATTGGCAGTTATATTTTTCAAAAACCCCTCTTTCATCAAGAGCGAGTGCAATATTGAGTGCAGTCTGACCACCCATTGTAGTTAAGATTGCATCAGGTCTTTCTTTTTTAATGACCTCTTCAACAAAATCAGGAGTCAAAGGTTCAATATATGTACGATCCGCAAATTCAGGATCTGTCATTATTGTAGCTGGATTTGAGTTAATCAAAATTACTCGATAGCCCTCTTCTTTTAAGGCTTTAATTGCCTGAGTTCCTGAATAGTCAAATTCACAAGCTTGGCCAATAATGATAGGTCCAGAACTTACAATTAATATAGATTTAAGATCTGTACGCTTAGGCATTCACCACCATTTCATAAAATCGTTTAAATAAATATTGAGCATCATGCGGACCAGGAGAAGACTCAGGATGATATTGAACAGAAAAAGCTTTTAAATGTGGTAAATCTAAACCTTCAACGGTCTGATCATTAAGATTAAGATGGCTAATAACTACCTCCTTTGGCAGACCTTCTGATTTAACTGCATATCCATGATTCTGAACTGAGATCTCAATTTTATCGATCAGTTCATTTCTTACTGGATGATTACCACCGCGATGGCCGTACTTTAATTTAAAAGTAGTTCCGCCGATTGCTTGACCAATTAACTGATGGCCCAAGCAGATTCCAAACATGGGATATTTTCCTAGCAACTCTTTTGTAGTAGCAACTAATGTTCCCAATTTACCAGGATCTCCCGGACCATTTGAAAGAAAAATTGCATTTGGTTTTAAAGCAATCAATTCAGAAGTTGAAAATGTACATGGTGCAACAGTGACCCTGAATCCTGCCGCAGTTAAAAGTCTTAAAATATTAAATTTTACGCCACAATCAATTGCAACAACATGAGGTCTATTTTTTAACTCTTCAGGAGAAAGTTTTTTATACTTATTTAGCTTATGATCCCAAGGAAGTTCCGACCATTCATATGACTCTTTACAAGAAACCCTTTCTACAAAATTAAGTTCTGAGTAATCTTTACTTCGTGCAATTTCTAATAGCTTTGTGGCTATTGATCGATCTCCTACAGCCATAACCCCAATTTGAGATCCATTGTCTCTTAGATGCTTAACTAAATAACGAGTATCAATTCCATAGAGACCCATTCGCTTATTGCGATTTAGATAGGTCTGCAAATCCATCTCTGCTCTAAAATTAGAAGTAACCTTTGACAAATCTCGAATAATAAGACCTTCCGTATGTACGGCATTACTTTCCTGATCGAGAGAATTACAGCCTACGTTACCAATATGAGGATTTGTAAAACACATTATCTGACCAGCATAACTTGGATCTGTGATAATCTCCTGATAACCAAAAATCGAAGTATTAAATACAACCTCACCCCAAACTGGATCTGAGACTTCATGCAAAGCACCAAAGCCCCAGCCCTCCAATATAGTTCCGTCTGTTAAAACTAATGTTGCTTTCTCTTTTTTTAAAGCCATAAATAATTAGTTGCCTGTTAACTTACTGTTTTGAACCTTCAATACGCCCTTGTAAAAAACATGCTTAGCTATGCCATTAAAAATTCGACCAATGAAAGGAGTATTTTTACTCTTTGAAACAATAGATTCTGCTTTCAAACTCCATTCAAAATCTGGATCAATTAAGGTTATGTTCGCCATTGAACCTTTTTTTATGGTTCCTGCTTCAATACCAAGAGAGCGTGCAGGACCAGATGATAATAAATTTACTGCCTGAACAGCTGAAATAGTCCTGTCTCTTACAAAGTCTAAGATTAATGGAAGATTCGTCTGAAGACCAATTATTCCAAAACTTGCCTTACAAAATTCAACATTTTTACTGTCAAGTTCATGAGGAGCATGATCACTGGCAATTGCATCAATAGATCCGTCCTTAAGACCCTGCCTTAAGGCAATTACATCAGTCTCAGATCTCAGAGGTGGACTCATCTTAGAATTGGTATCATATTCACAAACACATTCTTCTGTTAGATGAAGATGGTGAGGTGTCACTTCACAAGTAACAAGAATTCCGTCATTTTTTGCTCGCCTTACTAATTCAAGACTTCGAGCTGTTGAAACATGACAGATATGAACCTTGCCTTTAGTATACCTTGCTAGTTCAATATCCCTAGCCACCATTACATCTTCTGCAACTGTCGGCATTCCTGGAAGTCCCAACCTTGCGGAAAGCGCAGATTCATTCATTACACCGCCACGAGTTAATGTCTTATCCTCTTCATGACAGCAGATAACAGCTCCAAACATGCTGCACCACTCAAGTGCACGGCGCATCAGACCAGCATCATAAATTGGCTCTCCATCATCAGAAAATGCTATACACCCTGCCTCCCTAAGTTCAGAAAGTGGAGACATCTCCTTACCAAGTGAACCCTTTGTTAAAGCACCAATTGGCAAAACTGAGCAAAGTCCAACTTGAGCAGCCTTTTCAATCATGTATCTAGTAAGGTAAGCATTATCATTAACTGGTTTTGTATTTGGCATGGCACAGACTGTAGTATATCCACCCAAAACAGCTGCCTTCGAACCAGATTCTACATTTTCTTTACCTTCAAATCCGGGCTCTCTAAAATGAACATGCAAATCAACCAATCCAGGAACAACCCAAAGTCCATTAGCATCAAAAGTTTCCTCTGGTTTTAAACCAGAGAATTTACCTTTTGAACCAATATCTAAAACACGTCCATTCTCTATAATGAGATCTGCTTGTTCCGAGTAATTTTGACTCGGATCAATTATCAATCCATTAGAAATTAAAGTTTTCATATTTCCTGTGCTCTATTACCTGAGGCCAAATTAAAAAGAACTGCCATCCTAAGAGCGATGCCATTCGCTACTTGCTTATTAACTAAAGAATTATCCCCGTAAGCTACGTTACTACTAACTTCGACTCCCCTATTTACTGGTCCAGGATGAAACAAAACAGCTTCGGGACATATAGAATCGATATGAGATTGGTTAATACGAAACTCTCTTGAGTAATCACCAATTGTAGGAACGAAAAAACTATCTTGCCTTTCTAATTGCATTCTTAAGCACATTACTACATCAACACCCTTAAGCCCTTCTTTCAAATTATGAAATATTTCGATTTGTTGTTTTCCTGAAAGGTTATGTCCTAAACATTCTTTTGATCCAAAATACTCTGGCAGAAGCGTCGGTGGCCCAATTAATCTAATTTTATTTCCAAGAAGACCATGAGCATAAATATTACTTCTAGCTACTCTGGAATGAATAATATCACCAACAATTGCAATTGTTAGTTTACCATGAATTTTTTCAGCAAAATGTTGCTCTAAAGTTAAACAGTCTAGTAAGGCTTGGGTTGGATGCTCATGCATTCCATCACCAGCATTCACTATTGAAAGATTTGGGATATGACGAGCTAGAAATTTGGCACAGCCGCTCTCTTTATGCCTAATAACTAAAATATCTGGGGACATAGCTGCCAATGTCTGAACTGTATCTAATAAAGTTTCGCCCTTATTAACTGAAGAATCTACTCCATTAATTGTTACGACATCGGCCGAAAGTCTATTGCCTGCAATTTCAAAACTAGTTCTGGTGCGAGTGCTGGGTTCCAAAAATAAATTTACAATGGTTTTCCCACGTAGTGATGGAACTTTCTTAATATCTCTCAAAGAAACTTCAATAAAATTTTGGGCACTCTTTAAATAATAAAGAAGATCTTCTTTTGATAAGTCCTGGATGCCTAAAAGATGTTTAGCCATCTTATTTATTTTCCTTTCTTAGGTGAATTGCTCATGTAAATACCATCAGGATACCCCTGCTCCGAGAGTCTCAAATGTACTGAATCTGTATTATTACTTGGAATATTTTTACCAATATAATCTGGTCTAATTGGTAATTCTCGATGTCCTCTGTCAACTAGGATTGCCAATTGAACAGATTTTGGTCTGCCAAAATCAATTATAGCATCCAAAGCCGCCCTTACAGTTCTGCCTGTATAAAGAACATCATCTGTTAAAATTATAGTGCGGCCACTAATTGAAAATGGCAAATCTGTGCCTCTAAGAAGCGGTTGAGAATTGATAGATGAAAGATCATCTCGATAAAGAGTAATATCAATAATACCAAAGGGAATCTTTATTTTTTCAATCATCTCTATTCTTTGTTGAATTCTACGACCGAGGTGCTCTCCTCCAGTTCGAACTCCAACAATTGCAATTGAACTTAGATCCGGATTTCTTTCCACAATTTCAAAACTAATTCTTGCGATACAGCGATCAATGGTGTCAGCATCTACAACTTGCTTCCATCCTTCAGGTATAGTTTTTTCAGACATTTTTTTCCAAAAAAAGAGCCGTTGTAAAAAAACAACTGCCTCAATTAATTAAATTATAGGCTTTAATGGTAGGAATTCGCTCACCTCGATTCAACTGTATGCGTCAAATCGAGCAAGGATACAAAGGAAGGAAGCACTCAAAAAGTGCAAAAAAATCCTTTAGTACCTTTGCGAACTCACAGATCCGCACTTAAAGGCCTAATTGTTAAAGGCGAGGTAAAAAGTATCAAGCTTTGTTATAGGAATCAATACTTAGTTGTTTCGTCAATTTTAAAAGGAAATGTGTGGATTATATGATCTTTCCCCTTAAAACGAATGTAAAACTCTTCTTGATAATTAAGCACCACTCTAATCGAATTTTCGAATCTATTAATAACCAGAGCTTCTGGTGCTGCTGGAATTCCTAATTCTTTTATTCTCTGAGTAAGTTTAAAGCGAATCTCACCATCTGTATATTCTCGAGCAACTTTACAGGTTGAATCCACATGATTTTTAAATTCATAATAATAGTAGAAGAAAGGCATGATTTGGAAAGCACTATATAGAAAGCTCAAAAGAAGAGTAGCAAATACTAAAAAGGTGAGTTTTCCCATCCCTGTTTCGCGTGACGTATTCATCCATATATTATATAAACTAGTGCAATTTGTGAAAAGCTTTAATTTCTATGTTTAAAGTACATATAAGCCTCTCAAACCTTCAAAAACTCTTCCTGGCCTCAGGTTTCGGTATAATAGTTCTCGGGTTTGCGAATATTATCTATGGACAACAAAAAACTGAGCAATATCTTGCAGTCCTATCTTCTAGTACAACACTTCCAAGTTATTATTCTGAAGCTAATAATCTTACAATGTTAGAAAAATACCTGCCTGTAGATAACTATCGTGATCACTTGGCAAGAATAAAATCCAGAGTTGAATTCTATGAATTTTCAATTATAGGTGGAAAGTTTTTCCTGGTTATCGGAGGAATATTCTTACTATTTGGAGTTTTTTCTATACGAAAGTCTCAAGCTGACATTCCCTCATCCAATCTTTTATGAACTGAGAATTTCCTGAACTAATTTTCGATATTGATGCCATACCAAACGCACCGGTATCTCGAATGATGCTGGTATGCTCAAAGCTTAGTCCTCCAATAGCGATAACTGGAACTGTGGATAATCTTACAATTTTTCTTAATTGCTCCACTCCACAAGGAGGATAGCTCAAAAATTTAGTATTAGTTTTAAAAATAGGGCCGTATGCAAGATAGTCAGGCGAGTATTCAAGACTATTGTATAGTTCTTCTTCTGTATGAGTTGAGATCCCTAATTTTATTCTGCGTTGTAATAATTCCTTCTTGGTATACTTAAACAAATCTTGCTGTCCTAAATGAACACCCCATGCATCTAAACGAATAGCATCTTCAATTGAGTCGTTGATAATAATCTTACTATGCGAAGTCGGTAACTTACTTATATCGACATTTTGAGTTGATTTATTCCTATATTGAACAAAGGGAACTCCACAATCCGTCAGTTTTAAAAAAGTTTCTAAATTAGAGGCAATGCCGTATAAATGAAACATAAAGATCTGTTTATTGAGTTTAGAAAATATTCTATAGTGTTTTTCAAAAGTCTTTGCCGAATCACAAGATATGGCAATGCAGACTAAGTTAAATCTTGTTTCTTGTTAACCCTTCGGGTTAGCTATGATTTTTAAAAATGAAAAACACTATTTAT
>Ga0163144_10001459_pt1 | contig 55916 bp, 41 predicted proteins | sample OliLak19BULKMAT1_FD_123175 | JGI IMG/M metagenome (GOLD analysis project Ga0163144, IMG submission 123175) | Freshwater microbial mat bacterial communities from Lake Vanda, McMurdo Dry Valleys, Antarctica - Oligotrophic Lake LV.19.BULKMAT1 | ecosystem: Environmental > Aquatic > Freshwater >... | reverse complement strand
TACGATCCGCGGTGGTAAGTTCTCGATGATCGGATTTTCCGTCTGCATAGCGGTCACGTCGGTTGGTTCGCCACGAGAACTCGGCGGTATAGAGATCAAGATGCCTCCTGCAGGTGTTGCGGTTTGGTTGGGTTTCTTCTCAACCTCTGAGCGCAGGTGACCCGCGATCTTGGCGGGTTGTTCATCGTGCGAGTGAAGCGCAACACGGGTGCGCAGATGCTGGCGATGGACGCTGGATCGGCGATCGCCAGTGTCGGCGCATGCGAACGAATCTCCTGCGCCTGATCACCTCCCTGATTTTCCTCGTCGGCGCTCTGGTGACCCTGGCCGCGTGTGGTGACGACCGACCAACCGGCACGCCGTCATCGAGCCCGCCGCCGACCGCCAAGCCGAAGAAGGCCGACGATCCGTACTGATCTCACCGTCTGGTGACAGCCGGATGGCAAGCTGCCCGACCATTTGGTCGGGAGTGGCATCGCTGATCGTCACGCGCGAGCAGGCTGCTGAGCAAGCAGCCTGCGGGGGTTGAGGGGTCAGGTATGCCGTGGAGGGTGCGTGCACGGGCTTCGAGTTCACTGGCGAGCATCTGGAAGACCATGAGCGCACAAACTTCCTGGGCGATACCGTCAGGCTTGCGCGCGTGGAAGCGTTTGAGCCCATGCCAGATTTTGAGTTCACGCAAGGCCGTCTCGATGCCCCAGCGTTTGTCGTAGAGCGCAATGAGATCCTTGGCGGGATAGCGCTGCTGATCGCAGAGGCTGGTCACGAAGTCAGCGACCGCGCCATCGGGCAGGGTGCGGCGCAGGAAGCGTGCCGTGATGGGGGCCGCGGCGGTGTTGGTGCCGTGATGATCGCGCTGCCTGATGGAGATGAGTGCATCGTCGCGCCCGCAGGCCAGGAATTCCGTGGCCTCGCGCAGGCAGCTGCGACCGGAACAGCGGATGCGCATGAGGAAATGCGCCCCGCAGTCGGTGATCCCGGTCAGCATGCGACGGCTGACCATCCCACGATCACCGAGGACCAAGTCGGTTGGGCCGACATTCACGATCATGTCCAGCGCGTGAACGCGCTCGCTGACGCGATAAGGCCCAAGCCGCCAGGCGATGGGCAGATTGGCGCCAACATCCCAGAGCATGGTCAAGGCCGCCTGCGGGCCCTGCATCGCTCCCGAGGCTGTGGTCGGGCCGCCGAAGTGTTTGCTCATCGCACGGTACGCCGGCAGGGCCAACTTGGTGTCGTCCATGGCCAGCAGGCGGAATCCGCCATAGCCGACGGAGGCGTGTTGCCGTGCTGTCGTGCACAGGGTCAGGACATGCGCACTGACCTCCGTGTAGCGCTTGGCGTCGAGCTTCTGGCGCGCCTGGCAGAGCGCCGACGAAGTGGGCTCAGCGCCTGGGCTAGCCCAGCCCAGGGCCCGACCCAGACGCTCCTTCAGCTCAGCAATGGTGCGCTGGTACCCCTTGCAGCCGAGCACGGTCATGACCATGAGGCTGAGGAAGACGTGCGGCGGGCCAAGTGTCCCGCGCCGTCGTTGCCAGTGGGAGCCCAGGACGATGTGAAGGTGGGTGAGGATGTCGGACAGGCGCGGAAGAGGGCTCATGAGCCCGGAAAATTTTCCTCGGCGCTTGTCGAGCACTGCTTGCAGCCAACTCCGCGATGTTAGCTAAACAGCATTGGGCGAATCCACAGCGTGATCGGCAAGGGTTCTCGCGCGGCGCGGGGTAGTGGTCCGCCAAGATCGACGACAACGCAAGCACGGTTTGGTCCAGATTTTTCGCGGCCAATCCTCATCGCGTCAGTCACCGCAATCGATGCCAGTCCCGTCATCGGCCACCTCGCAGGGGGCTTCGACGGCGCAGCGTTCACCGCCAGCGCCGCGCAAGCTTCACGCTGACGGCGAGAGTGCGCGCATCTCGACGTTCTGGCGGCGGACAGGCCCGTCGCCGGGGCGGCGAGCAACCACGGCAACCACGGAAGGTAGTCCATGCGCACCATTCCTTCACCCCACCTCCTCCATCGGGCTCGCTACGCAGCGGTGCTCACTGCACTGCTCGGCTGCGGCACGGCCATCGCAGGCGACGCTGAACTGGTCGGCCGCGCCGTGCTTCCAGCCGATACGTTCCGCGCCGGCCCGACCTCCGGCCAACAGCTGGGTACGGCGCCGATCAACGGTTTCACCCCGCCTTTCATCAATCGCCAGCCGGTGCAGGGCTTCTCGGCGGTGCACGACAATCGCGACGGCAGCTTCCTGGTGATGTGCGACAACGGCTTCGGAGCCATGGAGAACAGTTCGGACTTCGAGCTGCGCGTCTATCGCATCCGTCTCGACTTCAGGACCACCAGGGGCGGCAGCGGCGGCACCAAGGTGCTGTCGCACATCGCCCTGCACGATCCCAATTGCAAGATCCCCTTCGCCATCGCCAACCATTTCAGCAAGGAGCGCATCCTCACCGGCGCCGACTTCGACATCGAGTCCATGCAGCGTGCGCCCGACGGCAGCCTGTGGTTCGGCGATGAGTTCGGCCCCTGCCTGCTGCGCACTGATGGCAGCGGCCGGGTGCTCAATGCCCCGTTCCAGCTGCCTGATGTCGACCGCCCCGGGAAGTTCGTGCGTTCGCCGCAGAACCAGTTCAGCGAGGAGGCCAGCGCGGTGCGGGTGATGAACGCGATGCGCAACCACGCGCGCAGCAACGGCAACCAGCGCACCCCGGTGTTCTCGCCCTTCCACGTCATGCTGGTCGACGGCAACGATGCTAACGACCACTATGCGCGCGGCGCGGTGTCGCCGACCGGCTCGGGTCTGGCGCCGGCACTCAGCGACATCCACGACATCGGCTCGCTGCTGCGCGCCGGCTACGCCGTGGTGCCGTACACGGTCAACGACCCGGCGCGGATGCGCGAACTGATGACGCTCAAGGTGAGCGGTCTGATCTCCGACCGTCCCGACCTGCTGTTTGCGGCGGTGGCAGCCTTCGATGCCGACGGCAACGGCGTTGCCGGCGACTTGCTCGATGCCAACGGCCTGATCGATCCGGCCAGGTTCGATGCCCAGGGCCATCGCGGCGGGCGCAACCTGCGTCCGGAAAACACCCTGCCGGCGATGGAGGTCGCGCTCGACAACCTGATGACCACCCTCGAAACCGACTGCGGCATCACCCGTGACTTCGTGGCGGTACTCTGCCACGACCCCCACATCACGGCGCAGACCGCCCGCCGCAGCAACGGCGCCTCCTACGCCTTCGCCGACGAGGTGCTGATCAAGGATCTCACCCTGGCTGAGATCCAGCGTCAGTTCATCGTCGACAAGCTCTTCCGCGGCGTCGACCAGAAGAATGACCGTGCGCTGTTTCCGGTGGCGGTCGATTTCGCCGCCCGTCGCCACCTGCCTGATCCCTACGTCATGCCGACGCTGCAGCAGCTCTTCGATTTCGTACAGCACTACGTGGCGCACTACCGCACCGGCGCCGGCAGCAGCCACCCGGCAGCGGCCAAGCGCGCGCTGAATGCCAGCCGGGTGCGTTTCAACATCGAGACCAAGATCAACCCGCGCCATGACCGCGACAATCACGGCCAAGTCTTCGCGGAGCGCACCAAGGCGCCGATCGTGTTCAGCTTGGCGGTCGGCGGCACCATTGCCGTCAATCGGCTGCAACAGCGCGCTGATATCCAAAGCTTCGACTTCCGCACCCTGCTCCAGGTTCATGCCTTCTTCCCGGCCATCCGCACGGTCTGTCTGTTCGGCGATTTCCCGATCTACGCCGACCGCAGCAACCCCGACTCGGATGACGGCACCAACCTGCAGGACGAGGACAGCGCCAACACGCCGTGGCTCGCCGGGCTGCCCTGGCGGTATCGGATCACGGCGCTGAGCAATCCGTTCCGCGCCGCGGTCAGCGGCGGCTTCGAAGGCATGGCCCTCACCCATGACCGCCGCAATCTGCTGCCGCTGCTCGAACGGCCGCTGGCCGGCGACGACGCCAAGACGCTGCTCATCCACGTATTCAACCTGGCGACCAGATCCTACACCGGTGAGCGCCATCGTTACCGGTTGGATGCACGCGGGACCAACATCGGCGACTTCATCATGACCTCACCACGTGGCGGCCTGGTGATCGAGCGCGATGGCACCCAGGGCAACCTGGCTGGATATAAGCGCGTCTTCGCTATCACTACCAACGTGTCCGAGACCTTCGTCGACAAGGTCGCTGACATCGACCTGCTGCGCATCGCCGATCCGCACGGCATCTCGCTGCCCGGGCGGCCCGGCGACATCGGGCTGGGGACGACGTTCGCCTTCCCCTTCGTGACCATCGAGGACGTGGTGCTGCTCGGCCGCGACCGCATCGGCGTGCTCAACGACAACAACTTCCCGTTCAGCACTGGGCGCAATCCCGGCCGTGCCGATGACAACGAGTTCATCGTGCTGCAGCTGCCGGAGGGGACGGTTCCCCGAGGCCGCGAGTGATCGTCCGACGGATCCAGGTCACGTTGGCCGGCCTCGGGTAGGTGCGACGGAGCACCCCCACAGGTCCGCTCGCGAGACAGGTGTGAAGCGGCAGCCCCGCGCGCTCGCGCGCGCGGGGCTGCCTGGACCGCCCGAGCGGCTGGCCAGCCGCTGACGTCCGGCGCCACTGCGTACCGCGGTCAGAGATTGAAGTACCGCGCCTCGGGATGGTGCACGATCAGTGCTGACGTCGACTGCTCGGGATGGAGCTGGAACTCCTCGGACAGCTCGACGCCGATGTCCTGCCAGTGCAGCAGGCGCTGGAGATGCACCTGGTCTTCCAGGTTCGGGCAGGCGGGATAGCCGAACGAGTAGCGGCTGCCCTGGTAGCCCTGGGTGAAGAGATCCTTCAGTTCGGTGGCGTCGTCCTGGGCGATGCCGAGCTGCTGACGGATGCGCTTATGCCACCACTCCGCGAGCGCTTCGGCGGCCTCGACCGAGAGGCCGTGGAAGTACAGGTATTCCTGGTAGTGGTCAGCCTTGAACAGCGTCTGGGCGGTGCGGCTGGCGACCGCGCCCATGGTCACGCAGTGGGTGGCGAGCACGTCGCGGGCGCCGGCGGCCCAGGCGGCGGCGGGAATGGACGACGCTTCATCGCCGATCGCATCGGCACCGCGCGGACGGAAGAAGTCGGCGATGCACAGGTGCGCTGACTTCTCGCCCATCTGCCGCGGCAGATCGAAGCGGCAGGTCTCGGCGCCGGTCTCGGGATCGAAGACCACGAGGTGGTTGCGTTCGCTGGCGCAGGGGAAGAAGCCGTAGGCCACCGACGGTTCGAGCAGCCGTTCGCGGGAGGCGCGCTCGACCCAGCGGCGCAGCACCGGCTCGGCCTCGCGTTCGATGAGATCCTGCCACTGCGCCAATGAAAGTTCCTGGCCCTGGCGGAATCCCCATTGGCCGCGGAACAGCGCATTGGGATTGATGTAGCGGCAGATGGTCGGCAGGTCGAGTTCGTCCGCGCGCACCACCCGTCGCCCCCAGAACGGCGGGCGCGGGATGCGCGGCGCCGTGGTGACCGCCGAAGGTACGTAGGCCTTGCCGGCGGCGACCTTCTCGGCGAGCAGTTCGTGCGCGGTCTTCACCGTGGCGACGCGTGCTTGCCGGGTGGTCAGCTTGAACTTCTCCGGCGGCACCTGGCGGCATAGCTCGTCCATCAGCTGCAAGCCGTCGAAGGCGTCGGCGGCGTACCAGACGAGATGCCCCGGTGCGGGGTGCGCGGTGGGCGGTGCGGAGTCGTCGGGAAACAGTCCGCGGTGGTAGATGCTACGCAGGTCGTTCTCGACGTAGGCGCGGTTGAGCGCGGCGCCGCCGAGGATGATCTGGTGCTTCAGCTTGCGCTCGGCCAGGGCTTCGAGGTTCTCCTTCATCACCACCGTCGATTTGACCAGCAGGCCGGACAGGCCGATAGCGTCGGGATGGTGTTCGTCGGCAGCGGCGAGGATGGCCTCGATCGGCTGCTTGATGCCGAGGTTGACCACCCGGTAGCCGTTGTTGGTCAGGATGATGTCGACCAGGTTCTTGCCGATGTCGTGGACATCGCCCTTCACCGTGGCCAGCACCATGCAGCCCTTGCCGCCGCCATCGATGCGCTCCATGTGCGGTTCGAGGTGCTTCACCGCCTTCTTCATGGTCTCGGCGGATTGCAGCACGAAGGGCAACTGCATCTTGCCCGAGCCGAACAACTCGCCGACCGTCTTCATCCCGTCGAGCAGGATGTCGTTGATGATCGCCAGCGCCTGGTGGCCGGCGGCGAGGGCGGCGTCGAGGTCGCCTTCGACGCCGACCTTCTTGCCGTCGATGATGCGGCGCTTGAGGCGCTCCTCGATGGGTGCGTTGGTGTCGGCGACTGTGGCTACGGATTTCTCGCCGGCCTTGCTGAAGTGGTCGACGAAGACGAATAGCGGGTCGTAGGTGCACTCGCCGCTCGCTGCGAAGGCGCGACGGTCGTAGATGAGGTCGCGGCACAACGTCAGTTCATCGTTCGGGATCTGCGACACCGGCACGATCTTCGACGCGTTGAGGATGGCCGCGGTCAGGCCGGCCTGCACGCATTCATCGAGGAAGACCGAGTTCAGCACGCGCCGTGCCGCCGGCTTGACTCCGAACGAGACGTTCGAGAGGCCGAGCACGAAGCCGGCGTCGGGCAAGCGCGCCTTCACCGCGCGGATGCCCTCGACCGTCCACTGCCCGAGTTTCCGCGTGTCCTCGTCGCCCTGGGTGATCGGGAAGGTGAGCAGGTCGAAGAGGATGCCCGAGCCGGGCAGGCCGTGATGCACGGTGATGCGCTCGTACATGCGCTCGGCGATCGCCAGCTTGCGTTCGACCGACTTGGCCATGCCGGCTTCACGGTCCTCGTCGATGGTCAGGGCGACCAGGGCGGCGCCGTAGCGCTTGGCCAGCGCGCACACCTGATCGAACTTGCCGATGCCGTCCTCGAGGTTGACCGAGTTGATGATGGCGCGGCCAGCGAGGTGCTTGAGCGCGATCTCCAGGACATCGAGCTGCGTCGAGTCGACCATGATCGGGATCTTCACCGCGGTGGCGAAGCGCTTGATCACCTCGGCCATGTCGCGGCGCTCATCGCGGCCCGTCCACGCCACCGAGACATCGAGCACGTGCGACCCTTCGGCAACCTGCTCCTGGGCCAGCGACACCAGGCCATCCCAGTCGTCCTTGAACAGCAGCTCGCGGAAGGCCTTCGATCCGGTGGCGTTGGTGCGCTCGCCGACCAGCAGGATGCCGGCGTCCTGCTGGAGCGGGACGCTGGTGTACAGGCTGGACAACGACGCGGTCGAACGCTCGGGCCGCTTGCGGCCGGGGGTGGCGCCGTGCAGGGCGCGGGCGAGGGCGCGGATGTGGTCAGGGGTGGTGCCGCAGCAGCCGCCGACGGCGTTGACGCCGTAGCTGCGCACGAATTTCTCGTGCCAGCGCACCAGTTCGGCGGGCGCCAAGTCGTAGATCGCCTTGCCACCCTCATTGCGCGGCAGTCCGGCATTGGGCAGGCACGACACCCAGCGCGTGGCGTGCTCGCCGAGATGGCGGATGTGCGAATCCATCAGATCCGGCCCGGTCGCGCAGTTCAGTCCGATCACATCGATCGGCATGGCTTCGAGAGCGACCAGCGCGCCGGCGATGTCGGTGCCCGTGAGCATGGTGCCGGTGGCCTCGATGGTCACCTGGGCCTGGATCGGCACCTCGCGGCCGAGATCGGCCATGGCCAACCGCGCACCGAGCACCGCGCCTTTGACCTGGAGGAGATCCTGGGCGGTCTCGATGAGGATGAGATCGACGCCCCCACGCAGCAGGCCGCGCGCGCCGACGCGGTAGGACGCCACCAGATCGTCGAAGGCGATCAGCCCCAGGGACGGCATCTTGGTGCCCGAGCCGAGGGCGCCGGCGGCGAAGCGTGGCCGCTGCGTCACCGCGTAGTCATCGCACGCCGCGCGCGCGGCCAGGGCCGCCAGCTCGGCCAGCCCTTCGGCCTGATCAGCGATGCCGAACTCCACCAGGGCGTGCGGAAAGGCATTGAACGAGTGCGTCTCGACCACGTCGGCGCCGGCTTCCAGATAGCGGCGGTGGATGGCCGGGGTGATCTCGGGACGGGTGCGGTGGATCAGCTCGACGCAGCCGTCCTGATGGCCGCTGCCGAGGTCGCCCGGCCGCAGGTCGGCCTTGAACAGTTCGGTGCCGAAGCCGCCGTCGTAGATCAGCACGCGCTCGCGCAGCGCCGCCAGGTAGGGGAAACGATCGGCGCGCGCGTCACGGCGGTAGCCGAGGTGGTCGGCGGGATGTCCGGGATCAGTCTGCGGCACGCCCCCGTGATGCGGACAGCCGGGGGCGCAGGCGTGGCCGGGCTGGTCGTGGCCCGGGTGGTCAACGGCATCAGTGCTCATCGTCTGCTTCCCGTGCCCGCGCTCCGTCGCGTCGGCGCCGCCGGTCTGATGGCGCTGAACACCAGGCTCTGGAAGCGCGGCGGGCGGGGTTCCGCGGGCAGGGTCTCGCCGGCATGGTCAGCCAGGCCCGGCGTCCAGCGGCGCAACTGGTCCAACGAGAAGCCGCGGTGGCGGTGGCCGAAAGCCTCAGCCTCGGCGAAGGCGTGACGGGCGAGGGTGAGCACCAGCAGGCGGCCGCCAGGCGCCAGCACGCGCGCCGCTTCCGCCAGCGCCTGCCCGGGTGCTTCGACGTACTGGAGGCTCTGCAGGAACAGCACGCTGTCCTGGCTGGCGTCGGTCAGCGGCAGCGCCTCGCCGCGCGCGCGCAGCCAGCGCACGTGGGGCAGGAGCCGCGCGGCGGCGCTGCCGGCGGCGAGCATGGCCGGCGACGGATCGATGCAGGTCAGCGTCCGGGCGTGCGGCGCGATCAGTCCGAGCAGGGCGCCATCGCCGGCGCCGACGTCGCAGCAGCGGCCGAAATCGGCGAAGCGCAGCAGGCCATGACAGAGGCTTTCCCAGGTGCGGCCAGGAGCGTATTCGCGGTCGAGCCGGCCAGCCATGGCCTCGACCCAGTCAGCGCCACGCGTCCGTCGCAGCCGGGCGAGCCGCTCGCGGTCGGCAGCATGCTGCGCCTCATCCGCGGACAGTTCGCGTACCGCCTGCCAACCGGCGGCGGCGCGCGCGTCGAGGTCGTCACGCAGGCGGTAGCGGCGCGCGCTGCCTTCGGCGCGGTCGTGGATCAGCCCGGCCTGCTTGAGCTTGGCGAGATGGCCGCTGATCGACGACTGCCCGAGGTCGAGCACCGCTTGCAGTTCGGCGACGGTGAGCGGTTCGGCAGCCAGCAGATGGAGGATGCGCAGACGGCTCTCGTCAGCGAACAACCGCAACCAGGCGCCAAGGCGGAGCATGGCGGCATCGTTCCATCGTCATGGAGCGATGCAACTCACTCGTTCATTGCCACTGTCCGCAGGTCCGACGGTCTGGGTAACAGTCGTCCGTGTCCGCAGGACTGGCGGCAGGGTCCGGTCAGTCTTCGATCCGCGCGCTCTTCACGGCAGGTTGCGAGGTTACGAGGGGAAGAGGTGAGATGCAGGTCCCCTTCGCGCCCTCGCGCCGCGGCAATCAGGCGCTGACCGCCGCCTTTTCGCGCTCACGATACGCCATCTCGGCGAACACCGTGGCCAGGCAGGCGGCGTCGTCGGGCGACAGGGCGCCATCGCCGGCGCGGGCGAGGAAGGCGCTGACCAGGGCGAGCGCGTGCAGCCACTCGCTGTCATCGCGCGCCGTCCACTCGTCGAGCAGCGTCCACACCGACATGCGGAAGACGGCGGGATCCTTGCTGGCGGCGCGGGCGGCGCGCTGGGCGGCGGTGATATCGCCGCTGCGCACGGCGGTCAGCAGTTGGGGCGGCGCGGCGCTGTCGAGGCAGCCGCGCACCGGCGACAGGCCGGCCTGGTTGCGCTGCCACCACAACTGGTGGACGAGTTGGCAGAGCAGCGTGGCGAGGTGTTCGGGGGGCGTCCACGCGCACAGCCGCTCGCAGGCGACGCTGCCGAGCAGGCTGTGCACCAGACAGGCGGCGGGATCGCGCAGGTACAGCAGGGTCTGGGTGGAGAGCGCGCCGACCACCCCGCTCAGGCGCGGCAGATCCATGTTGGCGCCGAGGTGTTCGGCCAGGCCACGGTAGACCAACTCCGGCTGCGCCTCGCTGAGCAGGCCCTTGAGCGACGCCACGCTGGCCACGCTGTCACCGTGCACGGTGGGCAGGTCGCGCTGCCAGGCGCGCAGCTGGGAGCACGACACCGTGCTGCCCGGATCGGACTGGCCGGCGGCAAGACTGGCGAGGAAGCGCAGGCGCAGTTGCGGACGTTCGTGCGACGCGACGTGCGGCCACAGGCTGGCGAGGGCATCGAGGGCGGCCAACTGCATGCCAGCGTCGGCCGGTAGCGCGGCGACCGCCGGCGCCAGTTGAGCGCACAACTCGGACTGGGTGGATGGCAGCGTGTGGGCGAGGAGGGGGCCGATGTAGGTGGCGGCACGGTCGGAAACCATGGCGGCGCTGCGCGCCTTGGCGCGGCTGCACACCGCTGCGGGCGCTGCCGTGACGTCGTCGAGATTGGCCGCCAGCGTCAGGGCCACGGCACGCGACACGAACCCATCACCCATCAGGATGTGGGAAATAGCGAACCGCGCGGCGGCGTGATGCATGCGCGGGATGGTAGGACTGGTGAACATCGCGCAAGCAACCCATGTTGAACCCTCTGACTTTTCCCGTGACTTTGCGCAGGGGGTCAACCGTCGGCCGCCTCCACCTCGTCGGCTGGCGCATCGCCACCGGGCCAGGGCACGGGCGGAGGGGGCGGCGTCGCCGTGCGTTCGAGCAGCAGGTAGGCGATCGAGCAGCCTTCGGCCTTCTTGTGGCTCTCGAACACGGTCGGGAAACGGGTGGGGATGTCGAAACGGTAGCCGGCTGGCAGATAGCGGTTGCGCCAGAGTCCGGGCAGGGTGCTGGCGTTGGACAGGGCCTGAAAAACGTAGTCGTGGGTATCCGAAGCGATGATCAGCCGGGCGCCGGGCGCCAGCGCCGCCGCCAGATCGCGCAGGAAGCTGCGGTTGATCAGTCGGCGCCGCCGGTGGCTGGCCTTGGGCCAGGGATCGGGGAAGAGGATGTACGCGCGCTCAAGACCCGCCGGCGGCAGCCGATCGCGAACGAAGCGATGCGCCTCGGCACGGAACAGGCGCACATTGCGCGCCTCCAGGCCGATGGCCTTGTGCGCGGTCTTGGTCACGCGCAGGTCGTCGCGATCGACGCCGATGAATCCGCGATCGGGATGCGCGGCCGCCAGGTTGCTGAGGAAGCGACCGTGGCCGAAGCCGATCTCCAGGCGCACCGGCCGGCCGTCGCCGAACAGCGCGCCGTAGTCGAGCACGCCTTCCCCCACCCCGACCAGTTCGGCCTGGGCGGCGGAGCGGACACGGTAACGGCGCATTCCGGGGCTGACCATGGCGGGCGGACGGTAGTGCGCTTGCCCGATGAACCAACGGGCAGGGAGCGGTTCGTTCCAGCGCCTTCACCAGCGCAGTCGGCGCGCCAACACGGTGGGTGCCAACGCCGCGGGCTACTGCGGTTTGGCCGTCGCCGGAGCCGTCGTCGGTGCCGCTGCGGTCGACGGACTGACCGCGATGATGCCGCCACTGGAACCGAGGGTCAGGTTGATCCGCGGCTCGGGGCCGGCGGGCACCAGCACGGTGCCGATCACCTCCCAGCCTTCGCGCCCACCCTGCGCCTGCACCGACAGGTGCAGGGTGCGGCCAGGGGTCAGGGGCACGGTGAAGCTCTGCGCCCCCCACTTCAATTCCTGGCGGAAGACCTGGGCCTGACCGGGGCCTTCGCCGCCCATGAGGTAGACGGTGGTGCTCGAAAAGGACAGGCCGATGCCGACGCCGGTGGCGACTCCCGAGCCGTAGCCGTGCCCGCCCGACGACACCCCGACCGCCGCGCCGACACTTGGCCGCGCCTGGCGGTTGCGCATCTCGTTGACGAAAGACCGGTCGAGATCGATCACCACGGCGACCGGCACTCCGCCGTCGTCGCCGAACCGGCGGGCGGTACCGCCACAGCCCGCGAGCAGCGCGACCAGGGCGAGGGGGACGGCCAAGGTGGGGGCGTGGGAATGCATGGCCGGCTTCTACGGTCGCGCAGTGAACGCGGAAGACTGCGTTGACGCCTGCGGCCGCCGGCGCCCCACGGGTGGCTGAGCCGGCCACGTCGCTTCAGGACTTCCGGGGCGTCCGACAGCCGGTACGTCCTGCCCATGCTGCCCGTACCGGTCACCACCCTGCCCCACTTCGCCGGTCTCGCACTGCCCGCTTACGCCACCGCTGGCGCCGCCGGCCTCGATCTGCAGGCCGCCATCGACGTCCCCTTGAGCGTCGCTCCGGGCGCGCGGGTGCTGGTGCCCACCGGCCTGTGCATCGCCGTGCCCGAAGGCCACGAAGCGCAGGTGCGTCCGCGTTCGGGACTGGCGCTCAAGCATGGTCTGACCTGCCTCAACAGTCCGGGCACCATCGACAGCGACTACCGTGGCGAGGTGAAGGTCATCCTCGCCAATCTCGGCCAGGAGCCGGTGGCGATCGAGCGCGGCATGCGCATCGCCCAGTTGGTGGTGGCGCCGGTGGTGCGCGTCCACTGGCAGCCGGTGGCCGACCTGACGGCGACCGAGCGCGGCGTCCGCGGATTCGGGTCGACCGGCGTGGCAGGCGCCTGATGCGGCTGCTCGCCGATTGCGGCAACACCACGGTCAAACTCGCCCTGGCGCGGGCGGGTGGGATCTGGCTGCACGAGCGCTGCGCAGCCGAGCCGGCGGCGATGGAAGCCGCCATCGGTGTGCACCTCGCCGCCGTCGACGAACTGGCCGTGCTGCCGGGTGCCGAGGCGAGCACCGCCCGCGTGCTCGCCTGGTGGCAGGCGCGTGGTGGCCGGTCGGCGCGCGTGCTCGGACGCGACCTGGCGGCGCCCGACTGCGGTCAGTACGCCGGTTTCGGACACGACCGACTCGCCGCCGGCCTGGCGGCCTGCGCGCAGGAGCGCGCCGACGTGGTGGTGGTCGACTGCGGCACCGCCACCACGCTCACCGCCTGGCGTCAGGTTGCGGGCGCCCTGCCCGCGCGCTTCGCCGGCGGCCTGATCCTGCCCGGTGCGCGCGCCTGTTCTGTCGGGCTGTCGACGCTGGCGCCGGCGCTGCCGGTGGTCGACGCGCTGGCCGGGGACGCCGCCGCGGCACAGCGCGATACCCACGGCGCCCTCGCTGCCGCCCTCGCCATCGGCTATCCCGCCATGGTGCGCGCCTGCCGCGAACGCATGCAGAGCGCGACCGGCATCGCCGTGGTCATCGCCACCGGTGGCAACGCCGCGGCCCTGCTCGGCGACGTCCTCCCGCGCCGCGGCTACCGGCCCAGCCTGGTGTGCGAAGGGTTGGAACTGATCTGCAACGCAGCGGACGTGCCCTAGCGAGCAGCTCCGTCCATGGCGCGGATCGCCGGCTTTTCCCAGGCACGCCGCCATTGACAGCCTCATCTAATCCGCTAAGAATCCCACCCATGCGCAACCACCTCCATCTCGCCGCCGCCCCCCAGCGCGCTGGTCGCGCGATGCGAGTCGGTTCCAGCCGCGACCTCGGTCGCTGCTGATCGCATCCCGCCGGACCTGACGGTTCCCGTCGCGCCGACCCCGGCGCGGCAACCCGAGCGTTCACCAGCAGGCTTCCGCGTGTCGCGGTCCACCTGACCAGCGCACTCGGCACACCCCCCTTGGCATCGGGCCATCCCGCGGCGATCCCGCCGCCGAGCCCGACGTCTTTCTCGGAGCATCCCATGACCCCCACCCTCACTCTGCCGACCCCGCGTCTGGCCCATCCCATCCGTCGTCAGCGCCTGACCGATTGCTCGGCCCAGGTCCTGCTCGGCGACCTCGCCGCCTTCGCCCGCATCTTCGTGCTGCGGCGACCGCTTTTGAAAAGGTTGAGAGGTTGAGAGGTTGAGAGGTTGAGAGGCGAAGAGGCCGAGAGGCGACGAAGTGACAGACCTGCTCGTCCCCAAGCCGCTTCACGTCATCTGCCTCTCAACCTCTCGACTTCCCAACCTCTCAACTTCCAGTCCTGCTGAAGAAATGCAGGTCCGAGAGAACCTCCGGGCTCGAAATTACTCCGCCTCCAACTCCTGCATCCGCTCCGACGCGGTCAGCCATTCCGCTTCGGCGGCGTCGAGGCGGGCGGTGACGGTGGTAAGGCGATTGCCCTGCGTGGCGTCGTAGGCCGCCGCCAAGGCGCGCTCCAGGTCCTTCTTCTCGGTGTCGAGCGTCGCGATCTCGCGTTCGAGCTTGCGCGTCTGCCCACGCCAGCGTTCCAGTTCGGCGCGGCGGGTCTTGCGCAGGGCCTTGGCCTCGTCGTCGCGCGCCGCTTCGCCCTTGGCCGGCCGCTCGGCGATGGACGATTCGCGCACCTCCTGCTCGATGCGGTAGACGTACGACGCGTAGTCGGCCGGGTACATGGTCACCGCGCCGGCCTGCACCTCGATGACGCCGGTGGCCAGGCGGCTGACGAAGGTGCGGTCGTGGCTGGTGAACAGGATGGTGCCGTTGTAGGCGGCCAGGGCCTCGGCCAGGGCTTCGACGGTCTCGAAATCGAGATGGTTGGTCGGCTCGTCCAGGATCAGCATCTGATGGCGGCCGAGCAGCAGTCCGGCCAGGCACAGGCGCGAGCGTTCGCCGCCGGACAGCACGCCGATGCGCTTCTTCACGTCGTCACCGCGGAAGAGGAAACAACCGGCGAGGTCGAGCACCTGCTGGGTCGGGATGGTGCCCTGGCCGTCAAGCGCCTGGCGTTCGAGGTGGCCCTGCACGGTCTGCTTCTCGTCGAGCGAGCCGTAGACGTGCTGGGCGTAGCAGCCGATGCGGATGGCATGGCCCCACTTCAGCGCGCCGGCCTTGAGCGCCAGGCCGCCGGCGATGGTGCGCAGGAAGGTGGTCTTGCCCTGGCCGTTGTCGCCGACCACGGCGACGTGATGGCCGCGTTCGATCTCGAAACGGATGCCCTCGGCGACCGTGCGCTCGGGATAGCCGACGGCGAGGTCCTCGATGCGCAGCGCCGGGCCCTTGCGCGCCTCGACCGGCGGGATGGTGATCGACACCTGTGGCAGCTCGGTGTCGATCTCCTTGCCTTGCAGGCGTTCGAGCTGCTTCTGCTTGGACTGCGCCTGGGTGGCGCTGGAGGCGCGGGCGCGGTTGCGCGCCACGAAATCCTCAAGGTGCCGCTGCTTGGTCGCCAGGTTGGCGTTGAAGCGCAGCGCCTGTTCGCGCGCCTCCTGTTTGTGCGCAAGGAAGGCCGAGACCGTGCCGGGATGGTGGACGATGCGACCGCGTTCGACCTCGATGGTCGTGACGCAGGTCTTCATGAGGAACTCGCGGTCGTGCGAGACGATCAGGAAGCCGCCGTTGAACTCGCGCAGGAAGCGTTCCAGCAGCATCAGCGTGCGCAGGTCGAGGTAGTTGGTCGGCTCGTCGAGGATGAGGAAATTGGGCTCGCGCAGCAGCATGGCGCAGAGCTTGACCCGGGTCTGGTAGCCGCCCGACAGCGCTGACACCGGCCGTTCGAGCAGCGCCTGGTTCAGCAGGAAGCGCCCAGCCAGCTTGCTGCAGCGCCAGTCTTCGCCGCCGGAGTAGCGCATCAGGAACGCCAGCACCGACTCGTCAGGCAGGAAGGGGTCCTGCTGTTCGAGGTAGCTCAGGCGCAGGTCGTCGTGCAGGAAGATCTCGCCGTGATCGGCCTCCTCGGCGGCGAGGATGAGCTTGCACATGGTCGACTTGCCGGCGCCGTTGCGGCCGATCACGGCGATCTTGTCGCCCTCGCCGATCTCGACGCTGGCACCATCGAGGATGACCTGGGTGCCGTACTGCTTATGGATGTCGGTAAGGCGGATGAAGGTGCGCACGGGATGGGCGGGGGACGAAGGAAGGGAGGGAGTGAACGGAGAGAAGAGCGCCCCGCCTCACCAGCTCGGGCCGCGCGTGCGCCGCGGCGCGAAGCGCGGGCCGGAACGCGGGGCCGCCGCGCCACCAGCGGCCGCGACCGCGGCCGGACGCGCTTCGCCGCCGCCGTGATCGCGGCGCTCGCCCTGACCGCTGTGCTCACGCCGACGATCGCCGTGACCGCCGCCGCCCTGGCGCCCGCGGCCGTAGCCCTGTCCGCCGCCGCCCTGATAGCCGCCACGGCCCTGGCCGCCCGGCGCCGCCGGGCGCGCCATCTGCGAGCGGCCGGCGAAGGGATGATCGGCGACGACGTCGATCGGCCGGCGGATCAGCCGTTCGATATCGCGCACGAAGGCGCGCTCTTCGCTGCTGCAGAACGACCACGCCGTGCCACTGGCGCCGGCGCGGCCGGTGCGGCCGATGCGATGGACGTAGGTCTCGGGCTCGTTGGGCACATCGTAATTGACGACGTGGGTGATGCCGTCGATGTCCAGACCGCGGGCGGCGATGTCGGACGCCACCAGCACGCGCACGGCGCCCTTGCGGAAGCCTTCGAGCGCGCGCATGCGGGCGTTCTGCGACTTGTTGCCGTGGATGGCCTCGGCGCGGATCTGCGACTGGTCGAGCAGCCGCGCCACCTTGTCGGCGCCGTGCTTGGTGCGGGTGAAGACCAGGACGCGGCTGATCGCACGGTCGTCGAGGAGATGGCGCAGCAGCGCCGGCTTGTCGCCATGCGCGACCGCGAAAATCGCCTGGGTGACGGTCTCGGCGGCGCTCGCCACCGGCGCCACCGCGACCTCGGTGGGCGCGTGCAGGATGTCATCGGCGAGGGTGCGGATGTCGCGCGGCATGGTCGCTGAGAACAGCAGGTTCTGCCGGCGTGCCGGCAGCCGGGCGATGATCTTGCGGATGTCGTGGATGAAGCCCATGTCGAGCATGCGATCGGCCTCGTCGAGGACGAGCGTCTGCACCTGATCGAGGCGCACGCAGCCCTGACCGATGAGATCGAGCAGCCGGCCTGGGCAGGCGACCAGGATGTCGACACCACGACGCAGCGCGTCCTTCTGCGGCCCGAGGCCGACGCCGCCGTAGACCACCGTGCTGCTCAGGCGGTAGTGGCGCCCATAGGCGCGGAAGCTTTCGGCGATCTGCGCCGCCAGTTCGCGGGTCGGCGCCAGCACCAGTGCGCGCACCGGCCGTCCGGGCAGCGGCTTCTCGGCCAGGTGCTGAAGGATGGGCAGGGCGAAAGCGGCGGTCTTGCCGGTGCCGGTCTGGGCGCAGCCCAGCACATCGCGGCCGGCGAGCACCGGCGGGATGGCCTGGACCTGGATGGGGGTCGGAGTGGTGTAGGCCTCTTCGCGCAGCGCGCGCAGCAGGGGTTCGGCAATGCCGAGTTCGGCGAAGGTAGTCATGGGATGTCCTGGGCCGCGTCTGGGCGCGGCTGAAAAATGGATGACGCCGGGCCGGCGCGCACAGTGGGTGCGGCAAGCGGACGGCGCAGCGACGGAGCGTCGCGGGAGTAAGGCAACCTGAGCGGTCGCGGTGGCCGCGACGGGCCCCGTCGCTGGGCGCGGCACGCAGTGCCGCGAACGTCGCCAGGCGGATCAGCCGCGCGGCGAAGGGCGGAACCATACGGCATAGCGTGGAACCACAAGGGTGCGGATGCGCGACCTTTCCTGCGTGCGCTCCCGCGGACCACCGCGCACCAGGCAGTCAGGCTCCGGTAGCGAATCCCCGCGCGTACCCCGCGTTCATTACGTCCATGCCGGCCGCGCTGCTTGCTGATGCATCGGGGAGCTCCGCCCTCCAACCCCCACGCCGGCTGGTCGGAATTCGTCCGCGGCGCGAGGATTTCTGGAAGTAGCAGATCAGGGGCGGCCGGCATCTCCGCGCTGAACCGGATCTGGCAGACCAGTCAGCCACGTCGCGGTCGCAGGACACCGCTCAACATCGCTGCAATGCCTTGGTACGGTCTTCGCCATGTCCTGCCACGTCGCCTTGGCCGTGCTCGTGCTGACGGCGGTGCTCGCCGCCGGTGAAGCGGCGCCGCGCTTCGCCATCGGAGCGCACAGCCTGGCTTTGGGACATCGCGTCACCGTGGTGCCCGGGCTGGGCCAGAAGCCGTGGGTCGACGAGGATTCCTGCCGCTGGCAGTTGACCATGCACATCGCCGCCGATCGCCCGGTGACCGTGCTCGCATGCGAGAACCTGGCCATCGTCAGCGCGATCACCGACGCCAAAGAGACGGTGACGGTCAAGGCGCTGGCCAATGCCGGCGTCGCAGGCCGTCGCGACAGCCGCGCTACCGCGCTGGCACCTGTCCGTGGCACGGCACCGGTGCCGGCATTCGTCCTCGCCCTGCCAGTGGCACGCGCGTCCTACCAGGGCTTCGCCCGTCTGCGCGGCAGTATCGATGTGCTCTATGCCGAGGCCGAGCCGACCCAGTCCGCGCTGCCCGCCGATGCCAAGCTGCACGTCGGCGTCGAGATCCCCGGGGTGGCCGGTGCCACCGTCGTGCTCAGCGATCGTGGTCCCAGCCGCCTGACCTTCGTGCTCAACCCGGCGGCCGCGCGGGTGCTCGCCGATGTGGTGGTCATGAGCAAGGACGGCGCCGTGATCGAACCACGCGCACGCACCCTCGATGTCCGCGCTGGCGGCGGCAGCGCCCACCTGACCTACGCCATCGTCGTCCCTGCCGAGGCCTCCTTCGCGTTGCGCTGGCACGCCGTTGTGCTGCGCCACCACATCGACTTCGATCTCGCCGGCCTGTCTTGCGGGGTCGCCCTGCCCGGCAGCGTGGCCCTGCGCGGACCGCAGCGTCTGGGGGCGGATGAATTCTGATCGGACCGCCCTGCTGCTGATGCAGATGGTGATGGTGACCACGACGCTGGTCGCCGGCGACGCCATGGCCTTCCGCGTCGACAGCCTGGCCGTCGATCTGCGCGTCGACCTTGTCGAGGGCACCGCTTTTGCCCGCAGCGACCACCGTCTGCGCCTGGCGGCGACTGTTCCTGAGGGCGCAGTCCTGCTGCGCTGCACCGCTCCCGGCTTCCTGCCCGCCAGCACCGACACCGGTGAACGCGTGGGCTGGCTGGTGCGCTCGTACTACCGCACGGTGTGGGCCAACGCCGACAGTCCGGTGAACAAAGAGCGTGAGGTGACCATCGACGGCGAACTGTGCCCGCCGTGGAAGCCGTGTGCGAAATTGACCGGACCGATCGGCACCTTGCGCGTGCTGCTGGCGCGTGGCGTGGCCAGTTCAGTGACGGTTGAAGGCCTGTCCAAGCAGGCCGGGGTGGTGGTGGCGGCCTTCGGCAGCGCGCGTGCCCTCACCATCGGTGAACGCGCGCGGGGGGAGGTCATCATCGAGGTCGACGCCGCCCTGGCCGCGAACCTGGCGCCGCTGAGTTTCGTCCATGCCGAGGGCCGGTCGATCGTGCCGCGGCCGCGCGAAGTGTCCCGGGACGAACGCGCGGTGCGCATGGCCTACGAGGTCGGAACGAACTGGGACACCCTGGTCGCCACCTGGTATCCCGAGGTGGTCGAGAGCGACGTGCCGGTGCGGGGCGATGCCCTGGCGATTCCTGGCGGCCTCCCCGGCATCGGCGGCATGGTCATGCCCGGCGAACCGCCGCGGGCGGCGGTCGTGGCCGTGGTCGTCGCGCCGAAATCGGCCCTGCACCTGGCGGTGGCACAAGGCGACACCACCGCGCTGGCACGGCTGCTTGATGCCGAGGCGGCGGCTGTGGCGGCGGCTTTGGCGGCGTCAATCGTGACCGCGCCGGCGATCACCGCCAAGCCCGCCGCCAAGCCCGCCGCCACGGCGGTGGCGCGGGCGGCGGTCGCCAAGCCGCTGCCGTTGATCGAACGTCCCGAGGTGGACGGGCTGCGTCCCCTGCACCGGGCGGCCGTTGCCGGGCAGGTGCCGGCGCTGCGCCAACTGCTCGCACGCGGCGCCGACCGCGAGGCGTTCAGCGTCGGCGGCCTGACCGCGCTGCATCTCGCGGCCGCGCAGGGTCAGGCGGCGGCACTGGCGGCGCTGCTCGAATCCGCTGCCGATCACACCGTCGCGGCGCAGGTTCCCGGAGCCGCCACCAACGGCTGGACGGCGCTGCACTTCGCCGCCATGTCCGGCGACGGCGAGTGCCTGCGCCTGCTGCTGGCCGCCGGCGCCGATGCGACCCGCGAGGCCAAGGACGGCCGCAGCGCCATCGAGTTCGCGCGCGACACCAATCGCTTGCGGGTGCTGCGGCGGCTGCTGGGGAATGCGGACTGATCCTCGCAGCCCTGCCCGCAGCAGCGTCCAGTGCGCGAGCAGGCTGCTGATAAAGCAGCCTGTGGGGTTTGGGAGCCATGCGGGGCCATAGGCCCCCGGCAGCAAATGCTGAAGCACCCTGTTTTCACGCAAAAGTGCCGCCCCAGCGCCGCGCGAAACTGCGCTGTGACGAACCGGAAGACGTTCTTCAGCAGCCTGCGAGGCACTCCAGCCCGTGGTCGGCCCGGCATCGGGCGACGGCTGTCTGAGACAGCGGGCAAGGACACGGCCGCGAACCGGAAACCCGGTTCACGCCGGGCGCGATCCCCAGAGGAGGTACCCATGATCAACGCCCATACCGTCGCCCTTGGGTCCACGGTCGCGAGGAATCAGGGTCTGGTGTGGCATCGGTGAAGATTGTGGACGGGTTCCTCCTGCGGCACACGACATCGACCAGGGGGACAGTAGGTGCATGCATCGAGGAAGGGATCGGATATCAAATCGCGCCGTCCCGGCCTGCGACCAACTATAGTTCTCTTCACCTCCTGGCCTTTCCGCCACCCAGCAAAGGAATTGCTCATGCCCCCATCCCGATTCTCCCCCGACCGCCAGCGCCTCGCGCGCACACTCGGCCTGCTCTGCGTCGGACTGGCAGCCGCTGCCGGCGCCGATCTCGCCAAGCAGCTCGAAGGCACCCATGACGACGTCCACATCCAACAGGGGGTGCTGAAGCAGCTCGAGATCCAGGGCAAGAACGATGAGGCTTTCGAGCAGGCCTTCGAGATCGGCGACGAGATGTTCTCGACGGTGTTCAACAAGGCGGACGGCGTCGGCGCCAATGTCGGCAACGGCAATCTCTTCACGCGCACGCCACGCTCCGATCTCAATGGCGCGGGCCAGTGGGGTCAGCATGTGCCGGCACGTGCCACCGGTCCCAACGCGCAGAGCTGCGCGGCTTGTCATCGCGGCCCGCACGACGGCGCCGGCACGGTTGCGGACATGGTGCACCGCGATCCCGGGCACACCGGGGTGCTCGCCAAGTTCATCACCCGGGATACGCCGCCGCTCTTTGCGCTGGGCGCGTTGCAGCGCTTGGCCGAAGAGATGAACGTCGAACTGCTGGCCATCCGCGAGTTGGCGCGCAGCGAGGCGTTGCTGCGCGGTACGTCGACCCGAAGCCTGACCGCCAAGGGCATCGATTTCGGCAAGATCACCGCCCGGCGTTCCGACGCCCACCGCGGCGAGGTCTCCTTCGACACCAGCAAGGTCAAGGGCTGTGACGCCGACCTGGCGCCCAAGCCATTCCAGTGGAAGGGCAATGTCGCCTTCGTCCGCGACTTCGCTCGCGGTGCGGCGCATAACGAGATCGGCATGCAGCCGATCGAGATCGTCGGCAAGAATGTCGACGGCGACGGCGACGGCGTGGTCAACGAATTCGGCGTCGGCGATATGACCGCGATGGCGATCTACCTGGCGGCGCAACCGCGGCCGACGACCCGGGTCGAGCTCGCCGGCCTCGGGCTCGCGACGCTGAGCGCCGATGAGCTTGCCGACATCCGCCGGGGCGAGCGGGTGTTCACCCAGATCGGCTGCGCGGTCTGCCACCAACCGAGCCTGACCATCGTTTCGCCGATCTTCAGCGAACCGAGCCGCAATCCCAACTACCGGGACAAGCTCTTCCCGGCCGGTCAGAACCCGGTGACCGAAGGGGTCGATCCGACCTTGGCCATCCACTTCGACCTGACCAAGGATTCACCTGAGAACGTCATCCGCGACGCTCAGGGCAACGTGGTCTTCAACCTCGGTGCGATCGAGAGCCAGGGTGGTCATGGCGTGGTGCGCCTGTTCGGCGATCTCAAGCGCCACGAAATGGGCGCCAAGCTCGCTGAGCCCATCGACGAGGCCGGCACCGGCGCGTCGGTGTTCATGACCGAGAACCTGTGGGGCGTGGGTACCACGGCGCCGTACCTGCACGACGGCCGGGCCACCACCCTGACCGAGGCCATCCTCCTGCACGGAGGCGAGGCCCTGGAAGAGCGCAATGCCTTCGCCGGCGCCAGCAAGGCGGACCAGCTCGCGCTGCTCGCCTTCCTGAACAACCAGGTGCTGTTCGAAACGCCGTGACGGTGAGCGGGATCGGCGCGCCCTCGAGGACGCGCCGATCCCGCCAGTCGCGGCCTTCCCGATGCGACTGATCAGTCGTAGACGATCTTGGCGTAAGGCTTCGGCACTGATGGCCCTGGAGGCCCGGTTTCCCCAAACGCTGATCGCGTCGGTGGGCCTGGCCCCGGCGACGCAATCCGGTTGTTGCCGAGCACCGGCGTGCAGCACCGATCCCCGCCCTGATCGGGGACGGTCGTCCAGCCGAGCGGCTGATCGTGTGCGGCCGCGATTCGTGTCCCGCCTCTGCCCGGTCGAGAATCAGCGTTTGACCCGCACCCCTTGCAGGGCACCGGCGACGAACTGGGAGAGCAGCATGGCAATGAAGCAACTGCTCAGGGAAGGCAACACCCTGAACGCCTGGTCAGCCGTAGCCTCATAGTCGACCAGTTTGAGATTCACCACCACGCCGACGAAGCACCAGCCCAGGGTGACCACCGCCAGCGCAGCGGTGATGGCGGCCATGGCCCAGCGCGGCCAGCCGCGATCGCAGGTGAAGACCGTCGAGGCGGGCAGGGCGAGGAGCAGCGCGAGCTTGGTCGGAGCCCAGATGTGCGCGGGGCCGATCGCCGCCACCACCGCATTGGCCGCGACCAGGGTGAGGAGCACCGCCAGCAGATTGGCGCCGGCCTGCTGCGCCGGGCTGAGGGCATGGCGACCGAGGCGATCGAAGCGCAGGATCAGGTTGAACAGCGACGGCGCGATCCAGGTCATGATCGCGAAGCAGAAGATCAGGCCGTAGAGCGTCCACAGCAGTGGGGCCAGCCCGGGATTGGCGTTGGCCACTCCGGCGATCGTGGTCTGGAGGACGATCGGTATGACCAGCAGTCCCCAGCGGACATTGCTGGGCAGACGCTCCATCCATAGGAAGTACGCGAGCATCCAGCGGTAGGCGACGTGCCGGGCCTTGAGCGCCTCGACCAGGCCGGCGCGCGCCGCTTCGTTATTGGCGTCCAGCCGCAGCGCCTCGCTGAAATGCGCCAGGGCCTGGGCGGGGTCGTCACGGTGCAGTGCGGCGAAGCCGGCGTTGGCGTGGGTGTCGGCGTTGTCGGGATCGCGGGCCAGCGCCGCGGCCAGGGTGGCGCCGGCCTCGTCCTTGCGCCCGAGATGGACCAGGGCGGTGGCGCGCAGGTTATTGGCGTGGACGTGCTCGGGGTCGAGGGCGAGCGCACGCTCGGCGCCGGCCAGCGCTTCGGTCCAGCGCCCCTGGCGGGCGCCGACTTGGCCGGCGAGGACGTGGTAGTCGGCGTCCTCGGGATCCAGCCGCAGCGCCGCCTCGGCGCTCTCGGCGGCCTCGGCCAGACGGTTGCGGTCGAAGGCGATGACGGCGCGTGCGTAATGGGGATAGGACTGGTCCGGCGCCAGGCCGATGGCGGTGTCGGCCTCGGTGGCGGCCTCCACGTAGCGTTCCTGGGCGGCCAGGCAGATGGCGAGCTGGGCGTGCAGACCGCCGTCGTCGGGATCGCCGGAAAGCGCCTGCCGCCATTCCGGCTCGGCCTGGGCGTGGCGACCCTGCTGCATCAGCACCTGCGCGCGCTGACGGTGGAGGTCGCTCATCGGCTACTTGGTGAGCTTCAGATACGTCAGCACATCGTCGTAGGCGCCGTCCTGGTTGGCGTACAGCGCGTGGTTCTTCGCGGTCGAGAACCATTCGCGCGTCGACGGGCGCACGCCGGCGGCGGCGGCGACCAGGTCCTTGGTGGTCAGCGGCATCGGCACTCCGCTCTTCACCGCCTCGGACAGCTTGCGTTCGATGGCGACGTCGACCACCGCCTTGAGGTCGGCGCCGGACAGGTTGTCGAGCTTCTTCGCCACCTGGTCGGCATCGACGTCGCGGGTCGGCTTGCCCTTGAGCAGCAGGCGCAGGATGTCGGCGCGCGCCGGCGCGTCCGGCGGCGGGACGAAGAGGATGCGGTCGAAGCGGCCGGGCCGGCGGAAGGCGGCGTCGAGATGCCAGGGCGCGTTGGTGGCGGCGAGGATGAGCACGCCGTCATTGGCCTTGGCGTCGACACCGTCGAGTTCGGAGAGGAACTGGTTGATCAGGAAGCGGCCGGCGCTCTGGCGCATGTCGGCGCGGCTGGCGGCGAGCGCATCGACCTCGTCGAAGAACAGCACGCAGGGCTTGTTCCGCCGCGCCATCTCGAAGACGCCGTGCAGGTTGCGCTCGCTGTTGCCGATCCACATCTCGATCACGTCGTTGATGCCCACGGCCATGAAGCGTGCCTTGATCTCGCCAGCGGTGCAGCGCGCCAGATGCGTCTTGCCGCATCCCGGCGGGCCATACATGAGGATGCCGCCGCCCACCGTCTTGCCGTAGGCGGCGTAGAGATCGCGGTGCGCTAGCGGGTAGATGATCTTGAGTCGGATCTCCTCCTTGAGCTTCTCCATGCCGCCGACGTCGGCGAAGGTCACCCCCGGTTTCTCGATCTCGACATCCGGCGTCGTCTCGTCGCCGTCGGCGGAAGCGCGCAAGCGTCCGTCGACCACCTCGGCATCCGCAGATTCTGCCAGCGGCCGTACTCCCAGACGTTCGGCCAGTTCGTGGTCGCCGGCGCCGTCATCGAGCGCGATGGCGCGCTTGTAGGCACGCACCGCGCGTTCGACTTCGCCGGCGCGGTGCAGCAGGCGCGCGTGCAGGACGCCGGCGCGCGCCGCGATTCCCGGGTCAACGCCGTCGGCGGCGGTCAGTTCCTCGACCACCACCTGGGCATGGCTGGCCTTGCCCTGCTGGTGGAAGCTGCGCGCCAGGCCGAGCTTCAATGCCCCATCGCCGGGAAAGCGCGCCAGCGCGCCGCGGAACTCGCGTTCGGCGTCGTCGGCGCGTCCCAGGCCGAGCAGCATCTCGCCGAGATGGCGCAGCAGCGGCAGGTTGTCCGGGCTGACCTGGAGGGCGGCGCGGATGGCCGCGAGGGAATCGTCGCCGTTCATGCGCAGACACGGTGGGTTGCGCCGAGGGGGTGCAAGCAGAGGGCGCGCGCGGGTTCGCCACCGCCCGGGGTTTGCGCCAGCCGCGCCCCGACGGTACGGTCCCCGCGTGGACGCCGACCGCGAGCAGCGTATCCAGGTCATCGGCCGGGAACTGTTCGCGCATGCCCGCGCCCAGGCGCCGCGGACGTTCTCGCGGTCGTGGTTCGACGATCTGGTGATGGCGTGGACGATGCGCGACGAGCCGCTCAAGGTGCAGCTCTTCCGCTTCGTCGATGCCCTGCCCGGCCTGCGCGATGACGGCGCGGTCAGCCGGCATCTCGCCGAGTATCTCGGCACCGTCGCCGGGCGGCTGCCGGCGCCGGCGCGTTTCGCGGTCGGCCACCTCGACAACCGCATGGTCGCCAGCCTGGTGGCGGCGGCGGCGCGCTTCGGGGCGCGGCAGTTGGCACGCAAGTTCATCAGCGGCGCGGATCTCGCCGAGGCGGCGGCAACCATCCGCCGGCTGCGTCGCGACGGTCTCGCCTTCACCATCGATCTGCTCGGCGAGGCGATCCTCTCCGATAGCGAGGCCGATCGCTACCAGGCCAGCTACCTCGAACTGGTCGACGGTCTGGGCGCTGAAGCCGCGCGCTGGGCTGATGACGACCGCACTGACGGTCCCGCCACCGCGCGGGTGCCCAAGGTCAACATCTCGATCAAGCTGTCGGCGCTGTCGTCGCGCTGGGATCCCTGCGACCCCGTCGGCAGCAGCCGCGAGGTGCGCGGTCGGCTGCGGCCGATCCTGCGCCGGGCGCAGCGTCAGGGCGCCTACGTCAACGTCGACATGGAGTCGCACGCCTACAAGAACCTCACCCTGCGCATCCTGCGCGAGGTGCTCGACGAAGACGAGTTCCGTTCATGGCCGGATGTCGGTGTCGCCATCCAGGCCTACCTGCGTTCCTGCGCCGATGACCTTGCCGGGCTGCACGACTGGGCGGAGCAGCGCGGGACGCCGCTGGGCGTGCGCCTGGTCAAGGGCGCCTACTGGGATTACGAACGGGTGATCGCCGCCCAGAACGGCTGGCCGGTGCCGGTGTTCACCGGCAAAGCCGACAGCGACGCGAACTTCGAGCGCCTGACCGTCTTCCTGCTCGATCGCCGCGCCGTGCTGCCGCCGGTCTTCGGCAGCCACAACGTGCGCTCGATCGCGCATGCGCTGGCGCAGGCCGAGGCGCGCGGCATCGCCCGCGGCCAGCTCGAATTCCAGATGCTCTATGGCATGGCCGACCCGCTGAAGCAGGCGGTGCGCGCGCTCGGCTGTCGGCTGCGCGTCTATACGCCGTATGGCCAACTGCTTCCTGGCATGGCCTACCTGGTGCGTCGGCTGCTGGAGAACACTTCGAACACCTCCTTCGTGCGGGCGGGGTTTCTCGAACACCTGTCCGAGGAGCATCTGCTGATGGCCCCATCGACCACGCCCGAGCCGCCCGCCGTCCCCCCACCGCCACGCACTCCGCTGCCGCCATTCGTCAACGAACCGCCGGCCGATTTCAGCCACGCCGAGGTGCGCGCGGCGATGGCTGCCGCCCTGGCGGCGGAGCGCGCGCCGATCGCCTGTCCGCTGATCATCGCGGGCGTCGCGGTGACCACCGGCCGCGTCCTCGCCTCGCGCAATCCGTCGACCAGCACCGAAGTGGTCGGAGAACAGCAGGTGGCCGCACGCGAGCACGTCGAACGCGCTGTGGCCGCGGCGCAGGCGGCCTTTCCGGCCTGGCGCGACGCCGGCGTCGCGGTGCGCGCGGCGGCGCTCGAACAGGTCGCCGACCGCCTGCTGACCGAGCGCTGGACACTGGCGGCGCTGATCGTGCGCGAGGCGGGCAAGTCGTGGCGCGAGGCCGATGCCGAGGTGATCGAGGCGGTCGACTTCTGCCGCTTCTACGCCGCCGAGGCACGGCGTCTGGCGGTGCCGCGCCGGCGCGACGTCGCGGGCGAGCACAACGAACAGGTCTACGAGCCGCGCGGAGTGTGCGCGGTGATCGCGCCCTGGAACTTCCCGCTCGCCATCCTCGGCGGCATGGCCGCCGCGGCGATGGTGACCGGCAACACGGTGATCATGAAGCCGGCCGAGCAGACGCCGGCGGTGGCGCTGCGCCTGCTGCAGGCCTTCGCCGCGGCGGTGCCGCCCGGGGTGGTGAACTACCTGCCCGGACTTGGCGAGGAGGTCGGCGCCGCCCTGGTCGAGCACGCCAGCGTGTCGGTGATCGCCTTCACCGGATCGCGCGCCGTCGGCCTGGCGATCAATCGCGCTGCCGCCGCCGTCGCCGCCGGGGAGGTCAAGCGGGTGATCACCGAGATGGGCGGCAAGAACGCCATCATCATCGACGCCGATGCCGACCTTGATGAGGCGGTGCACGGCACCCTGTGGTCGGCCTTCGGCTACCAGGGCCAGAAGTGTTCGGCGTGCAGCCGCGCCATCGTGGTCGGCGCGGTGTACGACAGCGTCCTCGCGCGTCTGGTCGAAGCCTGCCGCAGCCTGTCGATCGGATCAGCCGAGGATCCCGGCGCGGCGATCGGCCCGGTGATCGATGCCGAGGCCCAGGCGCGCATCCTCGCCGCCATCGCCGCCGGTCGCGGCGAGGCGCGGCTGGCCTACGCCGGCGAGCTGCCGCCCGGTCTGGCTGGACGCGGCTGGCACGTCGCCCCGCACGTCTTCGCCGACGTGCCGCCGCGGTCGCACCTGGCGCAGGACGAGATCTTCGGACCCGTGCTGGCGGTGATGCGCGCGGACGATCTCGACCACGCCCTGGCGATCGCCAACGACACGCCCTATGCGCTGACCGGCGGCTTCTACTCGCGCAGTCCACAGGCGATCGACCGCGTGCGCCGGGGATTCCGCGTCGGCAACCTCTATATCAACCGCAAGATCACCGGCGCCGTGGTCGACCGCCAACCATTCGGCGGTTTCAAGCTGTCCGGCATCGGCTCGAAGGCGGGTGGAGCGGATTACCTGCTCCAGTTCCTGGTGCCCCGCGTGATCACCGAGAACACACTGCGGCATGGGTTCACGGCGGAATAGAGGTACGGGCGTTCGGAGGTTCGGACGTTCGGGCCGAACGACCGAACGTCCGTACGTTCTACTGCACCACCTTGAGCAGGCTGCGCGCGTTGGCGATCTCGGTTCCGCTGTTGGCCAGCAGTTCGGTCAAGGCGCTGCGGGTGAAGCCCAACACGTCCAGCGCCCGGGGGGGGATGTTGGGCGGCTGGTGGTCGCCGGGTGAGCGGATGCGCTTGAGCAGGCAGGTGGAATCGGCGAGTTGGCACATGGCGGCCAGGCGCGGCTGCGGCGCCAGGTCGAGGTCGCCTTGATGGCGGATGGCGTCAACCAGGGTGCCGTCGAGTTCCCAGCGTTCGCACAGCCAGGCGCCGACCTCGGTGTCGTCGGTGGCCATGACCTGGCGGCAGGCGCTGGTGAACGAGAAATCGTATTCGCGCGCGAACTCGATCACCGCCTTGGTTTCGGCCGGTGCGTTGTCGGCGAGGAACAGCCGGCCCACCTTGCACAGCAGGCCGACGATGTAGGCGAACTCGGGATCGCACATCGCGGGGCGTCCGGGAAGCGATCGTGACGCGTCCAGCGCGTGCGTTCGTGCGGCGATGGTGCGGCAGAGGTAGGCGCACACCGCGCCATGCACCCAGAACGCCCGCATGTCGAAGCCGGCCTGGCGCTGCTGGAACAGGCCCATCACCGCGATCGACAGGGCGACGGCGCGTACGGTCTTGAAACCGAGGTGGACGATCGCCTGTTCGAGGTCGTAGACCGGCTCGCTCAGCGAATAGTTCACCCCGTTGACGATGCGCAGCATCTTGGCGGCCATGGCGGCGTCGCGGCTGATCAGATCGCTGATCTGGCGCGCATTGGCCTCCGGGTCGTCGACCAGGAACCACAGCTTGTTCATCACTGTCGGCAGCGTCGGCACGCTGCTCACCCGGGAAATGATGTCGTCAAAGGTGGTACGCGAGAACTGCATGGTGGCGAGGGGATGTGGTGATGGGTACCTCGCGATGTCCGGCATGTCCATGCATGCGGGGCAGACAGCGGAGAGCAGCGGTTGAATGGGCGTGAGGGGGGCACGCCACCCGTGGAAATGTTCCAACCTGCCCATGGCAGGCGTCGGCCAGCCCTGGGGTTGCCCCGGACCACGGCACCGTTAAGCGGTGGGCGCGCGCTGATCCGACCGCGCCTCCTCCGTCCCGCGAGCCGCCATGCCCGACTTCCTGATCACGTTCTTCACCCCGGAAAACGCCGTCGCCCTGCTCACGCTCACCGCCTTGGAGATCGTGCTCGGCATCGACAACATCATCTTCCTGTCCATCCTCACCGCCAAGCTGCGGGAGCAGGATCGGCCGCGCGCGCGCTTCATCGGTCTGGCCCTGGCCATGGGCGCACGCATCGCCCTGCTGCTCGGCATCACCTGGGTGATCGGATTGGTCAAACCGCTGTTCACGATCATGGAACACGGCTTCTCGGGCAAGGATCTCATCCTGCTTGGCGGTGGCCTGTTCCTGATCGCCAAGAGCACGCACGAGATCCACGCCAAGATGGAAGACGACGCTCACAGCGAAGGAGCGGGCGCTGCCAAGGCGGCCAACTTCGCGTCAGTGATCGTGCAGATCGTCATCATCGACCTGGTGTTCTCGCTCGACTCGGTGATCACCGCGGTCGGCATGGTCAACAGCGGCGAAAACGTCAAGCACGTCGCCGGCGCGGCGACTGCCATGGCCTGGGACAAGCTCGCGGTGATGGTGACCGCGGTGGTCATCTCGATCATCGTGATGATGCTCTTCGCCGGCCGCATCGGCGCCTTCGTCGAACGCCACCCCACCATCAAGATCCTCGCCCTCTCCTTCCTCATCCTCATCGGCGTCATGCTGGTGGTCGAAGGCTGGGGCGGCCACGTCAGCAAGAACTACATCTACTTCGCCATGGCCTTCGCGCTGGGGGTCGAACTGCTCAACATGCGCCTGCGCAAGAAGGCGGTGGCGCACGTGGGCAGTGGTAGCGGGCATCCGCCGACGTCCGGAGCGCCGCACTGAGCGTGCGGACCTGAGCCGCGATCGGCGGTCAGTGCCGCCGCGCCAGCACGCTGTCGGCGATGGCGCCGATGAGGATGACCGCGCCCATCACGGCGAAGGTCAGCGAGGTGTCGAGGCCGATCAGGTTGACCAGGTTGGGGATGAGCTGGATCAGGGCGACGCCGAGGACGATGCCGACGATGGTGCCCTGGCCGCCGCGCAGGCTGCAGCCGCCGACCACCGCGGCGGCGATGCCGTAGAGCTCGTAGAAGTTGCCGTGGCTCGACGGCGTGACGCCGCCGGTGTCGAAGGCGAAGATCAGCGAGGACAGCGCGGCGGCGGCGCCGCAGAGGACGTAGGCGACGGTGACCACCAGGCCGGTGCGCACGCCGGCGTGGCGGGCGGCCTCCTCGTTGTGGCCGATGGCGATGAGGTGGCGGCCGTAGACCGAGGCGTGCAGCAGTACGGCGGCGGCGCCGGCCAGCGCCAGCATGATCACGAAGGCGGTGGGCACGCCCCACAGGCGTCCGGTGAGGAAGTCGCGCACCTCGGCGAAGCCGGCCGAGTCGCCGAAGCCCATGCTGTTGTTGCCCGACCACACCTGGGCGATGCCGCGGTAGAGCAGCAGGCCGCACAGGGTGACCACGAAGGGCCAGATGCGCAGCCCGCACACCAGCAGGCCGTGGGCGAGGCCGAGCGTGGCGCCGGCGGCGATGATGGCGGGCAGCGCCAGCCACCACGGCACCTGCTGGTCGACCAGCAGCCAGCACTGGGCGATGCCGAGCAGCGCGAACAGCGAGCCGACCGAGAGGTCGATGCCGCCGGTGATGATCACCAGGCCGAGGCCGATGGCGAAGATGCCGTTGATGCCGATGCGCTTGGCCAGGTTCTGCAGGTTGGCGGAACTGAGAAACTGCGGGTTGATCGCGGTGAGGATGCCGGCCACCACCAGCAGCAGGATGAGCACCGCCAGTTCGCGGCGCCAGGGCGTCAGCCGGGACAGCCAGGGTGGTGCCGTCGGCGTGCTCATGCCGCCCCCGCCCGGTCCACCGCCAGCCGCATCACCGCTTCTTCGCTGATCGCCGCGCCGTCGAGGATCCCGGCCAGCGCGCCTTCGTGCATCACCGCCACGCGGTCGCTCTGGGCGATGACCTCCTCCATGTCCGAGCTGATCATCAGCACCGCCGCGCCCTGGGCGGCCAGCGCGCGCATCAGCGCGTAGATCTCCTGCTTGGCGCCGACGTCCACACCGCGCGTCGGTTCATCGAGGATGATCGCCTGCGGCTGCGTCGCCAGCCACTTGGCCAACGCCACCTTCTGCTGGTTGCCGCCGCTCAGGCTGCCCGCCGGCACCTCGCCGGACGCGGCCTTGATGCCCAGTTCGGCGATGGCGCGGGCGGTGGCGGCGCGCTCGCTGGCGCGGTTGATCAGTCCCAGGCGCGCGTGGCTGCGCAAGGTGGCCAGGGTGGTGTTCTCGCGCACCGCCATCGCCAGCACCAGGCCGGCGAGCTTGCGATCCTCGGGCAGCAGGGCGAGTCCGGCGCGGATGGCGTGGCGCGGCGAACGGATGCGCAGGACGGCGCCGTCGAGGGCGACGCTGCCGGCGAGCGGTCGATCGATGCCGAACACCGCGCGCGCGAGTTCGCTGCGACCGGCGCCGACCAGGCCGGCCAGACCGAGCACTTCGCCACGGCGGACGTCGAGGTCGACGGTCGCGTCCGGCCAGGCGCTGGTACGCAGGCCGCGGATGGTCAGCCCGCCCGGCCGTGGCGTCACCGCCGCGCGCACCGGTGCGACCAGGTCGCGGCCGACCATCAGGCGCACCAGGTGGTCATGATCGAGCTGTCCGCGTGTCAGGGCGCCGGCGTTGCGGCCGTCGCGCAGCACGACGGCGCGACGGCAGCAGGCGGCGACCTCGTGCAGGCGATGCGAGATGTAGATGACCGCATGCCCGTGCGCCGCGAGATCGCCGATGATCGCCAGCAGGCGCTCGGCCTCGGCCAGGGTCAGCGACGAGGTCGGCTCGTCCATGATGATCAGCCGCGCGTCGAGCGAGAGCGCCTTGGCGATCTCGACCAGTTGGCGCTGCGCGAGCGACAGGTTCGCCACAGGTGTGTCCGGCGCGCAGTCCAGCCCGACGCGGGCGAGGATCGGCGCGGTGGCGCGGTACATGGCGGCGCGGTCGAGGAACAGTCCGGCGCGGCGCGGCTCGCGGCCGAGGAAGACATTGCCGGCGATGTCGAGGTTGGCGAAGACGTTGAGTTCCTGGTGCACGAAGGCGATGCCCAGCGCGGTGGCGTCGGCGACGCCGGCGATGGCCACCGGCGCGCCGTCCCAGCGGATGGCGCCGGCGTCGGGCTGATGCACGCCACCGAGGATCTTCATCAGCGTGGACTTGCCGGCCCCGTTCTCGCCCACCAGCGCCACCACCTCGCCCGCGGTCACGGTCAGATCGACCCCGTGCAGCGCGGTGACGCCACCGAAGCGTTTCGCGATCCCGGTCATGACCAGCAGCGGCGCGTCGCGGTCGGATGGCCCGACCGGCAATTGCCCCGGGGATGCCAGGTCGACTCGCGGACCGTTTGCGGCCACGTCGTGGGTGTTCATCGGCGCCACGCCCGGCTTCGCTGGCGACGACCTGCGGACCTGCGGATCTGCGGACTTGTGGATTGCGGCAACGACAATCACTTCCCCCGCAGCTTCTTCAGCTTCGCGGCGAAGGCGTCGACGTTGGCGGCGCGGATGCTCTCGGTGGGGACGATCATCAGCTTGTTGGCGGGCACGAACGATTTGTCGCCGTCGAGGTGGCGCGCCATCAGCTTGACCGACTGGTAGCCGAACTCGTAGGGCTGCTGGACCACGGTGCCGTGGATGTGGCCGGCCCTGATCCCGGCCAGGGTCTCGTCTTCTTCGTCGAAGGACACGATCTTGATCTGACCGAGCTTCCCGGCCTCCTTCACCGCGGCGAGGATGGCCGGGGCGTTGTAGGCCCACAGTCCGACCATGCCGGCGATATCGGGATGCGTGACCAGGGTGTCGGCGGCGTTGGCCTTGGCGCGGGCCCGGTCGGCGTCGTCGGTGCGCAGGTCGATGATGGTGATGTTTGAACCGGCCAGCGCCTCTTTCACGCCCTGGAAGCGCTCCTTGGCGTTCTGCTGATCGCGCTTGCCGACGAAGACCATGATCTTGCCGCCACCCGGCAGGGCTTCCTTCACCAGTTCACCGGCGGCGCGGCCGGCGGCGATGTTGTCGGTGCCGAGGTAGAAGGCGCGTTTCGACGCCGGCGCGTCCGAGTCCTGGCAGATGAGCAGGGCCTTGGACGCGGCGTCGTCGAGCATCGCAGTCTGGTTGCCGGGATCGACGGCGCTGATCGCGATGCCGGCGACGCCCTTGACCAGCAGATCCTCGATCAGCTCCTTCTGCTTCCCGGTCGACCCATCGCCGACGCGGAACTCGACGCTGACGCCGGGCAGCTCCTGGTCAGCGGCCTCGACGCCGGCGCGGGCGATGTTCCAGAAGTCGGCGGCGACGTTGGTGATGAAGGCGAGCTTCTTCACCGCGCCGACCGCGGCACCGGGCTGCGGCGTGACCGTGACCGTGGGCTTGGCGTCGCCGCCACCGCAACTGACCGCCTGGGCCAGGACGATTACGCCGATGACGGTGAGGGGGACGGTGAATGCGTTGCGGACCATGGCGCCTCCGGGATCGCGGCACGCTAGGCCAAGGGTTGCGAGCGCAACCCCAGGTGCGGTCGCCGTCGCCCTGGTGAGCGGACAACCGGTCGCCGGCGAAGGACGCCCGGCGGCATTCCTTGCGGCGGTGATCGGCGTGATCGCGAGCAGGCTGCTGACGAACAGCATCCTGCTCGTCGCACCGCATTTTCGCGCGGCGCTGGCGCGCCAATTTTGCGCGAAAACACGGTGCTTCAGCTTTTGCTTCAGGGGGCCTTCGGCCCCCCAAACTCCTGCAGGCTGCTTTTTCAGCAGCCTGCTCGCGGATGGTGCACCCGGACCGTCACCGCGCAGCCGGCGCTAACCCATTGCGCCAGCGGGGCTGAAGCCGCGGGGTCGATGGCCGGCTGGCAGTCAGCGCTGAACGCGGCAACGCGACCGCATTGTCTACGTAGACACATCCGTGCTCTTGCGCCCTGGCAACCCACGACTGCCAGTGACCCAGCGCCATGTCGCAGCCAGACTCGGTATTGCTCAGCGCACGGTGTCGCGCGCCTTCGCCGCCCCCGCTTCGGTCAGCCCCGCATTGTGCGAACGCATCCGAGCCACCGCCAGCCAACTGGGGTACCGGCCGCATGCCAGCGCCCGCGCCATGCGTACCGGACGCTTCGACCAGGTGGTGGTCGTCCAGTCCATGTCCACCAGTGCCAGCCACCTGCCGCCGGGCATGCTCGACGGCATCCTCGCCGGACTGGCGGAGCGCGGCGTCAGCCTGGGGGTGGCCAAGTTCAACGATGAGCAGCTCGCGCAGGACGTCTTCGTACCGCGCACCCTGGCCGAGATGATGTGCGACGGCTTCCTGCTGAACTACGACACCAACATCCCCCCGGCCATGCTCGCGGTGCTCGCCCGCCATCGCACACCGGTGGTGTGGATCAACAGCCGGCAGCCCGCTGACTGCGTCCACCCCGATGATCACGCCGCCGGGCGACTGGCCACCGAGCATCTGCTCGCGCTGGGTCATCGCCGCATCGTCTACGCCGACCTCTTCGTCAGCCACACCACCTTTTGCCACTACAGCCGGCACGATCGTCGGCAGGGCTATCGCGATGCGCTCGCCGCGGCCGGCCTGCCGGCGTGGGAATGGTGTCCGGCGCGCGTGCCCGATGATCCCGCCGAAGCCGCCGCCAGCGCGCTCCTCGCCCCATCCCACCGCGCCACTGCCGTGGTCGGCTACAGCATCTTCGAGATCTCGACGCTTCAGCGCGCCGCCGCGCTGCGTGGCCTGCGCCTGCCGCAGGATCTCTCCCTGGTGGTGATCGACGACGGTCAGGTTTTCTCCGGTCACCGGCTGACCACCGTCGCTCACGACATCGTCGCGGTTGGACGTCTCGCTGCCGAACGCCTGCTCGACCGCGTCGCCGCCTCGCGCCGGCGTCCGCCGGTGGTGGTGGCGCCCCGGCTGCTGCCCGGGCGGTCGACGGCATCGCCGGCGAGCGTGGCGCCATGAACGCCGACCCGCCTGCATCCCGCGGATTTTCACGCCCTCACCCTGCCTCCTGCAAGGAATCCACCATGGCTCCACGTCTGCTGCTGTTCGCGTTGCTGACTGCCGCCGCCTGCGCACCTGGCGAGGACATGGTTTTCCCGGCCGATGCCGGGCACATCGACGTGAAGGCGCAGTTCGGCGCCAAGGGTGATGGCGTCACCGACGACACCGCCGCCATCCAGAAAGCGATCGACGAGAGCAAGGGCAAGCCGGGCACGCTGTATTTTCCCAACGGCACCTACCTGGTCAGCGCCGCGATGAGCGCAGGCGGCGTCCCGCATAGCCGCGACCGCTTCCTCAACTACCAGGGCCAAAGCGAGGCCGGGACGGTGATCCGGCTGAAGGACGCCTGCGCCGGTTTCGGTGATCCGCTCAAGCCGAAGATCGTGCTCGCACTCTACAACGGCCAGGGCACCGGCGACGCGATGCACGGCTACGTCAACAACCTCAGCGTCGATGTCGGCAGCGGCAATCCCGGCGCCATCGGCCTGCGCTTCATGTCCAACAACACCGGGGCGATGAACCATGTCACCATCCGCAGCAGCGATCCGGCGCGCGCCGGGAAGATCGGTCTCGATATGCGTCAGGGCCAGAATGGTCCGAATCTGGTGCGCAAGGTGACGGTGATCGGCTTCGACCACGGCATCGAGACCGGCAGCAGTTTTTCGCTGGTGTTCGAACACATCACGCTCAAAGAGCAGAAGGTCGCCGGCTTCGTCAACAATTCGCGCACCACCATCCGCAAGCTGACCAGCGTCAACCGCGTCCCGGCACTGATCAACGACAAGAACGGCGGCGACTGCACGTTGATCGAGGCTGACCTCAGCGGCGGCGATTCCGCGGCGACGGCGATCATCAACCGCATGTCCAAGGTTTTCCTGCGCGACATCACCCAGAGCGGCTACGGGCATCTGCTCCAGGACAGCAGCGGCAAGACCATCGACGGCAAGGCGCTCGCAGAATGGTACGACGGAAAGGCCAATGCCCTCTTCGCCAGCGAGACCACCAGCCTGCGCCTGCCGATCAAGGAGACGCCCGAGGTGCCCTGGGAGACCGACCTGTCGAAGTGGGTGAAAATCGATGGCGCTGCCAAGGATGACACCGCGGCGGTGCAGGCGGCGTTCGATCAGGCGGCCAAGGAGAACAAGACCACCGTCTACTTTCCCAAGGCGCCGCAGGGCACCTACACGATCAGTGCCAACATCCGCGTGCACGGCAGCGTCAACCGCATCGTCGGCATGGAGAACCTGGTCGACGTCATCGACCCTACCGGAGCGATGGAGGCCGGTGGCGCGCTGTTCACCTTCGCCGACCTGACCAGCGACGCGCTGGTGGTCGAGCGCTTCTTCCTGCTCGGAGGCTGGAAGTCGCCGCCGGGGATGTACATGTTCGAAAACCGCTCGGGCAAGGCGATCGCCATCCGCAACGTCAACCACAATTCGAAGCACAAGAAGCTCAGCACCGGCGGCGGCGAGTGGTTCATCGAGGACGTCTCGCCGGGCCGCACGTCGACGCTGCTGATCGGACCGGACGAGAAATGCTGGGCGCGGCAGTACAACCCGGAGTCGCCCAAGGCCGACATGATCGACGTCGATGGCGGCAAGCTGTGGGTGCTTGGCCTGAAGACCGAAGGTCGATCCACGCACATCATCGCGCGCAATGGCGCCAGCGTCGAAGTGCTCGGCGGGATGAGCTACCAGTCCTGGGGCAACCAGCCGCTCGATCCGCCGATGTTCAAGGTCAACGACGCCAACCTCTCGGTCACCATCGGCTTCTACCACTACAAGACGCCGTTCACGACCATCGTCGAGGAGACCGCGGGCGGCGAGACCAGAACCCTGCTGCGCAAGGACCTGACCAACTACCACCTGTCGATCTTTCGCGCGACGCGTGGAGCCAAGGGGACTGGGACGCCGGCGAGCGTCACGCCCCCGGCTGCGCCGCCCGCCGTCAAACCCTGATCACGAAGCGGCGCCGCGTCACGGCACCGGAACCCCGGCAGGCTGCGCCCACGACCGGGTATCCGCCACCGCGCCCTGGTCGCTGCGCCTGCGACAGCGCGACCGGCAGACGTCCGCTGAACGCCCGCTGTAGGCCCGCAGGCGTCGCCCAGTATCGGCAGCACCGTTGCGCCGTGCCCCGTCCGTGGCGTGCCGGTCGTGCGCCAGCGCATTCCTGAATTCCGCTCTAACCGGCGGCGCTCAACGACGCTGCAATGCGTGACGTACGTACGTGCGTGACCCACACCGGCAACGCGGGCAGCACGCTCTCGGCCGGTCGACCACGGAAAGCGCCCGATGCATCTGCTGCACACCGCCCTCATCGCGCTGGTTCTGCTCGCGCTTCCCGCCGCTGCGGTCGCGGCCGGCGCTGATCCTCAGGACGCGCCCTTCACCTGGGAGGAGTTCGTCAGCATGGTCAAGCATGGCGGCATCACCATGTACCCGCTCGGGTTGCTCTCGATCGGCGGCATCGCCTTCCTGATCGAACGCCTGCTGCGCCTGCGCAAGGACCGCTTGGTGCCGTCCGGACTGTCCGACCGCTGTCGCGCGCTGTGGGACCAGCAGGACTTCGACGGAATCGTCAAGCTCTGCAAGAGCACGCACAGCGCCCTCGGCAAGGCCATCCTGGTGCTGGTCAACTACCGCGACAAGCCGATGGAGAACGTCCAGCAGTCGGCGGTCGACATCGCCGCGGCCGAACTGATGCCGCACATCCGCGCCTGCAAGCCGCTGATCATCATCGCCACCACGGCGCCGCTGCTTGGCCTGTTCGGCACCATCCTGGGCATGATCGGCGCGTTCCGGAAGTTCAAGAACCTGGGCACCAGCGGCGAGCCCGGCGTCTTCGCCGAGAACATCTCGGAAGCCCTGGTCACCGCCGCCACCGGGCTGATCATCGCCGCCATCTGCCTGTTCGCGTATCACATCTTCAAGAACCGCGCGCTGCGCATCGGCGATGAGCTCGAAGGCGAGATCAACACGCTGACCATGGAATGGTTCCTCGGTCGCAAGACCTCCACCGGCAATACCTGAGGAATCCGCCATGGCCCGCCTGTTCCGCGAAGAGGACGAACCCGGCGAGGAGGAGATCATGATCGTCCCGCTGATCGACATCGTCTTCCTGCTGCTGATTTTTTTCCTGGTCACCGCCAGCATGAAGAAGCCGATCCGCGAGTGGGACATCAGGATGCCCACCGCCAGCTACGCGACCAAGGGCAGATTCCACGGCGACGAGCTGGTCATCACCTTCACCGGCAAGGAGATCCACCTCGCCAGCACCCTGGGCGGCGCCAAGGAGAAGGTCAGCCAGACCGAGATGCGTACCGCCTTCAAGGCCGCCGGTGAGCGCACGCCGCGGCCGCACGTCCGCATCGAGGCCGACGGCAGCGTGCCGATGCGCGAGGTGGCCAAGGTGATCGATACCCTGGCCGCCTACGACCTGCGCGAGATCTCGTTCCGCGCCAACGACCGCTGAGCGGCTGAGGACGAGGCCATGGCCGTCACCTCCGCGTCCGGCCGTCCGCCCACAGTGGACGATCTCGTCGATCTGCGACCGGCCAAGCTGCGCGCGCGCCTGCTGTTCTGGGCTGCGCTTTCGCTTGCCCTGCACGTCGGCGTCGGCCTCGCCCTGGCGTGGTCGCCGCTGTTGCGCAACTGGGTGTTCAGCAGTTTCCGCAGCACGTCCGATGGCAGCGCCGGTACGCTTGGCCAGATCCGCGCCTCGCGCGCCGCGCTCGATCACCTCACCCGCAAGCGCATCGTCGAGAGCGCGCGGAAGATGCTGCTGATCAGCCGCCAGGTCGCGGACCTGCGCGCCAAGGAGTGGTCCGGTGTCGAGCAGCGCGCCACGGCCAATGCGCATTTCAAGGCGATGTTCGACGCCGGCCTGCCCCGGATCGACCTGATCGCGGACCCCGGCGATCCGGCCGCGCTCGACGTGCCCGCCCTGTTCGCCCGCGCGGTCGCCATCGAAACGCAGGTCATGAGTCTCTACGAGCAGTACAAGGCGGTCGGGCTCAGCCTGATGACGGTGAGCGCGGCCAAGGGCGGCAGCCCGCAGCCGCAGGCGCTGGCCGACAGTCTCAGGCTTACCGCGCTGGAGCGGCCAGACCGGGCGGTGCTCGACCTGGCGATGATCAATGCCCCGCTCGCCGACCTGATGACGACCACGCAGTGGCGTGCCTGGCGCGAACACCTGACCCTGGCCAGCGACACCGCCGAGGTCATGGCCAACAACTGCCAGCGCGTCATCGAGGTGATCGAGAAGGTGGTGGCGGTGATCGAGGTCACCGGTTCCGACCCGACGCCCGGTGGCGTCGCCGGCGAGTGGTGGAAGGAGGACCACGCCTACCGCGGCGACTCGCTGCGCTCGGATGAGATGGTCGCCAGCGATCTGGTCAGCATCGACAAGAACGCCAAGGTCACCCTCGGCCGCCATCTCGGCCGCACTGGCGCGGCCGACAGCCGTGCCGCCGAATGGCTGGCCATCGACACCTGGTGGTGGATCGGGCCCTTCCCCTACCTCACCGGCAGCCGCACCAAGGAGAGTCTGACGCACGCCTATCCGCCCGAGCACGGCGTCGATCTCGATGCGGTCTACGTCGGCAAGAGCCTGTCCGGGCAGACGCGGACGCTGCGCTGGCAGTACCGTCCGATGTCACAGGTGCGCATGGAGCCGCGCGACGTCTTCCGCGAGTCGATCTGGTACTTCTACACCGAGCTGTGGAGCGCGGAGGCGCGCGAGATCCTGGTCAATGTCGCCAGCGACGATTACGGCGCGCTGTGGCTCAACGACGATCCCAAGCCGGTCTACACCAGCGGCACCGATCCGCGTCCCTGGGTGATCCTCGATCAGCGCCAGTTCGTGAAGCTCAAGCTGCGCAAGGGCAACAACCATCTCCTGCTTAAACTCGACAACAACGGCGGCACCACCGGCTTCAGCGTGATCTTCAAACTGCTCGCCGACGCCGCATCGTCGCGATGACGACGCCCTTCGGCCGCCACGCTGGGCGCATTCCCGGCCGTCGACGGTCACCGTCCGTCAGCACAGCCGTTGCCGGTTCAGCATCCGCCGGTCACCCGCGATTGCGCGGCCATCCCGGTGCGATCATCCTGTCCACCCCGCCATGACCGAATCGCGTCCGCTGCGCCTGCTGCTCGTCCCCGTCCTGGTGATGCTCATCGCGGGCTGCGGGAGTGACGCCCCGGTCGATCCCCAGGCGGTCAAGGCGGCGGAGCACGTCGTCCAACTCAAGGCGAGCGACCTGCACGTGCGCGAACAGGCCGCCATCGCGCTCGGTGACCTCGGCAGCCGCGACCCGGTGACGCTGGCGGCGCTGCGTACGGCGCTGGCGCAGGACAGCGAGAAACAGGTACGCGAGGCTGCGGCGCACGCGCTCGGCCTGCTCAAGGACACCGGCGCCTGGGACGCGTTGGTGGCCCAGAAGACCGACGCCGAGAGCGGTCTTCGCCTGGAGGTGACGCAGGCTTTGGCCGCCATCGACGCGGTGCGGGCGCTGCCGCTCATGCAGGGCATGCTTGCCGATGACGACGAATCGGTGCGTCTCGCCGCCGCCGCCGGCCTCGCCGCCGCCGGTGCGCCCGGCGTGCAGGCGCTGCTCGACATCCTCGCCAAAGGCGGCGAGCCGGCGGTGATGGTGGTCGGCGCGCTGGCCAAGGCCGGCACGCCGGCAGCGCAGGCGGCGGTGCTCGATGCCGTCACCAAAGGCGGCGGCGCGGTGCGCCTGGCGGCGGTGCGCGCCGCCGGCGCGGTCAAGCTCGCCGCCGCCGTCCCCGCGCTGACCACCCTGGCGTCGACCGGCCAGGCCAGTGATCCCAAACTCGCCGGCGCTGCCGTCGAGGCGCTCGGCCTCATCGCGACTCCCGACGCGTTGCTCGCCCTGCTGCCGTTCGCCACCGACAAGGAGCGCTCGTGGATCACGGCGCAGGCGCAGGCGCGCGCGGGAGAGTTGCGGCCCACGCTGATCGCCCGCCTGCGCGATCCGGCGACGCCGGCCGTCCTGGCGACCACCATCCTCGACGTGCTGCGCGACGACCGCAGTTCGGAACTGTACACCGCCATGGCCGGGCTGATCGCCGCCGGCTACGGTGAGGCGCTCGCGCTGTGCCGCACCCTGGCCGAGGCGGGACCCGCCGCTGCCGCGCCGCGCCAGCAGGCCGCCAGCGCTCTGCGCGGACGCCTGGTTGACGAGAAGGACTCACGGCGGATCAACCTTGCGGTGCAGTGCCTGGGTTGGGTCGGCGCGCCGGGTGATGGACCCGATGGCCAGTCGTGCTTCGCCCAGTTCGCGCGCGCGGCGTCAGCGTCGGACCTGCGCCGCTCCGCCGCCGAGGCCTGCGGCCGGCTACGCGTCGCGGCGGCGGTGCCCGAGCTGCGCGCCATGCTCGCCAGCGGCGATCCCGACCAGGTGGTGACGGCGATCAACGCCCTGGCCGCGCTCGGCGACCAGGATTCGGTGCCGATGGCGGTGGCAGCCGTGCAGGCTCCCAAGGGCAACCTCTGGCGCACGGTCAAGGGCGGCCTGCCGGCGCTGGCGCGCTTCAAGGACGCGCGGGTGCTGCCGCTCCACGAAAAATGGATGCGCGACTACGGCGCCATGAAGGACATCCGCGACACTGCCATTGACGCCGCCGCCGCCACCGGCCTGTCCGCGGCCGCCGATCTGCTCTGCACCTACCTCGCGGATCCCGCCATCGAGGTGGCGATCAAGCGCGAGCGCGTCGCGTTCGCGCTCGCTGCCATGAAACAAGTGGCCGCGCCCGCCCTGCTGCGCTTGGCGCTCACCGCCGGCGAACCCAAGGACGGCCACGATCCCGGTTGGTGGGCGGCTGATCTGCTGCGTGACAGTGCGGACGGCGTCGTCAACGACCTCGGCAAGGCGATCGCCGACGGCAAACCCAAAGCACGGGTGCTGGCGCGCCTGCTGTTCGCGCTCTCTGGCGGAAGCAGCCCGCCAGCGGTCGATCTGCTCGCCAGCCACCTGCGCGACAGCGATGTGCAGATCCGTCGTCTGGCCGCGCGGCTGATTGCCGAGCGTAAGCGCACCAACGCCCTGCCGGCGGTCGAGGCGGCGCTCGTCGCCGAGACGGACGCGCAGACCAGGGCAGCCCTGGCGCGCACCAGCGAGATGCTCAAGGCGAAGAACTGACGCGTGTGCCGACGCTCGCGCGAGGAGCGTCGACGTCCACGTCGTGATGTCCGGTAGTCTTGACCGACGTCGACGCTCCGCGCGCTGTCCGTTCCGGAGAGGAGACCGCGCCCAGGTGGCCGGCGGCGCCCAGCTGCCTGCTAGCGGTTGCCGGCGCGCTTCGCCGTCTTGACCGCCTGGCGGTCCTTCTTCGACATCGCGGGAAGCTTCTTCTTCTCGCGGCGGGTGTTCTTCTCTTTGACCATGGGATATCGTCCGTCGGGTGGAGGCGGGATGGTAGGCGCGTCCTCAGCAGGGCGTCATGCATTTTCTTTTTTTTCGGGTTGGCGTCGGCTGATCGCGGGCCCCACGTCAACCGGAGGTTCAATCCTAAACGCGGCAATGGATCGCGAGTTCCCATCGCCCGTGCTTCGCCCCGCTCCGGTTCCATCCCCATACTCCTTCACCTCGAAGGAGAGGCCTCAACGCGGCAGTTGGGCCACGCGGCAAGGCGGCGACTGAGGGAGATTCCTGGTGGAACGACCGACGGAGCCAACGCCGCAGCCTGGGCCAACTGCCGCTTTGAGGTCCGATCGGTTGGCGCGCCGGCGAGTCGTCAGGGGTATGCTGACCCGGCTCCCATGGCAGTTCCCTGGACGTTCTTCGCGACCGCTCTCGGCAGGGACGGGGATGGCAGCGGCGAAAAGCCGGTAACGATCGTCCAGGACTGGTAGAGAACCGCCGTGGACACACCGCCCGCCAGCATCAGCCCCGCCGATCAGGAGCGTTTCACCCGCCTGTGGACCACCGCCCAGCCCGCGATCAGCAACTACATCGCGGCGCTGGTGCCGGATTTCCACGAGGGCGAGGACCTGCTGCAGAACGTGGCGGTGGTGGTCCTGCGCAAGTTCGCCAGCTATGACCGCGGCCAGCCGTTCGTCGCCTGGGCGATGGGCGTGGCACGCTTCGAGATCCTGGCCAAGCGACGGACCTTCGCCCGCAGCGCGGTGGTGATCAGTTCCGACCTGGTGGAGACCATCGCCGAGGTCGCGCAGGAGATGCAGCCGGAGCTCGATGCCCGGGGACGGGCACTGCGCGAGTGCATCGCGACCTTGGGGGAACGCGCCGGCCAGGTGGTCCACCTGCGCTACGCCGAGGCCTTGGAGCCACGCGATATCGCGCCGCTGGTCGGACTGTCGGCCGGCGCCGTGCGGGTGATGCTCACCCGCATCCGCGCCGCGCTGCACGCGTGCATCGATCGGCGGTCGCTGGCGGCGGGCGAGACATGACCGCGCCGGACCCGCTCATCGACGCCTACCTGGAGGGCGACCTTGATGACCGCCAGGCGCTCGCCTTGCAGACCTGGCTGAGCGCGGATCGCGAGCATGTCCGCGCGTTCGTGCGTCTGACCGCCTTGCACAGCGGCTTGCGCCGGGCGCTGAGCGGCAGCGCTGCGCCCAGTGCGCCGTCGAGTCGGCCGATCAGCGCGCGGCGAGCGCGGACTTCGGCCAGGCGGGCGCTTCCGCGCTGGATCGTCCCGGCACTGGCGGCCGGATTGATGTTTGCCGTCGGTGGCGTGCTGCTCGCCCGTTCGACGCCGGTCGACTCCGATGAGCGCGTGGTGGTCACGGCCGGCGCCGCGGTGGTGGAACGCAACCGGTCAACCGTCGAGGTGCGGGTGGGCGATGCGTTGGCGCCGGGTGATCGCCTGCGCGTGACGGAGGGCGAACTAATGTTGGCATACATCGACGGCACTGTCCTGAGCTTCGCGGCGGGAACGCAGGCGCACCTGCCAGCAGCGGTCGCGGGGACTGCCGGCAAGCGCGTGGGCATCGACCACGGCCGGCTGCGCGCCAGCGTCGCCCGCCAGCCGGCCGGCCGGCCCCTGGTCATCGTCACCGCCGACGTCGATCTCACCGTGATCGGGACCGAGTTGTCCTGCACGTGCAGCGTCGGAAGCACGCGCCTCGAGGTCGCCAGTGGACGCGTGCGCGTGGGACGGCATGGCGACGGCCAGAGCGTGGAAGCCGGCGCGGGTGACTACGTGCAGGCCGTGCCCGGGCAGGCGCTCGAAGTCCGTGTCCAGCCCGCGGCGACCGTCAGCGCGGTCGCGCTGCGCGTCGGCGGACCGCGGCACAACCGCCTGCTCGGCGCTGATGGTCGTCGCTTCGTCATGAAAGGCGTGCAGGTGCACGTGGTTCCCTGGGGTCCATCGGCCAGCGCTGCGCAACGCCTGCTGGCGGAGCGGGCCTTCGCCGGCAGGGGGGCGCAGTTCGCCGCGCTGCGCCTGGCCGGCATCAACACCGCGCGCGTCTTCGTCGGTGGCGAGGTGGCCTTCGCGGCGGACAACGGCCTCGGCGGCGGCGGCGGCGACGGCATCGCTGGCTACGTCCAGCGCCTGGCCACCTGGGTCGCCGACGCCCGCGCCGCCGGCATCACCGTGCTGATCTGCTACCACGGCGACGATGCCTGGGAGAACGACGCGCACTGGCCGCGCTATCAGCGGCTGTTCGCGACGCTCGTGCCCGCGCTGCGACCGTTCGACAACGTGCTCTACGAACTGGTGAACACCTACCAGATGGACGACCAGGCGTGGATGCGCGCCAGCCTGCGCTCGATCGCCGCCTTCCGTGCCTTGGACTACCGCGGTCCGCTGGTGGCCGGGCTGAACCATTACGGCAACTGGTGGTACTCGCCGCTGGTCGATCAGCTTGCGCGCCAGGACCGCCAACTGGTGTTCAGCCTGCACTACTACAAGTGGATGGGCTGGGATGACACCGCCACGCGCCTCGCCCATGGCGCCAACTATCCGGTGATCCTCGGCGAGTTCGGTCGCGATGTCCGCGGCGACGTCGGCGAGACCGAAGCGATCGCGGCCGCCGCGGCGATGCGCGTCCTGGTGATGCAGGATCGCGCCATCGGTGCGGTGGCCAACGGCTGGAATGTCCCTCCGTACCTGCCCGGCCTGCGCGGCAACGTCATGACCGATGACGAGGCCGGCCTGATGCCCAATGCCTGGGGTGTCGGCTATCGGGATGCATTCAGCGGCACGCTTCCCGATTGGATCGAGGTCGCGCCCGTCGCCCCCACACCCCCTGGAGTACTGCCATGACCGCTCTTCACGCTCTTCCCAACGTCTGCCCCGTGCGCGCCCTGCTTGTGCTGGCCGTCATCGGGGCATCGATCACCGCGCCATCCGCGGCCGAGCACCGCGTCTCATCGACCACCCCGCTGGTCATCCCCATCGCCGAGGTGATCGGCGGGACCGGGGTGGAGAACAACGCCAAGAGCAATCCCCAGGGCGGATATTTCAGCGTCTTCGCCAGCATCCGCGAATTCCGCTATCCCGCCACGCACGGCAATCAGTTGGGCGCGACCGCACTGGTGAATGACCACATCTATTGGGACAGCAGTCCAGGCGGCCTCGATCACACGCACGCGCCGCATCCCGATGCCGGTGGCGGCAAGGCGCTGTGGTGGCCGATCCCCGGCGAATGGGTGTCGTATGCCTTCACTGTGACCGACCCGGCGGCCTACAGCGTCGTCTACCGCTTCTCATCGTCCTGGGGGCCGGCAGAGCCGGTGGTCATCGAGATGACGGTGGATGGCGTCAGCAGCGGTCCGATCACCATGAAGCCGGACGACGCCCGGCTGTGGACGGACAAGCGTTACCTGTCAGGCGGCTGGTGGGGGCACACCATGGTCAGCGGAACCACTCCGGTGGGATGGAAGCTCGCCGCCGGCAGCCACGTCCTCAAAGTGCAGATGGTCAGCTTCCCGGCGAAGGCGAAGGACCACGGCAACGTCTGGCTGCGCTACTTCAAGATCCAGCGCAACGTCGGTGGCCGAGAACTCGAAGCGAAAGCAGCGGAGCCCAAGCAACTGGAGCCCAAGCCAGCGGAGCCCAAGCCGGCGGAGACCACCCCGACCAAGGCCAAGGCTCCGTGACGCAGCCGACTGCGACGCGGGGACTCTGCCGCTGCGTTCAGGCTCGGCTCTTCTCGTCGCGGTAGGTGAACATCAGCCAGAACACCACCAGCACGACGGCGGCGAAACCGGCTAGCGGCAGCCACAGGTGCGGCCAATAGGGCAGGGACGCCGGCGAACTGGCCACCACCGCCTGGCCCTTGGCATCGGTGAAGGCCTGTCCGGCGAGCATGCCGGCGACGATGGCGCCAACGTAGAGGCCGAGTCCGTAGGTGAAGAAAAGATTCATCGCCTGCGCCTGTCCACGGATCTCGGGCGGGGTCACCCGATCGACGTAGACTTGGCCGGTGATGAAGAAGAAGTCGTAGCTGATGCCGTGCAGCGCGACGCCGAGCAGCATAAGCAGGAAGCCGACATCGCGGAAGGGGATGGGCAGACCGCCGAGGACAAAGCCCGGGTATTCCGGATTCATCCCGCCGCCGGCCAGGAAGGGCGCTGGCAGGGCCGACCACTGCGCGCTCCAACTGAAGAGCGCGTAGCGCACCACCCAGGCCAGGATGCCGATGGCGATCATGCGCTTGATGCCCAGCCGGCGGATGAAGTACGGCATCAGGAACAGCATCCCGGCTTCCAGCCAGGTGCCGACGTTGGCCCAGATCGACGCGTGGCTGAGATTCATCGCGCCGAGCTGGTTCTGCAGGTAGGCGTAATACGCGGATAGCGGGATGCAGACCAGGAAGGCGCAGACGAGGTAGACGGCGAAGCCGGGATTGCGCCATTCCTTCCAGGCGTCGAGGAAGAACAGATCGCGCCAGGCGAAGGGCTGGCCGCGGCGCGGTGCCGGCGTGGCCGGAAGCGTCAGGCAGAACAGACCGACGGCGATGGCGGCGATGGCGGCGATGCGGAACTGCACGGCGCCTTCGCCGGCTTCGATCAGCCGGCCGTCGCCGGCCTGGGTGGTGAAGCCGAACGCCAGCACCAGGCCGGCGGCGATCCAGCCCAGGGTGCCCCACAGCCGCACCAGGGGGAACTGCTCGTTGCCGCGCGGCAGATGACGGAACGCCAGCGTCGGGGTGAGCGCCAGGGTCGGCATGTAGCAGAGCATGTGCGCGAAGATGCCGAGATTGAACCAAGTGCTCTTGGGCAGGGTGACGCCGGCGATGGTGAGCGTGTACCAGGCCACCTCCTGCACGCCGGCGGCATTCGCCTGCATCACCGGGGTGCCCGCCAGGTCGCCGATCCACGGTAGGCACCACATGATCGCGCCGGCGGCGATGAAGCAGACCGCGAGGACCTTCTCGGCGTTGAAGAAGCGGTCGACGCACAGGCCGAGAAAGAACGGCGCGATGATCGCCCCGAGCGGGCTGGCGGTGTAGAGCCAGAACGCGTTGTGGGACATCTCATGGGCGATCATGTAGCGGTAGCCGGTCAGGTACCACGCGCCCCAGATGAAGAATTGCAGGAAGAACAGCAGCCCGAGGCGGCTGAGCAGGAAACGCGGCGGCGCGGTCATGGGCGGGTCACTCCTGGCGTGCCGGTTTCACAGGGACACCGTCCGACCGCTGCGCACCGATTCATCCGCGGCCAGGACGATCGCTAGGCTGTCGCGCGCCGCCGCCCAATGCTCGCCGAGATCGCGGCGCTCGCGGATGGCGGCCAGGAGGAACTCCTGCTCCCGGCGGCACAGGCCGTCGTGGTCGGGCTCGTCGGCCATGCTGATGATGCGGTCGGGATGGACGAAGGCGTTGCCGGCATCGAGATCGGCGCGGTGCACGCGGATGGCGCTTGTGGCGGTGTGGGCGTCGAGGTCGGCGCTGGCGCTGCGCTCCACCCGCTCGCCGGCCTCGATGGTCACCGAGCCGAGCGGACCAACGACATCCTTCACGAAGAATGCGGCGGTGCTCATCATCGGTCCCCAGCCGGCCTCGTACCAGCCGACCGAACCATCGGCGAAGCTGACCTGCAGCTGGCCGTAGTTGTACATGCCCGGCGGCAGATCGTCGCTCAGGCGGGCGCCGATGGCGTTGACGCGCAGCGGGCGCGCGCCGGTCATCTGGCACATCACGTCGACGTAGTGCACGCCGCAGTCCACCAGAGGCGACGCCGACGCCATCAGGCTGCGGTGCACGTCCCACATGCGCCCGTGGCTCTGCTGATTGAGATTCATGCGCATCACCAGCGGCCGGCCCAGGGCGCGCGCCTCGCGGATGAAGACCTGCCACGAGGGATGGTGGCGGAGGATGTAGCCGACCACCAGTTGACGGCCGGCGGCCCGCGCCGCGGCGATCATGCGATCGCAGGCGGCGACGCTGGGCGCCAACGGCTTCTCGGTGAAGACGTGGCAGCCCTGCGCGAAGGCGGCGAGGGCGATCTCCTCATGGGTGTCGGGGTAGGTGGCGATGCACACCACGTCGGGCCGGGTCAGCGCCAGCGCCTGCCGCCAGTCCGCGAACAGCTCCTGGCCGCCACCCAGGGCGTGGTCGACGGCGACCTTGCTGTCACCGCGACTGACCAGTCCGCACAGCGTGAAGCCGGGGATGGCGTGATAGGCCAGGGCATGCGAACGGCCCATGTTGCCGCAGCCGATCACCAGCACGCGCAGGTCGGCGGTCATGATGGCCCGGCGCCAGTGGCGGCCACCGCGGCGGGTTGCGCGCGGGCAGCGTCCGTGGACCGGACTGCGGCCACGATGGTGAAACCGTTGCCGACCACGTCGGTGCGCGGCCCGGCCGGAGTGCGGTGCACCAGCAGCAGCGCCGCCTCGGGGAAGCGCTCCGCGAGCAGCCGCAGCCCGTCCGGTCCGAGCACCAGCAGCGCGGTCGAGAGCGCGTCGCTGGTCATCGCCGAGGGATGGATGACCGCCGCCAGCAGGTGCTCCTGCACCGGCCAGCCGCTGCGCGGGTCGATCACGTGTCCATAACGCCGTCCACCGGCGGAGAACGCGCGGCCATGCACCGCCGACACCGACAGCGAGGTGTCGATCAGCGCCGCGGTGGCGACCTGTCCGTCGGGGTCGAGCGGATCGCGGACGGCGATCGTCCACGCCGGCTGGCCCTGCGGTCGGCCGATGGCGCACACCGTCGAGGTGCCGCCATGCAGCAGGGCGTTGGCGATGCCGCTGTCGCGCAGCAATCCGCAGGCGCGGTCGAGGGCATGACCCTTGCCGATGGCGCCGGCATCGAGCTGCACCCCGCCATGCGAGAAACGCACGCTGCTGGTGGTCGCGTCGAGGATGACGTGTTGGCGCATGCCGGAGGCCGCCAGCGCCGCGGTGATGCGCTCTGCTGACGGTGGCCGGGGATCGTCCACGTTCGCATGCGCGGCTTGCCGCCAGCAGGCGAGCAGGGCGCCGATGGCCGGATCGAAGGCGCCGTCGGTCTGCGCGCACAACGCCTGCGCCGCGTGCAGGAACGCCAGCATCGGCGCGTCGACCGGCACCGGCTGCTGCGCCGCCAGCGCATTGATGCGGAAGAGATCGGCGTCGTCGCGAAAAGCGCTGAGTCGGGACTCGACGCGCTCGATCTCATCGAGCGCCTCCTCGCCCGCCGCGCGCAGGCGCAGCGGATCGTCGCGGTCGGCGAGGACGATCTCGAAGCGCGTGCGCATGGCGAGCCGGGCGAGCGCCGGCAGTCGCTGGTCCGCGTGGAGCCCGGGACGCATCAGCCCGACGTGACCTGCCGGGTCGCGGCATCGAAGCGCATGGTGCGGCTGGTGCGCGACGACATCTCGGCCAGGCACAGGATGGCCTGGATCTGGGCGCCGAGTTCCACCGGGCAGTTGTTGAGCTTGCCGCCGCGGATGGTGTCGAACCAGTTGCGCTGGTGTTCGGGCACGCCGCTGGTGCCGCCGGCGAAGATCTGGAACTCCTCCGACTCCTCGGCGTACGGACGCTCGGGCTTGGCGACGGCGCTCTCGCCACTGAAGTGGACGGTGGCCTGGTGGCCGCGGAACAGATCGGGCAGGCCCTGCTCGTTCACCGTCGAGCCGGTGAAGAGCATGGTCCAGCCGCTGGGGAACTCGGCCATCACCTGCACCGAATCGTCGACCTCGCGGTCGATCGAGATGTTGCGCGAGCCCAGGCAGGAGACCCGGGTGGGGAACTCGGGCTTGCCCGAAGCGATCAGGAACGGCCCGAGCTTGTGCGGCATGAGATCGCCGAGGATGCCGGTCGAGTAGTCCCAGTACTTGCGGTAGCGGAAAAAGCGCGTGCGGGCGTCGTCATCCCACGGGCGCTTCGGCGCCGACCCCAGCCACCAATCCCAATCGAGATTGGCCGGGTCGGCGGTCTTCTCGATGCCGTAGTTCCATTCGCCGGCCTTGCCGGCATTGCGGCAGTACGAGCCCTGGCCGGTGACCAGCGGCCCGATCTTGCCGGAGCGGATGTACTCGCCGATGGCGTGGAACCGGGGATTGGAGGTGTACTGGATGCCAAGCTGGAAAACCTTGCCGGTGCGCTTCTGGGTATCGATGAGTTGGAACGCCTCATCAAGATAACGCGTCATCGGCTTCTCGCAGTAGACGTGCTTACCGGCATCCATGGCGTGCATGCTGACCTGCGCGTGCCAGTGCTCGGGCGTGGCCACCACCACGGCGTCGAGCTCCTGGTTGTCGAGCAGGCGGCGGTAGTCCTTCTCAGCCTGCACGGTCGCCACGCCGGCGCCCAGCATCTCCTGCTTGGCGCGTTCGAGGCGCGGCTTGTAGACATCGCAGCAGGCGACCAGTTCGATGTTGAGCGCGGCGGCCTTGCCCTTGAGCCCTTTGACATGGGCGCCGAAACCCTGGCCGCCGACGCCGATGACGCCGACGCGGATGCGATCGTTGGCGCCGATCACCCGACCAGGAGCCAGCGTCGCACCCTTGGGGATGGTCCCGGCGGCGAACTTCAACGGATCGGCGCGCGGGGTGGGCACGGGATCATCGGCCCACACCACCGGCGAGACGCCGCCGAGGCCGCCGATGCCGACGGCGGTGGTGCATGCCCCGGCGACGCCCTTGAGCAGGGAGCGGCGTGAAAGGCCGGCGGAACGGATGGGGTGCTTCATGGCGGATCTCCTCGGCGCGGTGGCGCCGACGCAGGCGGGATCAGAGCTGGAACCAGGCGGGCTGGAAGTCGATGCGGCTGCCGGTGACGGTGGCCTCGTGCGCCTTGAGCGCGATGACGGTGGCCTGGAAGCCGGTCAGCGCGCTGCACGCGCTCGGCAGACGTCCGCGGATGGCGGTGAGGAAGGCCTCGCTGGCGCTGACCAATGCGGTGCGCCGGGGATCGACGTCGCGGTTCTCACCGGGCTGCTTGCCGGCGGCGAGGATGCGGGTGGCGTCGGCGACCAGGGCGATGCCGGTGTCATCGCCGAGGCGCTCGCGGAAGGCGTAGACCTCCCAGCCCAGGGCGGGAGCGTCGGCCTCCTTGAACATCCAGGCGCGATGGTCGCGCAGCAGCACCGCTGCATCCGAACCCTGGAAGACCTCGCCGCTGCCGTCGAACGAATTCGCCAGGGTGGCGTCGTACATGAAACGGAGGTCCTTGGGGAAGTCGAAGACGCACTGCACGGTGTCGTGCACCTTGCGGCCATCGCTCCACGCCATGACGCCGCCGAAACCGGTGACGGCGGTGGGCAGCGCCTTGACGAACCAACTGGCGACGTCGCCCTGATGGATGCCGATCTCGCCCATCAGCCCGCAGGACAGCGCCCCGTCGAGCCGCCAGTTGAGCGCCAATTGGCGTTTGTCAGTGGCGGCGGTACGTCGCCACGACGTGCGTCGATGCCAATGGGCGCGGCCCTGCACCAGGGTGCCGAGGGCGCCGGTGCGGACGAAGCCGAGCACGTGCCGGTGCTGGGGGTCGGTGCGGCTCTGGAGACCGGCGTGGAAGACCTGCTTGGCAGCGGCCTGGGCCGCCTGGGCGATGGCGCGGGCGTCGTCGACGGTGTGGGCGAGGGGGACTTCGCAGTAGACGTGCTTGCCGGCGCGCAGCGCGGCGATGGCGATGTCCTTGTGCAGATGGGTGGGAGTCGCCACCCACACCGCCTGCACCGCCGGGTCGGCGAGGACGGCCTGCACCTCGGTGCCTGCCACCGCCTTGGGGACCAGTTCGAGCGCGCGTTTATGGGCACCTTCGTAGTGATCGCACACCCGGCGCACGTCGGCGCCGGGCACGTTGCCCAGGGCGCTGAGCAGCGCGCGGCCCTGTTCGCCGAGTCCGATCACCGCGCAGCCCACCGGGGTCACCGGCTCGTCGCCGCCGGCCGGAACCGCCAGTGTGACCTCTTCGGCGATGACGTTGCGGCCGCCCATCAGCAGCCCGAGGGCGAGGGCGCCGCCAGCGCCGATGAAGTGCCGACGGTCGATCGGGTGGTCACCCGCAGTGAGCGGTTCGGCAGGCGATGTAGCAGCGGGGTCAGGCGGGGTCATGCGCGCTCGGGGTGGCCGGTGGATCAGGCAGGCGGGATGGTGTGCAGCCGCGCCCGTCCAGCGCTGCGAAAACCCCGTCGACGCCGCCCGACTGGGTGGTCCGCCGGCGCGGGCGGATCACAGCCGTTTGATCCGCAGATTGCGGAAGGCGACCGGATCGCTGTGGCCGGCCAGGCCGAAGTGGCCGTCCTTGCGATCCTTGCCGGGATGCGGCTTGTTCTCGAGGACCTCGGTGACCTTGGCGAGATCGCCATCGAGGATGACCGTGCCGTTGAGCTCGACGCGGATGGTCGATCCGCGCACGGTCACCTCCTGGAAGTTCCACTCCCCGGTCGCGCGCAGGTAGCCGCGCTGGGCGGCGATCATCCCATAGGCCGAGCCGTGATGCTGGCGGCTGTCGATGGCGGCGTAGCGCGGGTCCTCGCCGTCGAGCACCTGGAGTTCGCACATCCCCACGTAGGCCGGATCGCCGGCGCCGGCGCCGGGATAGCGGATGGCCAGGCCGTTGTTGCCGCCGGGCGGCAGACGGAACTCGACGCGCGCCACGAAGTCGGCGTAGCTCTCGACGGTATGGATGGTCCCGCCTTTCGCCGGTACGCAGACGATGGCGCCATCGACCACCGCATAGTTGGCGACCGGTCCGGTCCACCCCGTGAGATCGACGCCGTTGAAGATGCTGAGGAAGCCATCACCGGCCGGCGGCGGTTTGTCGGGACCGCCGGCGCGCAGGAAGGCGAGCGCCTCGTCGGCGGGAATCGCGCGGACGAAGACCTGGCGCCAGCGGATCTCGCCACCGTGCGTCTGCAGTTGGATCGGGCCGCTGCGTGGCAGCGCCTTGGCGCGGGCGAAGTGGTTGTGCATGCGCGCGTGATCGACCACCAGGCGGCCGTTGAGCACCACCGTCACGCGCTCTCCGACCATGACGATGCGCATCTGGTTCCATTCCCCGAAGGGCCGGTCGGCCAGCACCAGGGCATCCTTGCCCGGCGACCCGGCGGGATTGTTCCACAGGCCGCCCGAACCCTTGTCGGCGCCGAGCGGCCACTTGCCACCCGCCTCGCTGGTGTCCCAGATCTGCACCTGCGGCGTGCCGCGCAGGTAGATGCCGCTGTCGGCCTTGGCCACGGTGCGGTAGTCGACCAGCAGTTCGACGTCGCCGAAATGCTCGTCGCTGGTCAGGTAGAGGCCGTTGCCGTCATTGACCAGTTCGCCGTTGTCGACCCGCCAGTGGGCGCGGATGTCGGCGAGGCTGGCCTGCTTCTTCGCCGCCAGGGCCTCCGCCGGCAGCGCCATCCAGCGCGCCGGATCCTCGGTGGCGGCGCCCCACCAGCCGGTGAGGTCGCTGCCATTGAACAGCGCGCGGAAACCCGCTGGCGGTTCGACCGCCGCGAGGGGCAGCGCGACCAGGAGTACGGCGACCAGCGCCTGGGCGTGACGACGCATGGTGTTCTCCTGGGCAATCATCTACGTGGTAGATCCGGCGACGTTGGCGCAGTGGGCGGCGCGCGCAGTCCGTGGCGGTGTTGTACGCACCCGTTCAGCGGTCAACCGGCACCGCCTCGACTGCTGGCTTGGGCGCTGGTTCGGACGCCCGCTCGCGCGGCGGCGGTCGTCCGCTCCAGCCCGGGATGAGCGCGAAGACCTCGCGTTCGATCTCAGCGGCGAGAGCGCTGTCGTCGCACAGCAGCGAAGCCTCGCGGTTGCGCGACAACGCCGACCATGTCCAGTTGTGGCTGCCCATCACCACCCAGCGCTGGTCGATCACCAGCAGCTTGGAATGCGAGGTGCGGTTCATCTCGTCGACGCGCACGTCGACGCCGCGCGCGCGCAACCATGCCACCGCCTCGTCGTTTTTGGGATCGGGCTCGCTGGACTGGTATTTCAGGCCCTGATCGAGACAGACCCGGACTTCGACACCGCGCTTGGCGGCGGCGGCGAGGGCATCCATCAGGCGGCTCACCGGACCGTCATTCTGGTCGCGGCGGACGAGATAGAGCAGCGCCCACACCCGGTGCCGTGCCTGATCGAGGCGCAGGTCGACTTCACGTGCGTAGTCCTCGGCATGGCCGGGGCCGGTCAGCAGCAGTCGCGGCGGTGGACGGCGTGCCTGGCTGCACATGCCCAGGCCGACCAGCGCGGCCAGGGCCAGCACCAGCCACATCAGCCGGCGCTGCCACGGCGGTGGCGGATGCAGATCGGGTTGCAGGGGCGTGGCCACGCGGGGACGAGCGTGGGCGGTGACTGGACAATGCCAAGCAGGGCTGATCCGTCAGCCTGATCCGGGGCGGCCGAGCCGGACGGTCAGCTGGCGGTGCTTCAGGGACGGACTTCCGACAGCGCTGCCACCGCCGCTGCGACGTCTTCGTGCACGGGGAGCAGTCGGTGCAGGCGCAGGGTCTGCACGACACTGCGCACCAATGGCTGCGGCCGGGCCAGCGCCACCTGACCATTGGCGAGGAGGCACTTGCGCAGGACGCGGATGAGCACCGCGATGGCTTCCGAGGTGATCACTTCCACGCCGTGGCCGTCGATCACCCAGGCCAGGCCGGGCGCGGCCTCGATGCGGCGTTCCAGGTCGATCACCGCCTGTTCGACCCGGTCGCTGCAGGTCAGGCGCTGGTCGCAGGCGAGCACGCGCACGCCGCCGACCACGGATTCACTCCACATGGTGGGGACCATGGCACGAGAAAATGACGGTCAACCTCAACGCGGCATTTGGGCCACGCTGCGGCGTTGGCTCCGTCGGTCGTTCCACCAGGAATCTCCCTCCGTCGCCGCCTTGCAGCGTGGCCCAACTGCCGCGTTGAGGCCTCAGTTTGGCCACGCTGCGGCGTTGGCTGCGTCGGTCGTTCCAC